>Ga0307426_1002623_pt1 | contig 11114 bp, 13 predicted proteins | sample SalMarWE160340MG_FD_202165 | JGI IMG/M metagenome (GOLD analysis project Ga0307426, IMG submission 202165) | Salt marsh sediment microbial communities from the Plum Island Ecosystem LTER, Massachusetts, United States - WE1603-40 | ecosystem: Environmental > Aquatic > Marine > Intertidal zone >... | reverse complement strand
ATATAGAGATGGAGGTCGAGATGCTCTTGGAGAGTATAGTATTGGTCATGGGGAGGATGATATAACAGTTGACTTTGCTTTAGAGGCAAAATGTTATTCAATTGATAATGGGGTAGGTGTGAAGGAAACTTCTCGATTGATATCTCGGCTTAGACATAGACAATTTGGTATATTCGTTACAACCTCATATGTATCAAAGCAGGCGTATGAGGAGATTCGAAAGGATGATCATCCCGTTGTCATTCTTTCGGGAGCTGATATCATTCGTATCCTAGAAAAGGTCGGAGTTAATACCAAAAAACAGGTGTCTAAGTGGCTATCAGATAATTTTAAGAAACCAGGCTAGACTATGGCCGCTGCGAAGGCTGAGCACTTGATTTGTTGATTTAAGGATATTGATAGTGAGGACCCTACAAACAGATTAGTGATGTCTGGAAACACGTATTACCACATACTAGTATGTATATCTCCAAGAGAGGAGAGATTTTGCAAACAAGTGGCTTTGACCCTATTTATTCATTCTAGTAGTCTTTAGTTTCGTGATTGTTTTCGGGGTATATGGATATTTTAAAGGATTATTATGGTTCCAGCAAGATAGTGCAAAGAGATCTGAGAGTTTGCTTGCCTCATTCAACGCGAGAGAAGAAGCGAGCGGAGGATGGTTCCGTAGGTTTGGAAGGGTACTTGTCGTCCTGCTTTTTATAATCCTGATATCCTACCCGGTTGTAACGAATCTGATTGTACTTTCACCATTCCAATTATTCATCTTTATTTTTGTGTTTCACTTTCCCTCTGAACTAATTCTGCTCATCATTTTAACAGTAATATACTGGAGAATCCATAAACAGCCTATAACAGAAGAGATGAGTCTAGGTCAAACTGACTAGTCAATCCATGAGGGTAAATAGGGCTTAGACCGAGGAATATCGACTTTGAATCACTCCTATTCTTGAAGAATATGTACAGAGTATTTCTGCACAGACATGCCAAGCCATCATCACTTCAGTATCGAGTTCAAGATGTGATTCAAACAGTTTTTTCAAATCTTCAGGAAAATCACCATGTGGAAAGGCACCAACTCCGAAAACAACGGGGACTGATATATCAGTAGGAAATTTTGATTGAAGAGAATCAATTGTTGTGTTTTGTCCATTCTCAATTGCAAGCATGGAAAGAGATGTTGATCCACCTTTCTTCAACTCGGAGATGAGTTCAGGAAGATTTTTTCTAATAAAGTGCAATAGAGGAGGTCCTTCGACTGGTACTTGTCCCTTGATGAACAATTGTTCAATCAGTCCTACAAATCTATCGTAATTGCGTGGCAGTCGGACTTCGGGATTGATTTCGATTATTCTACCGTCCATTAGATGAAGATGTACTGTAAGATTGCCACTCTTGCAGAGGGGGGTTTCTAGGAGAGACATAAGAGAGAGAAACACAATATCAGGACGGCCCCTTTGCTGTCCATTTTCCAGACGGGTCATTTCCCTTCCATGATAAGATTGATCGAGAAGAATCTCAGTAGGTTTCTTTCCTCTTCGTGCTGCATGTTTCTGAATCTGTTTCAAGGAGGAGATCTCAGAAGGAACAAGTTCCAAAGCACATTCCAGTAGAATCATGTGAAGCATTGTTAATCCCAATGTTTGGATGGATACGAACGATTTAAGCAGTTTGAAACATCTTCAAAGATTGTAAGAGGAATGTCTTTGTCGAAGAGAAGCTATACAAAGGAGAGAATCAAACATTTAGCCCAGACGAGAGTGGACATTCTATGGCATCAAGCTATTCGCAATGCAAAGAGCCGTCCGGAAGTAGCACGATTACAGATGCGAAGTGCACGTAAGATTGCGCAACGTTCTAGAACAAAAATACCATGGCATATCAGTAGAAGATTGTGCAAGCAGTGTGGAACAATTCTAATTCCAGGAAAAACATGCAGAGTTCGAATCCGACACAATCGAGCTAAACACATGGTGGTGACATGTATAGAATGTGGGAAGGTAAAGAGGTACTACTTGACAAATCTGCGGTCACAAGCATAGCTTAATCTGAGTAGACAAAAGGCAAACGGTGAATTACAATGAAGGATAACAAACACCGTGCCAGAATCAGTGCCGCATGGCAAGATCCAGCTATGATTCAGATTGGAAAAGGCGGGGTGTCAGATACTCTAGTGAAAGAAGCTGTAAGGTTACTCAAGAAGCATCATTACATCAAGGTCAGAATACTCCGTAGTGCCTTACATAATACGATGACAAAACAATATCTGATGGATTCTCTTTGTGAGGAGACAGGAGCATCTTTTGCTGGTCTTCGAGGAAATACTGGGGTCATATACAAGATTCGGGCAGGTCAATGAGGTTAGCTCAACTCATTTTCACTGAAACACAACGACAATCTTATATGGCAACTCTAGACGGTGACTCCAGCCTTTTGAGGTAAGTCATCGGCCCAATTTGTGTTAGGTGACTCATCTTCAAGAAAAATGGTGACAGACAATGCCCACAGTCTATGATATTCCAGCCAACATTCTGATTCGACGACTCGCACAGGACCTTAAGTCTAGGGAAGAAATCGACCCTCCAGACTGGGCGCCGTTTGTAAAAACCGGTGCTCATAAGGAGAGAGCTCCAGATGATACAGATTTCTGGTTCGTCAGATGTGCAAGCATCCTAAGAAAGATCTATTTCAACGGACCTATTGGAACAGAGAAGCTGAAGATTGAATATGGTGGCAGAAAGAGACGTGGGGTAAAACCAAACAAGTTCCAGAAGAGTGGTGGTGCGATCATCAGAACTGCACTACAGCAACTTGAGAGAGCCGGTTTCATAAAGAAACGTGGTAATCAGGGACGAGAAATGACAGACATTGGTAGGTCATACATGGATAAGTTGTCAGCAGCATTGAAGACGGAACTCTCAGAGGCAATCCCAGAGTTAGCAAAGTACTAAGCCAGGAGATTTGGCGCAAATGAGTGATGAGGAGTTAGACGCGATCCGTAAAAGGAAAATGGCTGAACTTCAGGAACAAGCACTCAGAGAAAAGGATCAGGAGCAAGCTAATGCAGAAGCACAGGCTCAAAAGGAAGCTATACTTCGGCAAATCTTGACACCTGAGGCACGTGCGCGGTTATCCAACATCAAGATGGTAAAAACACAATTTGCAGAGCAAATTGAAATGCAACTGATTCAACTGGCTAGTTCTGGAAGACTCAGGGGTCAAGTAACAGACGAGCAACTAAAAGCGCTCTTGGTACAATTGCAGGAGAAAGAGCGGGAACGAAAAATAACGTTCAGATAAAGCTGCACAGGTGATAAACATGGCACGAAACAAGCCACTAGCAAAGAAACTCAGAATGGCAAAAGCAATGAAGAGTAATTCCTCAGTTCCCACATGGGTTGTAATGAAGACTGGAGGAAGGCTCAGAAGGACACCAGCGCAGCGTAACTGGCGGCAAAGTAAGCTAAAACCATAGTCAGGTGGGCGTAATGTCAAAGAAAAAGAAAGAAGCAAAAACCGAGGTCTCTGAAGAAGAACCAGAAATTGAAGAGATTGAGGAGATTGAAGAAGTAGAAGAAGCACCAGCTGACGATAAGAGTCCCAAGGTTACAACACCTGAAAGTGTTGAAGCTGAGGAGGCAGAAGAGGAAGAAGAGATTATAGATGAACGGATCTATACAGTTCCCCTTCGAAAGGCATACTGGACTGGTAGTAGACTTAGACGTGCAAACAGATCAGTCAGAATTCTCAAAGAGTTTGTTGAAAGGCACATGAAGCCTGAAGAACTTCTCATTCAACCAGAAGTTAACGACAAAATCTGGGCAAGAGGCATGCAAAAACCACCTCGAAGGGTAAGAATTCGAGCTACGAAGAATGTAGATAATCTAGTTCGCGTTTATCTTGCGGAGGGATAACCCAGAATGATCGCCCGAACAAACTTTGAGGGCGATTCTAATGTTGGAGCCTACGGAATCGCCACAGACAGCTTTGTATTTGTCAGTTCTAATATTTCTGAAAAAGGATTGAGTATGATTGAGAGGACTTTCAATTTACCATTGGTTCAATCAACAGTAGCAACTCTGGATGCGGTTGGTCTTGTTGCAGTAGCAAATTCAAATGGTATTCTTCTTCCGTATACAACCAATGATGATGAGCTGAAGCAGGTAAAGCAGACGGCAGAAGTTCCAGTGGATTGGATTGATGATAAAATGACTGCACTGGGGAACATCATTATTGCTAATGATAATGGGGCGATGTGTCACCCAGACTTCAGTTCTGAATCAATACGAAAAATATCAGATGTTCTATGTGTTGAAGTAATACCTGGAACGATAGCCAAGCTCCCTATTGTCGGTGCCAATGTTGTAACAACAAATCAGGGTGCAGTAGTACATCCTTTGGCTACTGATGATGAGATTGAACAGCTATCACAGCTGTTAAAAGTACACATCGAGGTTGGAACAGTCAATAGAGGCAGCCCATATACTAGTCTAGGAGTGCTTGCCAATATTGATGGTATGGTTGCAGGATCTGATACAACAGGTGTAGAACTTGCACACATAAGTCAGGTCCTCGGATTCGTATAGTTGAGGTGTGAGTTGAATGAGTTCAAAAATCTGGTTAGCGACAGGCGAATATTTGAAGAATAAAAGAAAATTCACTTTCACTCGAGAACTTCTCGGTGAAAAAGAAGAACATATCCGTGAGAAGATCCTATCAGAGTTGGGTAGTCGTCATAGAGTGAAAAGACGATTGATTACAATCTCTGAGATTAGAGAGATTAAACCAGAGGATGTAAAGAGCCTGGAGCTTAGAAACTATCTAGGATTGGAGAGCGAATTTACATGAGTAATGAACAGCAACAGCTGCTCCAAAGAATATACCAAGAGCAACAGTTGACCGAATCCAATATCACACTACTTCAGCAACGATTGGAGGTTGTTCAGGCATACATGACAAATTACAGAGCAGGACTAATGGTGCTTGAAGAAATAGAAAATAGGAATGAGGGTGAGGAAATGCTCATGAATGTAGGTGGAAGTATTTTCGTTCAAGCAAAACTTGTAGATCCATCAAATGTCACCCGAAGTATTGGTAGTGGTGTGAGAATTGAACAGAGTGTGAGTGACGCAAAGACAGCTGTTCAAGAACAAATCACCGGTTTGGAGAAGCAATACGAAACAATCGCAGACGAATATCAAAAGCATGTTGCGCGTGCTCAGGTATTAAACTCTCAATTCCAACAACTAGCATCTCAAGTACAGGGTCAAGGTTCATCTTCAGCAGAACAGGAGGAGTAGTCTTTTGTTCGACAAGCTCAGGAATTCTCTTGATACTGCTATTACTAAAACAACCACAAGAGAACTGAGCGAGAAGAACCTAGAAGATGCTGTTTGGGAACTGCAGCTGGTCTTAATTCAAAATGATGTTGCTGTAGAAGTTGCTGAACAAATATGTGAATTGACTAAACAGAAGATGTTGGGCACAAGAGCTGGTAGATTAGAGAATCTAAGTAAGTTATTCAAAGAAGCGATTTTAGAATCAGTTCTTGAAATATTAACACCAGAACATCCTCTTGATCTTCTTGAGTTTGTTTCTAAAAAGAAAGAGAAAGGTGAAGTCACAACAATTTTGTTTGTAGGAGTCAACGGCACTGGAAAAACTACTACATTAGCAAAAATCGCAAACCTGTTCAAGAAGAATGGATTCTCAGTTGTAATTGCAGCAGGTGATACATTTAGAGCTGGAAGTATAGAACAACTGGAACTTCATGCAGAACGTCTTGGTATACGAGTCATCAAACAAGCTTACGGTTCAGATGCTGCATCCATCGCTTTCGATGCTATCGCACATGCCAAGGCTAGACACATGGACATAGTGCTCATCGATAGTGCAGGAAGAATGCAGAGTAACAAGAATCTGCTAGATGAAATGAAAAAGATTGCACGAGTCGCCAATCCCGACATCAAACTCTTTGTAGGGGATGCTCTTGCAGGTAATGATGCTCTTTCTCAAGCAAAGGAGTTTCATAAGGCAATAGGCATTGATGGAGCTGTTCTGACAAAAGTTGATGCAGATCCATCAGGTGGAGCCGCATTATCCATTGCTCATGTGACGGGTAGACCTGTTGTTTTTATTGGAGTGGGTCAAGGCTATGATGATATCAAGCAATTTGACCCAGAATGGTTTGCAGAGAGGCTAGTAGGGGATAATTGAACAAGTGGAGAACTTTTTATACGAAGCCTTATGATGGGCATCATAGAAGCCCTGAGGTGTTGTTATTGAGCCTGAGAGGTAAAAGTGTTGTAGACCTGTCGGATTTCGAGAGGTTCGAATTAAGACAATTTTTGGACACTGGACATGATCTAAAGAGAAAACAAAAACGGGGAGAGCCCCATGAGATTCTCAAAGGCAAGTCCATGGCAATGATTTTCATGAAATCTTCAACAAGAACACGAGTATCATTCGAAGTGGGAATGACCCAGCTAGGAGGACATGCGCTCTATTTGCAACCAAGTGGAACACAACTTGGTCGTGGAGAAACAATTGGTGATACAGCTCAGGTTCTTAGTAGATATTGTGATGTGATAATGGCTCGTGTCTTCGGACATGACGAGGTCATGGGACTAGCAGAGTATAGCACAGTTCCGGTCGTCAATGGGCTCTCAGATCTTCTTCATCCTTGCCAAATAATGGCAGATATGATGACAATAGAAGAACACAGAGGAAACATTGAAGGACAGAAGATAGCATACGTTGGTGACTCTAATAACGTAAGTAATTCAATCATGCAGGGCTGTACTATCATGGGAATGGATGTAACCATAGGTTCACCCAAAGGATACACGCCTCCTGAAGAAATCATGAAGAAAGCGACCCAACTAAGCAAGAGGTATGGTACTACTCTTGAAGTTGTCACCAATCCAGATGATGCAGTAAAAGGAGCAGATGTAATCTACACTGATACGTTCTTTAGTATGGGTCAGGAAAAATCAAAGGAGAAGGAAGATGCACTAATGTCATTTCAAGTGAATAAAGCCTTAATTGGAAAAGCAAAAAGCGATGTGATAGTAATGCACTGTCTTCCCGCACATAGAGATGAAGAATTAACTTCAGAAGTAATGGATGGTCCTCACTCAGTAGTCTTTGATCAAGCTGAGAACAGACTACATGCTCAGAAGGGGATTCTTGCTCTAATAGTCTAAGAGGATGATTGTTTGGTAGGCGAGTTTGTAGCAATTGGTAGAATCAATATCGATATCGATATGCGTGTCGACAGACTTCCAAAACGAAATGATCATATCATGTGTGATGAAGGACATGTTTCGTTGGGAGGTTCTGCAGCAAACTTCGCCACCCAAGCAACGCGTTTAGGTGTCAAAACTACGCTCATCAGTTGTGTAGGTGATGATGTCTATGGTGAACTTGTGATCAAAGAGCTAACAAAGATTGGTGTTGATACAAGTAGCATTCTGGTTCTGGATAAACATGAAACTGGGATCTTCTTTTATGCACATGACCCTCAGAATGACCAAATAGTAGTAGCAAAACCAGGAGCGAATAAATTCCTAGAGAGAAGATTCTTCGAAGACGATGATATAGCTGATGCCAAGCTCATTCATGTTGCAGGTTCATTTCCAATGATGATAGATAGATCTTCAGAGATGGCTACAACTCAGGGTATGGTTCTATCTTTAGACCCTGGAAGGGCAGCCAAAGATCTTGATTTTGATAAGATTTTGAAACAAGTTGACTTATTGTTCCTGAATAGCCAGGAGTTGAAAGAATACTTCAAGATAGAACCAACTGAATCAGCATTACGGAAGTTTGCAAAGACATTTCCAGGCATTGTAATTATCAAGATGGGAAGGAAAGGCGCCATAGCTACTGATGGGTTTGAGTATTGTGTATCACAAGTATTCGAAGTGCCGGTTAAGAATACCTTAGGAGCTGGTGATTCCTTCGCAGCTGGCTTCATTACTGCATGGACAAGGTCAGAGAGAATCCCTCAGGCACTCAATATGGCAAATGCAGCAGCTGCCCTAACTATTAAGCAGGAGGGTGCTCAGCAGGGACAACCCAGCTTGGAAGAAGTAGCTAGATTGTTAGGCAAACATAACATCTCAATCGATTCTGTTCTTAAAACTTTCAAATCTCGGTCAAAGGGCCGCCGTAGATGAGTATTACCTAGGTCATATTCTCATTTTTACTGTCACAATACCCAGATACTACTAGTCAACCAGAAGTGAGTGGTAATTATGCACCCATTATTAGAAGAGGTCCTTAGTTCAAGTGGAAAACGTGAACTGAAACCCAAACGCAAAAAGAATGAACCAAGGTCAGCAACAACTGACGAGGAACTTGCAGATCTACTTGATTCTGTAAGTGCAAGAATACTAGTTGCAGGTGTAGGAGGCGCAGGTAATAATGCAATTACTCGTCTTATGGAAGTAGGAGTAGAAGGAGCAGAAACCCTTGCACTCAATACTGATGCACAGGACTTATACTTTTGTAATTCCCATCACAAACTGCTTCTGGGAAGGGAAACATGTGGTGGACTGGGTGCCGGAAACAATCCTGACGTTGGCGAAGCAGCAGCAATAGAGTCCTACGATCTCATCAAAGATGTGGTCAGAGGAGACCTTGTATTCATTACTGGAGGTATGGGCGGTGGAACGGGGACGGGTGCCGCTGCACATGTAGCAAAGGCAGCTAAAGAAAACGGTGCTCTAACCGTTGCAATTGTATGTCTACCATTTGATGTTGAAGGTGCAACTAGGAAGAAGAATGCCACTCGCGGTCTTAATGCGCTGATGGAACATGTTGATACATTAATTGCAATACCAAATGAGAAATTATTAGAAATAGCTCCAGACCTTTCAATGCCTGAGGCATTCATGGTTGCAGATGAGGTGCTTGTTCGAGCTGTAAAGGGTATTGCTGAACTGATTTCCAAGCCAGGTCTAGTGAATCTGGACTTCGCTGATGTGAGAACTACCATGAAGAATGGCGGTGTATCAATCATCGCCTTAGGTGAAGGGGTTGGGGAGAACAGAGCTGAAGAAGCTGTTATCAATGCACTACGCAATCCGCTCATTGATGTATCCATCGAAAATGCTCGAAATATACTCGTAAATGTTAGTGGTAGTGCAGACTTGCAGCTTATGGAAGCAAAACGTGCAGTAGAACTTGTGACTGAGCAAGTCCACCCGGGTGCAGAAGTAATCTATGGCGCATTAATTGTGCCAGAACTAGAAGATAGACTAAGGGTCACTATTATCGCATCAGGAGTGAGTTCTCCCTACGTTTTTGACAAAGCAGAACCATTTACACCGCTAGTAGATGATTTGAAGACGGATTTAGGAGTTCCACGTCTCTCTTAATAAAGTAGACACTCAGCAAACATTAAAAGAGAATCAATCTAGACTGCTGACGAGCCCCCTGACTGTTTACGCAGTCTATTCAGGGATGTGATTACAAAATGGGTGTTGGTTCATTCATCAACGATAGCAGAAGAATTCTGAAATTGGCTACTAAACCCTCCAGAGAAGAACTATGGACAAGCACAAAGATTAGCTTGCTTGCTATGGTGGTTGTTGGAGCACTCAGTTTCATTATTCAGGTTATTATGACCTTACTGACATCTAATTGGGGCACAAACGCCACATAGGTGGATTATTCGGATTGGAAATTGTGCTATCCGAATCTTCATATCAAACATGTGTATTCCCCAATGTGAATTTGTAGTTTAAACTATCATAATCATCAGGAAGTGTAAGAAAAAGTGGAGCCTAGTACAAGCATCTACGCAATCAGAACGACCATTGGTCAGGAACGTAGCGTCACGGACTTGGTCACGACAGCTGTGATAGGTGAAAGTGATGTTTGGGAATGCCCGTTCTGTAAAGAAGATTTCTCCTCAGAGAAAGCAACCAAACAACACATCAAGAGCTGCAAAAAGAAGGGTAAGAAGAAGGGAGACCCAAAGCTCATCTCCACAAATCAATTGAAAGGACGAGTGAAAGCTATACTCGTACCTGAAACCCTGAGAGGTTATGTTTTCATTGAAACAACTGAGTTTCGCGATGTAGAGATTGCTATTTCTGGTGTGCCACACGTTCGAGGTCGTGTAGGCGGAAAGGTCAGCATGAGTGAAATTGATAGATTCTTAGCACCACCTCCTGCAGCTGAGGGAATCTCAGAAGGAGATGTTGTAGAGATCATTTCAGGACCATTCAAGGGAGAACGAGCAAAAGTTGTACGTGTGGATGCAGGTAAAGAAGAACTCATCCTCGAGCTTCTCGATAGTCCGTATACTATTCCAGTAAGAGTTCATGCCGACTTCGCAAAGATTGTTGAGCGAGCTGAACGTGTCGAGGTAGTAAAAGAAGCTGGCAAAGAAGAAGACTCAGAACCAAAAAGTGATGAGTTTGATGATGAGGACTCCTTCTGGGCACATAGTCCAGATGATGAGTGACATCTTCGAACAATGACTGTGTCGCAATCCTTAAAACAGGAACAACTCCGAACCAGTTTATCCTCTTAATCTGGCATAGATGCTAGACGTCATGTCTGGGGTGAACAAAAGTGACAATGAATGCAGTAGACCTAGCTGGATATAATATGACTTCTGTCCCGCAGGTCGACATCATCGGAAACGTTGCGTACGTACCGTATGCACTGCATCTGGAGTCGTGAAAAAATTGAGCGAAAAACCAATAGTAGTAGAAGCTTTAGTTGAAGGTGGTAAAGCTAGCGGAGGACCTCCAATTGGACCCGCGTTAGGACCGACAGGAGTCAACATTTTCCAAGTCGTTACTAAAATCAATGAGATTACTCAACCCTTCGCAGGATTGAAAGTACCTGTAACAATCACCGTGAATCCCAACGATAAGAGCTTCGAAATAGAAGTAGGTACACCCCCAACAAGTGCATTGATACTGAAAGAGGTTGGTGTTCCAAAAGGTTCTGGAGAACCGAACACTACTTTTGTTGGAAACCTAACAGTGGACCAACTGAAGAGCATCGCAAAAGGAAAAGAGAGTGCCCTTTCTGCCCAGTCAATGAAAGCAGCAGTCATGATCGTATCAGGTAGCTGTGGACAAATGGGAGTT
>Ga0307426_1002622_pt1 | contig 11119 bp, 12 predicted proteins | sample SalMarWE160340MG_FD_202165 | JGI IMG/M metagenome (GOLD analysis project Ga0307426, IMG submission 202165) | Salt marsh sediment microbial communities from the Plum Island Ecosystem LTER, Massachusetts, United States - WE1603-40 | ecosystem: Environmental > Aquatic > Marine > Intertidal zone >... | reverse complement strand
TGAACTCAGGCAAGCCCATGGAACTACTCCAGACCTCGATTGGTTCGCAAGTACTAGTTGAGCTGAAAGGCAGAAAGAAAATCAGGGGAAAACTCCGTGGTTATGATACACATCTCAACCTTATCCTTGAGGATGCCGAGGAAATTTCAATCGACGCAGAAACAAATGAACAAACTATCGTCCAAGTTGATACAGTGATAGTACGAGGCGACAATGTAGTTATTGTGTCACCTCCACCAAAATAGTCCAAGGAGCACACATCAATGGGAAAAGGCACTCCGTCAAAGGGTAAGAAAAACAATCCACATCATATACGCTGTAGAAGATGCGGTCGAAGATCATATCATATTAGACACAAGAGCTGTGCAGCCTGTGGGTTTGGTGCATCAGCAAGACTTCGTCAATTCAACTGGGCACACAAGAAGGTTCACGGGACCCGTGTTCGTGGATGAAACTTAACGTTTCTGAAAGAGATGAGCTTCATATATCTCAATAATTGAATATCTTTGTCTACCTTACGATTTACCTTTTGGTATCTTTCGAAATACAACTATAGAAACAGGAACTACTCCCCATACTGCTACAAATGCAATATTGATGAGAACAAGCGGTACAGAGATGGAAAATGTCAAGGGTGCTATAAGATTCCTTATTCGAATTTTCTTTATTAATTCATTACTTAATTCACTATCAACGAATCTATTCCCTCTTCGAAATAGATGGTTTCTGGCTCGATTGATATATCAACTACCTTTTCGTTTGATTCATGGTCTGAGAGAAATCCCTTGAAGCATTGAATTGAAAAAATAAGTAGATATTAGTGCTATTTTGTTACCGATAAAGAATATGCAGAAACGAACAAGCGCAATAGTGATGGTAGTTCTAGTAATCATTACTGGTATTGTTTTCTCTTTGCATTTCGGGAACAATTCTCATGAACCAGAAGATGAGGCAGATCTCTTTGATAACGAGGGGCGTTATGATTCCTCAAATCTCAATTACATGGGTGTCATATACTCAAACCAATCAGACATCCTAAATTGGAATGGGGGTTATAGTGAATCAACAGACTGCCCTTGGGGGGTCATACATAACGGACTTGATTTCGCTTTTAGAAATGATTCGACTGTAGTATTTGCTGCACCGGGGCTTGTCGAAGAACTCCATTGGACTGACACTGGACCCGCAGGTAACATTTACGCAATCCACGTTTCAGTTAGGTTTAATGAGTCCATCCAGGTCAACTATGTCTTTGAGCCTTGGACTACTAACTCAACTGATGTGGACCGACAGATATCAATGTTAGATGTAGAAATAGGAGATTGGATTGCATTAGGAGATACACTTGGACAATTTCTAGCAGTAGGTAGCAGTGCACATATCCACTTTGCAGTGTATAATGGAGAAGCGACCTGTCCCAGACCATTCTTTTCAGATGCAGCATATATTGAGATGATGGAATTGGTCCATACATATCATCCGGATTGGGAATTATGTTATCCATAGAATAGAAGTAATGATGGATAAAGCGAGATTTGAACTCGCGACCTCCTCCAGATTGGATATCTAAAGAATTAACACTATCAGGAAAATCATTTATATTCAGTTTACGCAACTGAACACAAGTTACAAAGGTTCGATTTTCGTGTTCAAAAAGGGAGCTAATATTGTTTGTAGTAAGACCAGTGAATGTGGAACGCTGTATTTCATGCTTCTCCTGTGTATTTGCTTGTAGTCGTCGAAGTGGGCATGTAGATCTTGGTCACGCAGCTCTTCGAATTAAGTCTACACCACCTCCAACAGCCGGCGGATCTGGAGGTAATTTTGTTGTCATAATGTGTAGGGCTTGCACAGAACCAATTTGTCTTGAAGCGTGTCGATATGATGCAATAAAACGTAAGCGAGGAGGAGGCATAATCATCAATCAAGCAAAATGTACAGGTTGTGGTGATTGTGCTGAAGCATGCCCTCTGACTGCCATTTTCATCGATCCACTTCGTAAGAAAGCTACCGTTTGCATCCATTGCGGAGAGTGCGTCAAATGGTGTCCTCATGATATTCTGATTAAGGAGGATGTGCTAGAATGATACAAGGCCATATACTTCACATTAATCTGTCATCTCAGACTTCAGAAACAATAGAAAGACCAGATTTGTTTGAGAAGTTCATTGGTGGTGTCGGTGTTGCGTCAAAATTACTGCTTGATAACTGCCCACCTAAAACACCTTACGAAGATGCACCAATCATTTTTGCTACAGGTCCATTAAATATGTTCTATCCTTGTTGTGCAAAAACAGTTGCTCTCTTCAAATCACCACTAACTGGGAATCTTGGAGAGAGCTATGCAGGTGGTAAGCTAAGCATGGCAATGCGACTGGCAGGTCATGATGCAATCATGATTACTGGTAAGCTTGACACTCCTTACTATCTCCTTATCCAAGATGATACAGTGGAATTTCGCGATGCACACGCTCTATGGGGATTATCCACTCGAGCAACTGGAAGAATTTTGAAGGAAAAGTCCCCTGGAGAAGGAAGACGTTCCATTCTCAGAATTGGTGTAGCAGGAGAGAATCAAGTACGTTATGCGATGGTCGTAGCTGATACTGTTCGCCATTTTGGAAGACTCGGTTTAGGATGTGTCATGGGAAGTAAAAAGCTAAAAGGAATTGTCATAACAGGAACTAAAAATCCCAAGGTATCCTCAATCAAGGAGTACAGAACTGAGTACAAAAAGATACACGATTTAGTACTGAATACAAATCTAATGGATAAGTATGATATCCTTGGAACACCCATGAATGTGTTACCACTCAACGAGATACAAGCACTTCCTACACGGAACTTTAGTTCTTTCCACTTTGAAGGCGCTGACGGAATCTCAGGCGAACGATTTGCAGAGGAGGTTCTTGTTGGAAAAAGCTCATGTGTCCCTTGTCCAATAGGTTGCATCCATATTGCACAATTACGTGTTCAATTTGATCCAGAGCATCATGATTATGGTACCATTTATGTTACCTACGATTACGAGCTTATCTTCGCGTTTGGTTCGAACTTAGGAATAGGAGCCATGGATGATGTCTTGCAGCTTATAGAAAGAGCAGATAGTAGAGGTTTAGATGCTATGAGTGCAGGAGTGGTACTAGGGTGGATAACAGAGGCATATAACAAGGGAATCCTAACCACAAAACAATTGGGTGGTCTAAATCCCCGTTGGGGGGATGTTGGTGTGTATCTAAGTATACTAGATAATATCACTGATGCATCAAATGAGTTCTACAATGTTGCCGGACAGGGAGTACAAGCTTTAGCAGAAAGATATGGAGGAGAGGATTTCGCAGTCCACTTTGAGGGGAATGAAGCTTCAGGATATCATACAGGACCTGCTAATATCGTGGGCCATTTGGTTGGGATACGCCATAGTCACTTGGATAACGCAGGGTATAGTATAGATCAGAAATCATTAGCAAGACCCATGACGAATGAAAAAATTGGAAAGATGCTAGCAGAGGAGGACACTTGGCGAACAGTCCTCAATTCGCTTGTCATATGCTTATTTGCCAGACCTGTATTCACTCCTGATGTAGTCTTGAGTTCATTGAAGGCATTGGGTGAAGAGCGTACTAGTGATGAATTGAAGAAAATAGGAGAGGAAGTATTCCACCTAAGAATGCGTTTCAAAACTCAAGAAGGATTTAGTCTTGATAACTTGACTCCACCAGTTCGATTACTCGAAAAACTCTCACCGCATGGACAAGTGGACAAGACCTCAATTGAGGAAATCATTAGCTCTTGGAGAAGAACCCATGATTTGTAAAGGACTGAACCCCGAATAGTAGCCAAATTAGAGGACTTTTCCATACATCAAAGAAAATTCGAGATATATTCCACATTATTCAAGTGAATAGCAATAGAGATCTATTGGCTTTGTGATTCGCTATACCTGTTGTGTATCTCTACTATTTCCTGCTTCATCTCATCTGAGAATTCGACAATCAACTCATCCTTCAATTCCTTACTAAGATCCTCCCCTGCAGCGATTTTCTCACCTGCGCTCCTCACAGCTTGAAGAAAGCCTGAAAGTTGTTTCTTACCTTCTTCGTAAAGCAATAGTTGTGCAGCTGGAAGAAAGATAGGTAGTGCCATCGGATAGAGGGCTCTTACAATATCGAAGTTGCTCGTGTCAGGAAATCCACATGTTGCTGCTAGGATCATACGTGGAAACTTGTTCACTCTCCCTGGATGCTTTGTTTCTCCCTCACGGCGCATCATCTCGGGCAAGGTGAATACGAAGGTTCGTTCAAGTAGTTTCTGTAAATAGTGGGTTATATTGCGACCGTAGATTGGTGTACCAAGAAGCATTACATCAGCTTCTGCAATAGCAGGCAGGAGTTTATCCATATCATCCCTTTGTATGCACTTGCCAGGTGTCACCCACCAGCAATTGAAACATCCGCGGCAACCATTAAGGTCTAGATCTACAATGTAATGCTTTTCAATATCCGCTCCCGAAGATTTTGCTCCTTCAATGAAGGCTTCCAACAGCACATCTGTCGTGCCACCTGATTTCCTAGGACTCGCATTAAACACTAGAAGCTTCATGTTCTTCATCTACTCTCCTAAGCCTTATAGATTAGAGGTCTACACATTTCTCTGAGAGAGAATACCTTGTAGGGGAAGAAATGGTGGGTCGATTGGGATTCAAACTCACAATATCAATAGTCATCTGAAACCTGCATATTTTCCCAAAGATTCGATATGAACATCCAAGCAAGCCAGAAACCAATAAAAGATAATGCTAAACCCAGTGGAAAAGCAATACGTCGCAGATTCGAACCAATGAATCCAATTATGAATGCATAGATTGATGGTATAGTAGCAAACATGTACATGAGAATAGCTGGACCCATAATATTATCGGACTCGGATTTCTTTCCGAAGTGACGATAGGAAGCATAGAGAAGCAGAATCTCGACGGGCATCAGAAATATCATCAGCCATGATAAGAGTTCAATGGGTTCGGTGCTAGGTGGAAACATGGATTCTGGTATAAAGAGAATGACAAAGGGCAATACTATTGCATAGACTAGGAATATAATTCCCAAAAGTCTGGCTTTTCTGAGTGATTGTTTACTATCTAGTTTTCCTGATTCCATCTCTACCACTTTATCTATCGTGAATTTGGTTTTAATACTTGGTGCTGAATAGGGATAGGTACCCAAGAAAGTGTATTTAGAAGAAAGAGTGGTGACCAAGCGAGAATTGATTCGTGAAGGATCTTAGACATGATTGAACGGATGATTATTAACCAATTTCGGACACTAGAATTCTGATTGGTTAGAGTCAAGGAGCACTCTTTATGAAACGACGTGGACTGCTTGTAACTACATCTGCTATTCTTGCTCTTTTGTTGGCTTCTTTCTTGTATCTTGCTTCACAAGGATTCTGGAATGGTGCAACAGATCCTTCACCTGATATCATCATACATAATGGTACGATTCTGACTATGGAGCAATCCCCGGCACAAGTCGAGGCTCTTGCCATCAAAGGTGAGTATATTGTTGCTGTAGGCGATGAGAATGATATCCTCGCGATGGCAGGATCGAACACCAGGCTCATTGACCTAGAAGGGCAGACACTACTTCCTGGCTTCATAGATTCTCATTCTCATCATATAGGTGATCGAGAATTAGTAAACCAATCAACACCAGAGGAAGTAATTGAGGCATTACTAAGCTCTGGATGGACAAGTATCTCAGAGTTGTTCGTGAATCAAGATCGATTAGACGAGCTCATTACCTTGGACCAACAGAACAATCTTCGCATTCGTGTTAACTGCTATCTCCCATTGAGCTGGCAGTTTGATAGGTTCGGTGATTGGTATCAAGCTTATCAACCTGGTCATGAATATAGCCTAAACCTGAGAATTGCAGGGGTGAAGATCTTCATGGACAACTGGTATACCAATTGGCTCCACTTCTTCAACCAGACGGAATTAAACTCTTTGGTAAAACAAGCCCATGATGACGGATTCCAAATAGCTATTCACAGTGTAGTTGACAATGCTACAGATGTTGTTCTAAACGCACTGGAATCGGCCTTGGACGGACAATCGAACCAACAGTATCGACACCGAATCGAGCATCTAGTCCTACTTAGGGACGACCAGATACAGAGACTGGCAAACTTAGGAATCATCGCTTCCTTTCAACTCACATGGTTCAATTCAGACTGGAAGGAAGCAGCATCGTGGCCATATTTACAAAATTATTCAGATTATGTAGGCAGATGGAGAGACATTCTTGAAGCAGGTGTACCCTCAATCGGAAGTACTGATTATCCCTATATTGCCGGAGTAGAGAGAACAGCAATGTCGGTGGTTTCGAGTGCTGTCACCAGAGTCGGAGAACAAGGGCTTACACCTACAGAATGGATGCTGAATCAGACTATCACTGTTGAACAAGCTCTAAAACTCCTTACAATTGACGGGGCTTATGGCACGTTTCAAGAAGACATCAAAGGGAGTATCAAGGTGGGAAAGCTTGCAGACCTAGTAATTCTTTCAGACAATCCACTAACAGTCCCAGAAAACACACTCGCTGACATAGAGGTACTGATGACAATGGTCGGAGGGGTTGTAGAATACACCGCTCCCGGACAGCAGTTTCAATCTGCGGAGTGCATAGGAGCCAGCAGTCAAACAATAGAAAACTCAAGCCAACCGATTAAGATGGAGATGACAAGTACCCAGAATCAAAAGGAGAAATGGTGGACCGAGCGAGATTCGAACTCGCGACCTCTTCCACTTTGGATAGACGCGAAATGCGTCAAAAGTGCCAAGGAAGCGATCTAATGCCCCGCAAATTCATAATTGAATAAGCGACCGGGCTGATCTATCGGCCCATGTGCACAAGATGTGCGAGTCGCTATGCCGAATAGAACGGTTAAAAGAATTGTGGAGTGTGAAACTCTAATCGTGAATTTCAACATGCAATCCCCTTGATTTTGATATTATCTGATTGATTACGGGGATTAATTACTGTAAAGTGATGTTTCACCGTAATGAAACATGTTTACAATAGAGCGATTGCAGGCTCTGAGATAGGTTAATACGATTGGTGGGTGTTCACGGACACTCAGTGGAGGCTTTAGTGTGAAACATAAACTGCTATGGGAATTCCCAGGATCTCTGGAAACTGATAGATTGATTGTGAGAAAATATGAGAAAGGAGACGGAGAAGACTACTTTGCTCTCTTTGAGAGGAACAATAATCGTAAAGAGCTCAAAGAGCACGTTGACGAAGCAAACTCTGTGAGAACGGAAGAACAAGCAGAGATTCGAATTAGGGAACATGAAGCAGAATGGATTGGAAGAAAAAGACTCGTGCTTGGTATCTGGCTCAAAGAAACAGGTGAGTGCATAGGACAGATTTGGATTGAACCTGACAAATGGGAAGTACCTTCGTTCGAACTTGGGTATTTCATTGATTCCGGGTATCAGAGGAGAGGTTGTGCACTAGAGGCTTCAATTCGGTCACTGAAATTCCTGTTTGAGGACCTTCAAGCTCACAAAGTAATCATCATCACACAGGACACCAATGAAAAAAGTTGGAAACTTGCAGAACGTCTTGGTTTTGTGAAAGAAGCACACTTTCGAGAGTCCCATATCAAAAACGGAAAACGATGGGGCATGCTCTATTATGGTATGCTGAAGAATGAATATAGAAAAACAATCAAGGACTAGTGTAAAATGGATGCAAAGAACTCTACAATACGGGGTTTATTGCAGAAACTGCATTCAAACAGGTATTGAATCTGAATCCTGGAGATGCACAACCTTGGTGTGATAGGGGATGACACTATTTCTTCAGAATAGATTCGATAAGGACACTATGTAGGTTGGTTGAATCTGATCGGTCTACTCTATCGATTTTCAATAAGCAATATGTTTAATCGGTCCATATTGATTCTTCATTATGAGTTGAGTCTACTGGTTCAGACTTCTCAGTCCAAGGAACCTTAATCTTAGTCGGGCGTAGTAGACGCACGGAAAGCAATGCCAATACGGGAATTATGGGAAGTGGTAAATATAACGGATATACGTAATCTCCATTCGTGTAACCGGTAGGAGTATAGTAAAATGGACTCAGTAAAAAGAGAGAAAGTATTATGAGAAGTAAAATACTGAGAAGATAGGATTTTTCGCTTGAGCATCGACCTTTTGCATACCTATACGCTTGGTATCCGATAAGCACATAGGGAAGCCAATATAGAAACATAATTAGTGCCATTGGGCTGGGTCCGCCAGCAATGTTCTTACCCCATCGTCCAACTATCCAAATTGGTGCATATACCATTAGTGTATCGAATGTATCGGGACCAGTGTAGGTAATCAGATATGGTAGTAATAGCGAGAGGCCAAATAGTCCTTTTGCAATCTTTACTGATTTTTCTCTGGGTTCATATTGAATTGTTGAAGACATTCCTACCACTTGTTGAGATAACTCAGCTTGAAGAAATATAAGGTTTGAAGTGCGGCTCTGACTTAGATTATTGGGTAATTAAGAAGAAGTGAATACAACTATGGAAGAACAACCCTCTACATATACAACCTCAATTCAGAAGATTACACTAGAACACATCCAAACTGAAGGAATGATATTGGATATTGGTGGTGGTGGTGAAGGATTGGTTTCGAGAATCGAGGGATCCAAAGTATGTGCTATCGATATCCGTATGAGTGAGATACGAGAGGCGCAGATACATGGTCCACCTGCAAACTGGTTTGTGGGTGATGGTCAAACGTTGTGCTTTCAGGATGATGTGTTCGATGTAGTCACGTTCTGGTTCTCACTGGCTTACATGAGTGATTGGTCAATTAAGCAAAGAGTTTTAGAAGAAGCATATCGTGTCTTGAGCAAAGGAGGGCAACTATCAATATTAGCTAGTAGAATACCCAACGAATGTGAGCGTCTTATTTTCTGGGGAAATTTTACACTTCCAGATGGTACAGTATCACAAACAGGATATGGAGTAAGAGGTAGACAGGGGCAGACAGTGGAACGAGTAGCAGAATTGCTGGAAAAAACTGAATTTAAGATTAAATCCCAAGTGGATCATGATGCATGGTTTGAGATTCAAGCCACCAGAATATAACACAACTCCTTTGTTCTTTGTTCCAAAACCTTAAAGTGCGGACCGTTGACCGCTCTGTCCATCAGACCTCTGGTGAGAAACAATGAGCCTAGCAGTTTGGTGGAGACGCGGTAGTAAACCCGGTATGATCATAATGTTCTTAGGAATCGCAGGTCTAGTGCAGATTCCATTGCTTTGGCATGCACAGGCATATGTTAGTGTCCTGAGTGCAGAACTTCAACTTATGGTTTCGATTGGAGCTATGATTGTCTTAGGAGGCGCATATGTTCTAATTGCAGAAACTATGTATCGCTGGTCCCACATTGTTTCTAAGAGAAAGAAGAGACGACGTCAGAGAGCTCAAATGAATTGGATAACTAAATTATCGGAATTCGCTCGTTCATGGACCGATATGCCAGCATTCGTAGGAGTTGGTCTTTTGACCTGTGTATTCTTCCTGTTCTATTTCATACCCTTTGGTGTTGCTGATGCAAGCAGTCTACCCTCATTCCTTGCCAGCCTAGCATTTCTTGATCCACTCTACATCTACCCCTTAGCAGTCAATGCTGCAGCTATTGCAACAGCTGTCCTAGCAAGCTACATGAATTACAAGATCAAGTGAAGAAAAACTGCGTAACATCTCAACTCTTAATAGTTATACTAAGAACTAGTAATAATGAGGTGTTATTTTGTCAGGACTAGAAATTGGAAGTGAAGCACCAGATTTTACACTCTTGGAAGCACCAGGAAAAACAGTCACTTTGAGTGATGAAATCCAGAAAGGGCCTGTAGTTCTTGTATTCTATCCGGCAGATTTTACTTCCGTATGTCAGGAAGAACTCTGCAGGTTCAGAGATGTTCTAACTGATTACAACAATTTAGGTGCAACTGTTCTGGGTATTTCAGTAGACGGTCTTTTCAGTCACAAAGCATTCAAGGATGCCAATGATATTGAGTTCCCTTTACTATCTGATTGGAATAAGACTGTGATTAAAGCCTATGATATTGTTCTTGATGATTTCGTAGGAATGAAGGAAGTAGCAAAGAGATCCGTTTTTGTGATAGATACTGATCAGACAGTTGTCTATGCATGGGTAAGTGAAGACCCGGGGAAATTACCTCCCTTTGATGAAGTAAAGATGGCAGTAACAAAACTTGCCTAACTAGAAGATGGTACCACTCTTCACTAGGCGAGTCTAGTTCTACATTTCTTGCAGAATCGATCACTCTTATCATTCACAGTGTTACACTTCATGCATCGTATCTTTTCTGAAGAATCAGATTCTGAGGATGAAGTAATTTTGTGACGCACTGCAGGAACCTTGGATTGACCAGACATTCTTGAACCAACACCTTTGATACTGATACGCGAACGAGGTTTCAGAACATCTTCATACCGAGAACCATCGGAGGCTGTAACTGTTTGGGAACTATTACAATAAGGGCAAACCATGGTACCTTGTTTAAGAGTTCTATTACATTTTGGACATCTCATTTACATTACCACCAAACAGAATATGGTATCTTCATCAGTTCCTCTGTTGATATGTCACTACGTTTATAAAACTTGGACTTTGAACCTACAATTGCATATGCCGCGGTAGATCAGCCAGGGAAATCGCACGGCTAAAGACCGTGTTGTTTGTTTTCTTATTCATTTCATATTCGTGTTTTCTCTTTGAGAGGAAATAGTATATCTTTTCAGAAAAACGAAGAGTCGCAATTGTCGCTACGTTTATATTTCATTGAGAAGGAGCGTAGTATTAGACATGCCGAGGTAGATCAGCCAGGGAGATCGCACGGCTGAAGACCGTGTTGTCGTGTGTTCAAGCCAATTGGGACTTGTCCCAATGGGAATAAATCACGCCCTCGGCACCATTCTTTCTTGAATTATTATTGAGTAGGTTGGATTACAGCATGATCCGTCTTCTTTTTCCCGGAATAATTGGAATTCGATCCTTTTTGCTTAAACCAGAGATATGCG
>Ga0307426_1002619_pt1 | contig 11127 bp, 11 predicted proteins | sample SalMarWE160340MG_FD_202165 | JGI IMG/M metagenome (GOLD analysis project Ga0307426, IMG submission 202165) | Salt marsh sediment microbial communities from the Plum Island Ecosystem LTER, Massachusetts, United States - WE1603-40 | ecosystem: Environmental > Aquatic > Marine > Intertidal zone >... | reverse complement strand
TTCCGCGAGCACTTCTGCGAGATAGCTCTTGCCGACGCCCGGCGCGCCGGCAAAGCAGAAAACCGCAATCGGCTTGTTCGGCCGCTTGGCAGCCATGCGCCGATGCAGCTTGGTGCAGATCGAGTCGATGACCTCGTCCTGTCCGATCACCCGGGACTTGAGATAGCTCGCAAGCTCGGCCGGATCGATCAACGTCATCTCGCGGCTTTTGATTTCCCACTTTTCCGCCAGCGCGCCCAGATTAGAGAGGCGCTCCAGCGGATCCTTGCTCGTCGCACTCGACTTCTTTGGGTCCCCGGTCATGGCCATTCTCCTGCTGTTGGCTGCTCCATCAGCCGGCGGTTGCGTGTTGCACTTGGGCGGGCTCGGCGGCTTCCGGTGGCCCAGCATCGTCGACAGGAATGACGCGCACGTGCTCGCCGTCGGCCTCGAACCGCACGGTGTGCGCGTTGTTGGCCTTGGCCTCAATGAGCCCGTCGGCGATCTTGTCCTCGATCTGGCGAGCCAGGTCGCGCACGCCGCCCTTCGGTTTTGTTACAGTGAATGTGTCGACTGCGCCCATCAGGATTGCCGGATCGATGCCGTGCTTGGCCACTTCGAGCTGATACTCGCGTGCCTTGCGCTCGATCTCGAGCGCCACGACGCGCGCAATGTCGAGGCCCTTGAGCTCGCGGAAGGCGAAGACGTCGTCGATGCGCGAGAGCACCTCGGGGGCAAACTTTGCGTCCTGAAGTGCCGATTTGGCGAGCCTGTTGAGGGTATCCTGGGTCATGTCGGGGTTGCTAGTGAGCTCGGCAATGCGCGCGGCGCCGGCATTGGTTGTTAGGATAAAGATTGTTTCGGTGGTGGGATACTTGGTCGAGGTGCCGAGATCGGTGACAAATCCATCGTTCCAGGCGGACAGGAACTGCAAATGAATGTCGGGGCTCGACTTCTCGAACTCGTCCAGAAGAACGATGGAATTAGGCGTATCGCGCAGGGCGCGCGAGATGAGACCCGGCTCGCCGGATCCGGTGTGCCCTGCCGGAACGCCGAACAGCGCCGTCGAGGAATAGCCCTCCTGGAATTTTGCCATCTCGAAGACGTGCAGGTGCGCATCGCTGCCGTAGAGCTTCTCGGCGAGAATCTTGGCGAGATAGGTCTTGCCCACACCCGGCGCGCCGGCAAAGCACATCACGGCGACCGGTTTGCCTTCGCGTCGTGCCGCAAGACGTTGGCGCAGGCGCCGCGCAAGCGCGCCGATCACCTCGGTTTGGCCGATGACGCGCGAGGTGAGGTGGTCGGCGAGCTCCGCCTCGTCGATTACCGTCGGCGTCTTGGGCTCCGCCTTGCGACCGTGCTTGCCGAGCGCGGTATCGATAAGGCGCAGTACCGGCTCCGGTAGGTAGCGGCCATTGTAGGGAACGACCAGGATCGCGCCCAGCCCTGCGGCCAGAACCAGGAACCAGGCCAGTGCCGGAGACGCGCGCTCGACGATGATAATGGCGATGACTATGCCGAGCCGGCCCGCCCATGCCATGCCCGTCATGTCATGAGCTCCCGAGTCGGGGGCAAGACGCGCGCGACTGCGCAGCGCACTTGCGCGAGTGAAGCGATCGTTCAAAGAACATATTTCGTCACCAACAGCATGATCAAAGTCAGCTTCAACGTGTTCCGCCGCCCTGGCCCAATAGCAAAGACTCTCACGGCGAAGGAATTTGCAGCGTCTCTCCTTTCTTCAAAGGCCGCAGCGAGATCCGCGCCGAGTTCACATAGACCGCAACGGTAATATCGCCGCCACCGCCGTCGATAAGGCCCATGACGCTGACGGGCGTGCCTGGAACGTAGGGAACGGCGATGGTGTAGGCGTTATGCAGAAGGCGCACGTCCTGGCGGAAGCCGCCGGCCATGAAGCGGACCCAGTCGCCATCCTCGTCTTCGAAGTCGGACAAGGTCACCCAGCCAAGCCGCATCTTGCCTTCGGCGAGTGCTGTGCGGACCTTCTCTTTGTCGGGCGCACTCATCATCAGCTGCGCGATGGCCTGCTCGCTCTCGGCCGGGTTGACCGGCCGGATCAGCGACATGCCTATGGGTCTGCTTTGCTGAGGCTGCCCGCTGCTGCTTTGCTGGCTTGGGGAATCGAAGAAGCCGACGCTGGCGAGTGCAGCTGCCAATAGTGCGGCACCGGCGATCAAGAATATGAGACCCTTACCGGTTCGTCGCGGCAGACCGCCGCTTTGCGCGCCCTGTGCGTGCTTCGCTTGAGGTTTCGGCCCGAGGTGCCCCGGCTGGACCGATCTCTGAGGGACCGGCTCGCCGCCTGCCGGCCCAGGACTACCGCTCACCTCCGCCCCTCCCAATTCGTGATAAATCGCCGTCCGTCCGGGCGTTATTCAATTGCGATCCCACCAACAGACTAGCGCGCCACGGAGGCGCTGGAACCCAATTGGTGGCTATTTTAGCAAAAAATTACATATTGGCGTAAAGAACGGTCGTGATCGTCGGCGATTTCTAAGCATCTAACCGGTAACGGATCCGAGGCCGAGCGGGACGACAGACACCCAACGCGAGCTGAAGCACGTTTGCTCATGGCCGGCGGCTAGGCCGCGAGACCTTTGGGTCTGACCGTCGACGAGTGGCCGAGAGCATGGGCCAACGACGCTGAAGCGCCTTTCTCACGGCGCGCGCGCAGGCCCGATCTGAGGTGCTGCCACCGGCTTGGCCATGCCGAAAAAGATCGTCACACCCTGACCGCCGCAACGGGTCGAAAGCGCCTCGTCGGGCGGAGTCGCGAAACAGCTGTCGAGGTCCTGCCAGTTATTCATCGTCCAGACATCCCCGGCCGGACCAATCGCGATATCGGTCAGCATCTGCATGCCGCCGCCCACATAGCCGCCAGGTGATGAAATCTGATCGCCGGTCTTGAAGCCGGGCGGGCAGTTCTCGGTGCGCACGCCGCAAAGCTGTGTGATCGGGCTGTTCGGCGAGACGAAGTTTGAAATCCATACATTGTCGTTGCCGTCGACGGCCGCGGCCCACGGACCGGGCAAACCGTCACCGGTGAAGGGCGAGCCGGGAAATGCGGTGCCGTCCGGCCGCAGCAGGGCGACGCTGCCGTTACGGAGCTTGCTCATACCGCGCGTCAAGACTTCTTCGGGGCTTTTCAATCCGGTTTCATAGGCGGCGACAATTTCTGCCATCATGAGCGCTCCGGCCGCCGAATTGCCCAACCGGTTCGTCACCCACACGTTGCCTTGGCTGTCGATGGCCAGCCCTGCGCCGCTCCAGCCGGTCTTGAACGTCTCGGCCTTGCTTGGATCGCTGGCCGGGAACCGCGTCACGTGGTCACCGATGCCATTGGTCACCCAGATCCGGTCCTGCTGGTCGATCCCCAGGAAAAACGGCCCCACCAACGACTTGCAGGGCTCCACCTTCTCGCCTTCGCACACGATCCGGCCCTGGCTGAAGTCGCCCTTGGGAAACTGAACCAGCTGGTTCTTCGAGATGCCCAGCGCCCAGACATCACCGCTGGGCGTGACAATGATGCCCTGCATTTGCCCCAACCGGCCGTCGAACGTAATGCCTTCGGGCCACGTCAACGGCTTGCCGTTCTTGTCGAAGACCGCGATGGACATGCCGCCATAATTGGTGAGCCAGGCATTGTCCTTAGCATCGACGGCGACGCCGAAGGTGCCACCTTCCATGCCGCCGCCAGTGAAGCCCGTCGTCATCGGCGAGAGCGGGCGTCCGTTCGGCGCGAACTTTGCGGCGTTTCCCTGCCACAACGAGGCCTGCGCCTGCCATCCGACCGTGAAATTGCTGCCGGACCAGAGGTTGCCCTCACTGTCGAACATGCCCTTGCCGCCGGCCCGCAAGCCGCCGCCGGCAAACTTCAGCGGCAACACCCAGGCGCTGGGTGCGAAGCTGAGGTAGGGCATGTGGGGAACCGCTCGCAGGGTCTTACCCTCGGGAATCGGATAGAACTCGTCGAGAAGCGCATAGAGCCGCTCAGGTTCGTACCAGGGCGCGCGGGCAATCGACTGCGCTGCGGTCAGGGTGTCGGTCGGCACCTTCTTGTCCGGCCCTGTTGCGGCGGCAAACAGCTTGCCGCATGCGTCGGCCGTTACCCGAGTGACGCAGCCAGCAAGTATGTCGGCTAGTGTGGCGAAGTTCGCCATTGTCGGTGTCTGGCCGCTATTCAGCGGGCCCTGGATGGCCTCGCCCCAGCCGCCGGAGCCAAGGTCGATGAAGTTGGGCACGTTGCCGGCTGCGATACGCAGGCCAAGCGGGTGCCCCTTTATCGCCGTGCCATCGATGAACTGCGCGTGTGTCCACACCGATGCTACGGTCGTCATCTCGTTGATGACGACATTGGCCGGGGGCTCGTTGCCAAGCACGGTGATCAGCGCGATCGCCGGATTATCCCCGCCACCATCATTCGCAGCGTTTTTGCCGCCCCGGGCAATCAGATAGAGCGAACGCTCGGCGCCGGGCGGGTCCGGAATTGAAATTGTGAACCGGCCATCATTGTCGGTCTTGGCCTGAGCCAGGTTTTCAGATTGTTTGGAGCTTGCGGCAAACAGCGTCACCGTCGAACCGGTTATCGGGCTGCCACCGCTCAGAACTCGGCCTTCAAGTTGATTGACGGCTGGACGCTTCTGGGCAGAAGCAGAACCGGCGGCGATCAACCAGCCACACAAGAATGCCGCAGCAATTTTGAAGAGATTCCAAGCCATGACGTCTCTTCCTCACGTCTTGAGCGGATCTACCGCCGCCTGAACCAAGCCCTCATTGATCGCCGCATGCGTTGTTTTTGAAACTGAAGCCGACCTCGTCCGACACTTAGCAGCAAATAGCACAACGCCATGTCCGTTTGGGTCATTAGACGACATCGGACAGCCTGTCGGAAATGTCTGCTTACGAAGTTCTTCGCCTTCATGCGCGATGCGTTGAGCCGGCCGCCTGCGCACGCAGCGCCGTCTCAATGATCGCTCTGGCTGTGGTCGTCCTTATTGTTGTGGTGATCGCGGGAAAGGCGCATGACGTCGGTGTGGGAGGATCTTGGTACGCTCAGCAACGTTGTGATGGCGCTCGCTGCCGTCATCGCGTTGGTTTACGCCCACCTGCAAATTAGAGAAGGCCGGCGCCCCGAGCGCCAGGCCGATGCCGATGAGCTGTGGCGCGAGACTATTAGCCTCGGAAGGGTGGCTGGGGGACTAGGATTCGAACCTAGACTGACGGAGTCAGAGTCCGCTGTCCTACCATTAGACGATCCCCCAACACTTCCTATGTAATCAACGCTTTGCGCGTGATCAACGCGCCGCGTTTTCCGAGAAAGCGATGGTTCTGACCCTTCAGGTTCTAGCCGCCGCGCCGCGGGCTTGGCAAGGCGCTTCTCGACCGCGCATTTGCGGCCCACAGAGCGGATCGGCAATCAGAGGCGCCGTGGTTCAATTCGCTGAGTTGAAGCCAAAAGGCCCAAGGCCCATCGGACTTGGGCCCGGGGTTTCTGGGACCCGTCCGGACGTAGCAGAGCTCGCCTGCTGTTCTCCCCCTATGCGCAGGCTTTGAACTGGTTTCGCCGGTTTTTTGATCGGCGATGGAACCGCGCTTGGTGAGCCCTCCGGGGCAGGGTTGGCAACCGATGGCGATGCCTTCGCCACGTGCGGCGGATCGATGTCGACGACCTTGACGGTGTGGACGATGACGTCTGCCGTTCCATCTTCCTGTTGCTGCTGTTCTGCCTGCCTTGCGGATCCGCCCGGGCTCGCAGCATTCGCTGTCTCTGGTTGAGGAGGCTGCTGAACGGGGGTGGACGTGGGATCGATCGAGGCGGACTGAGACTTGAGAGGAGCGGGGATAGGTTCGGTCACAGCGGCATCTTGTGTCGCCGGCTCAGGGTCCGTCGCCAAGAAACGGTACGCCGCAAGGCCGAGCCCTGCGAGCAAAACCACGGCAACCAGCAAGCCCACGGCGCCGACCAGATTGATACGCCGTTTGGTGCGTCCAAGCGCGGTGGTCGGCATCGTGTAAAGCTCTGTCGTTTCAACAGCGCCTGGGGAAGGGGGCGTTGCCTCGACACGAATCTGCTTGGGCGCAGGTATGTTGCCGAGAAGGGAGCGGACGGTCCTGTAACCGTCGAAGTCTGGCCTCCAGAGCATGTCGTCGGCGCGGAGGTGTCCAAGCTCGGCGAGGAGGAGCAGTTCCTTGTCGGAGACGACGCACGGCGGTTCATCCCGGCGCGACAGATGCCAGACCCGTTTCGGATTGGCTTGGGCCATGCTCCCCACCGCTGAGCCCCTCACGACCTCACCGTGCTCTAGAATTGGGCAGATTAACAAGGGGGGTTCACAAACGAAAACGGCATCCCCGGGCCATCAAGATTTATCCACACCTCGTCCATGATTCTGTGGCTTTTAATTAAGTTTTTTCCGAAAGACGTTACGCGCCGACTGTGACAACGGAACTAATCGCTCCATGTCATGGGCAGAACATCTTCGAGTATTTCATTCCGCACTGGAGAGGAGTTCACAGCACCCCCGTCACGGCGAGTTTCCGGCACGTCGCCTCGACATCGTCGCCCCTGAGTAGGTACCAGAGCGAACGGCGCCTGTCGTGCTGCGCGAGCCAAAGCGCAAACGGAATGACGGGGAGGGCGGTGGCAGCCAGCACAAGGAGCGAACGCGGATCGGCGTAGATGCGCCGCGTGGACGGCACCACCGCCAGCGCCACCCCAAGACTGAACACGAGCAGTAGAAAGCTCCATTTGGCCATGATGCCGAGGCCGATGACGAGCCCAAGTGCAACGGCGCGGAGCGCGGTGGGCTTGTCGGCATAGGCGAGCGCGGCGATCCACAGCGCGAGGCCCGCGACCAGAAGCGCGAGCGTGTGCGAGACGCTGTGATGCGCCTCCCAGCCGAACCAGTAGAACAGAATGAGCGACAGCGAGAAGGAGGCGGCAAGCGCGGTGCCCGCCACAGTGCGAAGCGCCGCGGCGTAGAACAGGAGGCCCGCCGCGGCGATCAGGCCATATCGCAGGACGAGGTAGGAGAGGGGGCCCGGGCCCGTGAGCCGCTGCACCCCCCAAAGCAGCCACTCGTAGAGGGGCGGATTTCTGAGCTGATAACCGCCGGCGAGGTGACGTTGCAGCAGCTCCGCGGTCAGGGCGTCCTGGAGGGTGCGCCCCGGCGACACCAGCCACAGCATCAGAATGAAGGCGGCGGCGAAAACGAGCCAGAACGCCACGAGGCCGCGTGGGGTCAATAGCGCGCTCACAAGCCTCGCCATGTCGTCGGAGCTCCCTGTGGCGAAGAAGAACGGGCCGCTAAGCCGGGCCCCCGTGGCCTTTTGCATCTTGAACCTTGCGGTGTGGCCACGCTAGCTGAGCTCATGATGACACTCGAATACTCCAGACGGTGCCGGATCGCGGGCGCGCTTGCCGCTCTCGGCGTCTCGGCCCTGGTCGTGCTCGCAGGCAAAGCTGCCGCCGAAGAGTTCAAGGCCGGCGACATCTCGGTGCAGCAGCCTTGGTCTCGGGCAACCCCTGGTGGCTCCACGGTTGGGGTCGGCTATCTCACCATCACCAACAGCGCCGAAACGCCGGACCGCCTCGTCTCGGTGAACGCCGAAATCGCTGCCCGCGCCGAAATTCACCGCGTGGAGATGGCCCATGGCGTCATGAAAATGCGGCCTCTCTGCGAAGGGGTCGAGGTCCCGGCCCATGGCTCCGTGGCCCTCGCGCCGGGGGCGTACCATGTGATGTTCTTCGACCTGAAGCGGCCCCTGAAAGAGGGCGACAGCTTCCCCGCCACCCTGACCTTCGAGAAGGCCGGCCCCCTCGACGTGACCTTCGAGGTCGAGGGCTTCGGCGCCAACGCCGCACCGGACGAGCATCAGCACCACTAGTGCCGTTAACCATGCTTTAACCTAGTTGCAGTGCTCGCCCAAGGCTTATGGTAAATTGATTGGCGTTGATGGAGAGCGCGCTGCGAGGAGTGCCCCCCGTATCCTCCAGCCACGGCGATACCCCATGCCATCGCTCACCATCGGCTCAAATCGCGGCCTGTCCCTCGGCCCCCCCAAGCCGTAAGTGCCGCAAAAGGCTTAGGGCCGGAGCGAACCTCCGGCCCACTTTTTTTCTCACCACGGCGCTTCGAGATGTCCGGCTTCCCCAGCCGTCGCTGGACCGTCCCCACCGATCCCGATCGTCCTCTAAATATCGTAGGAAAGGGGCTCGGGGAGGGCGTCCTCAGATTCTGCCTCTTCGGGCGCTGCGGCCTTCTTTCCCTTGAAGATGCGATCAAAGATCGCAAGCACGATCATCGAGCCAGTCACCGCCGCAGACGCCGCCAGCAGGACCAGGAAAGTCGTGGTGATGAGAGCGTTTAGAATGGGCATGGACTGATTCGGAGCCCAGAACGGTTAAAATTCGTTAAACATGAATGGTCCCACCGTCATTGGCAGAGTTTCACTCTGGGTGAAAGGTCATGTGTGGTCGTTTCGACAACTTAATTCCCCGCGATGCCTATGCCGGTCTGTTCCGGGCCGTGCGGATGCCCCGCTCGAACTTTCCGCCGCGCTACAATGTGGCGCCGACGGACCAGATCCCCATCGTCCGCGTCGATCCCCGCGACGGCGAGCGCGAGGTGGTGATGGCGCGCTGGGGGTTGATACCGTTCTGGATGAAAGAGAAGCCGAAGGTGCCGCATATCAACGCGCGCGCCGAGACAGTGGCCAAGCAGCCCCTGTTTCGCGAGGCCTTCGCCAAGCGGCGCTGTCTAATCCCGGCGACGGGGTTCTACGAATGGCAGCAGCGCGCCGACGGCAAGCAGCCCTACCGCTTCCGGCGCAAGGATCTCGAGCCCTTCGCCTTCGCCGGGCTGTGGGAGTTCAACCGCCTAGACGGCGAGGATGTCGTGTCGGCGGCGATCATCGTCGGCAAAGCGAATACGGTCGTTGGGCAAATCCACGACCGCATGCCGGTGATGCTCATGCCCGACGATTACGACCGCTGGCTTGAGCCGAACACGCCGCAGGACGAGCTCTTGGCGATGCTCAAGCCTTACGATCCGAAGCTGATGGAGGCTTACGCCGTCAATCGCGCCGTCAACAACGTCAAGAACGACACCGAACTCTGCCTTGAGCCAGCCGGCTAGAGTTTGCGCGTGAGCCAGACCAAGCGGCCGACCAAGCGGCTAATGAAGCTTGTAGCAGTTCGAGGTGACGGGAGGCGTGCGGGTCACGTCATAGCTCGCGCGGCATTGAACCAGATACGCCTCGTCGGGATGCCGGAACAGAATGAACGCCGACCTTGTATCGAAGGTGCTGGCGTAGCCGGCGATCTGCCAGCCTCCCTTCAGCAGCGTTTCGATCGAGACGGTCTCCTCCGGCGCGGCGAAGACAGTGGCCGGAAGCGCGAGGCTCGCAACACCGACGATGAGGGCAGCCAACAGAGCGGCACATTTCGGCATGGTGCGCAGGCTTCTCCAGTCCACGGCTCACGCGGGACTTGAGGGAAGTGTTCTCGTCCTCCGCCCGCATGTCCTCGTGAGCGAGCAAGCGTAGCCGCGGCGCGGCGAAAGGCACAGGGGATTACCCCGAAAGGGATCGCGGAGTCGAAAGTGGCACTCCGCGATGCGGGAGGCGTACCCCCCAGACTCGCACAGGCGGCAATGAGGGCGGCCGGAGCGACCGGTAATTTCTCTAGGACAGCTTAGTTTCCGCGCAGGACGAGCCCTCGCGCGTGAAGCTCGGGCGCGCGCAATTTAGCTAGCGATCGCTCAGCTGCAGGACCCGAGGGAGTGCCTCCTCTCGACCCTCCGAGGCGGGTTGCGACCGCAGGATGCGCCAGCTGCAGCGCTCGTTCCGCGAGGGCTGCTTTGGACCACCAGGGTGTCCTGACCGCGAAGTGAAAAAAACCAGCGTCAGTCAGCCGGTTGGTTCTCAACACATCAGATAGCGCTTCAGCTACCAGTTTGGCTTCCGTCCGACGCCTGAATATTGGGATGCCTGATAATTTGCCCCCAACAAGGACGCCGATGTTTTGGATTCTTGTTGAACTGCAGATCTGAAGGCAGGCCAAGGCAGCGCAACCATTCTCGGAACTTTGGTCCGCGCGGGCACCCCCTTTTTGCCATCGGCAAAAACGAATTCGCCGTGGCGAAGTTCGTAAATCTGTAATAAAAATTTCCAAGGGCACAGTCGTTGGGAAGACCCGGATATGGATGAGACACTCACCGATTTGTTTGAGCAGTGGCTCAACGCGTTCGGAAACATACAGGCCAAGCCAGGGGAAAAAGAAGCTATCGCTGTGTTTGCCCTCGCTACAATCGAGTCGCGCATCGCGGCGACGCCGGCCGAGTGGTCGCATGGGCTCGTTCTGAAGCTTGGGCTCGATCGCTTCCTGAACGAACATGCAGAAGCGGCAGGCGAACAAGCTGTATCCGCCTACGCCGACTTAGTACGTCTGGCAGGATATGACCCAGCGGCTGAGATTTTTTCCAGGCTTGCACGGGGGGTGCCCGCTCGAACGGATTAACTTTCCGCTCTGACTGTCGGCGATTTCAGTTGTGCAGGTGGTCAATCATTCTCATCAGCTCGGACAATGTCTTGGCGCCCATTTTGCGCATGGCATGGGCGCGATGCAGCTTCACCGTAACCTCGCTCAACCCCAGCTTGCCCGCAATTTGCTTATTCAAGTCTCCGGCCGTCACCCGTGCGACCACTTCTCGTTCGCGCGCGCTTAGCGACTCAAAGTTCTCCCGGTCAGTTGAGCGCAATTCTTGCTCTTTGCGGTGAGTCCTATCCTGTTCCAGGGCTGAGAAAGCCGCATCCAGGAGGTCCTCGCTCCGGAAAGGCTTGGTCAGAAAGTCGACTGCTCCTGCTTTCATCGCGTACACAGCCATCGGAATATCTCCATGACCGGTGATGAAAATGATCGGCACGTGAATGTCGGCTTTTGCCAACTCCTCTTGAACTTTGAGGCCACTCGTTTCGGGCAACCTAATATCGAGCACCACGCAGCTTGTAGTGTCTGGGAGGCTGTCCTCGAGGAAAGTACGCCCCGATGCGTAGAGCTGGACTTTCAGTCCAACGGACTCGAAGAGCTCCTTTAGGGCAGCCCGGCACGAGGGGTCATCGTCAATTACG
>Ga0307426_1002618_pt1 | contig 11127 bp, 9 predicted proteins | sample SalMarWE160340MG_FD_202165 | JGI IMG/M metagenome (GOLD analysis project Ga0307426, IMG submission 202165) | Salt marsh sediment microbial communities from the Plum Island Ecosystem LTER, Massachusetts, United States - WE1603-40 | ecosystem: Environmental > Aquatic > Marine > Intertidal zone >... | reverse complement strand
TCCTCTTCGACGAGACGATCCGCCAGCAGAAGAAAGACGGCACTCCCTTTGTTCAGGTCCTCACCGATGCGGGAATCATTCCGGGCATCAAGGTTGACACCGGCGCCAAGGACATGGCAGGTCATCCCGGAGAGAAAATAACCGAAGGTCTGGACGAATTGCGCGACCGCCTGGCCGAATACTTTCAAATGGGCGCCCGTTTTGCCAAGTGGCGAGCGGTGATTGCCGTGGGCGACGGTATTCCCAGCGAAGGGTGCATCGAGGTCAATGCGCAGGCGCTGGCTCGATATGCCGCGTTGTGCCAGGAAGCCGGACTGGTCCCGGTGGTCGAGCCGGAAGTACTTATGGACGGCGCGCATACCCTGGAGCGGTGCAGCGAAGTGACGGAGAAAGTCCTGCGAACGGTTTTCAATCAGCTTTGCTTGCAACGAGTGACGCTGGAGGGTATGCTCCTGAAGCCCAATATGGTGCTTTCGGGATTGACCTGCCCCAGGCAAGAACCGGTGGACGAGGTGGCCGACGCCACGGTGAGGTGTCTCTTGCGAGCCGTTCCCGCTGCCGTTCCGGGAATTGCGTTTTTGTCGGGCGGCCAATCCGGTGAACTGGCTTCGGCCCGTTTGAATGCCATGAATGTCAGATTCAAGTCGCGGCTGCCTTGGGCGTTGGCATTTTCGTTTGCCCGCGCCATCCAGCAACCGGCTTTGGAGATTTGGCAAGGCGAGGACGCCCACGTGTCGGCCGCACAGCAAGCTCTGATTCATCGAGCCAGGTGCAACAGTGCTGCGCGCCGTGGCGAATACAATGCAGCAATGGAAAGGACGTGAGCATGACAACACGTATCCCGCAATTCACCAAAATAGCGTCCTGGCAGGCCCTTGAAGCCCATTACCCGAAAGTCCGGGACTTGCATCTTCGAAAACTCTTCTCAGACGATCCAAAGCGCGGTGAGCGCATGGCAGCTGAGGCTGTCGGCATCTACTTCGACTATTCGAAGCACCGCATCACCGATGAGACACTCAGGCTCCTTTTGCAATTGGCGGAGGAATCCGGCCTTCGGTCTCGAATCGATGCCATGTTCCGGGGCGAAAAGATCAACGTCACGGAGAATCGGGCCGTCCTGCACGTGGCCCTGCGCGCCCCCAAAGGGGTATCCATCGTCGTAGACGACAAAGACGTCGTGCCTCAGGTCCACGCAGTGCTCGACAAGATGACCGATTTCTCAACCCGGGTGCGCAGCGGGGAGTGGAAGGGCCACACCGGCAAACCGATCCGCAACATTATCAATATCGGCATCGGCGGGTCCGACCTGGGCCCGGTGATGGCATATGAGGCATTGCGCCATTACAGCCGGCACGACCTGACATTCTGTTTCGTCTCAAATATCGACGGCACCGATTTCGCCGAGGCCACCCGCGACTTAGACGCCGAGGAGACACTGTTCATCATCTCGTCGAAGACCTTTACGACCCTGGAAACCATGACCAACGCGCACACGGCCCGGGACTGGGCCCTCAAAACTTTGAAACATCCCGCTGCTGTTGCCAGGCATTTCGTCGCGGTTTCGACCAACAGCAAAGAAGTGGCCAAGTTCGGCATCGACACCGTAAATATGTTCGAGTTTTGGGATTGGGTCGGCGGACGGTACTCCATGGACTCGGTGATCGGCCTCTCAACAATGATCGCCATTGGCCCCGCAAATTTCCGCGCCATGCTCGACGGTTTCCACCAGATGGACGAGCATTTCCGCACCGCCTCTTTCGAGCGCAACTTGCCGGTGATCATGCGGCTTTTGGGCATCTGGTACAATAACTTCTTCGGTGTGCAGACGATAGCGGTTCTTCCGTATGAGCAGTACTTGAAGCGCTTCCCGGCTTATCTCCAGCAGTTGACGATGGAGAGCAATGGCAAGAGCGTCACTCTTGATGGGACTGAGGTCGTATGCCAAACCGGGCCAATCTACTGGGGGGAACCGGGTACCAATGGCCAGCATTCCTTCTACCAACTGATTCATCAGGGGACCAAGCTCATCCCCTGCGACTTCATCGGATTTCTTCAGCCGCTTAACCCTCTGGGTCGCCACCATGACTTGCTCTTGGCCAACGTGTTTGCCCAAGCAGAAGCGCTGGCCTTTGGCAAAACGCCGCAGGAGGTCGAGGCCGAGGGCATCCCCGCGTGGCTGGTCCCACACCGAACCTTTGAGGGCAACCGTCCATCCAGCACGATTCTTATGGAACGGCTGACTCCGGAGGCGCTGGGGAAGCTCGTCGCACTTTACGAACACAGCGTCTTCACGCAAGGCGCCATTTGGAACATTGACTCATTTGACCAGTGGGGGGTCGAGCTGGGAAAGGCGCTTGCTACGCGAATCATCCCCGAACTTGAAACCGGGGCTAAGTGCCAACTCAAGCATGATAGCTCAACCAACACCCTGATCCGGCGCTACAGGAGATCCAAGGAGAAATGATGCACATTGGCATAGCTGCAGACCATGGCGGGTTTGAATTGAAATTACAACTGACTGCGGCCCTCAAGGCCGCCGGTTATGAGGTGACGGACTTCGGCGCCCATGAGCTGGTTACAGGAGATGACTACCCGGATTTTGTGGTGCCTCTGGCTAGGGCGGTGGCAGCGGGTGAGGTCGCCCGTGGCTTGGCCATCTGCGGCAGCGGTGTGGGGGCTTGCGTTGCGGCCAATAAGGTGTCCGGCGTACGTGCGGCGTTGATCACGGATCCCTTTTCCGCTCATCAGGGGGTAGAGGACGACGACATGAACGTTATGTGTCTGGGCGGCCGGGTCACCGGGCAAGCGCTGTCCTGGGATTTGGTCCAGACGTTCCTGAGCGCCCGGTTCAAGGGGAACGAACGGTTCAGGCGTCGTCTTGCGAAAGTGACGGCATTGGAAAGGGAAAGGACTAACTTATGAGCTTAACCATCTATTTTCTGCGACATGGGGAAACCACTGCCAGCCGGAATGGCGGTTACTGCGGCGCTCTTGACCCGGATCTAACGCCGGAAGGATATCAGATGGCAGAGGATTTTGCCGATGCTTATCAATCTTTTCCATGGGTTTCGGTCTTTTCCAGTCCGCTACGCCGTGCCGTAGCCACGGCCAGACCTCTTTGCGAGGCGGCAGAAATACGAATGCACCTCAAGGAAGGGCTGAAGGAAATTGCTTATGGTCAATGGGAAGGCAAAACCCCTGAAGAGGTGAATCACGAGTTTCATGATGACTATGTTCGCTGGTTAACTGATCCGGGGTGGAATGCTCCCACCGGAGGACAAAAAGGCATCGATATCGCTTGGCGCAGTTCGCTTGTGATTGAGGAAATTGAGAAAACTTGCGCTACAGGAAATGTCCTCGTCGTTTCTCACAAGGCCACGATCCGAATTATACTGTGCTCGCTGTTAGGCATTGACGTGGGGCGTTTTCGCGATCACATTAGCATGCCTGTAGGTTCTATTAGCATCGTGGAAATGGCGGTGCACGGTCCTTTATTGCACAAGATGGGCGACCGGGCCTATCTGAGGGAGCACCTGCGCAAACGATCAGGCACATAGACCCCTGGGTCAGCCAACACGAAATACATCCAGAAAGGAAAAATCATCATGGGCAGCTCAAAAGAGATTGAAAAATTAGAAAAACTGGCCAGACTGATGCGGTATTATATTCTGACCGCCACCACCCATGCGGGTTCCGGCCACCCGACCTCTTCTCTGTCGGCAACCGAACTGATGTGCGGTCTCTTGTTCGGCGGCATCTTCAGATACGATACCGAGCGGCCGGAGCACCCGAACAACGACCGTCTGATTTTCTCCAAGGGTCATGCTTCGCCGCTTTATTATGCGATGTGGGCGGCCGCCGGCACGCTTTCCGAAGATGACCTCATGACGTATCGCAAATTCGGGAGCCCTCTGGAAGGTCACCCGACGATGTCATTCCGTTATGTCGACGCCGCGACCGGTTCTCTTGGCCAGGGCCTTTCCATTGGCGTAGGCTTGGCATTAAACGCCAAATATCTCGATAAACTCACCTATCGGACGTATGTCCTTCTCGGCGATAGTGAAATGGCCGAGGGATCACAATGGGAAGCCATGCAAATCGCTGCGCATTACAAACTGAACAACCTCATCGGCATTATCGATGTAAACCGGCTGGGCCAGCGCGGCGAAACCCTGTACGGACACGATCTGTCGGCCTATGAAAAACGGATAACAGCCTTCGGGTGGGAAACCATCCTCATTGACGGCCATTCCTATCCCGCGGTTCTGGATGCGTATCAAAAAGCGCTCAAGGCCATGGACCGGCCGGTCATGATCATTGCCAAAACCATTAAAGGAAAAGGCGTCTCATTTGTTGAGGACAAAAACGGCTGGCACGGCGTCGCGCTTTCAAAGCAGGACTGTGAGCGCGCCTTAAAAGAGCTGGGCACCGTCGACAAATCAATCCGGGGACGGATCTTGGAACCGGATGCGATCGAGCCGAAGGAAGTCGCCGCCCGCGCACCCGAACCCATTGACTACCCGGTCGGCGAGTCCGTTGCCACCCGAGATGCATACGGCCATGCATTGAAACGGCTTTATCCCCAATTCCCGAAAATCGTGGCTATCGACGGCGAGGTGAGCAACTCCACCCGGGCGGAAATATTCAAGGAAGCGCATCCCAACCGGTTTTTTGAAATGTATATCGCCGAACAAAATATGGCCGGGGTCGCCCTCGGCCTCCAATGTCGGGGGAAAATTCCTTTTGTATCCAGTTTTGCCGCCTTTCTGACGCGTGCGTTTGACCAGGTTCGGATGAGCCAGTATTCGGATGCGAACATCAAATTCATAGGATCTCACGCCGGGACATCCATCGGCGAGGACGGCCCTTCGCAGATGGGACTGGAAGATATTGCCATGTTCAGGACCATCCACAACGGTGTGGTGCTATACCCTTCTGACGCGGTGTCCGCGGAAAAGATCGTCGAACAGGCGGCCCTATATAAAGGTATCGCATATATTCGCACCACACGCATGAAGACGCCGATCCTCTATGATACCCATGAGCAGTTTACCATCGGCGGAAGCAAAATTTTAAAGAAAAGTGCTAAAGATGCGGCCACCGTCATCGGTGCCGGCGTGACGCTCCATGAAGCCCTTAAGGCATATGACGCGCTTAAAAAAGAAGGCATTCTCATTCGCGTCATCGATCTTTACAGCATCAAGCCCATCGATGAAAAAACGCTTCAGCAGGCCGCAAAAGAAACGCCGTGCATGATCACGGTCGAAGATCACTATCCCGAAGGCGGTATCGGTGAGGCGGTCAGGAGTGGGCTGGGCACGGTCTTTGTTCCGCTTTTCTCACTGGCGGTGAGAAAAAAACCCAAAAGCGGCAAACCTCAGGAACTACTTGATTTTGAAGAGATCTCAAAGGATGCCATTATTAAAAAAGTCAAAGAAAATCTTTAATGAAATCGTATGCATCAGGGCATCGCCGCCCGCTACGGCGGAAGAAAAAGAAAGGAGATAGCGCGATGAAGCAAAACCCGCTGCTTAACATACAGGAATTTGGACAGAGCATCTGGCAGGACTATATCCAAAGAAACATCATCCTGTCCGGAGAACTCAAACAGCTCATCGACGAAGACGGCATCCGGGGAGTCACCTCCAACCCGAGTATCTTTGACACGGCCATTGCCGGCAGCCACGATTATGACGATGATATTCGCGCCATGGCACTGGAAGACAAAAGCATCGAGGAAATTTACCGGTTTTTAACCGTCCGGGATGTCCGTCAGGCAGCCGACCTTTTCAGGCCGCTGTATGACAGCTCTGAAGGAAAGCACGGGTTTGTCAGCCTGGAGGTCAATCCGCATCTGGCCCATAACGTAAATGGCACCATCAGGGAAGCACGCGAGCTGTGGGAGGCGATGGACCGCCCGAATGTGTTTATCAAAGTGCCTGCCACTATTGAAGGCTTAAGCTGCATCCGCCGGCTTATCGGAGACGGCATCAACGTCAACGTCACACTGCTGTTCGGGTTGCCGCGATACCGGGAAGTGGCCAATGCCTTTATCAGTGGACTGGAAGACCGGGCTGCACAGGGAAAACCTATCGATCGGATAGCATCCGTGGCCAGTTTTTTCTTGAGCCGGATCGATGCCCTGGTGGATCCTTTGCTTGAAAAGATCTTTAAAGGAGGCACGGAAAAAAGCGGCCCGGCCAAAAAGTGTCACGGCCAGGTGGCCATCGCCAGCGCCAGGCAGGCCTATCAGATATACAAAAAGATTTTCCGGGATGAGCGTTTTCGGAAACTCGCGAACCAGGGGGTCCGGCCCCAGCGCTTACTATGGGCCAGCACCAGTACCAAGAACCCGGAATACCCCGATGTCAAATATGTCGAAGCCCTTATCGGGCCGGACACCATCAATACCTTGCCCCGGGATACAATTAAGGCTTACCGGGATCAGGGCAACCCTGCCGCCCGGCTGGAGGAGGACCTGGATGCGGCCGGGGACGTATTTGAAAGTCTTTCCGCGCTTGACATCGATATCGATAAAATCACCCAGCAGCTCGAAAATGAAGGCGTTGAGAAATTCAACAAGCCGTATGACAGCCTCATGGAAACGCTCAAGAAAAAGCGGGCGTCAGCTTCGAAAACCCGATGAAGATATGTACCGCATCGCTTTGGATTGCGCCCAGGTACCGTCCGAACAAGTCGTCTCTATCGATGATCGGGCTATGTTCGTTGAAGTCGCGCAAGGGTTTCTGGATTTGAGGGATTGTTCATACCGGATTCAATTCCACCCGGAAGAGGCTGAAAGAAATGGGACTTGGAATTCATGTATAAAGGTTAAGGCCATCCGGACCCTGATTTCAATATCCCAAAAAAGAGGATACGCATAAAGAAACAAAAAAAATACTGGGAGAAATAAACATGACAGATCATAATCAAAATAAAAAATGCGATATCGGATTGATCGGGCTGGGGGTGATGGGACGCAATTTTGCGCAGAATATGTCCGATCATGGTTTTTCAGTAGCAGGATATGACCGGGATAAAGAAAAAATTCAGGCGTTGATGTTTGAAAAGACGGAACAACAGGATCTTCGCGCCGGTCATGATATCAAAGAATTTCTCGGGCTGCTTTCCCGGCCCCGAGCTGTGATGATGCTGGTGCCCGCGGGCGATCCGGTGGACGCGGTTATTGATGAACTCATGCCGAATCTTGAACCCGGGGATCTCATCATCGACAGCGGCAACTCCCGTTTTACGGACACGAACCGGCGCATACGAATGGTTGAAGACAAGGGATTTTTGTGCCTGGGAATGGGAATGTCCGGCGGAGAAAGCGGCGCGCGCAACGGCCCCAGCCTGATGCCGGGCGGCACCCTCAAAGGATATGACAGCGTCAGCAATATTCTTGAGGCCGCTGCCGCCCACGTGGACAAGGACCCCTGTGTGGCGTACTTGGGACCCGGTTCGGCGGGACACTATGTAAAAATGGTACACAACGGGATTGAATACGGGTTGATGCAGCTTATTTCCGAGACCTATGACCTGATGAAACGGGGCCTGGGTATGCAGCCCCATGAATTGCATGCGGTATACGATCGCTGGAACGGGGAAGAGTTAAACAGCTATTTAATTGAAATAACCGCTGATATATTCCTTCAGAAAGACGACAAAGCCGGAAAACCTCTCATTGACGTAATTCTGGATGAAGCCAAACAGAAAGGCACCGGAGAATGGACCGCCTGGGACGCCATAGACCTTCAGGTACCGACCTTTAATATCGACACTGCGGTCATGATGCGGGACATGTCTGCATATAAAAATCAACGGGAAAAAGCCGGCCACATGCTCAAGGGGCCAAGTCCGCGCTTTGAAGGGGAAAGGAACCCGATCATCCACCAGATCAAAAATGCCCTTTATTCGGCCATGATCATCACCTATGCCCAGGGCATGGCATTGCTTGCAAAAGCTTCCAAAACATATGAATATAACTTGAATCTGGAAACCGTAGCGCGCATCTGGCGAGGCGGATGCATTATCCGGGCGGCCTTGTTGGAAGAGATCCGATCCGCCCATAAATCTGATCCTTATCTGGAAAATCTCCTTTTAGACGCGCATCTGGGCCAGGCCGTGGTTGCCCGGGAAACGGACCTGAGATCTGTGGTTTGTACCGGTGCGGCACTGGGGTTGCCGATGCCGGGCCTGATGATGGCCCTGTCCTACTTTGACGCCTTGCGAAGCGGCTGGCTGCCGGCAAACCTGATCATGGCCCAGCGCGACTATTTCGGCGCCCATACCTATGAACGGGTGGATGAAGAAGGCACTTTTCACACGAAATGGGGAAAACAATAAGGAGGCCACATGGAAGATAAAAAACGCAGCGATCCGACGGTTTTCATTATTTTCGGCGCATCGGGCGACCTGACGTGGCGAAAACTTGTTCCTGCACTTTACAATCTGTATTTGGGCGGCTGGATGCCCGAAAAATTTGAAGTCATCGGCATGAGCCACGATGAGATGAGTGATGAAAAATTCCGGGATCATCTGCAGGACGGCGTGAATGAATTCTCCCGCCGGGGCAAGGTAAAAGATGAAGAGTGGAAAAATTTTGCCCAATGCCTCCATTTTAATCACGTGGACCTGAACGATGCAAAAATATATAAGGATCTGGCCAAAATGCTCTCTGCCCGGGAAAAGAAATGGGGTGCGGAAGCAAACCGCATTTTTTACCTCGCCCTTCCCCCGGACATGATTGAACCCGTGGCCCGGCATCTGGGGACCGCGAAGCTGAACGTAGCGCGGGAACGGGCCCGGATTGTTGTTGAAAAGCCATTCGGACACGATCTTGCGTCGGCCCGCAATTTAAACCGTCTTCTGACCGAGATTTTTGAAGAACGGCAGATCTTTCGCATCGATCATTACCTGGGCAAGGAAACCGTACAGAATATCCTCGCCTTTCGTTTCGGCAATGCGCTTTTTGAGCCCATCTGGAACCGTCAGTTTATCGATCACATTCAGATTACCGTGGCCGAAGCGGTGGGTGTCGGCCACCGGGGGGCTTACTACGACAAGGCCGGAGCACTCAGGGACATGATTCAGAACCACCTGCTGCAGATCCTCTGCCTGATCGCCATGGAAGCACCGGTTTCTTTTAATGATAACGAAATACGCAACAAAAAGGTGGATGTGCTGCATTCCATACGGCCGATTCTGACGGAACAGGTGCACCAGTTCGCCGTCCGCGGCCAGTATGGCGCGGGAAAAATTGATGGAGAAACCGTTAAAGGGTATTATGACGAAGAAGATGTCGCCGAAAATTCCTTCACAGAAACATTCGCCGCCGTCAAATTTTATGTGGACAACTGGCGATGGCAGGGCGTCCCTTTTTTTCTGAGAACCGGCAAACGGCTGCCGGCGAAAATCTCAGAGATTCTCATTCAATTCAAACCCGTTCCCCATGAAACTTTTCCGTCATCCGCGACCCTGGATTTGCGCCCCAACCGGCTTTTGATCGCTATCCAGCCTGAAGAAGGAATTCTGCTCCGGTTCCAGGTCAAAAAGCCCGGCCCCATGATGCATCTTTCCCCGGTGATGATGCAGTTTTACTACCGGGAGGCCTTTAAAGTAGTGCCGCCGGAGGCGTATGAGACGCTGTTGCTCGATATCATGAAAGGGGATGCCACTCTTTTTTTGCGCAAGGATCAGACGGAAGCGGCCTGGTCGGTTATCGCACCCATTATGGAGGTCTGGAATATGGTGAAATCGGCCGATTTTCCAAACTACCAGGCCGGTACCTGGGGACCGGAAGAGGCCGACACATTGATCGCCCAGGACGGTATCAGCTGGATTACCCCCACCCCCCTCCAGTGCCAGGATGATACGGCTGTGTGCAGTATCACCACGGAGCCGCGGCTATGATCCGCACGCTGCCTGATCCGGAATCGGTGTGCCGGGAAGCGGCCGCGCTTTTTGTGCGGCAGGCGCGGCTTTCCGTAACCCATCGGGAACGCTTCGCCGTGGCGCTGTCAGGGGGGCGCACCGCTCGGCGTCTTTATGAGATATTGTCCGATCCGCTCTTTCGTAATGATGTCGCCTGGGAAAAAACTCTCGTTTTCCGGGGAAATGAGCAATGCGTGCCGGCAGATGACAGGCAAGAACCTAACAGAAAGGAAACATCATGCCAAAAAACTTAAAATCCAAGAATATCGAACAATTACTGGTTGAGGCCGATGAACTCATCCGACAGATTAATTCCGGTTCCATCAACGACATGGAAGAAGAGCATCGCATCCAGTTTGAAAAACACGCTCAAAACTTGAAAAAAATAAAATCCGAGGTTCAGGGCAAGATTGAGAAGAAAGGGACATCGGAAATAATCTCTGGCGCCGATGGCATGCACGAGGCGATCCAGGATATTGTGAAGGCCATGAAAAGTTTGAAAAACAATCTTTTCTGATTTCCGTCAAGCGCCTTTGAATAAAAGCCGCCCAAATTGACGAAGAGATCAGCCGGGTCGTCGAGGAAGCCCATCAGAGGGTTCGAGGAATCCTGGGCGCTCACCGGAATGTTTTAGATGACCTGGCCCATCTCCTTTTCCAGAGAGAAATTGTACAGGGAGAGGAGCTCAGAAAGATGCTGGGCAAAATCCCTGCGGAGAATTTACCGGTGCCACAGGTATCGTAAAAGTCACTCGGCCGGACGGGTCTGGCTTTACCTTTCCATTTAAAAACCGTTGAAATGAAGCAATAAGCAGCGGCACAGAGGACTTTTATTCTCATGCAATACAAATGGATCGCTCTTAGTGTCACTATCATAGGCACATTAATGGCCGGTATTGATACGAGGATAATCATCGTCGGGCTGCCAACGGTTGCGAGGGAACTTGGCGCCGACGTCGAGTCTATCATTTGGGTCAGCCAGTCATATCTCTTGGCCAGCACGGTCGGACTTTTGCTGATCGGCAGAATTACCGATGTCGTCGGCAGGGTAAAAATATACAATATCGGCTTCGCCGTATTTACCGTCGGCTCTTTTCTGGCCTCGATTTCTCAGAGTGCGGCACAATTCATCCTCTCAAGGATCGTGCAGGGAACAGGGTCGGCTATGCTCATCACCAACAGCGCTGCCATCCTG
>Ga0307426_1002615_pt1 | contig 11129 bp, 13 predicted proteins | sample SalMarWE160340MG_FD_202165 | JGI IMG/M metagenome (GOLD analysis project Ga0307426, IMG submission 202165) | Salt marsh sediment microbial communities from the Plum Island Ecosystem LTER, Massachusetts, United States - WE1603-40 | ecosystem: Environmental > Aquatic > Marine > Intertidal zone >... | reverse complement strand
GCTGCATTTTTGCTTTTGTCTGGTCAATCTTTCAGGATCAAACTTATGACCGTCATAAATATTGCCCCAGTCTTCATCTGTTCCATACAGTTCAAAACAGGGGGTAAAACTGCCATCCAGACGGATGATCATGGAGTACTTCCCGGCCAGGCAGGGCCAGGCAGGCAGCCGGTGACGAATGAACAGTTTCATGGCTCTAAGATGCTCAACCGAATTAACCATGGTATAGCCTTCAAGATTTTTCCGGATCACCCAATCCAGAAGATCATCAACCTCATGAAATTCCGCTTTTGTAATCCACGCGCCGTCCTGTTCATGGCTAAAGTCCTGATATTTAATTTGCGGAGGTTCATTGATATGATAGTCGGTTGCAATCCCGTGTTTATGGGCGATTTCCGTGAGATGCTTTGCGTCTTTTACGTTATTTTTTGTGATATTGATGTTAAAGAAGGTGATGTATCCATATTTCTTTTCCTGCTGTACAAGGTATTGGAACTGAGGTTTTATCCGATTGAAGTATTTGGGTATGCCTTTATACCCATCTATAGCATCGACAGCAAGATTGATGACGGATATGCCTGCTTTTCCGATATCATCAATAAAGGCCTCGTCCATTAAGATGCCGTTGGTGGGCAGATACACAAAAAAACCGTTTTTTACGGCATGGCGCGTTAATTCTATAATGAAGTCTTTGCGCACCAAAGGTTCACCGCCCATATAAGCCAATACCCTACACCCCACGGATTGAAGCCATTTTACAGCATCCTTTGCCACCTGCATGGTCATGCCCGGTATTTTTTTTCTCCGGCAGTAACAGTAGTGGCAGTTGAGATTACAGTTGAGGTCCGTGTAAAGAAAGGAAAGCAGGGGCCTGAATTCATGGGAACGGATGCGGGATTTCAGGTAGGGGACAAACCAGCTTCTATAGGCCCTGGCAAAATTAGAAAATTGGTAACTCTTGTTCTTGGTATGCGTCTTGTTGAAAAAATGGCGGGGTGCGGGAATCCCCTTGCGCCAATAATTGGAAAATTTTGATTTTTCTGAGGTCGCCACCATAATAAACACCTCCATTCTCCATTCATAAGATTAAAAATCCAAAAAATTAATCTCATCAGAAAAACAGGTAAAAAGTGGGATTACCTCAAAAAAATATTAATATAACTTTAAAAAATTTTGTCCATAGAGAAAAAGGTCTATTTTTATAGGAAAAAATCCCGGAAATAGGGATTTATCCTAACCCGGACAAGTCCGCCCTCCTGCCAAGCGGAGTAAGGCGGACGGTGGCAAAATTAAAAAGTTTTGCAACTATAGCTCTGCCTGTTGAAACAGTTTTTGAAAATCGAGTTTATTGACCAGGGATGTAAAAATTTCTCACAGAACTTTTTCCACATCACCCTGAGAAAGCAGTTTGTATCGTTCTGCATCGCCGCTGATGGTCTCTCTGGCGAGAAGCTTGTTATCTTTTATCAGTCGGGCTTCATAACTGATTTGGGCAACCCATTTTCGATCAACCAGGTCCAGAAAAAATTTTTGCAAATCGATTTCAATGACCGGTTCTGTTTTTTCCGGTTCTTTCAACATTACGATTCCTAGATTTTCAAGCCGTCTCGAAAATGCCGTCTCAAAAAGTGACGGAAGATCAAAGGCGCCGACCACATAGTCCTTTTTTTCCCCTTGGGATAAAGAAAATAAAAAAAGACCGGTAAAGTTTTTAAATTTAGTTTTGGCTTTTTCACTAAAAATAGTTTTAACGGATCGCATATCTCTTATTTCAAGGAACATTTTCTTACCGTTGAGGTCATAGGATGATAACGGGAGATGGTAGTTGACATTAATGTAAGATTTTGTGGCACAGGCAAGAACCAAAACACCAATAAGCATAACCGGGAATAACAACAAAAAATTATGAAATGTTTTTTTCATTGATAGAGCCTCCGTAGATTTTTTATTCGCCTTCGCCTGAATACCCTGTAGCTTGTCGTAGCGGAGATCCCGCCCAACCAGGTTGCAGGGATGAAAGGCGAGGCGAACCGCGCCGAAGCTCATCAGAGCGAAGGCAGGTTAATTCCGCTATATCATTTTGACGTTGGAATGGCTACGGCGCAATTCCGCTTTGATACCCCCCAGCTTGCTGCGGGAAGCTTTACTAAACCGTTAACAAAAATATCACAACATGCCAACAACTAAATTAAGCGTTTTGGATTGTAATACCATATTACAAAAATGATAACTTTTTAATATGTTAGCGTATGATATGATTGCGAAGAAAGAATGGATGCGAGACCTTTGAAAAATACTCTCTTTTGCCTGACCGGTTAAATCCGCATTTAATATTTAGTCGGCGACCCATTCCGGCAACCATATGTTTTGTGTTAAAGAAAAAGCCTTGACTTTTTTTTGTTCAGATTCTTATATCCCCATATGCTGACAGAACTTGAAAATGAAATTATCGCTTTAATTCAGGGCGATATCTCCATCACTCAGCGCCCATATTTAGAGATCGCACAAAAACTCGGGATTTCCGAAGAAACACTTCTTGAAAAGCTGAAAGGTCTTTGTGACAAAGGGGTGATCCGGCGATTTGGTGCAACAATATATCATCAGAAATCAGGGTTTCAGGCAAATGCCATGGTTGCGTGGAAGGTTGATGAAGACCGCGTTGATGAAGCCGGAGAAAAGATGGCTTCTTTTACGGCGGTTTCTCACTGTTACCGGCGGAATCCAACCCCGGATTGGCCGTATAATCTTTATACAATGATTCATGCCAAAGACGAAGAATCTTGCCGGGGAATTGCTCGAAAAATTTCCATAGAAACCGCAATCAACAACTACACCCTTTTATTCAGTCGTAAGGAATTGAAAAAGACTTCCATGAAATATTTTCCTACTGATGATGACGACTAACTCGTGTCTATCTATAAATGGTCTTTTTGCCCAATCTCTGCGTTATGTTCAAAAAATAATCCTCGGAATATTAAACATATGCCTGTGGTTATTTTTTTCACATGCCTTGATCTTGAACAAAAATCCTCATTTATGGATGGACACTAACCCGAAAATTTTCATGAAATATCCGGGCCGACCCTTTTCGTGAAACGCGACACACCACATATCCTTCTGGTAAATCCCTGGATCCATGATTTTGCTGCTTATGACGTCTGGGCCAAACCTCTGGGGCTTCTCACCCTCGCAGGCATACTCCGGTATCATGGATTTAACATTAGCTATTTAGACTGCCTGGATCGTTTCCACCCAAAAGCACCTCAAAGCGATCCTTATACCAGAGACGGCCGGGGGCCTTATTTAAAAACCAAAATTCCAAAGCCCGGTGGATTGGAAGACATCCCCCGGAACTTTTCCAGATATGGAATCGAGGAAAAATGGTTCAGGGAAGATCTTCTTTGCATCAAAAAGCCCGACCTGGTGTTAATGACCTCCATGATGACATACTGGTATACGGGAGTCCAGGAAACCATAGGTGTGATAAAAGATATCTTCCCTGATGTGCCAATTGTTCTCGGAGGAATATATGCCAGTCTCTGTTATGAGCATGCACTGAACCATTCCGGTGCACACCGGATAGTAACAGGGCCCGGAGAAAAGCACATCCTTAAAGTGGTGGGTGAGTGTACCGGGTTTTCCGTGAACGCTGAGTTTGATCCCGATGACTTTGACACCTACCCTTATCCGGCATTTGAGCTTCAAAGAAAAATTAACTATATTCCGCTGCAAACTTCCAAAGGATGTCCGTTTTCCTGTAAATACTGTGCCTCACATTTTTTAAATCCAAAAAGAATGGTGCGAAATCCCGAATCCGTCGTAGAAGAGATAAGGCGCCGCCATGAAAAATATAAAGTAAAAGATTTTGTATTCTACGATGATGCCTTACTTGTGGATGCGGAAAAACATGCGGTTCCCATGCTCGAGGGAATTATAAACGCAGGTCTAACGGTCCGTTTTCACACACCCAATGCGGTCCATATCCGTGAGGTTTCAAGACAGACAGCCCGGTTGATGTTTCAAGCGGGCTTCAAGACACTGCGTCTTGGACTTGAAACAACATCTTATGATATCAGGAATGAATTAGATAAAAAGGTCACGGTTACAGAATTTGTACGCGCGGTGACCTGTCTGAAGGCGGCGGGCTTTGATAAAAACATGATTGGTGTATACCTGCTGGCAGGTCTGCCGGGACAACAGACCGAGTTCATCGAGAGTTCCATTCAAAGCGTCAAACAAACCGGCGTAACCCCCATTTTAGCTTATTATTCTCCCATTCCCAAAACAGCGCTGTGGGGACAGGCCGTTGCTTCCTCGCGCTACAATCTTGAATCAGACCCTATATTTACAAACAATGCCATATTGCCCTGCCAAAATGAACCCTTTTCATGGCAAACCATTTCTCGCCTTAAAAAACTGGCGGCAAATTAAACGTCTCGGCCGTCAGTCCGGGGTAAACGCATTTGATTTTTGTGCAGCGGAGCGTTCTTCCTGTATGCGAATTCAAATGCCTTTGCCCTGGCCGTCAGTCTTCATTATCTTGATTCTTTAACAAGATATCGAGTATTTTGGGAATATAATCTTCGGCTTTGCTGACATGAAATCGACAGGAACCTGCCCCCCGGTGTCCACCACCTTCAAAGTTTGAAAGCATCAGTCCGACATTTACATTGCAATTTCGATTAAAAATACTATGCCCGACACTCACGGCGACTTTTTCTTTATCGTCATTATCATAACGGATCTTAACACTTACAACCGCCTCGGGGAACATGGAATAGACCAGAAAACGATTCCCGGCCGGTGTCTTATCGAAGGAGCGAAAATCCGTAATGGATATGTGTTGTATGAGTTTGGTATTTTCTTGTAAAAGCTTTTTATATTCCTTATTCATTTCAACAACCGCATCACATCGTGCGTTTACTTCCGGGTCTTGAAGAACCCTTTGTATGTCGAACTTCCTGAGCAAATCGACAAGCCGGTTCCAATAGGGTTCGTCATATATATCACAGCCTAACACCGTCATGGAAAGCAAGACATAATCGTATTTTTCCGGATGCAGCACCTCATCCAAAGATAAATCCGCAGAATCGATTTTGTCTGTTTCTTTGACTAATTCGCTGTAATCCCGTTGGAATCTGTCTTTATAATATTCAAAAATGATGCCCGCCGCTGAAGGCGCAATCTTGAAAGACCCGTTAAACGGTTTGTCGATTTTGTTCGTATGATGATGATCAAACCACAGCGCACACCGTTCGTCATAAGGAAGGTTTGCCATGATATCGCCCTCATGAATATCAACGATCCCTTTTTGAATGTCATTGGGCTCGACCCATTTCACAGGCACGTTTACATTTTCCGCTTCATATAGAAGCGCAGCGCATACAACACCGTCAAAATCCGGCCGGGTAACAATTCGCATATGATGAACTCCTGTTTAAATGCTCTATCGTCGGATTGTTTTTCTTATTAAGCTTTTTAAATAGCGGAATGAATGATCCGCAACCACATCGTACACTGTTTGAATGCATTAGGGATCATTGCGAAAAAACAGCGCTTTAATAGATTCGTAATGAAAAGATAAAAAAATGTTATCTGCCTGATCTATTTATTTAAATATTTATACACTGTTTTTTCGTTAAGAGCCCTTATGCATGAGTTTGTACGGTGTGGTTGCGGATTATTCATGGGGCGGCTAAATTAAAAAAAATCCTCGAATTCTCATATAATTTTAACATTTCAATAAATTATGGAGTCGGGTCAATATCATCATTTGATACGCCGTAACGTTATTGAAAAGATGTAATTACCTCAAAAAAATATAAATGGCAAGTATGAGATTCTCTGAACCGGATAGATTCAGGAAATTGCTCATGAGAAGTTCGAACGAACATCTGTTAAATACTGTTCCCATTCCATGGGAAGCAGCTGCTTTTTGGCGGTGTTGCATTCCTTGCACGCGGCAACAACGTTTCCTTTTGTGCTTCGACCGCCGCGGGCAATGGGAACAATATGATCCATGGTAAGCTCTTTGGGCGGTGTCGGGCGCCCGCAGTAATAGCAGACCCCTTTGGCACAGCGACGTTTCCACCACTGGGAACTCCGAAGTTCCCTTGCTTTGCGTCTCTCTCTCTTTATATCCTTTTCATCCAGGTCTATGGCATAGGGTTCCATATTCAAGAATTTCGGGCCGATTTTAGACCGATACGGTCAATCCATTTTTCGATTTCCGCAATTAATATTTCATAAAATCTTTCGGATCCCCCCAGACCCCTCCGGCCGAAATAATAGTTTATTTCTAGAAAAAGGGGGGTGCTGCTTTTACTCCGGGATGAAAAAAACAAATCAAATCCCGCCAGGTTGATCCCGGTCCGGGAACAAAAAGCCTTTACAGATGCAACCGCCAACGCCTGCAACTCCGGATCAGCATGGGCGTCGATAACCGCTCCCCGGGTAAGATTCGAGCAGAAGCTCCGGGTATTGCTTTGAACACGCCAGTAAGAAATAACCGTTTGGCCGATGACCACCACTCTCAATGACCGGTTGTCCGAAGGGATATATTCCTGTATTATAAATCCGGTATGACCGCTATCTTCAAAGTCTTTGGCAAGTTGCAAGATGTCCTCAAATTCCGAGGCGGATTGTATAAGATAAACCTGATACCCCTCCCCTCCCCAGTCAAATTTAAATACAAACGGAAAATCAAACGCCGGCTTTGCGGGAAAACCACCATACTGTCCGGCAAATGCCTCGACATTTAGATGGGTTTCAGTTCTTGGATGAGGTACATTTTTTTCCTGAAATAGTCGAATCTGACCGATTTTACCCGCATATTTGAATCTCGAATCGAAATTAGGAAACACATGCCCGCAGTTAACGTGTGCCATTTGATACAGGGACTGCCGGCATCCCTGGGGCAGAATCACGGCATGGGCATCCTTGATTGCCGCAAGATCATCATCGGCCGGCTCCCTCCCGGCACAGAGTATATTTTTATCTGCTTTAAAGCAGGGGTGATAAGACAAAATCATCAGTATCCGAATTTTCTGAGTGCTTTGGTATCGTTTCCCCAGTTTTTATGTACCCGGACAAAGATCTTGAGAAAGACCTTGGTCCCCACCATCTGTTCTATTTCTTTTCTTGCTTCCGTACCGATCATTTTCAGCTTGCTTCCGTTTTTGCCGATGATCATACCTTTTTGTGACGTCCGCTCAACATGAATGGTTGCATGAATTTTTACAAGGTCGCCTTTTTTCTCTTGGGAAAATGAATCTATGGTTACGGCGGTGGAATAAGGTATCTCCTGATCGGTTAAACGGAAAACCTGTTCACGTATCATTTCAGCGGCAAAAAAACGTTCCGGCAAATCGGTTAGGGTATCTTCGGGAAAAAAGGGCGGGCCTTTGGGCAGCAGCGCTTCCATGGCGTCAATCAGGTCTTCAATCTGGGCGCCAAGTATGGCGGAGACCGGAATTATGGCTTCAAATGAGTACGCCTTTGCCCATTTATCTATGATTGAAAGAAGCTCGGGTTTTTTGACAAGATCTGTCTTATTTAGGGCAAGAACAACCGGCCGTTTAATTTTTTCGAGTTTTTTTACCAGAAAAGCTTCTGAATCCGGGTCCGGATTTGCCGCATCAACCATAAAAAGGACAACGTCCACATTTCCCAAAGCTGAAAGAGCTGTTTCCACAATCCTGATGTTTAACGGACGTTTTGCTTTATGAATCCCCGGGGTGTCGATGAAAACAAGTTGTGAAAGAGGTCGGTGTACCACACCGAGGATACGGTTCCGGGTGGTTTGGGGTTTTTTGGAGGTAATGGAAATTTTTTCGCCCAGCATCTGGTTTAACAGCGTGGATTTGCCCACGTTGGGCGCCCCCACAATGGCCACAAACCCGGATTTAAAATCAGCAAACTTATCCTTTATATCTGGCATGATATATGACGTCTCGGAAATTCTACAACTTCTTGAAAACACTGGTTTATTAACGGAAGCCTGTTTTTACCATCAGAATGGAAGAATGGAATGCTGGAATATTGGGGATACGGGAGGAAATAAACCATTTTAATTGTAAAAAACTCCTTCAAACCCATCATTCCATTACTCCATTATTCCAATATTCCAATTGTGAGCACTTCGTTTCTCAGCATAAACTCAGCGAATTAACCGATTAACCCTTCAATCGCATCCCATACCGCATCTTTTCCCAGACGTGATTTGGCTGAAAACAGGATCAGGTCATCTTTATCCACACTCAAAGCTTTGGCTATGGTCGCCTGCTGTGTCAACTGTTTTGTTTTGGAAAGCTTATCCGCTTTTGTCAGTATCAAGATACCGGGAATGTTGTAATAATACAACCATTTGATAAAATTAAGATCCTGTATCCCGGGGATGCGCCGAACATCCATGATAAGAACCACTCCTTTGAGCGTCTTTCGGGTTGAAAGGTATGTCTCGATCATGGGACCCCATTTTTTCCTCACGGAAGCCGGAACCTTTGCATACCCGAATCCCGGAAGGTCCACAAAGGAAAACGTCTTGTTGATTAGAAAAAAATTGATCAGCTGGGTGCGTCCGGGGGTGGCGCTGGTTTTTACCAGGCGTTTACGGTTGACGAGGGTATTGATCAGAGAAGATTTACCCACATTGGAACGTCCGGTAAAAGCGATCTCCGGCAAAACCGCAGCAGGATACTGAGCTGGTTTGACAGCGCTTTTTACAAATTCGGCTGATTTTATGATCATATATGGATTTTCAAATATTAAATTTTTCTTTTTATTAATATGTTATGCTTCACTCAAGTCAAGCAAATAAATTACGCTGCCTTTGCCTGTTAAAGAAACGAAATAAGCCGCTATGCCCGGGTAACTGCTGAAAATATCATGTAAAATTCCTTGACTAAATTCTAAAATATTATACCATAAGTTTCAATTCATGGTGAAAGAAAAAGATTGGGTGAGCCGGCGAAAGGCGTTTTGCCCCCACTGCGTGTCTTCTTGCCTTCGCAAATGGGTGTTGACCTCTAAAGATAGTCTAAAGAAAGCCAACAATGAAAACTCGGACCGATACAGAACGATTTGCAAGATATCAATCAGTTGTAAATCTATTGTTAACCAAAAACAGTTTTTATAAGCCTGATATTTACGAGGCGCTGGGTGATGAAGAAAAAGCTTTTATAGGCAGGGTAATCAACGAACTGGTTCAAGATGGTTATTTGACCCAAAACGGATTAAAGTCAAAGCCCCTTTATTTATGGTCGGAGAAAAAAGGCAGGCTTGATGAAGGGCGATGGATCGACAACCTGGTTTTTACCGCCGCCTGATAGGTGATTATACATGCCGTTGCCTCAATCGGTATTTTGAGATATATTCATTGTGTCTTTATCCAGGTTGTCTGATTGTCAGCAAAAATGCTGATAACGATCCGATACACAGCGTTTGGGCGTATAAGTAAACAACCCGAGCCAGTGCCTTGATTACCGTTTATAGGCCGGACCCCAAGCAATGGATAGACGGCAAACTAAGGAAGACAAAGTGACATTATTCGAAAAATGCCCCATCTGCGGCGGTGAAATCGTCGAGAAGGAAGTGGAAAAAGTGCTCAACGGGGGATCAAATACCGCCATCATGAGAGTCGTGGCAGAGGTATGCCTTCATTGCGGAGAGCGCTTGTATACACCCGAGACTGTTTTCCGTTTTGATGATATCCGAAAAAAGCTCTCTGAAAAAAATGTGAACGAATTCGAACCCATTGGAAAAACATACCAAGTCGCCTAATCTGGAGCTAAAAAAATGTCCGATATAGTTGGTAAGCTCTGGGGATTCTGCCACACTCTGAGGCATGACGGAATCGATTATGGCAATAATTTTAATGAAAAAAATCTTCGCAGGATGATTCAATTTTTCGAAGTAAAGAAATTTTTGTATCACTGATACGACAATTGAGTTGGACACATTTTAGAGAAATTATCTACCTTGATGACAGCCTTCAATGCGATTTTTATGCTGAAATGTGCCGCATAGAACGGTGGAACACTCGTACTCTCAAATCTAAAATCCAGGGTATGCTTTATGAGCGTACCGCCATATCAAAAAAGCCCGAAGAATTGGTAAAGAAGGAGCTATCCGCTTTGCGGGATAAAGATACGCTAACACCTGATCTTGTTTTCCGCGATCCATATTTCCTCGATTTTCTGGGGCTAAAAGATACCTACGGCGAAAAAGATCTTGAGACGGCTATTGGCGGTGAAAAAATCGCAAAAGAAAATCAATACTTACTTCTTGAAGATATAAACTTATAAACTATGGAGCGTACCCTAAGCTACCTTTAATGGACAAATTAAGCAAAGAAAAGCGAAGCTGGAACATGTCAAGAATCCGAGGCAAGGATACAAAACCAGAAGTTATCGTTCGTTCCATGCTTCATAGAATGGGATACAGATTTCGTATTCATGTCAAGGGGCTGCCCGGCTGCCCAGATATTGTTTTACCTAAGTACAGGGCAGTGATTTTTGTTCATGGCTGTTTTTGGCATCGACACCCTGGTTGTAAGTATGCATACACACCTAAAAGCAGGCAAGCCTTTTGGACAAAAAAATTTCAAAAAACCGTTGAACGACATGAAATCGTTACCAGAGAGCTGGAAAGGCGAGGATGGAAAACTATGGTTGTATGGGAGTGTGAAACTGCCAACACACAAAAAATATACATAAAACTTATTGATTTCATAGAATAATATTATCTTATTGATTAAATAATTATTACCCTGTATTATGGATTACTTTTCTCAGCTAATAGCAAATATGGAAGACGATAAACTCTTTGCTTTAAGAGTTCAGGTAGACAAGGAGCTGGCAAAGCGTGGTATTCCCTTTAATGTTGGCATATTAGGTGAAAAGCTTTGCATATCCTACTTCAATTCAAAACCTGGATTGCCAAATCTTCTCCAGGCTCCAACTGGTGCAAAGAATGTTGATGCTTTATCCAGAGATGGCGATCGTTATTCTATCAAAACATTCAAAAAAGCAAAGAAGACCGGTACAATTTATCCAGATGATAAAAACCCTGATAAGCAGCTATTCGAATATCTGGCAGTAGTCCATTTAAATCAGGATTATGAGTTAAGT
>Ga0307426_1002604_pt1 | contig 11179 bp, 13 predicted proteins | sample SalMarWE160340MG_FD_202165 | JGI IMG/M metagenome (GOLD analysis project Ga0307426, IMG submission 202165) | Salt marsh sediment microbial communities from the Plum Island Ecosystem LTER, Massachusetts, United States - WE1603-40 | ecosystem: Environmental > Aquatic > Marine > Intertidal zone >... | reverse complement strand
GATGATTTAATCGAAGAAATAAGACAGAAAGCATTCGATGCTGCAACAGTGGAATTTCCGACAACAAATACTGCAAGTTTAACTAGTGCTAGTAGTCTTGGGCACAGATCCGATGAGATTTATCCAAATTTTAATGATGTAGATGATTATAATGATTTCAACAAGACTGTTTCAGCACCACATGCTGAAAATTACCAGGTCACTTGCAAGGTATATTATGTTGATGGTGATGAGCCGGATGATATAGTCTGGACACAAACATTTTATAAAAAAGTTATTATAACCGTTTCAAGTCCCTATCTCCGAAATCCGGTTCAATTATCTCAAATAATTACACTGAAATAAAAAAATGAATATACTATTAGACCTACTGGGCTCTACAATAATTGGTGGACTTTTAATTTCAATGTTAATTAACTTTAACATCTTTCAGAACAATACAAGTTTCGCATCCGATTCAGAATTACAACTTCAACAAAATGCAAAAACTTTAGCAGAAATTCTTAACTACGACTTAAGAAAGATCGGCTATGGATATGATAGTACAGCAGTGACAATTGCAGATTCTGAAAAAATTTCTTTCTATTCAGATATCGATAAGAATGGATCCGTTGATCAGATTACTTATATGATAAGCGATACCTCAGATGCATTTTTTACTACCAATCCCGAAGATGTTATCCTCTACAGAATTGTTAATAACGACACATCAAAGGGACCTTCACTTGGTCTTACTAAATTAAAATTTTCTTACCTGGATGGAGTGGGTGCAGAGACGACAACATTATCAGACATCAAATATATTCATGCAGAATTGTGGATAAAATCAATTGAACCTGTTCAGGATGAATACATTTTTACTTACTGGGAAATGACAATTAATCCAAGGAATTTATAATGGGAAAAAGTGCTATAATAGTAATATTGGGTGTTTCATTAATTACGGCATTCCTAATTCTTAAACTGAATGCAAATTCAAAAGAAGGATTGAAAACCACTATAGATTATTACGAATTAACCCAGGCAAGGTTAATAGGAACATCAGGAATAGAAATATACCTTGAGAAACTCCGGAGAAATAAAAGTTTAACAGGAAGTTTTAACGATATAAGTCTTATGAATGGATCTTTTGATATATCGATTGTTGGTCCGGATACTTTAATGACTATAACTTCGAACGGGCATTTTGGAAATACTAATCATCAGTCAATCGTTACGGCCAAACGGGAACCTGCTGTTATACCACCGATTCACGGAGCGATTTATGTTTCATCCAATAATCTAAATCTTAACTTAAAAGGAAATCTTTTTATTGATGGAAATGATAGAAATATAGATGATTCAGCGGGACCAAATCCTCCATTACCGGGTATATCAGTGGATGATCCGGGAGATAGTGCATTTGTTATAGACAATTTAAAACCAAAAATATCGAATGATATTAAAGGACTTGGTGGACCCCCAAGTGTTAGGACTACATCCGATAATACAGACTGGATGGAAGTGACTCAAAACTTAATTTTTGCAGCAGATTACACCTTACCAACTGGTACATATACAACGGGAACGGTTCTCGGCACTTTTGCAGAACCAAAAATAACTTATGTGAACGGTGACGTTCACTTTTCGGGCTCAGCAATCGGATCTGGAATCATGGTAATAAATGGTAATGTAACAATGAGTGGTGACTTCAAATATTATGGGATCATCATTGTCTATGGTCAATCTTCCATCGAAACACAGATAGTTGGTAACGGCGGTATTTACGGATCGACAATATTGGTGGGAGATAATGTTGATATTCAGGCTACCGGAAATTCAGCTCTTTACTATAGTAGCCAGGCAATTACAAATGCTCAGGTTAATTTAAAATCATCAAGGTTTGAAATACTTAGTTGGTGGGAATAGTAAAGAGGTCTGAACATTTCTAACCTATTAAACTAGTACAAAAAATCAATTCAACGCAAAATCTGTCGTGTTACGACAGTCACCGTTTTTAGGCTCTCGATTAGCATTTAAAAACTTCTACAAAAGTTATGCTTTTCTAATAGCACGAATGTTGCTTTATCTAAGACTACATATAAATAATTTGGGTGCAACTAAACAAATGAATACAGGACAATCACTTTTTAGTATTGGTGCTTTGTTGTTGTTATCCCTTACCGTATTAAGAGTTAATAACAGCATTTTAATAACGGATGGAATTCTCCAGGACTCTAAACTTGGAGTGTTAGCCACTTCAATAGCAACTTCATTAATAGAAGAAGCAAGTAAAAAGGCATTTGATGCTGCTTCGTCTGAAGATGCAGTTCTGGATTTGAGCGAACTTACATCACCCTCTGGTCTCGGTCCGAATTCTACTGAGACACCGGAAACATTTAATGATTTTGACGATTACAACGGTTACACAAAACTGGATACAGTAAACTCTATCGATTTTAAAATAGCATGTACGGTTAATTATGTTGATCCAACTAACCTCGATGGATTTACTACTGCAAAAACATGGCATAAGAAAATGACTGTTTCAATCACAAGTTCATTAATAAGTGATACTTTAAAATTCGCTTCGGTTTACAGTTACTGGCATTTCAGATAGGATAACATTATGGGTTTTAGTACTATCATTGACATTCTCGGTTCTATCATCATCGGCGGCATTCTTATGACAATCGCCTGGAGACTTAGCGATGCGGCTACTGAGAAAACCTACAACAACAGCGGCGAACTGGCTCTTCAGCAAAACCTCGCTACTGTTGCTCAGATCATTGAGTGGGATTTCAGGAAAATCGGCTACTGTGCCGACTGGAATAAACTGCCTGATCCCACAAAGGCTATTCTCTACGCCGATACCTCTGCTATTAAGTTCCTGACTGATGTTGATGCTGATGGTAACCTGGATTCCATTTACTATTATCTCGGTCCTACTTCTGAACTATTAGAAACCGAGAACCCGAGAGATAAGATACTCTACAGGGTTGAGAATGATGAAACCCCTGCTCCGTCTAATCTGGGGATAACAAGGTTTTATATGGTTTACTTCGATGCCCTGGGTGATTCGATTCATCTGCCTGTGGCTAATTACGGGTTGATTGCCAGTATAGAGATTAACGTGGTTGTTGAGAATGTGGCGGCTTATGATGAAAAGTATTCCAGTGCATACTGGAGACAAATAAGAATGGTAGCTAGAAATTTAAAAAACAGATAGGAAGATAAGAAGATGGGCGGAAAAGCTTCATTGTTCGTAGTAGCTGGTTTCAGCTTAGTATTTTTGGTCATTGCCAATAACTTTGGTACTGTTTCAAACAGATCTGTCGACAACTATGTGGATTACTTCTCCGAAACAACTGCACATAACATAGCAATAAGCGGAGCTAATATAGCGGCAAATAAAATTTATCTTGATCCTACATGGGATGAGGGATATGATGATCTGCCTTTCCAGGGTGGTCATCTGGATATTGAGGTTAACACAGTTGATGCCTATCAGAACATCAAACAAATTGTCTCTAAAGCTAATTATCGGGGTGATACTAGTTCTGTAAGGGTAACTCTTGCCCCAAGTAAATTTTCAAAGTTTGCTTATTATTCAGTTTATGAAGGCGGAAGCATTTGGTGGACAAACAATGACACGGTATGGGGACCATTTCATACACAGGATTATATGCGGGCTTATCGTCATCCGGTATTCTATGGTAAAGCAACTACACGTAAAAAATTGATTTATTATTCAAGCCAATGGCAGGATAAACCATACTTTTACGGGGGATTCGAACAGGGAGTTGATCTTCCTCTTCCAACTGATGGAGTAGATAATATTGAACCTTCGGCAGATGCAAATGGATTAAAATTTACGGGAGAAGATACGGTTTATATTACATTTGATTATGATACCTTAAAATACAGATTCTCATACAATGATCCCGACACAGCTGTTTACTTGCCAACAGTTGCACCTAACGGAGTGATTTTTGCAAAAAATTCTATCATCAGAATCCAGAAAAGTTATGTCAATGGACAATACTCAATCGTGAGTTCTGGATCTGAATATTCTGGAAAAGGAAATATTTATTTAGATGATGATGTTGTTTTCAGTGAAGATCCACGAACTCATTCAAGTTCAACTGACTTACTCGGAATCATCGCACAAAATGAAGTGCTGATAACAGATAACGAAGCAAACCACGATGATATAAACATACAGGCTTCTATCTATTGTGAAAATGGAGGTTTTGGAGCTGAAAATTATGACTCAAGACCGGTAAGTGGAAATATTAATCTTCTTGGAGGAATTATTCAGCATACCAGAAGAGCGGTAGGAACTTTCAATAGCTCCGGACCTGCATCCGGATTTTCAAAACGTTATAAATATGATGAAAGATTATTGGTGGCTTCTCCACCTATGTTCCCGGGCACAGGTAGTTTTGAAATTGTTTCATGGTTGGAATAAAACTTACAATGACAAAATATAAAAACGATTGTTTTTCATAAATTTTATAAAAAGTAACAAATAAGCATAATATTAATTTTGAGTTGAGGTTGGCAATGAATTCCATAGAGAAAACAAATATTATTTCTTCCGATCTTACAAAATTTGCAGGGAAAATAGGTGCAAGACCGATTTCCTTTTTCGGCATAATTAAAGTAACTATTACTGTTTCGGTTGTTTTTGCTTTGATTATGTTTTTAGTAAGGTAATTTATTTGCTGATTTTTCTACTGCCAGATTAAATATCTTCTTCCCTGATAAGCAGTAAAATTGCAGACTGCGGTACGATCAGAAACTTTTCCCCATCAAACTCTATCTCGATTGCTTCTTTCCTTAAAAAGATTGCTAAATCACCTTCTTTTGCCTGCAGCGGAATATATTTTACTTTGTCGTTGTTTTCTTTCCATGGTTCATCTTCGATTTCTGTTGATGTAGCATAACCAGGACCTATTTTTATCACATACCCGCTTTGCACTTTTTCCTTTTCTTTCACACCTGCCGGAAGATATAAGCCGCTACTCGTTTTCTCAGAATCCGCCTGTGGTTTTATTAAAATGCGGTCTCCTACAACAATAAATTTATCGAGATTAGTCAAGGTCATTTTATAATCATTTTATTGAAAATAATCTTACACAAATATATTGATATGAAAAACAATATCTGTACCAATTCTTAATGTATGTAATTTTAATTTATCCATCTTTAACTAAAATATCTAATTTCAATAATGAAATGCTTATTCATAAATTTGCATCAATTAAATTATTATTAGGAATATTAAAGATGAATGATTTCGGAGGTGAATTTTGGGACAATAAATTTTCACCAAAGGATTTTATTTATGGAATTGAACCAAACAATTTTTTCAGAGAAAGTTTGACTAAGCTGAATCCGGGTAGAATTTTAATGCTTGGAGAAGGTGAAGGCAGAAATGCGGTATTTGCAGCTATCAAGAACTGGAAGGTTGATGCAATTGATTTCAGTCGGATCGCAAAGGAAAAAGCATTAAACCTGGCGAAGGGAAATTCAGTTAAAATTAATTACATATTAAGTAACCTTGAAGATTACAATTTCAATCCAGGCAAGTATGATGCAGTGGGAAATATTTTTCTGCATCTTCATCCTACTGTAAGAAAAATAGTACATCCCGGAATAATATCTACACTAAAGAAAAATGGATATCTTATTCTTGAGGTTTTTGAAAAAGACCAACTTGGCAGATCAACCGGCGGTCCTCAGAACTTTGATATGCTATATTCAGTTGAAGAAATTGAAAAAGACTTTAACAGTTTGAGAATTATCTTACTTGAGAAGAAAATAATCATCCTTGAAGAAGGTGACTTGCATAATGGCGAGTCTGTTGTGGTAAGATTGTTGGCGCAAAAAGTGTGAACGGATATGAAGAAAGTTTTGTTTATAACATATTATTGGCTACCATCTGGCAAAGCTTCGCTTCACTGGCCATTAAAAATCATAAAACACCTGCCAAAATTCGGCTGGCAACCAATTGTATTAACAGCAAAGGAGGATACATTTTCGCATAAAGATAACAGTTTTGCTGATGATATATCTCCAAATCTTAAAATCATTCGTGCAAAATCTTATGAACCATTCAACATCTACAAAAAGTTCACGGGTAAAAAATCAAATGATCAGTTAGTTGCTTCTGAAACAATCTCAAAATCAAATAAGAGTTTTGCGCACAGGTTTTCCATCTGGCTAAGAATGAATTTGTTTATCCCCGATGCACGTATAGGATGGTACTTTCCAGCTGTTAAATTGGGAAAAGTTTTGTTACAGGAGGAAAAGATCGATGCAATTGTCTCTGTCGGTCCGCCGCACACAACGCATTTGATTGGCAAAAAGTTATCATCAAAATTTGATATTCCTCTTATACCTGTATTTATAGATCCCTGGGTTGATATTGCTTACTACCAGGAATTTAAAAGAAGCAGGATAACTCTCGCAATCGATAACAAATTTGAAAAATCTGTAATGAAAAATTCCAAATCTATTGTTTTTGTAACGGAGACAATGAGAAAAGATTATGAGCAAAAATATGATTTTATAAGACATAAATCTGATGTTCTTTACTGGGGTTACAGCGAGGAAGAATTCAAGGAATTAAATTTAATAAATAGAAGCGACAATGAAATAGTAATTGTTCATGCCGGTAACATTTTTTCTTTCCAGAACACAAATAATTTTTGGAAATATTTAAAAAATGAAATTGACAAAGGGAAAAAAATCAAACTAAAATTTATCGGGACTGTTGATCCCGCGATAAAAGAATCAATTGAAAAAACGGGTTTGAGCGATCAAACAACATATCTCGGATTTTTATCTTACAAAAAAATGCTTGAAGAAATTTCTAATGCGGATTATCTTCTTGTTTGCACAACTGAACCAAGGCACGTTCCGGGAAAACTTTTCGAGTATTTAAGAACGGGCAATCGCATAATTGCCTTTGGCGATAATAACAAAGAAGTGAAGAGGATATTAGCAGATGCAAATGCAGGTATGATGTTTGGGTACGACGAAGATCTTAATGATTTGTTCAACAAATACAATTTTTTTAATACTGATAAAGTGTATGTGAAAAGCTTTGAGAGAAAAGTTATTGCTGAAAAGATGAGTGAACTTCTGAATAAATTAAAGTAGGCTTTATACAGATTTAAATATTTTCTATTATTATAAACCAATTTAAAATCGGTTAAAAATGAATTCACACACCAAAAGCTATCAGCATCAGATCGATCATCTTAAAAATTATCCTGAAGACAGATGCGAGTTAATGTTAAATCATAATACTGTAAACCGATGGCGGTTGGAAAGACTATATAAATGTATCGATGCCATATTGAAAATGTATCCTGAATCCAAATGGCTTACAACGGGAGATTTTTACTACGGTAGCGATGCACAGTATATTCAGTCAAAAGGACATAAGGTTGTTGCTTCAGATGTTGATGATCATTTCCTGAAGAAGGGAAAAGAAATTGGGTATATAGAGGGCTACTCGGGAGAAAATCTTGAATCGCTATCATTCCGGGATGAAGCATTTGACTTTGTGTTGTGCAAAGAGACATTTCATCATTTACCAAGACCTTATATTGGTTTGTACGAAATGTTAAGAGTATGCAAGATCGGTGTAATGTTAATTGAGCCCTACGATAGATTTATTAATGCCTCTTTTGCAGAAAGACTCGGAAACTGGTTGTTAAAAAAACTTAAAGGTAAAATGCATGACTTATATGAACCGTCCGGAAACTATAAGTACTCTCTTTCAAAGAGAGAAATTGAAAAAATTGCCTTGGGATTGAATTTACCTTACGTCGCATTTAAATGTGTAAGCGATTATTATAGAGATGGATTAGGCTTTGAGTATAAAGAGAAAAATGATAAGCTTATCAAGAAGGTTAAAAATCAAATTCGTTTAAGAGATTTTCTCTGGAAATTCCGGCTATTCCCTCCGACTTTTTTAGTCTCAATTATTTTCAAAACTAAGATTGAGCATGGATTTTTAATTGAAGACGGATATGAAATAATCAAGCTTACAAGAAATCCTTATCTGGAAGATATTCAGAATTAATTTGTTCCGGTTGATTTTGACCTCGTTATTAATAAATTATTGTTCGTGCAACTCTTTATTTTAGTTCAACAGACACATCAATTTTGTACAAACAGCCTTTTAAGTTAAATTTAGTTTTACACAAAAGATAATTTCTTATTTCCGGCAAAAGATGAAATACAAATATCCCGTTTATCAGCCGAATTTATCGGGCAATGAGAAGAACTATGTAAACGAATGCATCGACTCCACCTGGATTTCCTCAAAAGGTAAATTCATAAAGAAATTTGAAGATGACTTCTCCAAGTTTGTAGACGTAAAATATTCTGCCGGCGTATCTAACGGAACCGTTGCTCTTCACGTTGCACTTTTGGCTTTAGGTATTGGTAAAGAAGATGAAGTTATTGTACCGACTTTTACTTACATAGCATCCGTTAATGCAATCACTTATGCCGGGGCAAAACCTGTGTTTGTTGATTCCGATCCGGTTACTTGGCAAATCGATACAAATAAAATCGAAGAGAAGATTACTGATAGAACCAAAGCTATAATGGCAGTCCATCTTTATGGACATCCCAGCGATATGGATTCAATAAAAAAGATTGCATCCAAAAATAATTTGTATGTTATCGAAGATTGTGCAGAAGCGATCGGAACTCATTACAATGGTAAAAACGTAGGATCATTTGGTGATGTAGCCACTTTTAGTTTTTTCGGGAATAAGGCAATTACTACCGGCGAAGGTGGAATGGTTTGTACAAACGATCCGGAAATCTACAGTATGGCAATCAGAATAAAAGGACAGGGCTTAGCAAAAAACCAGGAATACTTTCACGATATTATTGGTTATAATTATAGAATGACAAACATTTGTGCGGCTATCGGATGTGCACAATTGGAAAGAATTGAAGACATACTCGATAGAAAGAGAATACTTGCAAGAAAATATATCGATGCCATTAAAGATTTAGGAATCGATTACCACAAAGAAACCGGAAATGTAAAACACTCTTACTGGATGTTTACTATCCTAGTAAATTCCAAAATGGAGAGAACGAAATTGAGAAAATTTCTTGCTGAAAATGGAATTGAAACCCGTCCTACTTTTCACCCGGTTCACACAATGCCGATGTACTTAGAAAAAGAGAGTTACCCCGTTGCAGAAGATTTAGGTAAAAGAGGAATTAATCTTCCCAGCTATCCCGATTTAACCACTGAAGATGTTGATTACATCGTTGATAAAATAAAAAGTTTTTACAATGAGTCTTAGAAACGTAGAGATCAAAGAACTTACTCCCGGTTTCGCCAAAGCTTTAGCAAACAAACTATCACAAGAAAAAAAAGATTATTTAAAGTACTTTACCCCCTTCGAATTTTCCTTGACCTCTATCGAAAATATTCTTAAAAAAACGAAGCTGGATAAATACTTTGGATTATTCGTGAATAACGATCTTGCGGGTTTTTATATGTTAAGAGGATTGGATGACGGCTTTGAAATTCCATCTTATGGGGTTTGGATATCTTCAGAATATTCAAATAGCGGATTATCGAGATTAACTCTTTACCATGCATTCGCATTTTGCAAATTAAATGAAATAAAGACACTGATGTTAAAAGTTCATCCGGATAATTTAGTTGCTAAGAAGTTATATGAATCTTTGGGTTTTAATAAAACCGGCTTCGATGAAAAAAACGGGAATTATATTTATAACAAAAATCTGGGGCAATAATAAATTAAAATGAAGGTAGGATATTACATTCATCATACTGCAATTTCTGCAGGGGGAATTTATACTTATTCAATTGGCATTCTAAAACAAATAATTAAAGCTGATGAAATCAAAGAAGTTGTTATTATTACCACTAAAGAAATTGAGAACAGGTTAATTGAATTTCAGAATAATCCTAAAATCAAAATACGAATAGTTGATAGGAAAAAACTTTCCATAAAACTCAGATATTCCATTGCTTATTTCATTTACAATCTGGCTGCGACTTTTAATAAAAATGCTTCATCGAATATATTTTGGGAGATTATAAAAAATTTTTCAACCTGGCTCAATCCATACAAAAAAGTAATTGAATCTGAAAATATCGCAGTACTTCATGTTCCGGTTCAATACTCCCCAATTTATAAAAGCAGAATACCGATCATTATTACGATGCATGATTTACAGGAATATCATTATCCTGAATTCTTCAGTACCCAAGAAAAACGACATAGAAAAATCAACAATAGCAAAGCAATATTTGATTCGGATCATATTATTGTTTCCTTTAAGCACGTAAAAAATGATATCTTGAAATTTTTCGGCGTGGATAAAGATAAAATTTCTGTTTGTCTTCCACCTTTTGCAGAAAGCTGGTTCCTTTCGAAAAATGAAACTGGTTGGGATGAATTATCAAAGAAATACGGACTTAAAAAAAAATATTTACTTTATCCGGCAGCTACCTGGAAACATAAAAATCATATAATGTTGATTCGTGTTTTGAAAAGCATAAAAAATGAGGGAATTGAAATTGATCTTGTTTGCACAGGCAATAAAACAAATTACTTTAAAAATATTAATACTTTAATTGAAGAGTTCAATCTATCAGAAGTTGTTCACTTTTTAGGTGTTGTTCCTGAGGAAGATTTGATTGGTTTATATAAGAATACTTCACTCGTAGTTGTACCTACGCTTTATGAAGCCGGAAGCGGACCATTATATGAAGCTATGCGATACGGTGTTCCGGTAATTTGTTCCAACGTAACATCTCTACCGGAAACGATGGAAAATAATGAATTCCTTTTCGATCCGAATGATAAGAACAAAATAAAAGAAAAAATAATTAAAGGACTTTCTGATAAAGAATTCAGAAGAAGGAATTTAGAAAATTCAAAAAAAAGAATGGGGATTTTAAATCAAAGTAATTATTATAATTCTTTTATTAATGTTTACAAACAGTTTAATAGGAATTAGTTAATATCCTTTTCATTTGATAAAAGTTCAAAATCCGAATCGGTTTTACTTTTCACATTGAAGTTCGTTAGTTTAGATAATCCCATAACACTTAATTTTAATAACAAATTAAAATATGTATTATTAATTTTTTTCTTCGAAAATAAATGAAAGCTTT
>Ga0307426_1002600_pt1 | contig 11185 bp, 10 predicted proteins | sample SalMarWE160340MG_FD_202165 | JGI IMG/M metagenome (GOLD analysis project Ga0307426, IMG submission 202165) | Salt marsh sediment microbial communities from the Plum Island Ecosystem LTER, Massachusetts, United States - WE1603-40 | ecosystem: Environmental > Aquatic > Marine > Intertidal zone >... | reverse complement strand
ACAATTGTTGGAAAAACTCAGCGGTTTACCCGGGACCGGCAGCTTTGACGATATCGCGCGTCTGAACAGCGTGATAGACGGCGAGTTAAGAGCGGTTAGTGTCGAGGGCGGTATAAGTGCAACATGTGAGGGCAATAAAATCTACTTCTCAAAAGGCAGATGTAAAATTCGGAATGTCAATATGACTCTCGACGGTATGACAGAGATTTCGGCATTGAAGTCACGTCTTAAATCCATACGGCTGCCGGATGGGAAAGCCACCGTGGATCTCCATAAAGGCGGCGACCGTGCAAATATTGACTGTGATAAAATCGCACCGCCTTGCCATGTACGAGGTATCAAGCCCGGCGACAGATTTACTCCGCTCGGCATGAAAGGTACCAAAAAAGTCGGTGATTTTCTGACCGATAAAAAAATTTCAAAACATCTCCGGGACGAAATCCCCGTTATTTTCGATAAAAAGGGCCTTATCTGGTTGGTGGGACACCAAATCGCCGACCGGGTAAAAATCGATAAATCTACAAAAAGGATTTTGAACATTGAATTTATCAAAAGAAAAATCAACTGGTAAGCATAAGTTTGAATTGCTTTACGCTCAGGATGTACTGGACAGAAGAATTAAAGAACTGGGGCGACGAATCTCGAAAGACTATGCCGAAAAAGAGCCGATTCTTATCGGCGTGCTGAAAGGCTGTGTCGTCTTTCTGGCGGATCTTATCAGAAGTATTTCAATCCCCATTGAAATGGAATTCATTCTGGCGTCCAGTTACGCAAATGGTCAGGTTTCCAATAATCATGTCACCACCTATGGCGGCGCCGAGATACCGCTTACCGGACGGCATCTTCTTATAGTCGAAGGCGTCGTTGATTCGGGACAAACCATCGCGGCTATTATTGACCATCTGAAAAAACAGGACCCGGCTTCAATCGAGATTGTTACACTCCTTGACAAGCCAACTTGTCGAACCGTGGATATCGATGCGAAATATGTCGGATTCGATGCCGGTGAGAATTTCGTAATCGGCTTCGGATTGGATGAATCTCAGAGATACCGCAACCTCCCGTTTATCGGTAAAGTTGTAAATAATTGAACTTTTGCAACTTTTCGCGTTTTTTTTGCCGATAATTGTGTATATTTATCGTAGGAGTAGTAGTAACTTATGAATTCTGACGATAAGAAAAATAATCCCCGCGGCAATCCGAAGGGAAAGCCGGGGCGGGGTGGTAAAGATGATCCCGAGGGCAAAGGCTCATTCAGCTGGAAGGGCCCGGCCAAATCGCTTGGATTCTGGGTTATCATCATCCTGGCCTTCATATTCGCCTATAGCCTGTATACATCGTCGGATACCGATGTTGCTGAAATATCATATTCCGAACTGCTTAACCAGCTCGGTAACGGCAACATCGAATCGGTAACATTTATAAAACAGAACCTTGAAGGGCGGCTTAAAAAAGAAACATCATTGACAACCGAAAACGGCACCGGACGTTACACGAAATTTAAAGCGATGATTCCCTACGAAGATAACAGTTTTACTCTTGTCGATCGCTTCGAAAAAGCCGGTGTCGTTATCACCGCCAAAACTGAAGGCCCCAATTACTTTTCGATTCTTATTTCCGTTGCTCCCTGGTTATTGCTGATCTTTATCTGGCTGTTTTTCCTGAGACAGATGCAGGGTGCATCCGGTCCGCGAGGTTTGTTCTCCTTCGGAAAAAGTCGCGCCAAACTTCTGACCGATGAACGTCCGAAAGTCACCTTCGCCGACGTCGCCGGGGTCGATGAAGCCAAAATCGAACTTTCCGAAATTATAGAATTTCTCAAGGACCCGGGTAAATTCCAGAAATTGGGCGGCAAAATACCAAAGGGCGCCCTTTTGTTGGGCCCCCCCGGAGCGGGTAAAACACTTCTGGCCCGGGCTGTTGCCGGTGAGGCCGGCGTGCCGTTCTTTTCGATGTCCGGTTCCGATTTCGTCGAGATGTTTGTCGGGGTCGGCGCCAGCCGTGTCCGCGACCTCTTCGAACAGGGCAAAAAAAATGCTCCGTGTATTATTTTTATCGATGAAATCGATGCCGTCGGCCGGCATCGCGGCGCCGGACTGGGCGGCGGCCATGATGAGCGTGAGCAGACGCTTAATCAGTTGCTGGTCGAGATGGATGGATTCGAATCCAACGACGGTGTTATTCTTATCGCTGCGACCAACCGTCCCGATATTCTTGATCCGGCCCTGTTGCGACCGGGACGTTTCGATCGGCAGATCGTCGTCGATTCCCCCGACGTCCGTGGCAGGGAAGGTATTCTGAAAGTGCACGGCAAAAAAATTAAAATTTCAGACGACGTCGAATATGCCATTCTCGCCCGCGGCACTCCCGGTTTGTCCGGGGCCGATCTGGCCAATATGGTCAACGAAGCCGCCTTGCTGGCGGCGCGCAAGGATCATAAAGCGGTCGATATGGATGATTTCGAAGAGGCCAAAGATAAGGTCATGATGGGCCCCGAACGAAGGTCGCTGGTGATATCGCCCGATGAACGCCGGATGATTGCCTATCATGAAGCCGGTCATGCCCTGGTCGCCAAACATATGCCCAACGCCGACCCGGTGCACAAGGTGACGATTATTCCGCGCGGATTAGCCCTGGGATTGACACACTATCTGCCGGTCGATGAGCGACACACGCACTCAAAGGAACGTATCGAAACGCAGCTTGTTTATGCCATGGGCGGGCGGGTCGCCGAAAAAGTGGTTTTCGATCAACTGACCACAGGGGCCAAAAGCGACCTCGAACGCGCGACCGATATCGCTCAGAAGATGGTCTGCCAGTGGGGGATGTCCGAAAGGCTCGGACCGATTACCTACGGTAAACGTGAAGAGCAGATCTTTCTCGGGCGCGAGATTTCACAACATCGTGACTATTCCGAGGAGACGGCACGTTTAATCGATGAAGAAGTCAAGAATATTCTCGAACGAGCCGAAAATAAGGCGCTTGAAATTCTTACCGAGCATCGCGATCAGCTGGATAAAGTTGCCGAGGCTTTGCTGGAGAGAGAGATCCTCGACGGTCATGCTATCGATGTCTTGATCGGCCGCGCCGACGAGGAGGAAGTCCCTTCGCCCGAACCGGCGCGCAAATCGGATGGATAAGAAAAAAATCATCGAGGGGGTCAAACTTATTCTGGAGGGAATCGGTGAGGATCCCGATCGCGAAGGTCTGAAACGCACTCCCGAACGCATCTATGAACTCTATCGCGATATTTTCAGCGGTCTTAAATCCAAACCGGAAAAAGTATTAAAACTTTACACGACCCCTAACAAAGATGAATTGATTATCGTCCGCGATATTGCCTTTTATTCGGTCTGCGAGCATCACCTGCTTCCCTTCCTGGGTAAGGTGCATATAGCATATATACCGCAGAAAAATAAAATCACCGGCTTTTCCAATCTGGTGAAAATCGTCGAGATGATGTCGCACCGTCCGACCATTCAGGAAAAATTGACGACCGACATCGCCGATACGATTTACGAAGTGCTCGATGCCAAGGGAGTTTTAGTCATCATCGAGGCTCAGCAATTGTGCATGACCATGACCGGCGTGAAAAAACCGGGTTCGTTGACAGTTACCTCGGCCGTCCGCGGCATCCTCCGCAAAGATGCCACCCGCGCCGAAGCCATGGCATTGATCAAGCAGTAAATAAAATTGCAATCCTCTCTTGATGGAGAGATAACAGGCAGGAGTTTCGACTTCTGCCGATTTTAAAGCCGCCAGGTCTCGGGAACTCCTTTTATACATGCCATTATTTTAAATATTCCGATTTAAGCAGATCAAGCAGTTTGTGTAATTTCTCATGAGTTCCCTCGCCGATTATCTCAACCTCGACCTTTTCGAAATCATCAATCAGTTGATCCTGTTCTTGAGCGGGAATTAATTTATCCGCCATAGGGAAGAGAACATTATTCTCTTTCTGTATATGTTGAGACAAAAGAGAAATATAGCCGCGGGCATTTTGGATGAATTGATCCGCCGCTGATGGATTGCCCCCGGCGAACGAAGATGCCGCGGCTTCCATTTTTCCGACAAAATTACGACCCATTTCATGCTCGGAAAGCATAACGGTAATCGGCCCGCCTTCCTGCGGTACGCCCGCTTTAACCATTGACTTAAAAAGGAGGTTTTCCTCTTTACCGTGATGGCACTTGTCTGCAAACACCTGGATGAATTCCACAATTTGTGAAAGATGCTCGGGATCCACATGTTCTTTATTTTCGAGTCTTGTCGAAACAGCTTTTAAAATTTCCAGCATAACCAAAATTGCACTATGCTCCTTGATTAAAATTTCTGTCGGTTTCATTTTTATCTCCTTCTTAATTAAATTTTTTATGCCTGAACCTTATCTCGCATAAAAGAAGCTCTGATAATGAAAATGACCATGACAACAGCACCGGCGATGAATATCAGGTCGGGAACAATGCGCATCCAGCTCAGCGTGCGTATAACCGCACCTGACGTGATTTCCGGGCTTCGTGCATACCATAGGCCATGCTTAACGGACTGATAAAACTGATAAAAACCCGCTGGCGCGAGATTGACCATTGTCATAGCCAGCAGACCGCCGTTCAACAGCCAGAAACCCCATTTGAGAAGCCTATCCGACCATGCCTTGGGTGAAACTATATTTCTTACCGAGAAAAGCATCAGGGCAATCGCCAGAAATCCGTATACACCAAATAAAGCGGTATGCGCATGTAGCGGCGTTGTATTTAAACCCTGTGCATAATAAAGAACGATCGGCGGATTAATCAAAAAGCCAAAAACTCCGGCGCCCAGCATATTCCAGAAAGCCACAGCAATGAAAAAGTATATCGGCCACTTATATGCGTAATTTTTGCCGCCGCGCTCAACCACTCTCAGGTTGCTGGCGGCTTCAAATCCCAGCAGCGTCAGGGGGACTATTTCCAATGCCGAAAAAACCGCCCCGAGTGCGATTATCGGTGTCGGTGTTCCCGACCAATATAAATGGTGAAAAGTGCCGACGACACCGCTGCCCAGATAAAGCGTTATACTCGCGTACACCGTTGTCAGAGCAAACTTCTTGCTGACGGCTCCAATCCGTGATAATATAAAGGCAAGTATGACCGTGGCAAATACTTCAAAAAACGCCTCGACCCATAGATGAACGACCCACCAGCGCCAGTACTCGGCATCGGAAAGATGTGTACCCTTGGTGTACATCAACCCGGCCATATAAAACAGCGGTATGGCAATTGAACTGTACAAAAGCAAATGTGTCAAACCGCCGGAATCATCCTCTTTCCTGATGGCCGGCAGAATAGACCTGAAAACAAGTATCAGCCAGACTATCATCCCGGCTATCAGAAGCAATTGCCAAACTCGCCCCAATTCAATATACTCGTATCCCTGATGTCCCAGATAGAATCCATTACCGCCAAATTGCCCCAGGACCGACATTAATGTCCCCGAAAGCGCCCCGACTACAACGATTACTATGGCGCCGAACAGGGCCAGGACCAAAAATCGCTGCTTATTCGGTTCTCGTCCCACATAAGGTCCAATAAAAAGTCCGGCGGCCAGAAAGCAGGTTGCAATCCAGAATATTCCCAGTTGAATATGCCAGCTTCTTATGGCCGCATATGGCAGTATCCTGGCCAATGATATTCCGAAAAAGCTCGTGCCCTCAATCGTAAAATGGCCGGTGACTGATCCGGCAACAGCCTGAACCACAAACAATATCATCGCCGCACTGAAATAGAAAAGCGTGGCTTTTTGGCTGCCGGTCGGTGTCGGCTCCCTGAAATCCAATAATGCTTCTGATGAATAATCGTCTTCACGAACATATCTTAAATAGAGGAACATCACTATCGCTATGGCCAGGATCAGCAAAATGACACTGACTATCGACCATATTAATGAACCGGGAAGCGGTTTGTTGCCGATCAGTTCATCGGAAGGCCAGTTACTTGTGTATGTAAAATTCTGACCGGGACGATTCGTCGATGCGGCCCAGGCTAACCATGAGAAGAAACCGGCAACCTGCATTCCCTCGGCTTCATCCCGGACAATTCCCGGCTGAAGTCCCATATGTTCATTGCCGTCCCGGAATAAATCGGTATAGTACTCTTTCAGGTAGCGAAAGGCCTCGACCTGCAAATCGGTATAGACAAGCGTTCCGGTATTTTTGTCAAATCTGTTTTTCCTGATTTCCTGCTGAACCAACGCGCTCAATTCCGCTTTTTTGACCGCATCGAGAGTATCGAAATCTTTCTGGTCGAATGCCTTCGCTTCCCGGATCGAAAGCCCATTGAGTCTGGCGGCCATAAAAAGCGCCATTCTGTGGATATAATCGGCCGACCAATCAGGGGCAAGATAAGAACCGTGCCCCCATATGGAGCCGATATGCTGGCCGCCCCGGCTGAAATAATAATTCTGCCCTTCGGCAATATCCCGTCCTGTAAAAATAGTCTCGCCTTTGGAGGAAACTACTCGATCAGGAATCGGGGGTTTTTCCTTCTTGATTAAATAACCCCCGAAAAGAAGAACTCCGAAACATATTACCAGAAAAAATAGTAATATGGCTCTTATTCTTGCGTTAATCATACCCGCCTCCTAAAAAAGTTTATCGATAGTATTTTTATTGATGAGCTTTTTAAATTCCCCGATAATGGGCTGCCATTCATTATGCAGGCCGCATGAACCATCGCATTTGACCTCCCCGAGAAAACATTTATCGAATTGCTCGATATTCATAAAAAGAGAGACTATTTCTTTTATGGTAATATGATTCGCCTTTTTAGCCAGTATAAAGCCGCCGTTGGTGCCTCTTTTGGAGATTAAATATCCGGCCTGGACAAGCCTGTACATAATTTTGGATAAATAGTTTTGCGGAATATGCAATTGTTCCGACAAATACGCCGAAAGAACGGGCCGACCCGTCTCGCCTGTGGCAATATAGCCGACGGCCCTTAATGCGTAGATAGCAGTCTGCGAAAGCAATAAATTCTCCTTATTAATTTAATCAGCAGCAATATATGATTTCTTCATGAAGAAGTCAAGAATTATTTTAATTTTTTTCATTTTTCTTATTCCTTTCTATTTTTTTCAGTTTAGCCATTGGTCCGTTTCCTCCGTCACGGCATTGGCACCCTGGAGCGAACCTTCCAGCAATAAAATCCTTACACGATTAAGGCAAATCCCAAATTCCGGCCAGTATTTGGAGGCATGAAAAAAACCGGTCCGCAAATCCGCCTTGAGAATGATTAACGGCGCGATGAAAAATCAAGACAGTTATAGAAAAGTTGTCCTATAAGTACTCCGTTATACTGGTTCCTGCCCCCGATTTATCAATGACTTTAAATCACTGATGAAGATAATTATCTCCGACTTCTCATGTTTTGTTCAAAAGCCGCGACATCCTGATAATATTTCCCGGCAATTTCCGCCAGTATGGGCTGAGTAAAAACTTCCGGCCGGGGCGTATTGATGACATCGACGATGACCGCCGCGACTTCGTCCGCAGATTGCGCTTTTAGAGGACTGGCTCCGGGGAGAAGAGCGGGCGTCCCGCCAATAGCTTTTTTCGCAAAATCGGTGGCCACGGGACCCGGCATAACCAGCGAAATATGGATATCCGGATAATTCGCGCTTAAATCCATTCTAAGGTTAGCCGTCAATGAGTTCAGGGCCGCCTTGGCGGCGCTATAAATAGATCTGAATGTCAGCAGCGGCACCCTGCTTAAAAATGAGGATATATTTATCAAATGACCTTTGATCTGTTTCTGGAAATAAGGAACGATGGCTTGCATCCCGTAAAACGCCGATCTGAGGTTGATATCTATGATCTGATTAAAATCTTCTTCTGACAGGTCCAAAACCTTTATACCGATCCCGCGGCCGGCGTTATTTACCCAGACATCGATACGGCCGAATTCGGCCAGAGCGGCATCTCGCAGATTTTCGATATCCTGCCTTTTGGTGACATCGCAGATTACCGGAAGAGCGTGGCTGCCCGATTGTTTGGCGACCTGATTGAGTTCATGTTCGCGCCTGGCGGCCAGAACCAGCATATTGTTGTTCGCTCCCAGCTGTTTGGCTAACGAGGCGCCGATTCCGGAACTGGCCCCGGTAATAACGATAACTTTCGAATTCATGCTATCCTTTTCTTTTACAAGAAATATTTTTATATATTGTACGACTGCGCAATCAAAATGATTTGATAAATTAAAAAATGAGTAAAGCGGCTTGAAATTACGTGTGGGATTTCAAATCTATCAAATGTCGGAAGGTCAGGGGATATTACCGGCCTACTTCTTTTTCAGGAGCTCTTTTAACTTTTTTAAGGTCTCCGGGTCGGCGTCATCGATGATATTTTTCAAATCGCTCTGCAGTTCCACCATCTCGGCCGTCTCTTTTTCCTCGGCGGTCGTATCCATACCCAATAATTTCTTTATGGCCGCGATATAATTATTCGGTTTGACCGGTTTTTCAAGATAGATGCCGGGACCGGACATGGTTAATTCCTTGAGATCCGACTTGCCCAGATCATCGCGGGCGTGGCCGGTAACGATAATAACCGGGATTTTGGACCATGCTTTGTTTTTGTTCAGCTCCCGATAAAATCTGGCGCCTGACTTTTTAGGCATAACCAGGTCAAGCGAAATCAAATCGGGTTTGCTTTTTTCAACTTCATTAAGCGCCTGATTTCCGTCCTCCGCCAAAATGACATTAAAACCGGCCTCGACAAGTGCGGCCTGAAGGAAATTCCGAACGTCGGCTTCATCATCAACCACCAAGACTGTCTTTTTATCGCTGTTGGCCATATTCGACTCCTTGTATGAGAAAGATACTATTACGATTTATATAACGCCATTAATCTTTTGCGGGGAAATTCCATTCGGAACCGCGCCCCTTTTCCCTTCTCCGATTCGACCATTATTTTGCCCCCATGCTCCTGGACTATTTTGCGCGTGGTCAGCAGACCCAAACCGGTACCGGCGCCGCCCTTGGTCGTGAAAAATGTCGTGAATATTTTTTTCTTGATTTCATAATCGATACCGCTGCCGTTATCCGAAACCGCGAATACGAGTTTACCGCCGGCATCAGAGACTTTAATGACGACTTCAGTCCCTCTCTGCTCACCCATCAAGCAGGCATCGATGGCATTGGAAACCAGATTGGTCAGGCAGGTATGGATACCATCCGGATCGAGGGGAGCATTTTTTATTTTTCCATCGAGTTCCATTTTTAATTCAATACCTGATTGCGCGGCAATATCTTTGTACAGTTCGACGATTTCTTCGGCCAGTTTGGCCGGTGATATCATTTTTAGATCCGGCAATCGCCCCTTGGAAAAACTGAGAAAATCCTTAACCAGCGACGTGGTTTTTTCGAAGTTCCGTTCCAGCATGTCCCAGCCCTTATTAATCATCTCCTTGTCGTTTTTCTTGAGGCCAAGACTGACGATGTACTTACCACCTTCCAGACCCATTAAAATATTTTTTATACTATGGGCCAGACCGGCTACAGTTTGCCCCACGGCGCCGAGTCGTTCGGCCTCGATGACTTCCTGCTCTAATTTTCTCAGGGCAGTAATGTCGTTGGAGATTTCGATCACATGGGCGACACTTCCCCTGCCGCGCATTAACGGCGAGGTTGAAACCGCATAATTTATTTCCTGTCCCCTTTTGCCGGTACCCAGTTGAGTGGAATTGTGGATTTTACCGTCCCTGAAAGTTTTGGCCGCCGGGCAATTGGGACATTTCGTTTTCCGGCGCTTATATACCGTATAGCATAATTGTCCGAGAACATCGCCGAAATTTTCACGAAACGCTTCATTGGCCCTGACAATACGGTAATCCTCACCGATGACCGTAATATAGCAGGGTACACGATCAAAAAGAATTTGATACTCCGACTGCAGCCGGCCGGTTTCGATTATACTCCGGGTCATTTCCATAACGTACTCCACCCGGCCGCCTTTTTCTTCGGTTATGGGAAAGACATTCCCGATATAGTGGGTCTTTCTGCCTTGCTGATCGATGCCGACGGCGTCTGCGGCTACGGCCTTGCCCGTACTGAAAACTTCCTCCGAAGGACATTCGGCACAGGGCTTGCTCAATTTTTTATAAACTGCATAACACTTCTTTCCCTTCCAGTCGCCGAAGTACTCGGTAAAATTGTCATTGGCCATAATGATATTATAATCCCGGTCGATAATGGCAACATTAAAGGGCACCTGCTGAAACAGTTCATGAAAAACTAGATCGCTCAGCCTTCGCCGGTCATGAGTTCTCTTTTCGATTTTGCTGCTGTTTCTTGCCATTTACCGCCGCTCCTGCAGTACGAATTTTTCGATTGTCCGAATAAATTTGTCGACATCGATCGGTTTCTCGACATAACAATCCGGTGGTGGAATCGATTTGTCGTCAACGAAGTTCTTTATATCGAAGTCAGCCTCGGCTACGGCACCGCTCACAATTATGACCGGAATATCCTTATAGGCTTTATCCTGTTTCAATCGCGTATAGAACGTAATCCCGGTTTCCCTCGGCATCATTATATCCAGGCAAATCAAATCAGGTTTTATTTCCTTGACTTTTTCCATAGCCGAAATGGCATTATCGATAGCGTAGGGAAGATAATCGTGCGATTTCAAAACAGTCGATAAGTACGTAATCACGTCCGGCTCATCATCGATTATAAGTATTTTTTTACTCATCGGTCCGCCCTAAATTGCGCCTTCCTTTTCTTTCAGTTTGGGTAAAATAACCCGGTTAAACGATGGTTGTTTATCATACCATTTCAGCAGGTCGTGCAAATGTTCCGGCGGAGCGGTTTCATGGCAGGTCGAACACTCGGCCAGAGCCACTTTTTCCGGATTTTCGGCCGCCTTATCATGATGACACGACACGCACAGCATATGCATGGCATCGGTATAAGACATCGCCATATATTTGCTGTCCACCAGGGCTGCGCTGTCCGAGGCCATCTCATTATGACATTGGGTACAGGTTTTGGCGGTCGATATCTCCCTGTTCTTATTTTCCGTATGGCACTTGCGGCAGCGGATATCGGCACCGTTGGGCGAGGCATGCCAGTCATGGTTAAAAGCATCGCTGGCCGAGTACATTTTCCGATGGCATTCCCAGCAGCCGCTGTTTTTGTCGAGTGGCATACT
>Ga0307426_1002598_pt1 | contig 11193 bp, 15 predicted proteins | sample SalMarWE160340MG_FD_202165 | JGI IMG/M metagenome (GOLD analysis project Ga0307426, IMG submission 202165) | Salt marsh sediment microbial communities from the Plum Island Ecosystem LTER, Massachusetts, United States - WE1603-40 | ecosystem: Environmental > Aquatic > Marine > Intertidal zone >... | reverse complement strand
AGAAGCCAAAAGCATGGAAACAACACTTGAAGTTGTTGAAGGTATGCAGTTTGATCGCGGATACCTCTCGCCATATTTTGTGACCAATGCCGAAAAAATGGTCGCCTCTTTAGAAGATGCCTACATTCTGATCAATGAGAAAAAGATCAGCAACATGAAAGAGCTTTTGCCCATCCTTGAACAAGTCGCCAAAATGGGCCGGCCTTTATTGATCATTGCCGAAGATGTGGACGGCGAAGCATTAGCCACCCTGGTGGTCAATAAGTTAAGAGGCACCCTGCAGGTCGCCGCGGTCAAGGCGCCCGGCTTCGGCGACAGACGAAAAGCCATGCTGGAAGACATCGCCGTTTTAGCCGGTGGTCAGGTCGTATCCGAGGATTTAGGGATCAAATTGGAAAACATAGCCGTCTCAGACCTCGGCAAAGCCAAACGGATCAACATCGACAAGGACAACACCACCATTGTCGACGGCGCCGGTTCGCGCTCAGCCCTGGAGGGCCGGGTCAAGCAGATTCGCGCCCAGATCGATGAGACCACCTCCGACTACGATCGTGAAAAACTGCAGGAACGGTTGGCCAAACTGATCGGCGGGGTGGCGGTGATCAACGTGGGTGCAGCCACAGAGACGGAAATGAAGGAGAAAAAAGCCCGGGTTGAGGATGCCCTCAATGCTACCCGTGCGGCTGTGGAGGAAGGGATCGTGCCGGGCGGGGGCGTGGCGCTGGTTCGATGTATACCCGCCCTGGAGAAGATGAAAATCAAAGCCGACCAAAAGCTGGGTGTGAAAGTCGTCATGCGTGCCATGGAGGAGCCGCTTCGTCAGATTGCCAACAATGCCGGTTCTGAAGGTTCCGTCGTCATCGATAAGGTAAAAAACGGCGAGGGTGCTTTTGGTTACAATGCCGAAACCGACACCTATGAAGATCTGATGAAAGCCGGTATAATGGATCCGACCAAAGTGGTCCGGCTCGCCCTGCAAAATGCAGCAAGTGTGGCTTCATTAATGCTGACCACCCAGGCCATGGTTTCAGAAAAGCCCGAAGAAAAAAAGCAGATGCATCCGGGAGCGCAAGGAATGGGGGGCGGAATGGATGAAATGATGTAAGCCTCCATCATTCCATAACATTCATGGGAAAGCCCTTTTGGCGTAATGGTTTGCCAAAAGGGCGTTTTAATTTTTTCCCTTATCAAACTTCACCATTTTTCTCTGCTTCTTATCCCACCGATTCAGCCACAAAGACGTGAAGCTTCTGCAAAGGGTCAGCACCGGCCGGGCTTCTTGAGAAAGCTGGATGAGAAGGTGTAAAGATCAATCAGTATGGCCTGATTGCCTTGTTAGTAACGCCCTCTACCGCGTCGATCTCCCCCTCCGCGTCGATCTCTGTCTCCTTCTCTATCACGCCCTCTTTTTTTGTCTTTACCGCGACGGTTGTCAGCATGAGGCCGAGCCTCATTGACGGTAATCGTTCTCCCTTTCAAGGCCTTCCCATTTAAAAATTCGATCGCAGACTGAGCTTCAGTTTGAACGGGCATTTCCACGAATCCAAAGCCTTTAGATTGACCACTTTGCTCATCCTTGATAACAGTTGCGGACACGACCTGTCCGAAGGCCTCAAAAGCCTGGCGCAAATCACCTTCGGTGACATTGTATGACAGGTTGCCAATGAAAATGTTCATTTTAATCCCCCTTTTTTAAACCTAAAGCTTTGATGCCTTTTAATACCTGCAATACGTGCCAAAATCGCAGTTTGCAGTATTACAGGGGTAATCACACGTATATCACAAAGCGTTCAGTGCTGTCAAAAGCTGGGAGATAAAAGAGATCGTTCTTGCAACGCCAGAGGAAATGACCTTTTTCCACGAGCTTTCGCATGCAGCACACGAAAAACTTAAGGGCAAGCTCAAGACAGGGCATGATTCTTTGCAGGAGATTGTCGCAGAGCTTTCTGCCCAGGCGCTTTGCAGGCTTGTGGGCAGAAAGAATGTTGATACGACTGGCAACTCCTATCAATACATCGAATCCTATGCTGCAAAGCTTGATATGAGTCCTCATACCGCTTGCCTTAGGGTGCTGTCTGACACTGAAAAAGTCCTGAAACTGATTCTGCCCAACACGCTTGGTGAGGATAATTGAGCGTTTTTTTGTTTTCCTTTGTTGAAAAACAAAAAAATCCAGTGAGGTGAGAAAGATGCCAATGTTTGAAATCGAGTTTTCATTGAGCACAAAGCGCTACAAGGTCATGGCCAAGAACCTCGAACAGGCGATAACCGAGGCCGAGGCTGTTTTAAGGCATGACTTAGCGTATACGAGCCCGGACTGTATGGTGCGGGAAATCAGGTGAGGTGATTAAAATCGGGATGGATGTTTATGTCGAGGATATGCCCCGGATGGCGCAAGTTGCTTCGTGGCTGCGCCCGAACCACGAGGTTGGTTATTTCCGGGACTGTTACAACAGCTATTCGCTTGCCAACTGGATAAGCCAAAACATCGATGAGACCGTCCGGGGCGGTTGGGGGCTTGAGATTTTCGCACCTGAACGGCCGGATTTCAATACCCCTGCCTGGCGCGCCGAGCTGCTATCAAAATCTGTGTCATGGCTTATAAAAGCTTATAATCTGCGGGGCAGGGAAACCTTTGTCGGGGGGCCATCCGGGACGTTCCTCGGATTCTCGGATTATTCAATGCCCTCACCCAAAAGCTTCAATCCGTGCTCCTCGACTATTTGCCGTCCTCTCATCGCGGATTCGCTCACCGTGGAGAAAGCGATGTTTAGTTTTTTCGATATCCGGTCAAAAGCCTGCGCATTACCGTGGCGATGGGGGCGGTACCTGTCCTCAATAATAAGTGAAGGTGATTTGTCATAAGCGCCCATGCAAAACAGGGAGTCTTACTGTCGGACAGGATATCGCCGAGTCGATCCAAAAAAGCATCGCGGTCGGCATCATCGAAAAAAATCTTTCTTCGATTAATCCCCCTTACAATGATATGGTGAAGCGCTCCAGGGGCGTCTATACGGGCTTTTCGAGGCATGCCATTTAGGTATCAAATAATTCGGATTTTGTAAACCGTAAATCCGAGGAACGTCCCCTATATCCACTTTCTTCTCCACCTTTCTCAACAAATTCTGTCATGCAAACCGCACAAATTGCTGCCACTTTCAATCTCTTATACCTTTCTTAAGAACATCTAACGTCCGCCGATGAGCATCGGCCTAAATACTTTCCAAGCTTGCACGGCCTCTACGTAATCAGCTATCTACACGCCGTCTGCTCCAGAGGCATTGTTAGACCGACGTGTGCGCTGCCTTGCGTCCTTTGGTGACACATCGTCTGAAACCCGAAATGCGATTGCCATCTTCTCCGCCGGCGCTATCACGGCGGGAAGCGACTTGAGCAACGCTTGGATATCATAGTACTCGTAGGTTTCTAAGACCCATTTATATGATTCCTGCCAATCCTTTAACATCGTGTACTCCGGTGATCCGGCCAACTTCAACGGAATGATAGGAGTTGTCCTGAGGAATGGAACGATCGTAGCTAACTCGTGTGGAATACAGCTCGGGTCAGTTATATCAGCTACGATGAAACGCGCCATCCTAGCCAAAGTCTCAACGGTCCCCGTTAAGTCCTTGCTCGCAGGCTTGTCGAAATCAAAGAGAATTGGTGTGAAATTCATCCCCCGTATGTGAATTCGTAGTGCATCTAGTACCAACTTGCGCTCATGCGTGAAGCGCCCCAAAATCAGGACGACTTTTGATGTGATGGTGTCGATAATCTCGCGAACCCGCCTGTTTTCTAACAATTGATACACAAACTGCGCAATCTCAAGATCATCGACCGTGACCGTAGGCTGCTCTTGCGGCGTAATGATTAGATTGGTTTGTTTCGCGTTATCAAGCCTTGAGTCCCAGGCAGATATTCCGTAGACAGTGGAGCCCTCTAAATCGGCACGCCGTAAGTCAGTTCTTATTAAACGAGCCCGAGACAAATGCGCAGAGCGCAGATTCGCACGGAAAAGCTTTGCGTCCGTTAGGTTCGAGCCATCGAGATGGGCGCCCTGTAGTTTCGCAAACCTAAGATTTGCTCGTTCGAAATCCGCATCTGCCAGAATTGCACGTCGAAGATCTGCGCCCTGTAGATTAGTTTCGATTAGTGTTGCAAACTGAAAATGAGACCGCTGTAGATTGCAGCCCTTTAATATTGCGTTCTGGAGGTACGATTTAAAAAATACTATGCCCTCAAGATCTACTGCTGTGAAATCCGCCGACATCAAGATTGCTTCTTGAAAGGTTGTGTCTAAGATTACTGAGTTCCTGAGATCGGCGGACCAAAGATTTGCATTAATAAAGCTAGAATTAATTATCGTTGCATTTCTGAGGTTTGCGTGCCAGAAAGTAGCGCTGTCAGCTTTCACACCGTCCAGACTTACCCCTTCAAGATTTACGAAATCGAAGTTGCCGAAGCGCAAATCCTGGTTGGTTAGGGAAGCTCCTGAGAGATTCACTTTCACCCGAGGGTGGCTATTCCGCCACTTATTCCATGAGTCCATTCCTTCCTTTAGAACAGCTACATGATTTTTGTTTGCCATTTCGTCTTTGACCTCCTTGACGATTGGTATCGAGGCGGGGTTGGGATAGCAGATCTACTTGCTGCGGCCCAACGTTTGCGGATAACCAGCGGGTTAAATTTCTTTCAAGCTTGCACGGCATCTACGCGAAACCGCATAGTTTTCCCCGTCTGGTTCATCCGCCTGGTTGGGCACCCCACTTAATGATTAGCATTATTGCCCTGTGAAATACTTGAGGAACTCCTTTCCAAAGCAATTTGTCTTGCAAGATATATCTTGGCTAAACTCTGGTAAGGAACATCTTTCTTATTTGCTAGAATCTTCAGCTCTGCCAACATATCCTCGGGCAACCGAATAGAAATTGACTTGAGAGAGGGTTTCAGTTTCGGAAATGAGGTTTTCTTGAAATTGCTGGGGTCAAAATAATCTAGCGGGGAATGATTGGCCCAAAATTCTCGTTCTTCATCTTCATTTTTAAATTTCGGAATTTTTTTATTCATTTTTTTCATAAAACTTCCTTTCCCTCTGACTCATATCCCTTGCAGAAATGATTCTTATTAATTTGCCTCGTTTTGTAAAGATCACTGAAAGAGGCCGATTTGCATCAGTTTTGCCAAATGCAGCACAACGCTTCTCCGAAAATGAATGTTTTGGGTCATCTAAAATAATCAATGGTTCGTTAAAAAAAATCTGTTCGCATTCCCAGTTTTCAACGTTATGTTTGTCCAGGTTTTTATTAATATTACCCTTATCCCATTGAAATCCAGTGAACTGATCAAATTCATGTTTCATGATAAATAATGTATATGACAAAAATATACATGTCAAGGGTATTTCTGAGATTTAAATTGAGCTGAAAATTAGAAGTTTATTACAGCCATGCTTACCGGCAGGTGCGTAGTGACAGCGAGCACCTGTCCGAGTAGAGCATGTGGTTAGCTTTACCTAAATTCTAATTTCGAACAACACTTTCGGATCGTTTGGCTTATTATACTCGAGTGTAACCTGAATGCCCTGAATCTCTGAGTTTCCTTTGGAAATTTCGAATCCAATCTTTTTATGGAACTCAATTGAACTTTTGTTAACTGGTGATGTGCAGGCCCTGATAATATCTCGGCTATTTTCTATGCAAATTTTGAAAAAGCGATTGTACAGATGTTCTCCAATCCCGATTCCGCGATAATCCGGGTGAACTCCAACAAAATGTATATAGCCCTCCTTTGGTTTTGCTGGTGATAGAAAACCGATCAAGAACGCTATTAATTCATCTCGCTTTTCGACGACAAATGATGTGTTATTGAAATGTATTAAGAATAGTTTTGGCAACATCCAAGTCAGATCTCTGCGGCCCCACCAGTCTTTCAAGACGTTTATTATCCTTGGGTGATCTGATGGTTTACTATTTCTTATTTTGAGATCATTTGGCAATTCATGATACATATAATTCTCCATCAAGATGTTTTGAAAGCTAATCGCCGCGCATCAGCAGCAAGACCGGAGGCAGGCTCGCTTGGCTCCGGGATTGACTGCTGAATCCGCTGGTTGTGAGGCGCAGCGCGCCGAGCAGCAGCCTGCGAATGATCATCCGCAGCGATTGTCGAGGACGCGCAGCGTCCTCGACAACGCTCCGGGTGAGGTGCGGCCCTCGGTAGTTCGCGAACCAAAAACTTATACGTAAAGCCGCCAGCTTCTCGCCGTCACCTCCACCCGGCTGGTTAGCCGAAGCTGATTTATGATTCTGTCTTCCAAAAGCGAGTAGATATTAGATTATAGAACCAAGCGAAAATTGCCCCCCCTATCAAACCATCCACAAACGCCCAGATAAATCCAATGAAACTGCCGGCTGGAGATATAGTGAACCCCCGATACAGGCGTCCAATTAAAGTAGGTTCACCAGTTGCTCCATCAAAAGCGATTATCCACCAGGTCAACAAAAAAAGACCAACGCCCCAAACTATTCCGCAGGTAAGTGAAAACGCTCTGACATTTAGTTTCATTTTGGCACCTCCCTATACTGGATGGCTAACGTTTGAGCGTGAGCAGCGGCCTAAATAATTTTCAAGCTTGCACGGCCATTCCGGTAAACCGCTGTCTTCACGCCGTCTGCTCAACGCATTTGTTCTGCAATTCCAAGCCCAAAGCTACAGTTTGTCATAGTTTTCAGGTTCAACATCAGGAACTTTATCCAGTACAGCTTGAAACTTTTTCCGTGATGCCCTCCTGGCTCTTTTGTTCAGATATTCCTCAGTCAGCAATGCCGTCATTTTTTCGGCAGTCGCTGAAGCGATGAACTGGTTGATGGAAATTCCCTCCCGTTGCGCCAGTTGTCGAATTTGTTCATGTAAAGAATTCGGTATTCGTAGGCTTAATGTACTCATTTTATAACTCCTATCTCTGAAAGAAATTCTCTTGGATCGAGAACCCTTAGGCCGAATCGTTCAATACCCTTAAAATCACGCTTATTGTAGGTGACAATTGCATCGCATCCCGCTGCAACAGCGACCTCCAGCACATGATCATCAGACGGATCCGGCAAAAAAGGGCGCCAGAGAAAAAATATTTCTTGATGATGGCCAATTTTACACAGAAAATCTACGAAATTTCCTATGTCCTGTGCTGTTATAGCAGAGGATTCCAGTCGCTTTAACGCATCCTCATACTCCAAAACCAAAGGGACTGAAATGGCGATCGAAAACTCATCGCTTGGTAGAATCGATACGAGCTTAAAGGATGCACCACGGCGGGATCTTAACGCTGAAAATAAAACATTCGTATCAATCACAATTTTCATATGGTATTGTATATCATACCATGGTGGGGTGTTCAAGGGAAATTTAGCGTCTCTGCAGAATCGCTGCGGATCAGCAGCAAGACCGGAGGCAGGCTCGCTTGGCTCCGGGATTGACTGCTGAATCCGCTGGTTGTGAGGCGCAGCGCGCCGAGCAGCCTGCGAATGATCATCCGCAGCGATTGTCGAGGACGCGCAGCGTCCTCGATAACAATGAGTTGAGCCGCCGAGGTACGAGGTCGGCTCCAACGGTTTGTTGGCAATTGATGCAATTTAAAAAGGGGTATTAGGGGACGTTCCTCGTATTCTCGGGGTATTAGGGGACGTTCCTCGTATTCTCGGATTTGTCCTCTTCCAAAAGCTTCCATCCGTGCTCCTCGATGATTTGCCGTCCTCTCATCGCAGATTCGCTCGCCGTCGAGGACGCGATGTTCAGTTTTTTCGATATCCCGACTGCGCTCATCCCAAGTTCCCGCGTCCCCCAATAGCACAACACGCTCCGAGCCTTTACCGTTGTTCGTTGCTTTCCGCCCGTCAATAGCTCCTTGGCAGTAAGACCGAATATGCCGGTCACTCGATCCACCAACCATTCAAAGTCGTACCCCTGGGCCCCATTATCATCTTCGAGACCACTCGTTCAACCCGGAGCCGAGGAGTCTCCTCGTGACTCGTTCCAGTGGGCGGGAGGGCGGTACAGCTGCGCCCAGCTCCAGGCACATGCGATGAGGATCAGCGACAAGACAGCGAGCGCAGGCAGACCCGCAGGCTTCATGCCGAGTAGTGTCAGGGTCGCGGCCCTGCTCGCCGTCGAGGCTACGAGCACACCCAGCCCGAGGAAGAACAGGGCGCTCGCTACCCAACCCTCCCACCTCCAGGGAACATAGAGGAGCAGAATCGATTTCGCTCGCTGGACCGGGTCCGCGGCACGAGCGCCGGGCCAGCCCACTTCACCGGCACGCGCGGCCCCCCTGGCCGATACGGCAATCGCGGCGAGCAGTGCGAGAAACACGAGAAGGCCGCGGTTCTGCTCCCAATCTATGTTGCCGAAGTTGCCCTCGGAATCCGCAAGCGCTCTCGGGACCTGAAGGAATATCAAGAGACACGCCGCGTAGTAGACAATTCGTGGCAGCCACGCCACGACGCGCTGCGGCCTCCAGATGCAGAACGAACGAGCAAACAAGTTTGGCTCCACGAGCACCGGCCGTAAGGGATCACTCGAAGCTCCTATCTCCCTCACGACGAAAGTCAGAATCACGAATAGGATCCATACCTGAACCAGAATCGCTCGTGCGATATCATTCGACTGCACGCGGATCATCTGTACCAGTGGCGCTGGTGTGATGAGGCAGAGCAGCACCATCAGCAGGAAAGCCAGATGGACGATGCCCATCATAGCTCTTGGTGGACTGTAGAGAAGGAACCAGCGTCGTAACGGACTGACGACGGAGTCTGGTTCCAAGACGAGGGCGAGTGCGCGTATCACCAGAAGCCAGACGCTCATCCCGTAGAATAACGCGAGGACGAGGTCCAAGCGATCTTCGCCGCCTGTACCCGTTGCCCAGATCATGACGGGCGTCAGGACCGATAGCCCCAAACACGCGAAGAATGGGATGTGGAGGAGCCACATCGCTGGATGGGCCGGCTCATAGAGGAGCAACAGACGGGCCCACCACCGCTCTCGAAACCGCGATCTGGATCTCGGGGACAGCCGCCTCATCTCGCGCGTTCGCGCGGCGGAGCGCTCCACGCCTCGGATCAACCGAGCCATACCGAGGTCCATCGCCACGTCGCTGATTGTGTACATCTGGCGGCTCGCAAGGTCGGCGAGCTCTTTGGGCAGATCACCCGCGCTTGGCGCTTCGGCCCCGGCCACCAGAACCGGTATGACCTCGATTCCGCGTGCCAGTGCAGTGGCGAGCTCATAGCGCACATAATCCTTGTCGCTGAAGAGCCGACGCTGGCCATCGGGCGTCGACGCCGAGACCCAGTTGGGGCCGATGACTGCTATGACGACTTCAGCCCCGATGATCCTCTCGTCCAGCACCTCGGTGAAATCAGCCCCGAGGTCGATGCCTTCCACATCCATGAAGACACGGCCCGAGCCGAAGAAGGCTCGCAGGCGGTCATAGAGTCGACCCGCATGGCCTGCGCTGTCCTGACGCCGATAGCTCACGAAGATTCGCGCCATTATTCCCTCCGAGTATCACGCGCTCGATGAGGAAGCGCTTCTGTGACGTCCATAAATTAATAAATGAACTTCGGGCTCAGGTCCCAACATTCAACAAAATTTGCATTATTTATCCCAATTTACATCCCCTGCAACTAGAGCCTAATACATTCTTTTCCCTATACTCACATGAGTATTTATTGATTGTTAAGACCTGACCCCGTTTTGACTCATTGAAAGTTGCCTGCGGATTTCCGGCCATTCCCTTTTCAGGTATTCCGGTAATTCTTCTACCGTCATGCCATCTATACCGGGAGATCCTCCGTTCCGCCTCACGTTTCGAAGGGCAGTCAACAGGTTATCCCTGTCCACAACCGTCTCCATAAGCTGCTCATCTTCGACCGGACTGGCGGTGTCGGCTTTCGATGTGAACAATCCGCCCTTTATTTCAAAGGGCAACCACAATTGTTTTGCCGGTCTAATGTCAACTCGTCTTCCCTCCTGCAGCCCTATCATTTAATCCCTTCTCAGGGAACCGTTCGGGCCTTCGCCGGGTGAGTCCTCCCCGCCTTGCGGGGCTCGTTTCCAATCACGCTTAACCGTGACTTCCTGGACGACTATGCCTTCTGCTGACTTCTCCCATGCGATCAGGGTCGATTGCTCTTCCTTCAGCTAATTTCCGTCGCACGCGACTTCCCAGGGGAAAATATCGGGGTCACATCTTCTTTTCCCCAAATCTGCATCCGAAAATCCGAGGAACGTCCCCTATTCCCTATTCGTGTCAATCGAATCTACGTCGCGAAAAATATTCTCCGGTCCGAACAACGTGGCGAGAACGTCGAACATTCGCTCGACGATCTGGCCGGCGTCGCTTCTTCTGTACGAAATAAACACGCGTTGTGTCGCCATAATGGTCGCCTCATAGACGGTCTGACGCTATCAGTCGGCCGATCTCGCAATGCCTTAGTCGCTGGTGTGCGGGGGTGTCCAAAGCGGCAAAGAACTATGCGACCATGCCGTCTCTCGGAGTGCAGCAGTTGAGTCTCTAGGCCCGTTCGAATCCGGGCTTCCGAGTCGAGCCACAATAAGGTTTTGATAATTTGAGTAGTGATGGTATTCACCTTACGTTAAAGCCAATTTGAGACTTCCAGGTTCTATTTACCGTCCTCACATCGCGGATGCGCTCGCCATAGAGGACGCGATGTTCAGTCCCTTTGATATCCCGACCCCGCTCATCCCAAGTTCTCGCGTCCCCCAAAAACATAACACGCTACATGCTTATACCGTTCTTAGACGCTTTCCCCTCGTCAATAACCCTTTAATCCCATTCTTCGCGAATTGCAAATAGAGCCTGCGGGTTTCCGGAATCTTCCCGCCAAAAAGATATCGGTAAAAATATTTCTTCGACTACTCCCCCTCACCATGCTGTGGTGCAGGGCTATAGTGGCGTCTATGCGGGTTTTTTGAGGCATGACAACCATGTATCAAATAAACCCGAATATATAAACCGTAAATCCGAGGAACGTCCCCTATTCCCCTCACCGGAACTCGGCGCGTTTGGCTGTTCACGATATAGGTAGCGGTGTCGACAAACGGTTTTCCCTGCTTCATGGTCCGGCGCAGGGAGCAGTCGGTTTCGCACATCCTGGAACGAAAAACCTCCCAACAGTG
>Ga0307426_1002590_pt1 | contig 11210 bp, 9 predicted proteins | sample SalMarWE160340MG_FD_202165 | JGI IMG/M metagenome (GOLD analysis project Ga0307426, IMG submission 202165) | Salt marsh sediment microbial communities from the Plum Island Ecosystem LTER, Massachusetts, United States - WE1603-40 | ecosystem: Environmental > Aquatic > Marine > Intertidal zone >... | reverse complement strand
CTCTGGCGTGGTCCAGCCCGCCGGCGCGAGGCCAGACAAGCCCGCCGGCGTGAGGCCGCATAAAACCTGTCACGCGATCGGGTCAGCAGATGGGATGTCAAGCGATGTGGCGGGAGTGACGGGACTCGAACCCGCGACCTCTGGCGTGACAGGCCAGCGCTCTAACCGACTGAGCTACACCCCCCCTGCCGCCTCGGCGGTCGCAGCCGCTGGGATGCGGCGAGGGCCCTGGGGACGGACCCCATCGAAGGTGGCGGAGACTTACTGGCGGGGTTGGGGCAAGTCAAGCGGCCACGCGCGCCGGCGAATCCGCCCGCCACCGGCGTCGCCGACGGCGCTCGAAAGAGCAACGCATGCGCCGCCGTCCGCCGTTGCCTCGGCCGCCGGCCGGACTAGGATGTCGCCCTTGTTCGCCGCCCTTCCTCCCCCGGTGCCCCGCGCAACATGGCCCGTATCGCCCTCATCGTTCATCGTTACGACAGGCTCTACCGCGCCCCGTTCCGGCGCGATCCCGTCTACGTCATCCTGCTCACGCTGCGGATCCTCGAGCAACGCGGGCATGAGGTAGTGGTGGTCCGCGGCCGGGACGGTTACCGGCCCGCCGACGCCGCCATCTTGCACGTCGACTGCACGTTCACGCCGCCGGAGTATCTCGACCTCGCCAGCCGCTATCCGCGGTGTGTGAACGCGACCTGCGCCGACATCTCCAAGCGCGCCGTCTCCGGCGCCCTTGTCCAATTGCATCCGGACTGGTCCGGGCCGGTCATCGTCAAAACCAACCTCAATTCCCGCGGCGTGCCCGAACGGCTTCACAACCGCCGGGCCAGCTGGCGAAGGCGGCCGCCGCCGCATCCGGGCATCCACCGACTTCCCCACTACGCGGTCTATCCCGGCCTCGACGCCGTGCCCGGCCGGTTTCGCGACAACCCCGACCATGTGATCGAGATCTACAACCCCGAGCCGCATCCCGCCGGCCACGGCGTCCATTCCTGGCAGTTCCTCGGTGACACCGGCTTCTGCTATCTCGCGGCGGGACAATCCCCGGTCCTGCGCATGGGCACCGCGCCCGTCGTCGAAGACCGGCCGCTCCCCGGTCTCGAGGCCGAGCGGCGGCGGCTGAAGCTTGACTACGGCAAGCTCGACTTCATCTTCCTCGATGGCAAACCGCTCGTCATCGACGCCAACAAGACCCTTTCGGCCGGGGACCGGCCCGACTGGCGAGCCCCCGACCGCGCCCCGGAGGAGACCCGCTCGTTCGCCCTCGAGCGCGCCCTGGGGATTGCGTAGGCGGCGTTGCGGCCCCATCTTGGGGCGGCGCGGCTTTGGCCGCCCGCGGCAGGAGCGAGGTCGATGAAGCTCGACACACTGGTTCTGGCGATGGTCATCGTGTTCGTGGTGCTGTGGCTGGGCGCCGCGGTCACCGGCTTGATGGCGGCGGTGCCCTATGGCTGGCTGGGGCTCATTCCGATCGCCCTGGTTGGCGGAGTGGTCGTCACCGTCGTCTACCAGCGGCTGACCAACAAGGAAGACGACTACTACGAAAAGAACGTCGAAAAATGAGCCGGAGCATCATTGTCATCACCGCCGAGACGCTGCCGGGGCGTGAGATCGCCGAGGTCGTCGGCGTCGCCAAGGGCAACACCATCCGGGCCCGGCATGTGGGCTCCGACATCGTCGCCGGGCTGCGCAACATCGTCGGCGGCGAGGTCGTCGAATACACCAAGCTGATGGCCGAGGCCCGCGAACAGGCCCTCGACCGGATGATGGAGAACGCCGCCTCGATGGGCGCCGACGCCGTCGTCGCGATGCGCATGACGACCTCCATGGTCGCCCAGGGCGCCGCCGAGATCCTCGCCTACGGCACGGCGGTCAAGCTAAAGTAGCAGGACCGCCGCCACCCGGGCTTGGCCCTCATGGCCTGCCGAGCCGGCGCGCGCCGCGCGAAGGCTGGCCTGCCGAGCCGTAGCCTCGGGCACATCCCGAGGCACCGCCATTCGGGCGCAGCCCTCATGGCCTTCGGCGCCTCCCATCGCTCCACCGGAGCGATGGGTTCGCCCGGGGCAAACCGGCTTGAAGTGGTGGGCGGTGAGAGGCTCGAACTCCCGACATCCACGGTGTAAACGTGGCGCTCTACCAGCTGAGCTAACCGCCCCGTTCGGCGGTGTATGGGCGCGCCGGCGCCGGGTCAATGGGTCGCCCGCCCGCCCAGCCATCGCGCGCGCCGGCCCGCGGCCCCCCACAAAACAAAGGCCCCGGCGGGTTCCGGGGCCTCTTGCGGCTGAAGATGTCGGACGGGCCCTAGTTGACCGCGTCCTTGAGCTGTTTGCCGGCCTTGAATTTCGGCACGTTTGAAGCCGGGATGTCGATCGGCGCGCCGGTCGCGGGATTGCGCCCCCGGGTTGCCTTGCGGTGCGAGACCGCAAAGGTACCAAATCCAACCAGTCGCACATCGCCGCCCATCTTGAGCGTCGATGTGATCGAATCGAACACGGCGTCGACCGCGTCGGCCGCCTGCGCCTTGGTGATGCCCGCCCCGTTGGCGGCAGCGGCGATCAGATCGTTCTTGTTCATGAATCCACCTCTTTGTCATTTGCCTGACAAGAATCAGACCAGCGGATCGGCAGTGTTGTTGATTCTAAGCGAAAAGCAAGGATTTCCGGCGACTTTGCCCGCCTAAACCGGCTCCGGGCAAACCCCCATGGGGGCGCCTTCGAGGCCTCGATCGGAACCGCGCACCGTCAGTGCGCGATCACGGATTCGGAGTCCTCGGCCTCGTCCACCGGCGCCGGTTTTGGCGCCTCCGCCTCCGGCTCCCACTCAATCGGCTCGGGCTGGCTGACCAGCGCATGGCTGATCACCTCGTCCATCCGGCTCACCGGCACGATCTCCATGCCCTGCTTGACTGAATCCGGTATCTCACTGAGATCACGGACATTTTCCTCGGGGATGAGAACTTTCTTGATGCCCCCGCGCAGCGCGGCGAGCAGCTTCTCCTTGAGCCCGCCGATCGGCAGCACACGGCCTCTCAGCGTGATCTCGCCGGTCATCGCGACGTCGTGGCGCACCGGAATCTCGGTCATCACGGAGACGATCGCGGTCGCCATGGCGATGCCCGCGGACGGGCCGTCCTTGGGCGTTGCCCCCTCCGGCACGTGCACGTGGATATCCGACTTGTCGAACAACGGCGGCTTGATCCCGAAGGCCAGCGCGCGGCTGCGCACATAGGTCGCGGCCGCCGAAATCGATTCCTTCATGACGTCCTTGAGATTGCCGGTCACCGTCATCCGGCCCTTGCCGGGGGTCTTCACGCCCTCGATCGTGAGGAGCTCACCGCCGACATGCGTCCACGCCAGCCCGATCGCCACCCCGACCTGCGGATCGGCCTCGATCTCGCCGTAGCGGTGCCGCGGCGGGCCGAGATACTCCTCGACCACCTCCTCGGTGACCTCGATCTTCTCCTTGTCGCCGGTCATCAGCGCCTTGATCGACTTGCGCATCAGGTTGGCCAGCTCGCGCTTCAGGTTGCGCACCCCGGCCTCCCGGGTGTAGCGCCGGATCAGCAACAGCAAAGAGGCCTGCGGCAGCTCGAATTCCTCTTCCTTCAGCCCGTGATCGCCCAGCAGCTCCGGAATGAGATGGCGGCGGGAAATCTCGCACTTCTCGTCCTCGGTGTACCCGGAGATGCGGATGATCTCCATCCGGTCCATCAGCGGCGGCGGGATGTTCAGCGTGTTCGCCGTGGTCACGAACATCACGTCCGAAAGGTCGTACTCGACCTCCAGATAGTGGTCCATGAAGGTGTGGTTCTGCTCCGGGTCCAGCACCTCGAGCAGCGCCGAGGACGGATCGCCGCGGAAGTCCATGCCCATCTTGTCGACCTCGTCGAGCAGGAACAGCGGGTTGGACTTGCCGGCCTTGCGCATCGACTGGATGACCTTGCCGGGCAGCGAGCCGATATAGGTGCGCCGGTGGCCGCGGATTTCGGCCTCGTCGCGCACCCCGCCCAGCGACATGCGCACGAACTCGCGCCCCGTCGCCTTGGCGATCGAGCGCCCCAGCGAGGTCTTGCCGACGCCCGGCGGACCCACCAGGCACAGGATCGGCCCCTTCAGCTTGCCGGTGCGGCCTTGCACCGCCAGATACTCGACGATCCGTTCCTTGACCTTGTCGAGCCCGTAGTGGTCGGCGTCGAGCACCTGCTCGGCGTAGCCAAGGTCCTTCTTGATCCGCGAGCGCTTCTTCCAGGGCAGTCCCAGCAGCCAGTCGAGATAGTTGCGCACCACCGTCGCCTCGGCCGACATCGGGCTCATCTGCTTGAGCTTCTTGAGCTCCGCAGTCGCCTTCTCGCGGGCCTCCTTGGAAAGCTTGGTCTTCTTGATGCGCTCCTCGAGCTCGGAGAGCTCGTCGGTGCCGTCCTCGGAATCCCCCAGCTCGCGCTGGATCGCCTTCATCTGTTCGTTGAGGTAGTACTCGCGCTGGGTCTTCTCCATCTGCCGCTTGACGCGGGTCCGGATGCGCTTTTCGACCTGCAGCACGCCGATCTCGCCCTCCATCAGCGCCAGCACCTTCTCCAGCCGTGCCGTCACCAATGGCTCCGCCAGCACCTCCTGGCGGTCCTGGATCTTAACCGCCAGATGCGAGGCGATGGTGTCCGCGAGCTTGGCGTGATCCTCGATCTGCGCCACGGAGCTGAGCACCTCCGGCGAGACCTTCTTGTTGAGCTTGACGTAATTCTCGAACTCGGAAACCGCCGAACGCGCCAGCGCCTCGGCCTCGACCTCCTCGTGCGGCCGATCGGTGATCAGATCGACGCGGGCCTCGAGATACTCCTCGACCTGCACATAGTCCTCGATGCGCGCCCGGCTCACCCCCTCAACGAGGATTTTGACCGTGCCGTCCGGCAGCTTCAGAAGCTGCAGGATCGAGGCGATGGTGCCCACCTCATAGAGGTCGGAAGGCTTGGGATCGTCGTCCTGGGCGTTCTTCTGGGTGACGAACAGGACGTTCTTGTCCTCCCGCATCACCTCCTCGAGCGCCTTGACCGACTTCTCGCGTCCCACAAACAGCGGCACGATCATCGAGGGAAAGACCACGATGTCCCTGAGCGGCAAGACCGGGAAGACATTGTCGCCGCGCGCGCTTATCGGGGCCGAGATCGGGTTATCGGACATCGTTCGCCTTTTCTCGATCGGCCGGCGTCAGGAAGGAACGATTGCAGCGCTCGGGCCATTCGGTCCCGGGCACAATTGCCGGCACAGGATTGCTACTGCCGATTACATAGGATTCGCACCCGCAAACACAAGACGCCGTGCGCAACTGTGAGCGGGGGCCCCCGGAACGGGCAGATGGCGTCACAAACGGGCTGTGCGGGGCCCCGGTCAGGCGCCGGCGCCGACGTCTTCCTGACGGTCCGAGTAGATGTACAGCGGGCGGGCATCCTTGCCTTCGACCACCTCGGCACTGATCACCACTTCCTCGACGCCCTCCAGGGACGGCAGGTCGTACATGGTGTCGAGCAGGATCGATTCCATGATCGAGCGCAGCCCGCGGGCGCCGGTCTTGCGGTCGATGGCCTGCCGGGCGATGGCGCCGAGCGCGTCCTCGTGGAAGGTCAATTCGACATCTTCCATCGAAAACAGCCGCTGGTACTGGCGCACCAGTGCGTTCTTCGGCTCGGTGAGGATCCGGATCAGCGCCGACTCGTCGAGATCTTCGAGGGTGGCGATCACCGGCAGCCGGCCGATGAATTCCGGGATCAAACCGTACTTGATCATGTCTTCGGGCTCGACCAGGGCCAGCACCTCACCGACCCGGCGATCCTGGGGATCCTTGACGTCGGCGGCAAACCCGATCGAACTCGACTGGCCGCGATCGACGATGATCTTCTCGAGCCCCGAGAAGGCGCCGCCGCAGATGAACAGGATGTTGATCGTGTCGACCTGCAGGAATTCCTGTTGCGGGTGCTTGCGGCCGCCCTGCGGGGGCACCGAGGCGACGGTCCCCTCCATGATCTTGAGAAGCGCCTGCTGCACCCCCTCGCCGCTGACGTCGCGGGTGATCGAGGGATTGTCGGCCTTGCGCGAGATCTTGTCGACCTCGTCGATATAGACGATGCCCCGCTGCGCCTTTTCGACGTTGTAGTCGGCGGACTGCAACAGCTTCAGGATGATGTTCTCGACGTCCTCGCCGACATAGCCGGCCTCGGTCAGCGTCGTCGCATCCGCCATCGTGAACGGCACGTCGATGATCCGCGCCAGCGTCTGCGCCAGCAGCGTCTTGCCGCACCCGGTCGGCCCGATCAGCAGGATGTTCGACTTGGCGAGTTCGACGTCCTGGTTCTTTGGAGCGTGGTTGAGGCGCTTGTAATGGTTGTGCACGGCCACCGACAGGACCCGCTTGGCCCTGTCCTGACCGATCACGTAGTCGTCAAGGACTTCGCAGATTTGCAACGGCGTCGGCACGCCTTCGGACGACTTCACCGTCGAGGATTTCGACTCCTCGCGGATGATGTCCATGCAAAGTTCGACGCACTCGTCGCAAATGAACACCGTCGGGCCCGCAATCAGCTTGCGGACCTCGTGCTGCGACTTACCGCAGAACGAGCAGTACAGGGTGTTCTTCGCCGATTCCCCGTTACCGGATTCTTTTGTCATTCATTTCACTCCAGGCGACCCGGCAAGCGCTGCGGTGCTCCAAACGCTAGCAACCACACTTAAACAAACGGTAAGCCCTCTAGGCACCATATCCGTCGCTTCTGAGCCGCGCAATCGCACCCGGGGCCGGTTCCGTCAAGGATCGTTAATCGCCGTCCCCGTTCACTTTTTGCGTTCAGGCGGCGGCGCTTTCGGGCGCCGGGCGTTTGTCGAAGACGTTGTCGATGATGCCGTAATCCTTGGCTTCCTCCGCCGACATGAAGAAGTCGCGGTCGAGGGTCTGATCGATGGTCTCGTAGTCCTTGCCGGTGTGCTTCTCGTAGATCTCGTTGAGCCGCCGCTTCATTTTCAGGATGTCCTCGGCGTGTCGCTCGATGTCGGAGGCCTGGCCCTGGAACCCGGCCGAAGGCTGGTGCACCAGGACGCGGGCGTTGGGCAGCGCCGAGCGCATGCCGGGCTCCCCCGCGGCCAGAAGCAACGATCCCATCGAGGCCGCCTGGCCCACGCACAATGTGGCGATCGGCGGGCGGATGAACTGCATCGTGTCGTAAATCCCGAGCCCCGATGTCACCACCCCGCCCGGCGAGTTGATGTACATGGCGATTTCCTTTTTCGGGTTCTCCGATTCCAGGAACAGAAGCTGCGCCACCATGAGCGAGGAGACGTTGTCCTCGATCGGGCCGGTCACGAACACGATGCGTTCCTTCAGAAGGCGCGAGTAGATGTCGTACGCGCGCTCGCCGCGGTTGGTCTGTTCGACCACCATCGGCACCAGGGTATTCATGTAGATATCGATGGGGTCTTTCATTTCGTGCCCTCAAGGGATTGATTCGGCCTCGACCGATCAGAGCCGGCCCGGCCTTAACGGAAGGTAAAGGCAAAATAGGGACCGCCGAGATACCGTTCAATAGCTCGGCAGATCCCGGCCCTCGCCGGCCTTCGCACCCCTTGCCCGATAGGCCCCGGCAGCCCACCGGGACCGGTGGACCGGTTGTCCTTGCAAGCCGCCACCGATGGCGTCGTTCGAGGAGCGAAAGCGACGACCGCACCGATGCGAAACCCGCTCGCGTTTCGGGCCTCCCTCGGCTCGCTTCTCACCGCCCTGACCGTTCGGCGCGCACCGATAATCACAGGCGCGGCGGATTGGCCGGCGCTGCGGTGGATGCCGGTCCTCGGGCTGTGGGGCATGCGGTCCGCGCCGAAGCGCAACCGATCCGGCGGCTGCAAGGGAATGGAGCGGCCCTAGGCCGGTCTCGTCCCGCCCCCCAGCGCCTTCAGCACTTCCGGCACCAGCCCCGGCAAGTCCTCGGCGATCAGCCCCGGCTTGCCGAACGACGTGGCCGCCGCCCCGTGCACCCAGGCCCCGGCGGCCGCCGCCTCGAACCCGTCCATGCCCTGGGCCATCAGCCCCGCCACCAGGCCCGCCAGAACGTCCCCCGCCCCGGCGGTCGCCAGGGTCGGCGGCGCGTTGGCGTTGATGACCGCCCGCCCGTCGGGGGCGGCGACCACCGTGTCGGCCCCCTTCAGCAACACGGTCGCCCCGCTGCGCTCGGCGGCCGCCCGGGCCGCCTCGAGCTTGCCCTTGGTTTCGATGCTGTCCCCGAACAACCGCGCGAACTCGCCGGCGTGCGGGGTGAGCACCGCCGACGGCCCCCGCCGCCTTCTCACCATCGCGCTGAGCGCATCCGGCTCCTCCTGGAACGAGCTGAGCGCGTCGGCGTCGAGCACCACCGCCGCCGGCGACTGCAGGGCCGTCATCGCCATCCGCCGGGTGGCGATGCCGACCCCCATTCCGGGGCCCATCGCCACGGCGTTCTTGCGCGTGTCGGAGAGCACTTCGGCGAGATCTGCGGCCTCGCGCACCTCCGTGAGCATGATGGCCGTGACCTGCGCGGCGTGCACCGCCAGCGCCTCTTTGGTGCCGGCGATCGTCACCAGCCCCGCCCCGACCCTGAGCGCCGCCCGCGCCGCCAGCCGCGCGGCGCCCGAATGCAGCTCGTCGCCCGAGACCACGAGGCAATGGCCGGCATCGTATTTGTGCGCCGCGCCGCGCCGGGCCGGGATCGTCCACAGGGCCGGCCCGTTCTCGGCGGTTCGCGGCTCGATGGCGTCGAGCGCCGAGGCCGGAATGCCGATGTCGCGCACCACCAGCTCCCCGCAGCTGTGCCGGCCGGGATAGAGCAGATGCCCGGGCTTTTTGCGGAAGAACGTCACCGTCATGTCGGCCGCGACCGCCACCCCGCGCGCCGCCCCGGTCGCCCCGTCGATGCCGCTGGGGACGTCGATCGCCACCACCGGCGCCGCGGCCGCATTGACCGCCTCGATCAACCCCGCGAGATCGCCCGTGACGTCGCGGTCGAGCCCCGCCCCCAGCAGCCCGTCGACGATCAGCTCCGCGTCCCCCACCGCGTCGGGGCCCGCCTTCTCGATCTCGCCCGACCACCGCCCGGCCATCTCGGCGGCATCGCCCTGGAGCTTGGATCTGGCCCCGAAAAGCGCCACCCGCACCGGCCAGCCGCGCTCGGCCAGCAGCCGGGCCACCACGAACCCGTCACCGCCATTGTTGCCCGGCCCCGCCAGCACCAGCACCCGTTGCACCGCCAGCCGTTCAGTGATGGCGTCGGCGATAGCGGTGCCCGCGTTCTCCATCAGCGTCAGCGACGGCACGCCGCCGTCGACCGCCAGCGCGTCGGCGCGGCCCATCTCCTCGGGTGTCAGAAGTTCCAGGAAATCCACGCGCTCATGCTCGCATGGCCACCGGCCTGTCGCCACTCAAAACGCCGCCGCCGTCCTGACCAGGCAGTCCTGCTCACACGGTCCGGCTAGGGGTGGTCTTCCTCGTCAGGCGCGTGGCCCGCGCCGTGATCGTGGTCGTGATCTTCGTGATCATCGTGATCGTCGTGATCATGATGCTCGTGCGGTTCGGGGATCGCCGGCCCGCTCTGCTCGGCCTCCGCGAGCGCCATCAATTCCTCGCGGGTGACCGGCTTGTCGGTCACCTTCGCCTGCCCGACGATGAACCCGACGATCTTGCGTTCGAACACCGGTGCCCGCAGCCCGGCGAGCGCCTGCGGATCGTTGCGGTAGTAGTCGTAGACCTGCTGCTCCTGTCCGGGAAAGCGCTGCACCTCGGCGAGGAGCGCCTGCTGCAGTTCCTCGTCGGTGACCTGAATGTCGTGCTCGGAGCCGACCTCGGCGACCACGAGCCCCAGCCGCACCCGCCGTTCGGCGATCTTGCGGTAGTCGGCGCGCGCCTCCTCCTCGGTCGTGCCCTCGGCCTCGAAGCTGCGGCCGTGGTGCTCGACCTCGTGCATCACCCGCTCCCAGATAGTGTTGAACTCGGAGTCGACAAGCTTGTCGGGCAGCTCGAACTTGTGCCCTTCGTCGAGGGCGTCGAGCACCAGCCGGGTCACCCGCCGGGCGCTGAGATTCTGATAGTGCTGCGCGACCTGGTCGCGGATCGCCTGGCGCAGCCCGTCGAGGGATTCCGCCCCCATCGCCCGCGCGAATTCGTCGTCGATCTCGGCTGTCGAAGGCGTCTCGACGGCGCTGACGGAAACCTCGAACACGGCCTGCTTGCCGGCAAGCTCGGCCGCCGAATAGTCGTCCGGAAACGTCACGGCGACGTCTTTGGTCTCGCCGGCGCCTGCCCCGGCGAGTTGTTCCTCGAAGCCCTCGATCAACTGCCCTTGCCCGATCACCACCTGCGCGCCCTCGGCCGCGCCGCCCTCGAAGGCCTCGCCGCCGATCCGGCCGACATAGTCCATCGTCACCCGGTCGCCCGTCGCCGCCGGCCCGCCCTTGGCCTCGAACGGGCGGTTGGTCTCCACGAACCGCTGGAACTCGGCCTCGACTTCCGCTTCGCCGACCTCGACCACGGGGCGCTCGATCTCGATGCTCGCGAGATCCATCAGCGCGACCTTCGGCAGCACCTCGTAGCTCACCGAGAAATCCAGATCCGCCTCGCCGGCGAAGATCCTGTCGAACATCGCCTCGTCGTCCGTCAGGTCGATCTCCGGCTGCTGCGCCGGCCGCTCGGCGCGTTCTTCCAGGGTCTGCCGGATTCCCGAATTCATCGCGTCGCGCATCACTTCCGACATCGCCGAGCGACCGTACACGCGCTTGAGATGGGAAAACGGCACCTTGCCCGGCCGGAATCCCTTCAGGCGCACGTTGTCCTTGAGTTCGTTGAGCTTCTCCTCGAGTTTGTCGGAAAGCTCCGTGGCCGGGATCGAAAGGTCCAGTTTCCGCTTGAGACCTTCATTGAGGGTTTCGTTGACCTGCATGGAACTCCTCGAGGGCGGCAATCAGGGGTGATGGTGCGGGTGGAGGGATTTGAACCCCCAAGCCTTTCGGCACGAGATCCTAAATCTCGCGTGTCTACCGGTTCCACCACACCCGCAGTTCGCAAGCCGCCGGGCGGCGGGTTCGCGCCGGTCTATCCCAACCGCCCACCTCAGTCAAAACCTCAATACCGCACCCCTGGCGTACGCCCCCATGGCGCCTCCGCCGGCGGCAACGGCCCGCCCCGCGCCAGGCCAGCCACTTATTGTGCAG
>Ga0307426_1002586_pt1 | contig 11217 bp, 9 predicted proteins | sample SalMarWE160340MG_FD_202165 | JGI IMG/M metagenome (GOLD analysis project Ga0307426, IMG submission 202165) | Salt marsh sediment microbial communities from the Plum Island Ecosystem LTER, Massachusetts, United States - WE1603-40 | ecosystem: Environmental > Aquatic > Marine > Intertidal zone >... | reverse complement strand
CTGAAAGGATGGATTGAATTCAGCGGTGAAAAACAGTTAAAAGCGGTCGAAAAATTACTGGATAAAAAGCCTGACGTCGTTTTTGCGCACAGAATATCTGCAATGTGCCCGCTGCTTTTAACCAAGAAGCCGCTCCCGCCGATTTTTTTCGATCTTGACGATCTGGAGCATGTAGTAGTAGGCCGCTACATAAAACACAGGAAAACATTGAGAAGCAACCTCCTGCACCTGACCATGAGATCCTTAACAAACGGCGAATACAATGCGATAAAGCTGGCAGCACGGACCGCAGTATGCTCGGAGCTGGATCGTGAATACCTGCACGATAAATTCGGACTGCCGGGAATAGTCACGATACCGAACTCGGTCGATATACCGAAGCTCGAACCAATCACGCCGGACCCGACACTATTGTTCCTGGGGTCCGACTATAAACCGAATCTGGAGGCTGCGGAGTATCTCGTAAAAAAAATCTGGCCGCTCGTACGAGAGGAATTGCCAAGCGCGAAACTGATAGTTGCAGGCACTTCAGCTGATAAGCTGAACGTAAATGTCAGCGAAACTCCCGGACTCGAAGTGCTGGGTTTCGTCGATGATTTGGACGAGCTGTACAGGGGTGTGCGGGCTACGGCGGTGCCGATACTCGTCGCCGGAGGTACGCGTTTCAAAATCATAGAAGCCGCGGCGTACGGGAAGCCCACTATTGCCACCGCTGTCGGCGCAGAGGGGATCGAACTCGCCGACGGAAGTGAAATACTCATCCGGGATGACCCCAGGGAGTTCGCAAAGGCCTGCGTCAAGCTGCTCGTCGATACCGACTTGTGTACGAATATAGGGCTTAAGGCGCGAGAGAAAGCGACAAAGCTATATGACAGGAGTAACGTCATCAAAGCCATTAAAAATATTATACTGGACGTGCAAAAAGCCGGCGCAACCTGACCCGTCGGGAGCAGCCTGCTCGGGTAACATTCACTGACGCCCTGATGTGCCTGGGCAAGTATTCAACCGGCTGACTATTAGATTGTCATTTCACGGCCTGTATAAATGCGGTGCTCGCGGTCAAGTCACTCTCATCCATAGAGCGGAATCTAGGGGCAATATCCTCAATACCAATCGTCGATGACATGCGGTTAATCAGGTCACATCGCACATTGAATCCCAGCTCGCTCATTAGACTTAAGTGCCGTGAATGCGGTAGTCTGTTGAGAGTGTATCTGCGGCTTCCCTTTACCAACTTCCAGGTAAGATCGGAATACTTCCAGTGACCGTTCCAATCATCCGCAAAACCATGAGATCGGAAATCTATGGAATGCGCCATAAAACTGCCAGGTTTGAGCCATGAATACATTTGACGATAAGCAAACTCAGGCTCATCGACATGCTCGAGCACAGCCTGGGAAAAAATCATGTCAATCGAATCTTTTTCTATTATATCGGCATCATTCCAGGGAACTTTATATTGTATCATCGAAGTACTCTCGTTCGTATTGATTATAAACTGTCTTATTAATCTCAATCTATCGTCATCCAGAGCCTGTTTCAGCCTCTCTGAAGTCAAGATGTAATCCGGAAACACGTAAGAATCCAGATACGGGATTACGCCAGGGAATTCATCAACGCCCGGAATCGCCTCCCTGTTTTTGAACATCTCTACCAGCTTGTCGAATATCTCAAGATTTCTCTCGGGGTTGGCGTAATCAATAACATCGAGAGCGAAGTACTTACTTACCCCCGAAATAAGCGCTGCCAGCCCGATACCTATAGAATCTCCCGGACCGAGCTCCGCAACAACACCGGGACACGTGGATAAATCGTATTTAGAAGCCATAACCATAAAACGAAGCCAGACAGAATAGCAGTATCTGGCGGAATCGGTTCCCCCGGTCTGTTTTCGCGAAAAGGCGGAATAAGCCCCGGGTATATAGGTCGTTATTCCCTTGAGTATATGTTTTATCATGCAAATAAATTTTGAAAATTATTGAGAGTCAAAGCGTTAAGCCCTTTATTAAGCCACTATTATTCAAATTTCAGACGCTATCGCTCACAAATCATCCGAAGATTTGTTATTGAATTCTAACCCCATACCCGATCGCTATCAATACCGAAAACCCCGGCTAACGAAAGCATCCCCGGAATATAGTAATGCCTAACTAATGACTCATTTTGTATATATAATATAATGATAATGCCGAGAATAAGTGTAATAATACCGACACATAACAGGGCAGAATTCCTGGAAAAAGCGATTCACAGCGTGCTTAGCCAGTCCTACGCCGACTTCGAGATACTCGTATGTGACGATGCGTCTTCAGATGATACCCGAGAGGTAGTCGAGGCTATTTCGGATAAGAGGATACGATTCATCAGATACGAGCAAAATCAGGGGGTCATAAAGGTCAGGAACGAAGCAATTTCCAACTCCTCCGGCGACTTCATCGCATTTCTCGACGACGATGATGAATGGCTCCCGGTCAAACTGGAAAAGCAGATCGCCATTCTCGAGGACGGCACAGAGAAGATCGGGGGCGTTTACACCGGTGTTTATTCGATCGATATGCAGCTCGGCAGGATTGTAAAAACATCAATCCCGAAATACAGGGGGAACATCCTGAACGAGCTTCTTATGGATAACTTTATCACCACGTCTTCAGTAGTCATTAAAAAACAGTGCTTTGAGAGAGTCGGGCTCTTCGACCCCGAATACAAGAACGCGAGCGATTACGACATGTGGATACGAATCGCGACCGAATTTCATTTTGACTATGTAGCCGAGCCGCTGGTTAACTATAGAAACCATCCGAAAAAAATAAGCACGAACTACGACGGGCTGATAATGGGATTGGAACGATTGATTACCAAACACGAAAAACTTTTTACGGATAATAGACAAGCATATGTAAATCATCTATTAAAGATCGGAGTATTTCAATGTTTCAACAACAACCCCCAAGAAGGAAGGAAAACATTCAGAACAGCTCTCAGACTTCGTCCGTTTGATATCAGGCTTTATTATAATATGATAATTTCATTTCTGGGACGCGGCACGTTTATAAAATTAAAAGAAACCAAGCAATTAATTGCTCCTCCATAGATGTTAACCGATAAGCTATCACTCAAAATTCGATACGAAAAAAAATGAGATTAACCAACATTCCAGCGCTTCTGGTCATCATACTGATTCCACTATTGATTGGCGACGCCCGGGGAGTGACATTTCGGAGTGGGAAATCATACAACGGTGTCGGTGGGTATGATGAAAGCGGCACTACCGAATTTGTGCTCTCCCGCACCATGTCCTCAATCAAGATAGTGGACTCACGCGGCCGTGGGGATTATACAACCATCCAGCAAGCTGTGGACGACGCAGTACCGGGAGACACGATAAGGGTTATCGGAGGAGTCTATCAGGGGAAAATAAATATAAGCAACAGCGGCACCCGAGAAAGACCGATTACAATTGAGGCATATCCCGGGCATAAGCCTATTATCGTGCCCGGAAGCGAGAGCGGAAAGAGGGTCGAATTCAATGCTGAATGGATAGTATTCCAGGGTTTCGAAATAATGAAGGGTTGGGACGGAATAAAAATATACAAGCCCAACAACGTCATTAGACAAAACTATATTCACGATAATAAATACATGGGGATACTTGTGGTCTCGACCGATAACACGATCATAGAGGGAAATAAGATAGAGAACAACGGTGTATGTTCCAGCTGTTGCTTCGACAAAGCATCCGGCAGGTCGAGTCCTAAGCATTGCCACGGTATATATCTGAGTGACTACAAGTGCATGGGACTCGACAACACCATCATTAAGGACAACTATATTTCCGGTCACGGCGGCAGAGGCATACAATGGAACGGGGCTAAGTGCGACACCACAATGAATAACACCTTGGTGGAAGGAAATACTATAGAAAATAACTCGTGGGGGCTTGCTATGTATTACAATGTAGAAGGCTCCGTAATTAAAAATAACAAATTTATAAACAACAAACGTCCCAAAACCGATGATTCCGACTGGACCTTTCTTGGAATATGGAAAAGCAAGAACAACTCTATAGAGGGAAACTCTTTTTCTTCCTCGCTAGATGACTTCTCCCCTCTCTTCGTGATGGATTCAACATCCGCACAGAATGAGGTCAACGGAAATGTTTGGAAAATTAACAGCCAGGAATGGATATGGAAGGGAAGCTCGAGGGATGATTTTTCCAGAGATTATCAAAAGGTTACGGGATGGGACAAGGACGGGAGGATAAATTGACGGGGACGAAATCCGGAATTACCGTTCTCCAGTTATTGGGCCTTCATCCAAATAAACTAGGAGGTTTTGAGGACTATATATTGGCATTTGCAACAAGAATGCACGAGATCGGACACTGTACCGTGTTCACCTTTGAAGGTGAGCCTCATAGCTATATAAAAGAAAAACTGAACGAGATCGATAGCAGGTATTATGTATGCGACAAACCTAACGGGTTATACGGATACTTTCTCTTCATCTATCGTGTAATCGGGATCATAAGAAAGTACAGACCGGATATTATTCAGGGGCAATTTCACCCCGAATCACACCTGGCGCCTGTAATCGGGAGCTTAGCACGCATCCCCGCATACATCACCGTTCATTCGACTACGTCTCAACATCAACAAGCAGTGAAACTGCCAACGATCATTAAAGCCAAAATCAGCTCCTTCTTATCGCGCGGAGTATTCGCTGTCTCGGATGCAGTACGAAAAGACCTGACGGATAATCTGCACACCACGTCGAAGAATATTATGATCCTCCACAACGGAGTAAATCTGAACAGATACAATCCTGTAGAAAATGACTGCTCGCTACACAAAGAATTAGGGATAAGTGAGAACAGCAAGATAGCATTGACAATTGCACACGCGCGCTATGAAAAGGGATTGGAATATTTAATCAAGGCGGTTCCGGACATCATCGGGAAGGAACAGAATTCACATTTCGTTTTCTGTGGCGGAGGGCCTGATGAAAGCAGCCTGATCAACCTAGCAAGAGAGCTGGGCGTAAATGAGCATGTACATTTTCTTGGCAGACGAGACGACATTCCGAGACTTCTGAATTGTTCTTATATGTCCGTACTGCCTTCGATTGCCGAGCCATTCGGTCTCGCCGTAGTGGAAGCGATGGCAATGAGAAAACCGGTTGTTGCAACCAGGGTCGATGGTGTACCGGAAGTAGTGGTTGACGGAGAAACCGGAATCCTGGTCAACCCGAGGGACTCAAGATCATTATCAGGGGCAATTATCTCACTACTCGGGAATAATGAACAGGCACGACTGATGGGAGAAGAAGGTAGGAAAAGAGTTGAAAAATGCTTTGACCTGAATACCAGGGTTTCAAAAGAAATAGCTATATACGAAGATTATCAAAACAGCAGATAACGACTATTATTCATAACAAAAGTGTATAATTAACTGAGGATTGATGATGATAAAGAATCGCCTGCAAATTGAATTGGACGAGTACTACGATTATGAGAACGACTTATGGGTCAGGTACACACACCGCCTGAGGATCAACCAGATTAACGAGTTGATAAAGAGCGTTTACAACGAATCGGGGGGCCGAAAGGGCCAACTGGCACTGGATGCGGGATGCGGCAGCGGTGTATATTCCATAATGCTTGCAGAGTCAGGATATAATGTAACGGCGATAAACATCAGCAAAGAAGAAATCCAAAAAGCAAAAGAGTGGGCTCAAATAAGAAACGTTGGGGACAATATCGAATGCAGGGTAGAGGACATAAGAGATATCAATAGTCCGGATTCCCGATTTGATTTGATAATATGCACTGAAGTGCTGGAGCATCTCGATAATCCGGTTGAAGGCGCTAAAGAGCTGTACAGAGTCCTGGCGCGAGGCGGAACAGCAATTATAACAATGCCGAATATGGCATTGGCAATGGGCGGCCTGCAGTTGATTTACCGCAAGAGCGGACTCAGGGCGCTATCAGGAAAGCCGCCTTTGAATGAAGATCAGCTTCAGCATGCACGGTTCTGGTTCGGAAACATTACGGAAATGCTCCGCGACATCGGCTTTCAAATAAAGTATCAATGTAGTACATATCTGATACCATTTTTGTGGAACATCGACAACATACTACAGCCGCTCATGGGGGAAAGAACCGCCAGCTTTCAAATTGATCGACTTCTCGGCACCATGCCCGTATTAAAGAACATCGGATTTAACTTTATCGTTATAGCTACAAAAGAGAAATAAACATCTGTATTAATGTCCGAAATTCTATCATGAATCATATCAGATTTGGGAATCGCAACATTCAGATAATAGTGGCCCTTGCAATATTAATTCTCGGGACATTTCTGGGTTTTTATATTGGGGTCAAAGGCTTCTCAAAGTTTATTGTAGCCGGGTTGGTTGGAATGGTGTTTTTATTCTTCACGGTTACACGGCCCTGGATAGCGGTAGCCATTTTTTTCCTGCTGATTCCACTCGAGAATCTGTACGTACTTCAAAGTGGAATGACCTCTACTTTAACCAAGCTAATGGGCGCATACCTGGCTTTTCTGGTGGTTATATGCGGAGCACTCAAATACATAAACGAAGTCTTTAAAAACAAAAAAGTGCTATGGCTCCTATTATACGGCATGATAGCTCTCGTCTCCGTCCTCCTTTCCACAAACACGGGGCAGAGTCTGAAAATCGTTATTACCTTATGGCTGTCAATAGTCCTATACTTTGTGTTGATAATGATGATTCGGGACGTAAAAACCCTGAATCTGGCAACTCTGGCATTACTCGTAGGTGCTGTGATTTCGATACTAAGCCCCGTTGTATTGGGTTTCGGAAGAGCATCAGTCACTTCGGGAAGCATATGGGAACGATACGGAGGACTATGGGGAGATCAGAATGAGTTCGCGGCCATTCTGCTGGTGCTGATACCGATTTCCATATCCTTGTTTTTTCTTGCAAAGACAAGATTTTATAAACTCTTGTACGCAGCTATCTCCGTAGTAATCTTTGCCGGATTCATACTTACTTATTCGAGGGGAGGGTTTCTGGCTTTCAGCTTCATGATTATACTGGCAATGTTCAAAATTATTACCGGCAAGAACAGGGCGAGAATACTTGCAATTGCGATACCATGCATAATAGTCGGCCTGGCAGTTCTATACTTCACGGTTGCGGACGAATTTATCTCGAGGGTCGAGAGTCTAAGAGTGCTTGAAAACCGCCAATCGGTCCGTACAGAGAGCTCGTTGAACAAAAGGTATTATTACTATTTTGAACTGGCACCCAAGCTATTCGTGGAGAATCCGATTCTCGGAGTCGGCTACAGAGATTTCATATCCCATAATATCTACAGGCAGGTTTCTCACAACACTTATCTTGAAGTGCTGACGGGAACGGGACTCGCGGGATTTATACCGTTCATACTTGTATTGTTCCTAACATGGAAAGAGCTGAGAGGGCTGGCCAAGCTCGTTCCGAAGGATAAAAATACTCAATATCTCAAGACATACGGGAGCGCTTTAGAGTTGGGCTTCCTCGCTTATTTGGTCGCCGGCTGTTTTGTTTCACTGGATATTGATAAAATGCTTTGGCTATGCGTTTCTATGGCGGCGGTCCTGCTAAATATTACGAGGATCCTTTATGTCAACAGTCACGGAAATTACACCAAATCGCAATATCCCGTGTATAGAAGAAGTTGAGCATAAGCTTACGTTGCATAAGATGCAGAAATCTATATGAATATTCTTTATATATCTCAATACTTCCCTCCGGAAATGGGAGCTGCAGCTGCCCGGGTCTACGAAATGTCCAAATACTGGGTGCGGATGGGACATAAAGTGAGCGTACTCACATCTTTTCCGAACTATCCCGACGGAGTCATATCCCCGGATTACAAGAGGCAAATGAAGAAGCTGATAATCCGCGAAAACGTAAGCGGTATCGATGTTCTGAGAACTATTGGATTTCCCACCCATCTAAGAAGCTCGCTCAGAAGAAGCCTCAATTACATCTCGTTTTTCATATCGTCTGTTATATCATCCAACTTTTTAAAGAATTACGACGTCGTCATAGGCACCTCACCTTCCCTTCTCGTAGGACTTGCGGGTCTCATGGTAGCGCGTATAAAAAAAGCTTATTTTATATTCGAGGTGAGGGATTTATGGCCGGAGGTAATAACGGCTCTCGGGAAAGGAACCTCAAATTCAATCTCATACAGAGTTTTTGACAGGATAGCGTCATATCTTTACGAGAAAAGCGATCTGATAGTCACCGTAACCGATTCATTTAATGAAGAATTGGTGAGTACAAGAGGGCTCAATCCCGAGAAAATCAGAGTTATTGAAAATGCAGTCGATACGGACTTCTTTCAACCTTCGGTTCCGGAACCCGATCTGACCGACAGCCCTGAGTTGAGAAACAGGTTTATCGTTTCATACATCGGAACCATTGGCTACACGCACGGCGTCGAGGTGGTTCTAAGAGCCTCTAAAGAAGCAGCCCGCAGGTTCCCGGACCTCGTATTTCTTCTGATCGGAGGGGGATCGGAAAAGGTAAGACTCCAGAAGATTAGCCAGGAAGAAAATCTTGCAAATATAATATTTATGGAACAGCAGCCGCGAGAAGCAATCCCCGGCTACATCAACTTGTCCGATGTATCTCTTGTCCTGTCAAGCAAGGAGCCGTTTTTTCAAAAAACCATATTCGCAAAGGTTTTCGAGCCAATGGCATGCGCAAAACCTATCATCCTGGGGGCGACGGGAGAGACGAGAAATCTCGTGGTTCAAAAAGCACACGCCGGAATATGCTTCGATCCCGAGAGCGCTGAAGGATTGATCGATTGCATTGCCAGGCTATACGACAACGCAGACCTGAGGAATAGTTTTGGGCAAAAAGGCAGGGATTATGTAACTCGTGAATACACCCGCTTACTAAAAGCGACGCAGTATGCAGATATCTTCGAAGAACTAATAGCTAAACAGACCGCATAAGCATGTAGATATCGAATGGAGCTTCATGAAGAAAAAAGTGCTCACACTTATTGATATTCTCCACCCCTCGGGGGCCGAGAATATGGCAGTCAATATAGCCGTCAAGCTGAACGATTCGGAAGATTATTCACCTGTGGTTTACGCGACGCGAAGAGGCGGCGCATTGGAAGACAGATTAAGGTCAGCAAATATCCCGTATATGATTCTGGGTAGAAAGAACATATTTGAATTCTACAAATTTCACCGCTTAAAAACTCTATTACAGCATGAACAGATAAAGCTGATTCATGCGCATAAGATGGGGTCAAATTTTTGGGGCAGCATAATAGGTAAATTATGTAACATTCCCGTGATATCACACTACCACGCCCATGACGTCAAAGTGAAAAACAGGATCAGTCAGTTATCAAATAAAATAACCGGCGTTCTTTCTTCGAAGATAATAAGTGTTTCAGATTCCGAACAACAGAGGTTGATAAAAAACGACGGAGTCGATCCTTCTAAGATAATTACAATTCACAACGGAATAAATTATGAGAAATATCACGTCGCTCCGTACTCAGATATCAAGGCTCAACTCGGAATACCAATGAGTTCCCAGGTTGTGGGGATCGTGGCAGCAATCATAGAGATAAAAAATCACGAGCTCTTTCTGCGTGCTGCCTGTGAAGTTTTAAAACAAAACAGAAAAGTGAAGTTTCTCGTTGTCGGGGACGGAGACAGAAGAGCTGGAATTGAAAAGCTTGCATCGGAGCTTAAAATAGATGATGACGTGATTTTTACAGGTTTCAGGAACGATGTAGCCGATATTATCTCAATCATTGATGTCGGCGTCCTCACTTCTCACTCAGAGGGTATACCTGTAACCTTGCTGGAATATATGTCCTCTTCGAAACCGGTCGTATGCACGGACGTAGGGGGGGTTCCCGAGCTTGTCATGGATAACGTAAACGGTTTTCTCGTACCTCCTAACGACTATCAAACATTGGCTAAAAAAATTAATCTTTTATTGACTGACAATGAACTTGCCGGGAAAATGGGCACGAGGGCTTATGAAAGAGTGAAAGAAAATTTCTCGGAACAAAAAATGATGGAAGAGATTGAGAATCTATATGATGAGATACTCAACAATGAAGAGTGAACACTGAATTGGAGGATACGCTATAGCACTTCGATATATAGAACTGGGGAAAAGGTGGCTAAAGATATTGTCCGGGAAAAGCTACTTCCATGTACCGCAGCCGCCCGGAGAGTTTATCGATCCGAAAAACATCAATGGATACTACAACGACCTGAGAAAGAAGGCCGCCTGGGAGGGTACATCGGATGAAGAAGGTATTCCGGTCAACGTATTGTCAAACGGCGATATCGTATATTTCCCTATCACAGTGGCTCAAATGGCGCTCGGAACATACGACCTGTGGCTCGAAACAAAAGAGCACGAATACATGTCGAAATTTCTGAAATTGGGAGAATGGCTTAAATCAAATCAGGATGATACCGGGGGATGGGTCAATCCTTGGAATTACACGAGACCCGGAACACTTTCGAACTACTCGGCAATGGCGCAGGGGGAAGGAATTTCGGTACTTTTAAGGGCTTATCCGGAAACAGGCGACGCTTCTATGAAGCATGCCGCTGACAAGGCATTTCAGTTCATGATGACACCCGTGGAGAACGGCGGATGCACATATTACAGAAATGGCGATCTATACCTGGAAGAATATCCCGAGAACCCAAGGAGCACAGTCTTAAACGGTTTCATATTCGCACTTTTCGGAATCTATGATTATATGCTGTTTACCGGGAAAGAGGATGTCCAAACCATTTTTCATAACTGTATATCAACTATCGAAATCGGCCTTGAACAATACGATACAGGCTATTGGACTTATTACGATCTATGCGGAACAATAGCAAGCCCGTTCTATCACTCTCTCCATATCTCGTTGCTGGATTCGCTCTATGTACTTACAGGGAGTGAAACTTTTAAGTCATTCTCAGCCAGATGGGCGAGCTACGAAAAAAACCTTGCATGTAAAACCAGGGCCATAATCACAAAAATGTCGCAGAAACTGAAAAGTCCCGCTCAGGTAACAATTAAAATCTGAAAGATACGGATAGAAAAAGCATGCCAACCACCAGAATCGCTTACATTTTATCCAGATTTCCCGTACTCACCGAGACGTTCATCATAGCGGAGGTGCAAGAATTAAGAAAA
>Ga0307426_1002584_pt1 | contig 11228 bp, 10 predicted proteins | sample SalMarWE160340MG_FD_202165 | JGI IMG/M metagenome (GOLD analysis project Ga0307426, IMG submission 202165) | Salt marsh sediment microbial communities from the Plum Island Ecosystem LTER, Massachusetts, United States - WE1603-40 | ecosystem: Environmental > Aquatic > Marine > Intertidal zone >... | reverse complement strand
AAAAGATCTGACCAAGGCAATGGAATTATGGAAACAAGTTTTGGTTCTTGATCCAAATGACGCGGAAGCAACAACTGAACTGGCGAAAATTCAAAAACAGATCGCCGATGCGAAAAAACCGGTTAAACCCAAAACGCCGACAACACCAAAAACACCAAAAGTTACCCAAGCACAGATCGATGCCTTGTATAAGAAAGGTGTGACATATTTCACAACGGAAAAATATGATGATGCTCTGAAGGTCTTTAAACAGGTATTAGCGCTCGATCCTAATCACGCCGGTGCTAAAGATTACAGAAAACGCACTGAAGCAAGGATAAAAGTCTTGAAAAGCGGCGGTTAACGCGTAATGCGTAGGGAATAAAGAGTAGAGCGTAGGGCGTAATGCGTAGAGCGTAAAGCAAAAAGAGAAAGGATACTAGGAACTAAGAACTAGGACGAAAAAGCGTAGAGAGTGAAGAGTAGCGCGTAAAGGGAAGAATAGTAGATACTAGGAACTAAGAACTAGGAAGAAAAAAAACAAGAACTACTTTCATCTAAGAATAGAAACGTCCATTATTTACTTATCAGGTTTTTAATTTTTAACGTAAATCTTTCTGGTTTTGCTATCATTCCGAATAACATACGATTGACTTCTTCATAGTTACTTTTAAAGTTTTCGTATTCATTATCGCCGATATAATCACAATCCAGCGAAAAATTCAGCCAAACTTCAGTTTCACCGCATTCGCCGAGAGAATCGACCATCTTGCTAATAAATGATTTAGGATATAATCTCTTTTGCCAACCTTCGACTATGTTAGTAACAACACTTCGCGATGATCTTCGAATTTGATCTGTCAGGGAATATTTCTCTTCTTTTGGAAATGTTTTGGTTATATCAAAAATTTGCATCGCTAATGAATATGCTTTTTGATATACCTTCAAATCCTTATAACCCTTATATTTTCTCTTATTCACTGCTACCTCCTTATACTCTGTCGCTCCTTCTTCCTAGTTCCTAGTACCTAGTTTGTAGTTAATTATACGCTTCTATAATCCCAAATTCAAGCATCCCGTTTCACGAGTTTATTTCTGTAGACAATCCACCGTTGCTAAGTTAGGGTTTTTGCGTATAATTGACCTATGAGGAAATACGATGTCGTGATTGTCGGTGCTGGACCTATTGGATCTTATACAGCATATCTATTAGCTGATAAGGGGTTTGATGTCTGTCTTATCGAGGAAAAAAAGGAAATCGGGCAAGGTGTTATATGTGCCGGGGTTATCGGCAAAGAGGCTTTTAAGCGGCATGATTTACCCGGTAAATCAATTCTATCGAGGATAGACTCGGCGACTTTCATATCACCATTAAGAACAAAATTGGAATACGACCCAAGAGAGGTCTTCGCATATGTAGTAGACCGCAAGAAATTCGATAAAGGGATACTTAAATCAGCAAAAGATGTTGGTGTTGATCTGCATCTAAAACAACGGGTTACCAATATCGAGAGAAAAAATTCCGCTTTTCATACAGTCATTGCAGGAAAAAAGAAATATCATGCACGTGTTGTTGTCTTAGCAACTGGTGTTGACTATAAGTTGAATAAAATAGCTGGTCTGGGCAAACCACCGCAGTTTCTATCCGGTTCGCAAATAGAATTACCCATATCGTTTGCAAAATCGAATATCCAGATACACATCGGAACAGAATTCGCGCCCGGATCCTTTGGCTGGGTAATACCGGCCGGTGCAAATACTTCAAGGATCGGTCTCATATTAAACCGAAAAAGCAAACCATGGCTTAAGAAAATACTTGAGCAAAGGCTCAATATCTCGGTTGCTAAATTGAGAGATGAGGAGTTAAAGACAAAACCGATCGCATATGGTCCTATTAAACGAAGTGTAAAAGATAATATTCTTGCGGTTGGAGAGGCCGCAGGACAGATGAAAACAACGACCGGCGGCGGGATATTTTTCGGACTGCTTTGTTCAGAAATCGCAGTCGATAAGATCACCAGCACATTGCGTAACGGAACCGATCTAGCCGAGTATGAAACGACCTGGCGCAGCGTTTTAGCATCGGAATTCGATATCGGAATTTTCTTAAGAAATATGGCCACAAAACTCAATGATGATGATATAGAAAATCTTTTTGAATTTGTAAAAAAGAACCGTTTCTGGGTGAAGCTTGTAATACCACGCATAAATTTTGATTACCACTCTGATGTGATATTCTTCTGCATAAAAAGTTTCAGTGCACTCTTTAAGTTGGAAAAATAGGAAAGACATAAGTCATTGAGTCACTTGATGTGAGAATCGGAGAGCAGGAGAAACAGAGAAAATGTAGTGGTCTGTTTTATCAGACAAACATATACTTTATGCTTCGAGCGAGTCCTGAGTGTATCAAAGGACGAGTCGAGAAGTTCCTGAATGTTGATTTTCGAAAAATGTCTTTAATCTGGTAGTCTGATCTGCTTCCCCCTGATCCCCTTTTCTTGAAATGCTTGATTTATCTATATATCTGCATATAATTGCCCCATGAATGAAAAATATGATGTCATTGTGATCGGCGCAGGTCCAGGCGGGTATCCCTGCGCTATTAGACTTGGTCAACTTGGTAAGAAAGTGCTTGTCATTGAGGCAAAAGAGCTCGGTGGTCTTTGTCTTAACTGGGGTTGTATCCCGACAAAAGCTCTGCTGCATGCTGCAGAAATGACCGACAGTATTAAGAAGATGAAAAAAATGGGTTTTAGATTAGACATACAAGGCATTGATATCAACTTATTACGAACCTGGAAAGAAAGCGTTGTCAAACGATTGAGATTAGGTGTTGGTTTCCTATTTAAGGCTAATGATGTCGAGTGGAAACCAGGTTTTGCTAAAGTAATTTCTGAACATGAGGTAAAAGTCGAGAAAAACGGCAAAACTGATATTTTTCATGCTGATAATATTGTCCTTGCCACAGGTACTGAAGTAACAAGTCTACCTGGTTTAGAATTTGACCATAAACATCTCATTGATACTGACGATGCTCTTGAATTAAGAGAAGTACCTGAAACCCTACTCGTCATCGGAGCCGGGGCTTCTGGTTTGGAAATGGGTACGATCTACGGCCGTCTGGGCAGTAAAGTCACGGTCGTTGAGCTAATGGAACAGATATTACCGGGCATGGAAAGTGAATTATGCGACAGCTTACATAAGATACTGCAAAAAAGCGGTATGAGCATTTATACGAGTTCACAGGTTACAGGATATACAATTAAAGACAATAAATGTTATGTAAAAATAAAGCAGCAAGATAAAGAAATCGAAGAAATCTTCGATAAAATACTCGTTACCGTAGGAAGAAAGCCAACAAATACAGCATTCAAGGATTGCGGCATTGAAACTGATAAGAGAGGTTTTATCAAGGTCAATGAAAATTTGCAGACAAGTATCCCTAATATTTATGCTATCGGTGATATTATCGGTAATCCCCTGCTTGCACACAAAGCAACAAAACAGGGTATCACAGTAGCTGAAATGCTGGGTGGAAATAACAAGCACCTTGTCTTCGGAACCATACCATCTTGTGTATTTACAATACCACCCCTATGTTCAGTCGGTTTAACAGAAAAAGCAGCAATAGACAAAGGTATCAGAATTAAAATAGGAAGGTCGCCCTATCGGTCATCTGGCAAAGCACTATCTATGGGTGAAATAGAAGGAAGCGTTAAGATCATCGGGGATGAAAACGGGAAATTACTTGGTTTGCATATCCTGGGTGCTGAATCTTCGAGCCTGATCGGTGAGGGTATTCTGGCTATTGATAAGGAGATGTCAGTGGCAGATATAGCTGAATCAATACATCCCCACCCCACATTAACAGAAATTCTCCACGAAGCCGCGGAGAATTTCTATGGTCAAGCCATACACGGCGTGAACAGAGAGTAATGCGTAGAGCGTAGGGTGTAATGCGTAGAGCGTAGGGCGTAATCGTTCTATTTAGTATTACGAACACGAAAAACGAACTACGAGTACGGTCTAGTAAATCGGTACAAACAGATACAGGATTATACAAAGTACTGCGAGTATTAGCTCGAAGCCAAGGATAAAAAGTACAACATCCTTTTCATAGACTTTTTTCTTGTATGTTTTTAAAATATGTATAGCAAGATGGGTAGTATCATATATCCCTTTATAAGGTGGCTCAAAACTCCCATCCGGGTTCACTTTGGCAAAAGCCTCGACCTTCATTCTTTTTCTCAAGGGTAATATAAAATCGAATAAATAAGGGATAAAAAGGACCAATGCGAATTTCTCAACTCTGCTTAGGATAGCGCATACCGCAATAAAAGCACCGATTGCATAGGTCATCGTGTCACCGGGGAATACTTTTGACGGAAACCAGTTGTATATGATAAACGCCAACAAAGCAAAAAATCCGATAAAACAGAAAACAATACCAATGGTCTGCATTTCGAGAATAGATAGTATCCCAAATGTTCCAAGAATGATCATGCCCATACCAGCCTCCAGACCATTATACCCAGCGAGCATATTAAAGGCATTGGATGCACCGACAATCGCAATGGTCACAAATAAAAGTGGCAATATGATACCGACATCTTGTATCCCGATAAAAGGAATATCGATAGTCGTTCGATTGAAGTTCACAAGAAGAAATGGGATCGCTGCCGGAAATGTCAGTAATGGCTTTTGCCATTGTTTCAAGCCGACCTTCCAACCCCGGAAATCATCCATGACACCGATTATCGCAACACAAAGAATGGATCCGATGGAACCAAGAACAAACATCATAGCTTGTTGATTTCTAAAGACAAATACTTGAACTAACGCATAGAACAATAGACCAAATATAATACCGCAAATCACTACAAGACCACCGGCTTCTGGGATAGCAGCCTTATCGACCTTATGCATATCCTGTCCTAGGATCTTTAATTTCTTGGCATACTTTATCCATTGTGGTATCAAAAAAAATGTCACCCCAAAAGAGATGACAAAAGCAACAATACTAAGAATTATTTCAGTAATAATCATATCATATTTGTTTTCTTGAGATTTTTGGGCAGGTCTTTGATCCTCGCCGGTGCGCCAATCGCCAAAGTCCAGGCAGGTACGTCCTTGGTCACTACTGAACCGGCTGCAACCATTGCCCCCTCACCTATTTCTATACCGGGCAGTACAGTTGCCCCGGCACCGATCGTCGCACTCTTTCTTATTATCGGTCCGACAAGCTTCGCAGTTACGCGCACGGGATATTTATCATTAGTGAATACGGCGTTCGGCCCGATAAAAACAAAATCTTCAATTATGGTATTGGTCGGTAAATATACCATGGACTGGATATTTATATGGGAACCCATAGTCGTTGCGTTATCAATAACAGAATTAGTCCCGATTGCAACACTATCACCTATTCTGATATTCTCACGGATCATCACATTATGCCCAGTCTGAAAATCATCTCCGATAAGGACATCACAATATATAACTGTGCCGCTTCTCAAAACCGCATTATCACCGATAATTGTTTGTGGCCACTCACTCTCATCTGTCTTTAAAAAAGTCCGTGACGGCAATCCTATGACCACACCTTCCTGGATAATAACGTTCTCACCGAGTTTAACGTTTTTGTGCACCATTATATTTTCGACTGATTCCTTTCGGCCGATCTTATGGCGCGCAATGCAGTAGTCAATGCATCAAGCCCCTCTGGAGCAGAGACGATGTTCTTTTTATTGTTTCTGAGATATTCGATGAAGTTTTCAATTTCCAGTTTCAAGGGTTCTTCACCAGCAAGATTCAATTCTTCAGTATCGGGCTTGCTGAAATTAACGATATAATCGCCGTACGAATCGAATTTTGTGCGGTACCTCGATTTATAAATTCGCAGCGTTTGGGTAAGATAGTTCAATTCGGCATAACCTTTGGTCCCGGTCAGTGCTAATTCCCGCACTTTCACCGGGGTAATCCAGTTAACCTGGATATTTACATCTATTCCGTTATATCCAAGCAGAATATCTGCATAATCAAACCTCTTGCTGTTCAACGCCTTACCTGCACGTGCGTTTATAGTAGATGGTTTCATGCCCAGGAGGTAATTGCAGATATCGATATCATGGACCGCAAGATCGATTATCACATCTGTATCCTGTATTTGTGGCGGGAATAAACCAACTCTTTTTGAACTTATCGATATTATCCTGCCGAACTTGCCGCGCGTGATGTATTTCTTGAGTTTCTGAATGACTGGATTGAACCGCTCAATATGTCCAACGCAAACCGGAACATGCCGTTTTTTACCTTTATTAATTATCTCGTTTGCTGACTTCACTGACTCAGCGATGGGTTTCTCGATCAGTACTGCAATACCTTGTTCAATACAAGCGATAGCAAGTTTTTTATGTAAAGATGTTGGTACTGCGATACTGACCGCATTTATTTTTTCCTTTTGAAAAAGCTGATTGGAATTCCGGTAATAATTACACTTGAATTTAGTGGCGATCGCTTTACCGACCCGGGCATTGGAATCAACGACTGCAGCAAGTTCAACATTGGATAATTCAGAATAAACACGAGCATGGTGTTTACCCATATTACCAACGCCGATGACCGCTACGTTAAGTTTAGCCTTTCTCGTCATGCACATTTCCCCTTAAAATTCGATATTTATAGTCTAAAATCAGTTAGCAAAAAAAATACTCAATGTTCACTGAGTATAAACACTTACACTTAATTCTATACAAAAACGCCGATTTGTCAACGGATTAGTTGGTTTATCCTCCCCGACTCCCACACTGTCATTCCCCGACTCGATCGGGGAATCTAGTAACACCGCTAACTTCTGGATTATCCAATCAAGTTGGATAATGACAGAATTGTCACACAAACGCGTCGGAATCATTCCCCGACTTGCCTGTCCCGTAGATCATAGTTCGTACGGGAATCGGGGAATCTGTATTTTTAACAAAAAAAATCCTCTCCCTTTAAGGGAAGAGGATAAAAAACCTGCTCTGTACTTGATACGGAGTTAGGGTATCATTAATGTTGTAGAATAATATTTATCAATGTTTTCCTTACATTTGGATTGACTAAGGGTCTCTTTTGTTTGGCTTTTTGAATTACAATTCTCTTGAAGTCATCCTTACTTCGTATCGGCACGATCCTGCCCATGGCTATCAAAGATCTATCAGCTGCACCAATCCTGCCCTTAAAAACCGTGTAAGCTGGTACACCCAAAACAGCGGCTTCGCGATTCATAGTACCACCCGCACTCAATACCATATCAGCATGATGTAACATATCACGTCCATCTACTGCTTTTTCTGGTATTTTAAGTTTTGTATCACTAAACGATTCAAGAATCTTTCGCTGCTCTTTTGATCTAGGAAAAGCTACCATCGCCACATCCCTGTCATGTAATATATGTTGAACTGCTTCATAAAATAAATCATTAGGAAATCGATGATAAAGCGCCATGGTAGCTGGCGGACGCACAACAACAATAATCTTATCTTTGCTTATATTCAATTGTTCGATTGGATTGTTACAGGGACGATATTCAGCAAGATAGACTTCCTCTTTTAGCCCATCATATTTTACTGTTTTTCCAAGCGCATGGAATTTTGCCAGGGCGATATTTGGAAAGCACAATGGAGTAACCACCTTATTGCATAATCGAAATGTTAGATGATTCAAAGGTTGGAATTCGTAATCCATGAAAACCACTGAACGTATACGCAGTACTTTGGCGGCAATTACCAATGATGCTGAGTTAAAGGTAAGAGCTAAATCAAAATTTCTATTCTTAGCATAACTAACTAGTTTCATACTGCGTTTTACAACATCCAGCAATTTTTTTGATAACTTTGCACCGGCGTGAGCACCTATCAGACTATATTCCATGTCTAATTCATCGAGCATACCGGTCGTCTGAGCATACTCACGCGCAGTTATCTTGACTGTATGACCACGCAATGTGAGTTCTTCCATGATCGGTTTAAAGAACAACACATGCGGCGAATTGACTATGTCGACCCAGATTTTCATCTTATGTGCAAAGCGCATAGTGCATAGAGCATAGCGTATAAAACATTATAGCGTTTTTTTAAAACTAGTAATTTTTCTGCTAAGAATATCAAGTTTTCTCAGTATAGCAGCACCAGAGTCCTCTTGAATAATTTTCTTTCTAATAAACATTATAATCATGTTAGCATTTTCGAAAGTTGAACGTCGAGCAAAATTAAGAAATTGTATAAATTCCTTATTGGATGTACTGCCAGAACCCTCAGCAATATTATTAGGCATAGATATCCCTGCTCCGCGAAGTTGTTCTGCAAAACGATGTAGTCTCTTCTTATCGAGTTCATTCGCAATATCATATAAATCTTCTGCTATCTCAACTGCTAATTTCCAGATTTCTAAATCTTCAAACCTGAACTTCACTCTCTGAGTCATCATTTACTCGATCCTCTTTGCGCTATGCTCTTTGCCCTCTGCTCTATGCTGCGCCAGGCGCGCCAGCGCTAAAAACATCCAGCAGTTTGGCCAGCGAAGATAAGGGATTTTATTAGTAGAATGTCTCTTTTTTTGAAAATAGAAATACCCTTTCTCTTCATCCCACATATTCTCGATCGCCCAGTCAGCGATATTCTGCGCGATCTTCAACGCTTCATGATCCATTCCTTTAAATCGAATGTACGTTATAATCCCCTGCGCTGAGCAGTGTAAATCGATCGGATATGTTTTATTATGATAATAATGCGGTCTGCCGCTCCTTTCAAAAAAAGTCAGTTTATAATATTTATAAGCATTTATCATCATCCGCATATAATGTGCATCATCCAGATCACTATATTTAGCGATATTAGCTAAACTAACGAGTATAAAACCGGTATGGAAATTATCGATGTATCGCTGTCTATTTTCAACACCATAATACAATGAGCCATCGGGATTAAAATGCGGTAAAGTAAACCTCAATGCCATACTTGCATTATCAAGTAATATCTTCTCTTTCGTGTAAAAATGTACTCTTGTTAACAATTCAACAGCTAATAAATTCGCATTATGAGTGCAGGTTGAATCAGATGGCGAGTAACTGAAGCAAAACGGCGTGTCAGATTTCAGTGTTTGGGAATGACGATATTCCCCATTAGAAAACAAAGAGTTACTAACGGGGCAGGTAGATTGTGGAGAACGAATATCCTTAAGATAGATGCGGTTTAAATCTCTTAAGATAAAATCGCAGGCACTACGGGCTATCTCCAGATAACTTTCCTCGTTTAAAACCTCATACGCATCAAGAAACGCATTTGATATAAAAGCAGTATTAACAACCGTAGGAACACCTTTAGGAATGTAAAATATCGATGACTGCCAGTCAAAGTTGTATCCCCATGCATAACCACTATTACCTGTGCTGTGGGTGATCAACCAATCGAGTATTTCACGAGCTTTGTCCAGGTATTCTTCTTTTTTTGTATTCTTGTATCTTAAAAGATATGCACTTGCAAGCAAACCCATTGCTTTGGGATTATGCTCCCGGGAGATACCAAAAAGCGGCCTTAGATTCAATCGCGACCGCTTTATCAATTGGATTACCGCAATCCGCGGCCATTTCTTTTTGAAAGTCAAGAATTTTAAGAACGGACTATTCAAACCATCGTACGGATCTATTCCTTTAAAGTTATCGCGTTCAATAAAACGCTCTAACTTTTGTAAAATCGATTCTATCGATTTTGTCATTGAGTCATTATGTAATTGAGTCATTGTATCATTAGGAAAATTAAATCATTGAGTAATTAAAGAAATAAAGCCATTATATGATTGCTAAAATTAATCAATCGAGTTATTGGTTTTCTTTGGACCGTTTAATTCCTGCAATATAGCTGTTCAAAACCTTCATCAGCATATATGCCTTACCCTTGAGTTCCTTACAATAAGCTTCGTCTATATATCCTTCATCATAGCACTCATTAAAATCATCGATAAGCTCACACAGTGACCCTCTTGAGTGTCTGCAAAATTGCATGTTTTCCTGATAATGGAACCTACCAAAACCTTCAGCGATATTATTTGTAACTGATAATTTTGCTCTTCTCATCTGTGCCTTTAAATTATATTCCTCACATTTAGGTAATTTTTTTATTAATTTGCTGACTAACCGACTAAAATCTCTTGCCATTTTATATATCGCTAAGTCCTCAAATGTTCTTACATTTTTTTGCTTTTTATACATGTCTTACTCCTCCTTAAAATCTTATTTTCTGGATCTTTTAGTGACTTAATGACCAATGACTAAATGACTAAATATTGTTATGAACCTCCTCTTGTGAATACGCTACTTTGTAATAATTTTTGGCAGTTTTACTGAAGCGCCGGTACGTACACTTTCATTAATAAGGAATGTCGCCATCGTCGTCTCGACGATCTGCCGAAAGGAAATCGGTGATTTTTTACCGTTTCTTATCGCATCGAGGAATGCTTGAATTTCGTTCTTATATCCCTTATCTTGCGGTATTCTGGTCTTTGTTTGTTTTCCTTCGCTGGAAAAGACGGCGCGTGCAAAATCATCAATTACACAGACCTTCTCATCTCCGAATATCTCTATCCTTTCCTTTGGAAAATCCGCATCACCCACTGCAAAATACGATATCGAACCAAGGGAACCGTCTTCATATTCTAAGGTTGCAATAATATTATCATCTGAATTGCTCAAGGATTGAGCATATACGATTTTCAATGGCGATCCAGTGAAATAACTTATATAATCAATAAAATGACAGACCTCGCCGATGATCCTACCTCCTCCCTGTTTCAAATCGAGCAGCCAGTGATCCTTAGACAATGTACCCGCATTGACCCGGTAATTAATAAGATAAGGAACGGTCTTTTCACCCAGGAATGATTTTGCTTCCTTGGTCAATGGTGCAAAACGGCGATTGTATCCGATAAGAAGCAAAGTGCCAAGAGCAGAGGGCATAGAGCGTACCTTGATAATTTGATTTAATTCCTTTTGAGTTATACATAATGGTTTTTCACAGAAGACATGTTTGCCGGCTTTTAATGACTCGGTTATGAGTTGAGCATGGAGGTTGTGGCGTGTGGCAATAAAAATAGTCGAGATGGTCTTATCGTCTAATAGTTCTTGATAATTTGTCGTGCAGTATTTGTACCCGAATTTCTGTGCGACTGCTTTAGCATTAGTCCCCTGCACATCAGCGACACCTACGAGGTTT
>Ga0307426_1002583_pt1 | contig 11229 bp, 10 predicted proteins | sample SalMarWE160340MG_FD_202165 | JGI IMG/M metagenome (GOLD analysis project Ga0307426, IMG submission 202165) | Salt marsh sediment microbial communities from the Plum Island Ecosystem LTER, Massachusetts, United States - WE1603-40 | ecosystem: Environmental > Aquatic > Marine > Intertidal zone >... | reverse complement strand
CGGTGGTCGCCGTGTGGGTGCAGTTGATCAATAGTCCTTTCTCAAGACACTCCTCGTACACCGGTGCGCCGGGCGTGTTCAAGACGACGCCGATCATGAGACCCAGACCCCTTACTTCCTTGATGACCGCGCGTTTCTTCTTCAGGGCCTCGAGCCGCTCGAAGAGGTACGGCGCCATGCGGCTGACGTTGGCCAGCATCTTGTCCTTCTGGATCGCCTTCATGACCCCCAGGGCCGCCCGGCAGACGACCGCCCCGCCGCCGAAGGTCGAGGCGTGCATCCCCGGCTTCAGGGTATCGGCGATATCCTTGTGCGCGACCGCGACGCCGATAGGCAGCCCCCCGCCCAGCGACTTGGCCAACGTCATGACGTCGGGGGTGATACCGTAATGCTGATACCCGAACATCTTGCCGGTCCGGCCCATGCCGGTCTGGACCTCATCGACGATCAAAAGCAATCTGTTCGCCGTGCAGAAATCCCGGACCTGGCGGACAAAATCAGGCGCGGCCACCTGGACCCCGCCTTCGCCCTGGACCAACTCCATCATGACCGCGACGGTCTTGCCGGTCTTGGCCTTCTGCACGGCCGCAAAGTCGTTGAAGGCGACGTTCGTCACAAAGCCCTCGACCAGCGGCTCAAAACCCTTCTGGTACTTCGCCTGGCCCGTGGCCGTGATCGTTGCCAGCGTCCGTCCGTGAAAGGCGTTCTGGAACGTGATGATCTCGTAGCGCGGCGCCCCGGGACCGGCCGCGCCCCAGGCCCGGGCGAGCTTGATGGCCGCTTCATTCGCCTCGGCGCCCGAGTTACCGAAGAAGACCTTGCCCGGAAAAGAAGCGCGGATCAGCGCCGCGGCCAGCTTCGCCTGCGACGGATGGAAATAATTGTTCGGCAGATGGATCAACTTCCCGAGCTGGTCCCGGACCGCGCTCAGGACCGCCGCGTGGCAGTGGCCGACATTGCCCACCCCCCATCCCGGGAAGAAGTCCACGTACTCCTTGCCGTCGATGTCGACGAGCTTCATGCCCTTGCCCTTCACGAAGATCCGCGGGACCTTCGTGTAGGTCGGCATGAGGAACGCGCCGTAGGCTTGAAAAATGTCTTCTTTCGTCATGGGAAAGCGTGTCCTGTTATTTTACGATCTCGGTCCCGATGCCCATGTCCGTGAAGATCTCCAGGAGGGTCGCGTGCGGGATGCGGGCGTCGATGATGTGCGTCTTCTTGACCCCGCCCTTCAGGGCGTCGATGCAGGCGTTCACCTTGGGGATCATCCCCGCCTGGATCACCTTTTGCGTGATGAGGGACTTTATGTCCTTGAGGTGCAGGCTGCCCATCAGCGAATCGGGGTCCTCGGGCTCGCGCATGACCCCGCGCACGTTCGTCAAAAGGACGAACTTCTCGGCCCCCAGGGCCGCGGCGATCTTGGAGGCCGCCTCGTCGGCGTTGATGTTGTAGACGACGCCCTTCTCGTCGACCCCCATGGGCGCGATCACCGCCAGGGCGTGGTTCTTGAGCTCCTTGTCGACCTCATCGGCGGCGACGCCGCTGACCACGCCCACAAAACCCATGTCGACCTTGGAGGGCATCTTCTGGGCGCGGAGGATGCCGTGGTCCTTGCCGCTCAGGCCCACGACCGAACCGCCGATCTGGGCGACCTGCAGGGTCTGGGCGTCCGTCACGCGCATGCCGTCGACGAACTCGGTCTTCTTGCCGATCTTGCGCATCTTATCGGAGATGTTGGGCCCGCCGCCGTGCACGAGGACGGTCTTGATCCCCATGAACGACAAGAAGACCAGGTCCTCCAAGACGCTCCTGCGGATCGACTCCTCCCCCAGGATGCTGCCGCCGTACTTGAAGACAAATGTCTTGTGCCGGAAGTTCTTGATATACGGCAGGGCCTCGATCAAGACATCCGCTTTTTTGATCGCTTCCTCCATAGCCTACCCCTTTTTCGTCAATTGTACTCCGCGTTGATCCGGACGTATCCGTACGACAGGTCCGAGGTCCAGACGCGCTTGGCGCCGTGCCCCCGGGCCAGGTCGATCACGACGTGGACATCGCGGCCCTTCAGGATGCCGCGCCTCACGGACGCGACGGGCCGCCCCTTGCTGAAGACGACGGCGCCGTTCAGCGCGATCGTCACCTTCTGCCAATCCAGGCGGCCGCCGGCCGCCCCCAGCGCCGCGGCGATGCGGCCCCAGTTGGGGTTTGCGCCGAACATCGCACACTTAAAAAGCGTGGAATTCGCGACGCCAAAGGCAAAGGCCTCGGCTGCGGCGTCACTCCCCGCCCTCTTCACGTCGATCGTGATGAACTTCGTCGCCCCCTCTGCGTCCTTGACGATCATCCGGGCGAGCGCGGCCGCGACGCAGCGCAGGGCCTTCAAGAACCGGGCGTGATCCCGCGAGCCGGCCGTGATCGTCCTGTTGCCGGCCTGCCCGTTGGCCAGCGCCACGACCATGTCGTTCGTGCTCATGCAGCCGTCCACGGTGATGGCATTGAAGGAGCCGGCCACCGCGTCCGCCAGGGCCTTCTTCAAGACCCGGGACGCGATCGCGGCGTCGGTCACGATAAAAGAGAGCATCGTGGCCAGCCGCATTTGCGGGGCGATCATCCCCGCGCCTTTGGCGATGCCGCTCACGGTCTTGTTGAAGGTATCCGTCGTGCGTATCGCCTCGGCCATGTCAGAGAGGCCGCGCTCATGAAGGGCATCCGCCAGCCTGGGCACCGCGCGCACGATCTCCTCGACGGGCAATTGCCGGCCGATGATCCCCGTGGACGCGACGAGCACCTGCGACGGCTTGAGCCTCAGGGCCGCGGCCGCCGCAGAGGCCATCGCCTGGGCCGCACGGATACCCGGCGTGCCCGTCATGCAGTTGGCGTTGCCGCTGTTGACGATCACGGCCCGGACCTTTCCGCGGCGCAGATGCCGGCGGCTCACCAAGAGAGGCGCTGCCTGGATCTTATTAGAGGTAAACAAGGCGGCGGCCGCACACGGGGCCTTGGAATACAACAACCCCAGGTCGCGCCGGCCCCGGCGCCTGATGCCGGCCGCCAGGCCGGCCGCCAGAAATCCCTGCGCAAGACGCCCCGAATTCAGGATAAGATTCATAGAAGTGCCATGGACTCAGGAAAGCCGCACATCAGGTTCATGTTCTGGACGGCCTGACCCGAAGCCCCCTTGAGCAGATTATCGATGGCCGCGACGACGACGAGCCGCTTCAGGGCCGGATCGACGGCAAGGCCGATATCGCAAAAGTTCGTCATCACGACGTGCTTGAGCTGGGGCAAGACCCCCTTGTCCCGGACCCGGACGAAGGGCTCGGTCTTGTAGAACTTTTTATACAGGCCGTGGATCGTATCAAGGGAGGCGGCCTTCTTCGTCTTCATGTAGATCGTCTCCAGGATCCCCCGGCGCACCGGCAGCAAGTGCGGACAGAAGACGGCCCTGATCTTCTTGACGGCGAGCCGCGAGAGCTCCTGATCGATCTCCGGGGCATGCTGGTGGCACAGGAAACGATACCCCTTGAAGTCCGCGTGGAGCTCGTTGAAGGAGAACTCGAGGCTCGCTTTCCTGCCGGCGCCCGTCACGCCCGACTTGGCATCGATGACGATGTCCTGGGGGTCTACGATCCCTGTTGCCAAGGCCGGGGCGATCCCCAGGATGGCGGCCGTCGGGTAGCACCCCGGATTGGCGATGAAGGTGGCCCTCTTGATCTTTGCCCGGTACAGCTCCGGCAGGCCGTAGACGGCCTTCTTCAAGTTCGCCTTGTCCTTGTGCGTCTGCTTATAATACGCGGTGTATACCGCGGTGTTGCGCAGCCGGTAGTCGGCGCTGAGGTCCACGATCTTTCTGCCCCTGACCGCCAGCGCGGGCGCCAGCTGCATCGATACCGTGTGCGGCAGGGCGAGAAAGATAACGTCGCAGCGCTCGACCGCGGTCTTCGCGTCGAAAGGCTCACAGTCCAGGCCCACCCGGCCCGCGAACTGCGGCAGGCTCGCGCCGATCGGCTCGGGCCTCTCGAGCTTGTCCGCTAAATACGTCAGGCGCACCTGGGGGTGGTTCAAAAGGATGCCGACCAGCTCCTCGCCGCCGTACCCCTTGGCCCCGATGATCCCTGCCCGCACCATGCGTCTCTTCCTTTCGTTTTCTCGGCGACAAATAAAAAATCGCTTCTTTTCATGGTATGCTAAAAACGCAGCAACGTCAAGGTTTTTTCGTCGAGGACCGCCCCTTCCTCCGTCGGCATGGCCCCTAAACTCCACCGCGGCCGGCGGCGAGGCGAAAAAAAACCGCCGAGGAGACTCGGCGGTCTAGAAAGGCTTATGTCAAGCGGACGCTAACGCTTCGTCCACTGGAAGCGCTTGCGCGCCCCCTTCTGGCCGTACTTCTTCCTCTCCTTCATGCGCGGGTCCCGCGTGAGGTATCCGCCCTTGCGCAGGACCGAACGGTATTCGGTGTCGACCATGCCCAGCGCGCGAGAGATCCCATGGCGCAAAGCGCCCGCCTGACCGCTGAGTCCGCCCCCGTCCACCAGGGCCTGCACGTCGAACTTGCTGACCGTGTTGGTCGCCACGAACGGCTGGTTGATGACCAGGCGGTCCGTCTCGCGCAGAAAATACGTCTCGCAGGATCTCTTGTTGACGGTGATGCGGCCCTGTCCGGGCGTGATCAGGCGCACGCGCGCCGTGGCCTCCTTGCGCCTCCCCGTTGCCTTGAAAATACTGCCCTGTTCCGTCATGCTATTTGATCTCCAGATTGACGAAGTGCACCTTCTTGAAGGGATGCTCGGCATCGCGGTATATCTTGAGCTTTTTGAGCATATCGCGATACAGAGGCCCTGCCGGCAGCATGCGCCGGACAGCGGACCTGACGACCTCGGCCGGCTTGGTCTTCAGCATGACCTCCAGCGACGTGCGCTTGAGACCGCCCGGGTAGCCCGAAAAACGCAAATACTGTTTTTCCTTAAGCTTACGGCCCGTGACGCGGACCTTCTGGGCATTGATCACCACGACGTAATCCCCCGTGTCCATGTGAGGGGTATACGAAGGCTTGTGCTTGCCCCGGATGATCGAGGCCACCCGAGCCGCCATGCGTCCAAGGATGATACCCTTGGCATCGACCAGAAACCAGCGCCGGCCGGAGTCCGTCTCTTGTTTTTTAGGAATAAAGGTCTTCATGAGAAACCCTTGGGGCTTGCCCGTCCCGCGAAGCACCGTTTTATTGCAAGCCACACGGAACTGGAATTATAACATACACCCCGATTATGTCAACCCCTATTTTTCACTTTTAAGGCGCAACCTGTTCTCTTCAAAGAGGTAGACAAAAATACAGCCGAACGCGAGGGTAAGCACGAGAGGCCACCCCACGGTAGCCGCCCGGACATGCCGGCCGGCCCGGGCCGCCGGGTTCTCAAAGACCCAAGCCAGGTCCGTCTCTGCCGAGAGGACGAGGCCGGAAGAGGGCAGGAGATCATCCAGATACATGCCGGGTTCCCGATAGGGCTCCTTAAACCAGACGATCCACCTCGCCGCACGCTTCGAGTCAAAAGATATCCAGGGCAGGACCTCCGGAAGCATGATGGAGGACGTGGCCCGGTGAGCCAGGACCGCCACCATGCCCCCGGCATACGGGAAGTTCGAATAAAGGATGTCATCCGGCCGCGCCAAGGCTTGGACCACTTCAGCCAGCTCGCGCACGAAACGGGGGTGATATAATGTCTTTGCCTTTATGTTCGCAACGCCCTCAGCGCTGCCCATGTCCCACAAGGCAGAGTTGGCCTCCACCCGCATCGAAGGGTGCAGCGCTGAAGTCTCTAACTGCGGGGTCGCCACAAAAAAGACACCGGCCAGAAGAAGCCAAAAGCCCCTTCGCGCCGAGGCGCTTGCGGCGGAGATCCGCTCCCAGCCAAGGTCCAGGGCCGTGGCGGCAAAATAACACAAGGGGACGAGCCCCTGACCCGAGAGGAAGCGGTCCCGGTTCGACCACCACAGCGCGGCCAGGACCATATAGAGGATGGCAAAGTAACGGCCGCCCTTGCCCATCTGAACGGCCCGGACCACGCCCAGGCCGGCCAGCAGATACAGCGGGATGCTCATCTGCGCCGAATAAAACTCCAGGGCCCTGAGCGGGAGAAAAAACGAACGAAAGGTCCATTGGTGCACGAATAAGGGGCTGGCGAGGGCGATCGCCAAGGACATCGATACCGCTGCCCGGCATAGACCCTTTTTGTCCTCGAGGGCGATACCGCCGATGAAGGCCGCGGCTATGAGCGCCGCCATCAACGTATGGGTGTAGAACGCGGCGGCCAGCAGGAGGCTCGCGCCCTTCCATCGGCCCTCCCGGTGCAGGAGGTACGCGCCGAAGCCAAAGAGCAGGGCGAGGGTGAAAGGCCCGTTGTCGATCACGTACACATACAGGGGAACGTTCGCCGAAAGCATGAGGAGGAACAAAAAGGCGATGCGGTCCGAGGCGAGCCGGCGCGTCCCGCGCCAGAAGACAAAGAGAAAGAGCGGATAGATCGCAAACTCCAGCAGCCGCGCCACGAAGAGGAGCGGCAGGCCTGACCCCAAAAGGCCGCAGCCCAAAAAGTGATAAAGCGGCGGGTACAGGTGCGGCCGGCCCACCGGCGCCGCCTCCCAGAACGCGCTGCCGACCCAGCCGCCGGCGTCCAAAAAACCGCGCATCACGGAGAGGTGATAATACGCGTCCATGAAATAGGGCAGCCGCGGCCAGGAGGGGACCAAGAGCAGCACCCACGAGCAGAAGAAGACCGCCCCGTAAAACTCCCAGCGGGAAGAAAAACGGCTGCTGACCGCTTTCACCAGCGCTTCCTTAGTCATGGAGCCTCCTCACTTACCTTCCCTGGCGCCATCCCCGGCGGGGATTGAGCCCCTCACGGGAACGCGAGGAAGAACAGGAATAGAAGACCTCCTTCAAGAAAAGGCCTTTTGCCGGCGCGCACGGTCCGGCCAACCGGCGGTCCCGGCCCTGCAGGATCTGCGCCATGCTGCCCGCCTTGAGCCGCCCCCGGCCGATATCGATGAGCGTCCCGACGATGTTACGCACCATGCCGCGCAGGAATCCTGCCGCCCTGATCTCTATCGTGACAAAGGTGCGGCCCGAGAAGAACGCTAGGCCGCCCTTGTCCTTTTTCGCCCTGATGCGGACCGCATCCACGCGCGTCACCGACCCGCGGGCGGCCCGATCGCTCCCCTGAAAAGACCTAAAGTCGTGGCGGCCCACCAGGACCCCGGCTGCCCGGCGCATGGCCCGCAGGTCCAGGTCATAGGGCACCTCGGTCACCCACGGCAGATGAAAGGCGTCCCTCTTGACGCCGGGCGACAAGACATAGACGTACGTCTTGGCCTGCGCGCTGAAGCGCGCGTGAAAGGACCTGCCGGCCTCCCGCGCGTCCAAGACGCAGATATCCCGGGACAGGATCCCGTTGAGCGCCGCCTTGAGGCGTTGGGTATCGACCCGGTGCTGCGACAAAAAGTGGGCGACCTGGGCCAACGCATGCACCCCGGCATCCGTGCGGCCCGACGCCACCAGGGAGACCTTGTGCCGCAGGACCTTTTGAAGGGCCTCTTCGATCTCCTGCTGGATGGTTTTGAACGCGGGACGCGGGCCGGCGCCCCTCCTCCCCGTCTGGCGCTGCCAGCCGGCATACCGCGTGCCGTCATATTGAATGGTCAATCGAATGGTATGCATGGGACATCCCTGTCCGCCGAAGGCGGGATGAAAAGGCCCCGCGCCTTCTGTCGTACAACGGAGACCAGAAGACGCGGGGCGAAGAAAAAGACGTAAGGGATCAGCGTTTGACGAAGAGCTCCGCGATCTGCACGGCGTTCGTCGCCGCCCCCTTGCGCAGATTGTCCGCCACCACCCACAGCCACAGCGCCTTCTCGTCCATCGGGTCCTTGCGGATGCGGCCGATAAAGACCTCGTCGCGGCCCTCGGCATCCACAGGCAAAGGATACTGCGACTGGGCAACGTCGTCCACGACGACGATCCCGGGCGCCTCGGCGAACGCCTTTCTGACCGCATCGATGTCCACGGGCCGGCGGCATTCGATGTACACGGCCTCGCTGTGTCCCGTCTTGACGGGGACGCGCGCGGTCGTGGCCGAGATCTTGATCCTGGGGTCGTGGAAGATCTTGTGGGTCTCCTTGACCATCTTCCACTCTTCGCTGGTATAGCCCGCCTCGCCGAAGCCGCCGATGTGCGGAAAGAGGTTGAAGGCGATGCGCTGGTCCAATACCTGCGGCACGGCCGCCTGGCCGTCGAGCACACTGCGGGTCTGGTCAAAGAGCTCCTGCGCGGCCTTGCTGCCGGCGCCGGAGGCCGCCTGGTAGGTGGCCACCACGACCTTCTTGATCTTGAAAAGCTTATGGATGGGCGCCAGGGCCACGACCATCTGGATGGTCGAGCAGTTCGGGTTCGCGATGATGCCCCTGGCCTTCAGGGCCTTCTTGGCGTCTTTGGGGTTGACCTCCGGGACGACGAGCGGCACATCCGGGTCCATGCGGAAGTCCGCGCCGTTGTCGATCACGAGCGCTCCGCGCTTCACGGCCTCGGCGGCATAGGTCACGGCCGCGCCCTTCTCGCCCTCGGTGCCGGCAAAGAGCGCGATGTCGACGCCGTCAAAGGCCTCGGGGGTGATCGCCTCCACGTGATACGAGTGGCCGTCCACGCCGATGACGCGCGCGCTGCGCGCGAGGACCTTAAGGTCGCCGACAGGAAAATCCCGCTGGCGCAGGACACGCAGCATCTCCACGCCCACCGCGCCGACCCCCACCACCGCCACGTTATATTTCGATCTTCTTCTCATGGCATCCTTACAGGTTCTGGACGACGAGGTCGCCGACCTCGGCGGTCGAGTACCCCATCTTGCCCGCGCCCAGCGATGTGAGCTTGGTCTGGACCACCTTGATGACCGCGTCCTCGATGGCCGTCGCGGCCCGGGCCTCACCGAGGATGTCGAGCATCATAGAGGCCGCGCAGATGGCGGCCAGCGGGTTGATCACGTTCTTGCCCGTGTATTTAGGGGCGGAGCCGCCGATCGGCTCGAACATCGAGACCCCCTGGGGGTTGATGTTGCCGCCCGCGGCGATCCCCATGCCGCCCTGGATCATGGCGCCCAGGTCCGTGATGATGTCGCCGAACATGTTGTCCGTGACGATGACGTCGAACCACTCGGGGTTCTTGACGAACCACATCGTCGTCGCGTCCACGTGGGCGTAGTCGGTCTTGACGTCCGGATATTCCCCGGCCACCTCGTCGAAGACGCGCTGCCACAGGTCCCACGCGAAGGTCAAGACGTTCGTCTTGCCGCACAGGGTCAGCTGTTTTCTCTTGGCGCGCTTGCGGCAGACCTCAAAGGCGTACCGGATGCAGCGCTCCACCCCCTTGCGCGTGTTATACGATACCTGGATCGCGACCTCCTGGTCCGTGCCCTTCTCCTGGAACTCGCCCATCCCCTTGTACAGCCCCTCGCTGTTCTCGCGCACGACGAGGAAGTCGACGTCTTCGGGCTTCTTGTCCTTGACCGGGCAGAACGCCTCGTTATAGAGGCGTACCGGCCTCAGATTGATGTACTGGTCCAGGGAAAAACGCAGCTTCAGGAGGATCCCCTGCTCCAGGATCCCCGGCTTGACCTGCGGGTGGCCGATGGCCCCGAGATAGATGGCGTTGAACTTCCTCAACTCGTGGACCGCGTTCTCAGGGAGGGTCTCCCCCGTCTTGAGATAACGTTCCCCGCCGAAGTCAAAGGTCGCCTTCTCATACTTAAACCCGAATTTTTGTGCGGCGGCGTCCAGGACCTTCAACCCTTCGCGAACGACCTCGGGGCCTGTCCCGTCGCCGGGGATGACGGCTATCTTATACATACGCACTCCTCTTAACGGATCTCTTTCTTCGCCCATTTCACCAGCCCGCCGGCATCGATGATGCGGCAGATAAAATCCGCGAACGGCGGAGCCTGGTAGGTCTTGCCCTGCGTGATATCGTTGACCGCGCCCCGGGCCAGGTCGACCTCCACCTCGTCGCCGGCCCCAAGCGCCTGTGCCCGGGAAAGCTCGATGATCGGCAGGCCGATATTGATGGCGTTGCGGTAAAAGATGCGCGCGAAGCTCTCGGCGATAACGAGCCCCACCCCGCAGCCCTTGAGCGCGACCGGCGCGTGCTCGCGCGAAGAGCCGCAGCCAAAGTTCCTGCCGGCCACCACGATATCGCCGGCCGCCACCCGCTTCGCAAAATCCTTGTCCAGGATCTCCATGCAGTGCGCGCCCAGCTCCCTGGGGTCGGTGGTGCTCAGATACCGCGCCGAGATGATATCGTCCGTATTGACGTCGTCCCCGAACCTGTGTACTTTTCCCTTGATCATCATTCTACGCCCCTCATGAGACAATGTGAGACAATGAGCCTGACTCTTTGTCTCAAATCCGCGGTTCAAAAATGAGACAATGAGCCTGGCTCTTTGTCTCAAATCCGCGGTTCAAAAATGAGACAATGAGCCTGGCTCATTGTCTCATTTTTTGGGCTTCACGACGGCATCCGGATGCGTGATGCGGCCCGTCACGGCGCTGGCCGCCGCCACCGCCGGATTGGCCAGGTACACGAAACTGCCCTTGGCGCCCATGCGGCCCATGAAATTCCGGTTCGTCGTGGCCAGGCACGCCTCGCCGTCGGCGAGGATCCCCATGTGGCCGCCGAGGCACGGGCCGCACGTCGGCGTCGAGACGACGCCGCCGGCCTTGACGAACGTTTCGAACAGGCCTTCCTTCATGGCCTGAAGATAGATCTCTTGTGTCGCCGGGATGACGATCAGGCGCACGCACGCGGCGACCTTGCGGCCCTTGAGGACCCGGGCCGCGACGCGCAGGTCTGAGATGCGTCCGTTGGTGCACGAGCCGATGACGACCTGATCGATCCTCACCGTGCCGACCTGGCTCACGGGCTTGATGTGGCTGGGCAGGTGAGGCAGGGCGACCACGGGCTCCCACCGGGTCACGTCGTACTCCTTGACCTCGACGTACTCCGCGTCTTTATCCGACGCCAGAAGCTTCCACCCCTTTATCGCCGAGGCCGTAAGGCGCCGGGTCTTTGAGACGAACGCCGCCGTTACGTCATCCGGGGCGATGATGCCGGACTTGCCGCCTGCCTCGATGGCCATGTTGCACATCGCCAGGCGATCGTCCATGGGGAGCTTGCGGATCGCCTCCCCGGTG
>Ga0307426_1002582_pt1 | contig 11229 bp, 10 predicted proteins | sample SalMarWE160340MG_FD_202165 | JGI IMG/M metagenome (GOLD analysis project Ga0307426, IMG submission 202165) | Salt marsh sediment microbial communities from the Plum Island Ecosystem LTER, Massachusetts, United States - WE1603-40 | ecosystem: Environmental > Aquatic > Marine > Intertidal zone >... | reverse complement strand
CCTATTAAAGAAGTTTGGGTTCACCACCACCAAGGTCCCCGTTGACAAGGAAGGCTTTCTTGACCTTGAGAAGCTGAAAGAAGCGGTGGATAAGGAGACGGTTTTGGCAAGCGTGTCGATGGCTAATAACGAAATTGGCACAATACAGCCCGTGAAAGAAGCGTTGAACATCGTTAAGGACAAAAATCCAGAAACCTTGTTCCACACGGACGCTTCAGACGCGTATGGACGAATTCCCGTTAACGTGCAGGACTTGAAAGTGGACTTGGCAACCGTCAGTAGCTACAAGATTCTTGGTCCCCGCGGCATCGGCGCGTTGTACGTGAAAGAGGGCGTGAACGTGGATAAGATTTTGGAGGGGCAGATAGGGACGCAGAAGCTTTGGCCTGGAGTTGAAAACACCCCGCTCATAGTCGGCTTCACAAAGGCGTCTGAGTTGGCTTTTCAAGATTTTGAAGCAAACGTGGCGCATATACGCAAGATGCGGGACAAACTGGTGGACGGCATACTTGCGGAGCTTTCGGACGTGAAGTTTAACGGTGCAAAAGGCGACAAGAGAGTGCCTGACAACGCGAACATAAGCATTCTGAGATGTGAGGGTGAAGCGTTGACGATTGAGTTAAGCCTTAAAGGCGTTTACGTGTCCAGCGGCAGCGCGTGCAGTAGAAGACTCCTTCAGCCCAGCCATGTTCTCGTCGCCATAGGGCGCAGGTTCAGTGAAGCTCACGGCAGCATACTGATGAAGACAACGCGGTACCACACAGAAGAGGATATAACTTATGTTTTAGAAGTGTTACCTAGTGCAGTGAACAGAATAAGAGGGATAGTTGGTTCCACAGGAGTTGATTAAGAATGTCGCGTGTACCCTTACCTTACACCCAGAAAGTTCTTGACTTGTTCAGAAACCCAAAAAACCTCGGAAAACTGGAAGACGCCAACGTCATCTCGGTTGCCGGTAACCCCGCGTGCGGGGACATGATAACTTTCTACATGAAAATCAACGACCAAGATGTCATAGAGAAAATCTCGTTCGAAAGCTACGGTTGCGCCGCGAACATAGCGACCGCAAGCATAGTTACTGAGATGGTTAAGGGACTGCACCTTGAGAACGCATGGAAAGACGTTACGTGGAAGAAAGTGACTGAAGAAGTAGGTGGCTTGCCAAGCGTCAAATTCCACTGCGGCATCCTCGCGGTGGGTGCAGTCAAACGGGCGATTCGCAAATATTATGAGCAGAGGGGATTGGCTCCAGACTGGCTTCCCAAAGAATTCACTTTTGAGGAGAAACAGGCGCTGGAAGAGGAAGAACTCGCTAAAAAGCTGTCAAAGAGACTGAAGGCTGCGGAGGAAAAGTAATTTAGACCCTTACAGGATTCGCGAAGACTTTCCGATACTTAAACGAAAAATAAACAACAAGCCCCTAATCTACTTTGACAACGCGGCAACCACGCAGAAACCCCGGCAAGTAATCGAAGCCATCACGAACTTTTATGAGAACCACAACGCCAACGTTCACAGGGCAGTCCACACGCTTTCTCAGGAAGCAACAGACTTACATGAAAAAGCACGGGAGAAAGTCGCCAAGTTCATCAACGCGAAAGACGCGTCAGAGATAGTTTTCGTCAGAGGCACAACCGAAGCAGTCAACCTAGTGGCGTATGCTTGGGGGCTTCGCAACCTGAAAAAGGACGATGAAGTTCTATTGTCTCTAATGGAACATCACAGCAACATCGTTCCTTGGGAGATGATCTCGAAAATAAACGGGTTCACCATCAAATATGCGAAGGTAAACGATGACGGAACGCTGGATTACGAGGATTTCGAGAGCAAATTCTCCAGCAAAACCAAGCTTGCAAGCCTCAGCCAAGTCTCAAACGTCAGCGGCGTAATCAACGACGTCAAAAGAATCGCCAAGGTCGCCCATGAAAACGGCGCGTTGATGTTGGTGGATGGCGCTCAATCTGTTCCGCATATGCCCGTGGACGTTAGGGACCTAGACGTGGATTTTCTGGCTTTTTCTGGGCACAAAATGCTGGGTCCCACAGGTATAGGCGCGCTTTACGGCAAGAAAAGCCTTCTCGAAACCATGGCGCCTTTCCAAGGCGGGGGCGAAATGATTAAAGACGTAATCTTCAACCAAAAAACTGGACGCTGTGGCATAGACTGGAATGAACCGCCGTGGAAGTTTGAAGCGGGAACACCTAACATCTGCGGCGGGGTAGCGTTGATGGAAGCAGTCAAGTACCTTGAAAATATAGGTATGTCTGAAGTTTTAAAGCACGAGAAAATGTTAACGGAATACGCTGTAAAGACGATGCAGAGCTGTTGCACCAAACTTGTGCTCTATGGAACCAGTGACCCTGCCCTCAAGTGTGGAATAATGCCGTTCGGAATTGCGGGTTTATCTTCGCATGATGTCGCGCTTTTCCTGGACAACTATGGAATTATGGTACGCAGCGGCTTCCACTGTGCACAACCCTTGCACCAAGTTTTCAAGCTGCAATCTTCTGCTCGAGCAAGCTTTTACATTTATAACACGCGCGAAGAAATTGATCGCTTTGTAGAAGTTTTACAGGAGATTGAGAAGTTCTAATGGCTACAGTTGAAGACTACGTGGCTAGAATAGAGGAGACGTGCGGTGAAGAAAAATCCGCTGTAGTCACCTTCAAATACAACAAAAAAGATGAAGCCATCGCCAAAATCATGAAAAAAGCAGAGCTGAAGAATTCTCTCTCAGGAATTATTTTTGAACTATTCTTTCAAGGAACTTCGTTTCGCATGTTCTCAAGCGGGAAAGTCGTCTTTAAAGGCATAAAGAGCAAAGAAGCCGTACACGATATACTAGCTGCTCTCCTGCTTTGACATACATGTTTAGCACGCCAATTAATCTCAGGATAAAAGAAACTACGCGTTCGAGCTTTTCTTTCCCCTGATTTCTTGCAGTATAGACCTCGGCAACGTGCGAGCTTCTTTATCTATGGCCATCACTATAACCAAATAGACCAAGGCGCCTGAACCGGTTAAAGCTAAAACGTGTGCTATATGAAATATTATTTCCATCGTGGTCGCCGTTACAGGTACCCCTGCTGGGTGAGGCAGAAGGAACAGCATAGCGCCCATTACTGCCGAGGCTAAAACATATTTGGATATGCTTTTCCACGGGATGTCCATCCTGATTGATTTACTGGCAAGAACGTACATGACGACAAACGCGAGTATATGCCCTAAAATGTTAATTACGCTTACGTAAAACGCGGCTTGAAGAGGCTGGTCTAAAGCATAAGTCGTCAACACGAAATACGTTAAGGGAAGTATTACCGCTGAACGAACGTAAGGCAAAGAAAAAGCGACAAACAATTTGCTTCTAACCAAGGCTCTGAACGATATTTTCTCGTCTTGGTCCAAGCTTTCCATCCCAAAAAGCACTGCGCTAAAAATATTGTTAGTAACTAAAATCAAGGTATCCAAAGCTAACACGACGAGCACTATCGATGCGTCTGGGTAGTCTTGTCTTAGAAGCGTGATGTACGAGTCAGCCATAACCACGGCGACAACCGTCATGGGGATGGCGAACATCAAAACCATCTTCAGCGACGTCGTAATATCCTCTTTTTTTCTATCCGCCAAAAGCTTGGGGTACAGTGCAAAAGCCAAAAAAGACGAGTAAGAAATAACATTTGTTATCGTCGCTGCAGCTCCATATCTTCCTCGACCACCCGCTCCTCCTATCTCATATAACATGATGAACACGTAAGCTGAAACCTGATTGCCAACTACGTTGTAGATGTTCGCTAGAGAACCTTTAAGCCACTGTTTTACGTATCCCCACCGAATCTTTTGCTTAAATCGCTCTGCGAGAAGTTTGGAGTAATAAAATAGTTGGATGCTAATGGCTACAATGGTGGCGACTAAGGCTCCTACAAGGGGTTGCCCCATTTGAACGATTAATACGTAGCCCAACGCAACTTTTCCAACTTGTTGGACGAGTAATCCGTACCCTATTGTCTGCGGTATAGAAGCTTGAAGGCAACCCTCAAAGAGAGTAAGAGCGTACAACTCCACTATCTGAAGTGAAGCTATAAAATAAACTGGCAGGAAATTCACTGAGATGCCTAACATGGGAAGAAAAAACGGTACAAATGAAAGATAGGCAATGGTGCTTATAACCGAGACTATAAGGTTTGCTACAAATCCCGTTTTGGTTGAGCCTTCTTTTCCTCGGGCAACGAATCGCATTACCCAGAAAGGAGCTACTCCCACCAATATTGTGAAGTACGCTAGAATGTCATTAATGTTAAACCATATGCCATATTGCTCCTCTGTGGTTGTCCAAGCCACCAAAAACTGGAAAATTAACCCAGTTGCTACACTGAGCATTTTAGCTGCAAAAATGACGAAACCCGAGTACTGCAACCTGATTTCCTGTTTTAACACGAGAGCACCCTTGCTTTGGTTCATTGCATACTGCCATGTTAGTATTTAATTTTATGTAAAAACAAAAGATTAATGATGCTGCACAAACATGGCAAAAACCATGTGGCAACAATAAACATCCTCTTTTGCTGAATGCCAATCGATGCATTTAGAGAAAGTTTGTGGAACGTTCAATAGTCTATCATGCAATCTTTTCGAATATCTGTGCCAATTTATGAGTTAGAATTCTTCGATCGTATCGTGTTATGTTTTCCATATTCCTGGTTGGTGCAGATGATATTCCCTCTATCCATTGTTCATAAAAGTCAGATATTGCTTTCTTAATACCCCGCAAACGTCGTGGAGAAACAATAGTTCCAGCATTTGCTGATTTTATCATTTTTGCAGCCAAACCATTTTCTGAAGCGATGGCGATTATGGGTTTTCGGGAAGCAAGGTATTCGAATAGTTTTCCGGGTATTATTCCTTCTCCTTTTGAGCCTTCAATTGTTATCAATAACAGTAGCGCTTGTGAGTTTACCATAAATTCTAGACTTTTCCTATGAGGAACATATTCAACAAATCTTACGTTTTCTTCTAACCCATACCTCCTAACAAGAAGTGGCGTTTCTCTACCATAATTGCCGACGAATACTGCTTCTAACTTTTCTCTAAATTCTTTCTTTTCTTCAACCAATTCCTTTAGGGCAATTAAAAAGGGTTTCGCAGTGAGCAAACCATAGATTGATCCCACATGTAATATGGTAAATTTACCTGTTTTTTTGTGTATTTTCAAATTCTTGAAATCTTCTGGATCAAAGCCGTTCGTTATAGTCGCAATTTTTGATTTTAGGAAAGGGTGTTTCTTTATCAAGGCATTTTTTATTGAATCAAATGCTACGGTTACGTAATCAGCTTGGGTTAGGATTATCGTTTCCAACTTTCTTTCAAACCATTCATGATATTTAGTTGGGTATGTAATGGAAAAGTTATCTGTCCAAGGATCTCTGAAATCAATCACCAATGGTTTTTTTGTGTATTTCTTCAAAAAGAATCCTATTAACAAGCTGGTCCACTTAGGTGAAGTGGCGTATATCACGTCGATGTTTTCTTTCTTTACAAGCTTTGCGCCCGTGGAGACTCCGAATGGCAGCCATCCGATGTTTTCATCTGGCATATAAAACCATTTTAAGTTAATGTTCAGCAGTCGCGGTGCTCGCAGTATTCTGTGTTCAAAAGAAAATGTTCTGTGAACCTCAGCCTCGGAGGGGATTTCCCTCTGTAACGTTAGGTCTTTCGTATCATACATTGGATTCTTAACTGTTAGAACATATGGTTGATAGCCGAATTCAGGAAGATATTTTGCGAATTTTACAGTTCTGAAAACGCCTCCTCCTCCGAGAGGCGGAAAATGGTACGCTATAAGTAGCACTTTTTTCATAGCTATCAATTCACGGATTTGTTAATTTAGCTTCATTTTTGTTTTAGTTCTGCTTATCCAATTGTAAACTGGAATTAGATTATACTTTATTGATTGTGGAAGGGCATCCTTAGCCTCCTTGTACAAGCCAAGTTTTGCAGCTATTTTGCCTTTTGCCGTCAGAGGTACATAATATCTTGTTAGTGAGAGGCGGGTGAACCCGTTGTTTTGTTTAAACCTGTCCAATGACGGGTGATTTCCCATTCTACCGTACATAAGCCATTTCACTTGTTGACTGGCACAGACTTCTACGGCTTTCGCCAGCAACGCGTTGTTTACGGCTTTGTCCCAGTGCTTCTGCAGCGAGAGGATCTGTGATATTATCACTATGTTGTCTCCGTGAACGAGCTGGATGAACCCTGCAAGTTCATCTTCAAGATAAGCCGCTATGAACGCGCTATTTTTCGTTGAGCCCACTCTTCTTTTAACGGTCTGCAACGCAACTCCATAATGGGGAAAGGCTCTTCCCTGCCTAATAGGCGTTTCATTGTAGATTTTACAGATTCCCTCAGCTAACTCTTCGTCTGCGGCAGAAACTTTTGTCATAATGCCGCTTTTTTTTGCTTTGCGAACCATGTTGCGCGTCTTTTTCCCTATGTTTCTCCACCATTCGTCGTAGCTCTTGACTTGGAGAAGGGCGATGTTATCGTTTGCCTTATGCCAGCTCCTTGGAGGCTGTGGAATTGTGTGAACCCATTTTCGCTCTATGAAAGTGAAGATGCCCACGCCCATGTCCTTGAGCTTTTCAACAAACGTTTCTGTCGGGTAAACATCTTTTTCGTACTCTCTTGCGTCACGGGCAATTTTGACAAACGACTTATTTCGCACCGATAGATTTTCAAGCTCTTCGTCAACTTCCAAAATCGTCCTCAACGCTTTGTAGTATGGACCTCTGTGGTTGATTGTGCCTCGTTGGAAGAGCCATTCTGGGTGGACTTCTAAAATTTTTCCTTGGTTGATGCTGTCTTCTGCTATTTTAACCGCTTTCGCCGTGCCTTTTGCGTAACAGCAGCCATCAAGCACTAACGTGGGAAACTGGTGAAACGATTGAAGAGGGAAATCCCGTGGAATCGCAGGAGCCTTAGCTTTCCATCGTTTCCATAAAATTCGACCTAACAAACGAGCTGTGCCGTGAATAGTGTAATACCTTATTTGTCTTCCAGTAGCCGTCTTTAAAGATTCCATGTCCGCATACGGCTGATTAACGATGTGCAAAGCCGCTTCATGCTTCTCACCATTCAACATAGTCAACAATTCTTCATCAGGAACCGTTTTTGGTGTGAAAAACCAGTAAGCCCTAACTTCTTTCGGCGACTCGTTGATCATTCTCGCAAGTATCTTCGAGTTTTTCAGGTAATCATTTCCAACTTTAACGTTTAAAGCTGTATAGACGAAGCTCCTCAATCTCGAAGGGTACGGATAATCCACGTCGATTCTAAGTTTTATCACCGGTTTTCTCCGTCTGCAGCCTCTATGAGTTAAGATTCCGTTTTTTCTACTTATTAACTCTTGTAATCCGCGTAGAGTTCAGTGTATATTCTAAGCAGCCTTTCAGAAAGCAAAGGCGCTAAATGCGTAGAGTTGACGTAGTCAAGCTGGCTTTTAACCCGTTGTTCCCGCTCTTTCTTGCCAACCAGCAGCCTTTGGATGATTTCGGCAGACGCCTCGACGTTTTCAAGCTCTTCTAACGGGCAATTTTTAAAGAACCTGCGCGAGATGGATTGGACGACAGGACGTCCACACGCCATAGCTTCGATGGCAACTGTGTCCAGTTGTCCTATGCTGAAGCTTCCCAGAACCAAATCGCTTTCCCAGTATAACTCGCTCATTTTGTCATGCGGAACTTTAGGTATAAAGTCAACGTGTAAGCAAAGCTCTCTTGCGAGCTGTTGCGCCTCTGCAAAGTTCTTTCCACCAGACAGGCTCTTAATTTTCACAGGCGCCGATAAAGAAGCCAAAGCCTTCAAAAACTTGTCTGTGCCTTTAATCCTGAAGTTATGCGTTGAAGCTATGAAAACTTGTTTTTCGTCACGTTCAGGCGCGAGCGGCTTGGGAAAGAAGATTTTGGGGTCAAAGGGGATGGGAAAGTATTCTGCGGTTGCGTTGAATTCTAGGGCGGTGTCTAAAATGGTGGGTTGGGCAACCAGAATCTTGGCGCATTTTCGCAGGTTATGCTTGATAATCCAGCCCCATTTTCTTTTTTTGATTTCGTCGCGTAAGTCGCTGCCGTGCGCGTGTCCAACTAACGGTTTCTTGCCGAGCCTAGACGCGATATAGCAGTCTTGTAAAAGATAGTGCGCGTGGTATATGTCGCCTTTTGCCCTTAGGATTTTAAGGGCTATGCCAAAGGTTTTATCCCATAAGCCTCTGCTGCGTTTAACGTGTTGTTTTTCCAGCTCAGGCGGCATGTACTTGAGTAAGGTTTCTCCAACAAAGGCTGCATCGTTAATCATGACTATTTTCATTTGTACACCGCGATTTTTGATTCAACTTTTCTGCGTAGACTCTCATGCGCAATCGCGTTCTTCAGGTTTTTCTCCACGCTCTTTCTCTAATGCTTCCACCCTGTCCGCGATTTTCTCTGCTTCTTTTTGAAGCTTTTTGTCTTTAAGCTCTTCTCTTCGCTTTTGGTTTGACTTCAAGATTAGCCGCAGAAACTCTGAATTGTATGACTGCAGTAGCAGTTCGGTGTTTTGTATTAGACAGTGCCCGCCAATGAATCCTGGAAACATAATTGGCCTATCCAGTCTGACGCGGTGGGTGTCTTCCAGAAAATCAACCACATCGTCGAAGTCGGCTTCAAAGGCTTTGGCGATTCTGTGCATTTCTTGGAAGCAGGCAATCATCCAGGCGCGGTAAGTGGTTTCAAAGAGCTTCGCCAGCTCCGTCTCCGTGCAGCTTTTCAGCACTTTTACTTTTAGGCCCATTTTTTCAAAATGTTTGCAGGTGGCCTCTGCTGCTTTCGTGTCGGCTCCACCAACGTATTTTGTCCATCTTTTCATCTCCCACTTCATGTGTTCGGGGCTTTTGTGTACTCCGCGAACTGGGGAATGCGCCACCAAGCACTCACAGTCCCCTTGGATTTTCTTGGTGGTTCCCGGAGGAACTGTGCTGTTGATGATGAGCAATCTTGGTTTGAACTGTTTTGCGTAGCGGATGACGGTGGCTACGAAGTTATCCCTTTCTTTGCATGGAAGGCAAATGTGCATGATGTCTGCTGCTTTCGGCAGTTCGCCCTGACCTTGGGTAGTCGCGCGCGTTTTTGCTTCGTCTAAATCTAATCCGTAAACGGTGAATCTGACTTTTTCCTTTAAAATCTCGAATAAAGTGCGTCCGATTTCGCCTAAACCCACCACGAGGACTGTTTCCTTAGCCAATTTGAACCGCATCCTCTAACAGAAAAATTAAGTAAATTTTTAAACTATTTAAACGTTGAATGCCACAAAGGAAGAGTATGCAGCAGCCAAAAACCGGAAAGGGAGTAATAATTGGAGCCAACCTTGAATTCGGCAGGGACGTTGTTGTTTGGAATTACGTTGTGATAGGCGACAACACGAAAATAGGCGACGGCACATGTATCGGCAGCTTCGTTGACATAGGCAAAAACGTGACCATAGGCAAGAACTGCAACATACAAGCCCACGTGACGATTTCAAACGAATGCGTGCTCGGCGATAACGTGTTCATCGCGCCTAACAGTTCGCTTCTCAACGACAAATATCCCAAAAGCACCCTTCTAACGTCGCCGGTGGTGAAGGATAACGTTGTAATAGGCGGAGGAGTCACCGTACTGCCCGATGTGGTTTTGGGCGAAAACTCGGTTATAGGCGGAGGAAGCGTGGTAACCAAGAATGTTCCCACCGGAAAAGTCTTCATGGGCGTTCCAGCGAAAGAAGTTATGACTATGGAAGAGTATGAGGCTAAACGCGAAGCGTTCATCAGAGCAAAGCAGGATGAAAGGTGAGCATACACCGTGAGAATTTGGTATGACGCGTGCACTGGCAAGCACATTCGATATGGAACAGCAATCGCAAAGCGCCTTAGAAAAGCTGGTCACGAAGTAGTGTTTACCACGCGGGAGCACCCTGACACGCTGGCTTTAGCCCGTATCCTCGGCGAAACCCCCATTGTTGTCGGAGAATATCGTCCCGCAACCCTTTTTTCGAGACTGGAGGAGAGCGCATCTCGCGTTATTCAATTCTCCAAATTGTTCAGGGATAACCCTCCCGACATAGCTATCGCTCACCAGTCTGTTGAGCTGTGCCGCACGGCATTCGGTTTGGGCGTTCCCATAATCTTGACCGCCGACACGCCACATGCAAAAGCGGTAAACAAGCTGACCATACCTTTTGCCCATACGCTCGTTATGTCAGAGGCGCTGCCGAAACGGTTTCTGAAAAAATATTGTCCAGATAGCACTATTTGGTTTAAGGGTGTAGACGAGGTTGCTTGGATTAAAGACTTGAAGCCGAAAAGCGCGGACTTGAAGAAGCCGCTAATAGTTGTTAGGGAATTCGAAGCCAAAGCCGTTTACGCGCTTGAAACAGCTGACCGCACGTTGGAAGCTGTGAGAAAACTTGAGGCTCTCGGCAATGTTCTTCTTCTGAAACGATACAGTGCTGAGAAAGAGTTTGTGGACTCTGCGCGGGTAGTGGCAAACGCGGACTTGGTTGTCGGCGCCGGCGGGACTATGGCGAGAGAGGCTGCACTTCAAGGCGTACCAAGCATCGTAACGTCTAAGCTGGGACGAACATACGTGAACACGTATCTCGCGCGCAAGGGCTTTCCCATCTTCATGAGCGACACGCGGAAAATGCTGAAGTTAGCTAAGCGGCTGCTGGGAAAGAAAGTTGACGTGGCGGCTAAGCTCGCGCAGTTGGAAAACCCCGTTGACACCATCGAAAAAGCCGTAACGCAGATAAAATCAGCGCCAAAAGCTTGACGGAAAAACAGTTTTAAAACGAAAAATTAAAGATTAGCAAGTCAGATTTAATCTGAAGAATGGGCCGGTCGTCTAGCTTGGTTAGGACATTGGCTTTACGAGCCAAAGGTCGCCGGTTCAAGTCCGGCCCGGCCCACCAACTAACATTTTTACTTGCTGAATCAACGTTATTCACTGAATTACATGTTGAGAATTGCGTTATCAGCTGTTTTAAGTGGTTTTCAAACGTTTTACTTAGATTGAAGCCGAGTTCTTTAGATTTTTCAACTAATTCTTTGTCTAAATACAATACGACGTTGCCTTTTGTTGTCATTGCATTCGCATCCGCGTGCAAGCGAAGGGGAAGAACAAAGTAATAAATCTGGTCTTAACAAAACTATCACTGAACGGATGT
>Ga0307426_1002580_pt1 | contig 11232 bp, 7 predicted proteins | sample SalMarWE160340MG_FD_202165 | JGI IMG/M metagenome (GOLD analysis project Ga0307426, IMG submission 202165) | Salt marsh sediment microbial communities from the Plum Island Ecosystem LTER, Massachusetts, United States - WE1603-40 | ecosystem: Environmental > Aquatic > Marine > Intertidal zone >... | reverse complement strand
GTTGCCGAGGGTGGCCGCCACAGCCGCAAAAGATGTAATAAAATCAACCCCTGTGCCGGCCAGCACCACCGATGAAAGCGCAAACAATCCGACATAAAGTGCCATAAATCCGAGAACACTGCGCATGACATCGTCCGGCACCGTTTTACCGCCGATCTTTATAAGCGAAACCGCCCGGGGATGAACCAGGGAAAACAGCTCCTTGTAACAATACTTGAAGCACAGCATGATCCGCAGGCATTTCATACCACCGCCGGTGGAACCGGCGGATGCCCCTATAAACATGCACAATAGCAGTATAAGCTGGGACATGGCCGGCCATTGCTCATAATCAGCGGTGGCAAAACCGGTTGTGGTGACAATCGACACCACCTGAAATGCGCCGTATCGCAGCGCTTCTCCGATGGTCGCGTACACGGTTTTGAACACATCCAAACTCACCACACAAATCAGCAGGAAAACCACTCCCAAAAAGAAACGGCATTCGGAATCCTGCCAGAATACCAGTGTCTTGCCACGCAGCATCTGATAGTGGAGCGAAAAATTAATGCCCGCCAGCAGCATGAAGAATATGACGACGCAATCGAAATAGACGCTGTCGTAATGTGCAATGGAGGCATTCCTGGTGGAAAATCCACCGGTCGGCATGGTGGTAAAAGTATGGCACAGCGCGTCAAACAGGCTCATACCGCCCAGCATCAGCAAAATGACCTGGGCCAGGGAGATCAGGGCATAAACCTGCCACAGAATCATGGCCGTATCGCGAATGCGGGGCTTGAGCTTGTCGGGCACGGGACTGGGAACTTCCGCTTTGTAAAGCTGCATGCCGCCGACCCCCAAAAAAGGCAGGATGGCCACCGACAGCACAATGATGCCCATGCCTCCCAGCCACTGGATAAAGCTGCGCCAGAAAAGAAGCCCCTTGGATACTGCTTCTACATTGGTAAGAATCGAGGCGCCGGTGGTAGTAAACCCTGACACCGATTCAAAAAACGCGTCTGTGAAGGTAAAGTTTCCATCACTCAGGTAAAATGGAATGGCCCCGAAGAAACCAACGGCGGTCCACCCCACCGCCACGATCGCCATGCCCTCACGCTGGTTTATGACCTCCACCCTGTCTTTGCGGAAAATAAGATAGAGTATCAAACCGGCCAGGGCCGTTATTCCCATGGACTCCAAAAGCGGCACTACGCTGGAATCCCGGTAATAAAGTCCGACCAGCAAGGGGAATAGCATGGTCAGCCCGAAAAAAAAGGTCAAAACCCCAATGATATTCAGGATAAACCGCCAGCGCATCTAGAAATACTCCAGTTTGACCGCCAGGATTTTTTCGATTTTTGGTATGGCTTTTCTGCTCGCGCAAATAATGATCCGGTCACCCGGATGGATGACACTCTCGCCGGTGGGAATGATAATTTCATCATTGCGGATAATGCCGGCAACCATTGCGCCTTTTGGAAAGGAAATCCGCTTCAGAGGTTTGTCCACGATATCCGACGTCTCCAGGGCCAGGGCTTCCATGACTTCAGCTTTCTCGCCTTTAATTGAAATGGCTGAAAACACTTTGCCGCGCCGGATGTGCTGCAAAATGGTGTTGATGGCTGAAAGACGGGGGCTGACGACCTGTTCAATACCAATGGCTTTCATCAAAGGAAAGTAACTGAATTTGCTGATTTTGGTGATGGACTTTTTGGCCCCCAGGCGCCTTGCCAGCAAGGATGCGAGAATATTGGTTTCTTCGTCGCTGGTCAGCGTAATCACCACATCCATGTCCTGAACATTTTCCTCCGCCAAAAGTCCCTGATCGGATCCGTCTCCACATAGCACAACCGCCTTGTTGAGGCCTTCGGCCAGATAGGCGCAGCGATTCGGATTTTTCTCAATAATCTTGCAGGAGATCGATTTATCCTCCAGGCTCCTGGCCAGACGATATCCGATGCGTCCCCCACCGACAATCAGCGCCCGGTTAATCGGCTGCTCATGCTTGTCGAAGACCGCCAGCGTCTCGAAGAGCTTGTCCTCTTCGCTGATAAAATAGATCAGGTCACCGGGCATTAAACGATCGTCGCCCCTGGGGATGATCAATTCTTCCTCCCGCACCACAGCGGCAATCAACAGACGCGCATTGCTGACTTTGTCCGGAATCTCAGACAGTTTGAGACCGGCCAGACGCGAGGTCTTGTCTAAATATATCCCGATAAATTTTATGCGGCCATCGGCAAACTCGCCCACATCCACCGCCCCCGGCACACTCATCATGCTGGTAATCGTTTTGACCACTTCAATCTCGGGGTTGATAATGGTGTCGATGTGGGGCGCATGCTCACGAAAATTGTCATGATAATCATCGAAATCCCCATCGCGGACCCGGGCCAATTTCTTGGTGGACGGTGAAAGGATATTGGCCACCAGGCAGGCGACCAGGTTGGCTTCGTCGCTGTCGGTGACTGCCAGAATGATCTCCGCATTGCGGATGCCGGCTTCCTCCAACACCACTGGACTGCTGCCCGACCCCTGTATCACCTGAACATCCAGGCTGTCGGAAACCCGCCGCAGGGCGTCGGCATCCTTGTCGATGACCACAACTTCTTTGTTTTCAAGTGATAGGTGACCGGCGACATGAAAACCGACCTCACCCGCACCCACGATAACCACTTTCAATAGACTGACTCCCCTGGAATAGTTGGCAAACCAAATCCTGGCTACCTACGACTATTTACGGCCCATGGCCATGGCTTTAAATCGATTGGGATCAACCGGAACCCGATTTCTCCCTGATCGTTCCTCCCCAGGCCTTCAAATTTTCAGCAATAAACTCGACGACGCATTCATGCGTTCGGCGGCCATTGCCCTCCACCGCCAACGGCTCGCCAAACTTGAAGTGCAGTGTTTTTTCCGGATCAATGGGCCCCATGTCTTTTACAAATTTTCCATTGCCTTGAAAATCTGTTTTTATGGCAATCGGTACCACCGGCACGCCGGCCCTGGCGGCCAGTTTAACGCCCAGGGTATTAAACGCTTGAGCATCAAACTCAACACTTCTGGTGGCTTGGGGAAATATGAAAATGGAACCGCCCCCGGCAATGAAATCGCACCCCGCGCGCAAAACAACCTTTAAATCTTCCCGCGGGTTTTGCCGCGACACCGCAATAAGTTTCAACGCTTTCATAAAGTGGCCGATAACCGGATAGTGACGCAGCTCTTCCTTGATAACAAAGGTAACTCTGTTAAAAGGCTGCACCATACTCGCCAGCATGAGGGTCTCGAGCAAGCTCATGTGATTGGCGATGTACACCACCGGCCCTCCGTGATGCGCCACAGCTTCCAGACCTGAAATATGAACTCTTCCGCCGACGGATTCGACAATCTCCAGAATTCTATGGGAGTACAAGGCCCACTTCTCGTCATCGAGAAGGCCACGGCGGGCGGAAAAACTGGCATGGGTGAGCGTTGCTATCATTTTGATATAATAAATAAAGGACAGGGGCCAACCCGAGACATATTTGGCCAGAAAACTGCGCCCCGTCGGACTCCGGTAGCCGAACTCGGATCTGAGAACCTGCCAGTATTGATCTTTATTCATTTCGCTATGTTGCTAGAAATCTTTTTAAAATTGCGCACCATCAATCGTTTTTGCTCACCACCCTATAACAAAAATCACCCCATTTCGCCATTACTATATTTCAATAAAAAAAACCGGCAAAGGCCGGCCGGTTTTTAAATATTATTGAATTTCCGAGAGGTTTAGTTGGTGTATGCCGAAAGAATCAGGCTGGCGTTGGTTCCCCCGAATCCGAAGGAATTTGTCATGGCATGGGTCACTCTGGCTTTGCGCATAACATTGGGTACATAATCCAGATCGCATTCATCACCTGCATGATCATGATTGATCGTGGGCGGGATAAGCCCCTCGGCAATTGTCAGGGCTGTGAAAACGGTCTCGATGCCCCCGGCGCCGCCCAGCAGGTGTCCGGTCATTGATTTGGTCGAGCTGATGGCCAATTTATAGGCGTGATCCTTAAAAACCGTTTTAATTGCCCGCGTCTCGTAAAGATCATTCAAGGGTGTCGATGTACCATGGGCATTGATATAGTCGATTTCGTTAGATTGAATTCCGGCGTCTTTAAGTGCTGCCAGCATACAGCGCACGGCCCCGCTGCCATCCGGCGGTGGTGCCGTCATATGATGCCCGTCACCGCTCATGCCATAGCCGATCACCTCGGCATAGATGGGAGCGCCTCTTCTGAGGGCATGGTCAAGGGCTTCGGCGATCAAGATGCCGCTGCCTTCACCCACCACGAAACCGTCTCGATCGCGTTCAAATGGACGAGAAGCTTTTTCCGGCTCATCATTGCGGGTGGAAAGTGCTTTCATGGCATTAAACCCGGCAATGCACGTCGGATTGACCACAGCTTCGACACCGCCGCAAATCATGGCATCCGCTCTGCCGCTGCGGATAACATTAAAGGAGTCCCCCACGCCATGAGTGCCGGCGGCACAGGCAGTTGCAATGGAAGTGTTGGGACCTTTGGCACCGAATTGGATGGAAATCATCCCCGGCGCCATGTTGCCGATCATCATGGGAATAAAGAACGGGCTCACCCTGCGCGGACCCTTTTTCGCCAGTGTTTCACAGGTTGACTCAAGTATTCCTAACCCCCCCAAACCGCATCCGGTCATCACGCCGATGCGGTTGTTATTGGTGCTGTCAATGACCAATCCGGCGTCTTCCAGCGCTATTCGGGCAGCTGCTATGGCAAAGGCAATAAAACGCTCGGTGCGTTTGGCCTCTTTTTTCGGCATAAAATCTTCGGCATGAAAATCCTTGACCTCGGCGGCAATTTGGGTCTGAAAATCAGATGCGTCAAACCGGGTGATTGCTCCGACTCCCGATTTTCCGGCGCACAGATTCTCCCAGCTTTTTTTCACGCCGATTCCCAGGGGCGTCACAAGCCCGAGTCCTGTTATAACAACACGTCTGTTCAAATGATCCTCCCGTAAATGTTTCTTCAACTGTAACTATATGAAATTAAATTTATAATAATACTTGTGAATCACTTATTCAAGCGTAAAGCTAAGTAAATTAATCCGCTGAGCGGAATATGTCAAGTTATCACAGGCGATCCAGCAACCGTTGATGGATATTGTCAAAACCGCCGTTGGACATGATGAGAACCAGATCGGCGGGCGCAGCATGGATGACCAGAAAATCGATGATGGCGTCCGTGTCCGCGAAAAAGTGCGCGTCTTTACCTTGCATTTTTAGGTCATTGACCAGCTGCTCTGATGAAAATTGCTCCGCAGCGGGAATTTTTCTGACCGCCGGAGGCTTGCGGATACAGATCAGATCGGCCATGTCAAAGGCATGCGCATAGTCGTTTTGAAAAATGCTGCGCATACTGGTAGCGGTTCTGGGTTCGAAGACGGCGATCAGCCGACCGCCGGCCGATATCGATTTCACCGCCCGGATGGTCTCCCGCACGGCAGTCGGATGATGGGCGAAATCATCCATGACCGTTATGCGCCGTCTTTGTCCCCGGATTTCCTGGCGGCGCTTAATCCCCTCAAAAGATTCAAGTGCCGCCTGCATGACAGGCAGTGGAATATTTAAATGATCAGCCATGGCAATAATCGACAGTGCATTGGCCAGATTGTGTTCGCCGAAAAGTTTTGTTCGGAATCCGCCGAAACGGTGGGTGTTTTTAAAGACTTCAAACGTCGTCCACGGCGGATCCAGGGATATAAAGCCCAGGCGCCAGGCGGAGCCTGTTTTATTGCCATAGCGCTCATGAGGGCAGCTGCAACGGCCAATGAGCGCATCGATATTTTCATCGCCGTCAAATGCAAGCAGTAAGCTGGAACCGGCCAGACCGGATATAAAGCGGCCGAAGGCCTCTTTGACATGGTCCAGGTCATTGAAAATATCCGCATGATCAAATTCTACACTGGTCAGAACCGCCATCTGCGGCTGATAGTGAAAGAACTTCGGCACCTTGTCAAAAAAAGCCGTATCGTACTCGTCACCCTCAATCACAAAATAAGAACCATGGCCAAGGCGGTAGTTGCTGTTAAAATTTTTCAGGATGCCGCCGATCATAAAAGACGGGTCATGGCCGGCTTTATGCAGCATCCAGGCCAGGATGGAGGATGTCGTGGTCTTGCCGTGAGTGCCGCTGACCAGAAGCGTCTTCTTGCCGCGCGCCACAAAATGATTTAAGGCCTGGGGCATGGAGCAAAACGGCAGTCCCATGCGCTGCAACTTAACGGCTTCCGGGTTCTCCCGGGTGACGACATTACCGACCACAACCAGATCCGGTCCATACTCAAGGTTTTTCTCCCTGAAACCGTCCATGATTCGAATGCCCTTTTGCTCTAAAAAAGTGCTCATGGGTGGATACACTTTTTGATCGGAACCGGTCACTTCAAAACCAAGGTCGCGCAGCATACAGGCCAGGGCGCCCATACCAGTGCCGCACACTGCGGTTAAATGGATCTTTTGCACGGTCTCACTGATTCTGTTTTTGGTCATGTCCATCATCATCATCATCATGTTACATCGTAGTGAAGTGTTGCCCGCATATCAGAAAACAGAAGTTATGAAGCTGGGAAGCTGGGAGGCTGAGAAGCGGGGAAAAGGAGAAACGGGGAGGTTGAGAAGGCGGAAATTTGGTCTTTACTCCTCAACATTAATACCGTGCGCCTCGGGCCGTTCTCCGTGCGCCTTTCTCCTTTATCCTTTCGCCTTTTTCCTTTCACCTTTAACCTTTTACCTATCAGCTATAAGCCATGAGCGATTCCCCATCAACCATCAACTATGAACTATGAGCCGGCGCGACAGCGCCTACCCCGCACCTCGTAACACGCAACCCGCTACTCGCAACCTGCAACCCGCAACCCATATCCCGTCATACGTGAAACCTGAAACCTCTTTTTATGGCGCCAAGGGAAATTGACCGAGGGTAAGCGTAATAACCATTTTAAAGGGGATCTTCATCACCGCGTCCGGTCATCGAGTACCGTCCGGATATTTTTGGATAGGGTTTGCAGATTAAAGGGCTTTTGAATAAACGCGTTGCAGCCTCGATTGAGAATGTCCGTGGCCTGGCCGTCAATGCTATAACCGCTGCAAAGGATCACTTTAACGGCCGGATTAATCTTCCTTAGCCTGTCAAATGCTTCACCGCCGCCGACTTTCGGCATGACCATGTCCAGCAGGACAAGATCGATTTTATCCCGGTGCTCCCGGTAGACTGCAACGCATTCGTCGCCATTTCGGGCAGTTAAAACCTCAAATCCCAGTTTGGCCAACATGCGCGTACCGACATCGATGATCATTTCCTCATCATCCACCAGCAACACCGTCTCCTTTCCCCGCAAAGGTTTTCCGGCCGTTTCCTGCTGGACGGGGGCATGTGTTTGGCTGGCCGGAAAAAAAACATCGAACCGGGTCCCCCGGCCTTTGCGGCTGGTGACATCAATGAAACCCTCGTGATTTTTAACAATGCCATAAACCGAGGCCAGTCCCAGACCGGTTCCGCGCCCTTTGTCTTTGGTGGTGAAAAAAGGGTCGAATATTCTGCGCTGGGTTTCTACATCCATCCCGACGCCGGTGTCGGCAATGCTGATTTTAACATAGCGCCCGGCTTTCACCAGGTAAGGCCTGTACTCGTCTTTTTCAGCGGCGAAATTTACGGTCCGAACCGTTAGCGTCCCCTCCTGCGGCATGGCCTGCAGAGCGTTCATATAAAGGTTGAAAATAACCTGCTCTACTTGACTCTGGTCTGCCTCTACGATCCATAGATCCGGGGCATACTCAGCCTTAAATGTAATTCTTTTATTGGCTCGACTGAAAAGCAGACTTTGCTCTTGCAAAAGATGGTTGACATCCGTCAGGCGCACCTCATATTTACCGCCCCGCGCAAACCCCAGCAATTGTTTGGTGAGTTCTACGCCGCTTGATACATATTCTTCGATTTTTTTGAAGTTTTGATACAGAGGCGAGTCGGGATCCAGCTCTAAAAGTGAAAGGGATATGTTACCCTGAATTCCCATCAGCAGGTTGTTAAAATCGTGGGCAACACCTCCCGCCAAAGTCCCGATGGCTTCCATTTTCTGGGCCTGGCGCAGCTGTCTCTGCAGCTGAACCTCATGGGTCACATCCCGCTGAACACCGACAAAATTGGTAATCTCGCCCGCTTTGTTTCTAACCGGTGAAATGGTTGCCTCAGTCTCATAGAAGCTGCCATCCTTTTTCTTGTTGTTGAATCGCCCCTTCCAGATTTCCCCCTGTCTGAGGGTCTGCCACATATCCCTGAAAAGAGATTTGTCGTGTTTGCCGCTGTCCAGCAGGGAGATATGCCGGTCGATTACTTCCGGACGTGAATACCCTGTAATCTCCTCAAACGCCGGGTTAACGTATTGGATATTTCCGGCAAGGTCGGTAATGACAATGGCCTCCGCCGTGTTTTCAACGGCGGTGGCCAGGCGCGACTGCTCGTCGGTTTGATCGGAGCCAGGGTAGTGTTTCACGGTGTTGTCGGGTTCCTTTTCTACCATTCCCACCAGTTCTAAGCTTCTTCAGGATTTTTGAGGTCCTCCAGCTGATTCATGACGACCGGGCTCAGATTCCTGTCGAATTCGGCATGAATCACATATTCATTAAAAGGCTCACTATTGACGGCCACCACGATGCCGCTGCAGTTGACTTCAAGATCAGATGCCAGCTCGTCAAACGTCAACTTCATATTCAAATTGCGGCCGAGCAGCACGCTGGAAGCCTTTTGCGTTGTTTTCATAAGAAATGCCAATCCGCTGCCGGATATGTCTAAAAGCTCTGCTCTGAAAGGTTTGGCCACCGGTTGATTCGTGTCGCCCAACATCTGCACCAACACTTTGCCCGGCAAATTAAGCCGGGGGTCGACTCTGCGCTCCAGATTTTTGGCTTTTAATAAATCTGCAACCGCGTCCAGGTTTCTACAGTAATCATTCAGCTTCGCTTCTAAACCCGCGGCTTTCTCACCCATCTTTTCCAGGTCACTTTTTAGTAGTACACGTAATTTCACTTGGGAATCCGTAATGACGGAGGTGGTGCAAAAGGCATCTGAGAAAAAGAATGCATCCTCACCAAAAATCTCACCGGGTCCCAGGGTTTTGAGCAAGATGGCCTTTTCCTCCTGTCGGTAAAACATCTTCAGCCGGCCTTCATCGATCAGATAGAGACGGGACCGCATTTCACCCTGCTTGAAAATCATGTGATTAGCCGGGTATTGCTCTAACTTCATCCCGTAAAAGAGCGTGTTGGTTTCCTCCATCGTCAGTTTCCCGTATAGTTCGGCCCAGATGTTCAGGTGGTCCTTATCGATAGCGCCACTTTTTTCGATTTCTATGATTTCGCCGGTCTTTACGATTTCTTTTAGTGCCATGGCATCCACTTCAAACAGCCTGTCGCGCAGTGAATCCGCTCGGTTGAATTTCTTTTCCCTGGCATTTTTTACAATTAAATTTACCAGCAGTTGAACGGCTGCTTCAGTGTTGTTCTCCTGCAGATACTGCTCGATCAATTTTTCGTGCTCGGATGGATCACCCAAAGTCTATACCTCCCTTTCAATCGTAAGCATTCACATACACACAGTTCACACGCCCGCGTTTCAGATCTGATACAAACCCTACATCTCTGAACCTTTAAACCTAAGAACTTTTGAATCCTGAGCTCTGAATCCTAAAATTGAATCTAATTATATCACGTATTTAAGTTTTAGTAAAAAAATAAAACCGGTGCTCTCCGGAAGGAGAGACCGGTTTTTCGGGGCGTAGAACAATTTGCTATTTGCTCAGGTCCGACAGAACCTGTTCGGCAGCGCTGATGGTGGCATCGATGTGCTCATCGGTGTGGGCGGCTGAAAGAAAAAGCACTTCGAACTGGGAGGGGGCTATGTATATGCCCTGTTGCCGCATTCCCTGGTAAAATGCGGAAAACATTGCAAGATCACAGGTTTTGGCATCGTCGAAGTTGGTAACATTCTTATCTGTAAAAAACATTCCGAGCATGGAGCCGACGTGGTCGACCCGGGCTGAGATACCCGCCTTTTGAGCAGCACCGGCGAAACCGGACGTCAGGCGGTTCGAATTTTCTGCCAGGCTTTCATAAAAACCTTCTTTTTTGAGCTGTGCAAGAGTGGCGATACCTGCCGCCATCGCAATGGGATTGCCGGAGAGGGTTCCGGCCTGATAAACCGATCCCTGGGGGGCTATCTGAGACATGATGTCTTTTTTACCGCCATAGGCCCCCACCGGCAGTCCCCCGCCGATGACCTTGCCGAAGCAGGTCAGATCCGGCATAATTCCGTAAAGCGTTTGGGCACCGCCGTAAGCGACCCGGAAGCCGGTCATGACCTCGTCAAAAATTAGGATCGCTCCGTTCTTTTCGGTTAACTCTCGCAAAGTTTGCAGAAATCCGGGCTGCGGTGGCACGAGTCCCATATTGCCGGCCACCGGCTCGATGATGACGCAGGCCACTTGATTGCCTTTTGCGTCCATTGCCTGTTTGATCGCGTTCAGGTCATTATAGGGCAGCGAAAGCGTGTGCCGGGCAACATCTTCGGGAACCCCCGGGCTGCCGGGAATTCCCAGGGTCGCCACGCCGGATCCGGCAGCCACCAGCAAAGTGTCCGCATGGCCGTGATAGCAGCCGTCAAATTTTATAACCAAATCGCGTCCGGTAACACCGCGTGCCAGCCTGATCGCACTCATGGTAGCCTCGGTGCCCGAGTTCACCATGCGCACGACCTCCACCGATGCCACGGCTTCGATAACCATTTCGGCCAGCTGAATCTCTAAATCAGTAGGGGCGCCGAAGCTGGTTCCTCTCCCCAGCACGGCGCTGATCGCTTCCAGCACGGCCGGATGCCGGTGGCCAAGGATCATGGGTCCCCAGGAACCAATATAGTCAATGTAGCGGTTGCCGTCCGCATCGTATATCAAACAGCCGTCGGCGCGATCGATGAACAGCGGATCTGCTCCGACGGACTTGCAGGCCCGCACCGGACTGTTGACACCGCCGGGAATTATTTTCAAAGCACGTTCGTACAATATTCGGGATTTTTTGAATTCCATCTTATCTGAATCCTTTCTTTGGCCAAAACAGGTTGACATTTATAAGCGGATGACAAAGTATCAGATAGTATTTTCATGGTCAAGTCATGAAAATAGCTCATAGCTGATAGCTCATAGCGG
>Ga0307426_1002578_pt1 | contig 11233 bp, 7 predicted proteins | sample SalMarWE160340MG_FD_202165 | JGI IMG/M metagenome (GOLD analysis project Ga0307426, IMG submission 202165) | Salt marsh sediment microbial communities from the Plum Island Ecosystem LTER, Massachusetts, United States - WE1603-40 | ecosystem: Environmental > Aquatic > Marine > Intertidal zone >... | reverse complement strand
GGTAACGACACTAAGTTGTTATTATTACGCTCTGCACATGGTATTTGTACTGCTCCCCTTCTGTCAAATCGGTTTAAATTGGAATTATCCAGAATAGATTCCATTTGGGCCATTGTTATGCATTTTTACACATGGTACTTCTGTAAAAAGTAAAATTAAACATTTTACCTTTTACAGGGGCAGGACATTGCTACCTAAAGCTATAAAAAGCGATGCAAAATGAAGAAGCACTAATATTTACGGCATCTTAGAGGTTTTGGCTCCGGCGGAGGGATTCGAACCCCCGACATGGTGGTTAACAGCCACCCGCTCTGCCAGCTGAGCTACACCGGAACCGAATAAATAAGCTCAGAACTAAAGCAGATTAATTTATCTTGATGAGCATGAACAGTCAAGGGAATCAGGCACAATTTTATGCTCTCGACATAAAGGCTAAGAAGATTTTTCGGTTGATTAGGACCCCACGCAAACGTATACTAAATTATAACTTCCCGACACGAAGTACTTATATGACCGACAAAAAGGAAAAGGCGAAGGAAAAAGAGAAGCATACCAACTTACTTCCTGCTCCTACAACATCGCTCCACCGCTATCTGGCTGAAATCAGTAATTACCCGGTGCTGAGCCGCGAGGAAGAATACGAGCTCGCGATGAAATACAAGAACGACGGCGATCTCGAAGCGGCGAGAAAGCTCGTAACTTCCAATCTCAAGTTCGTCGTCCGTGTGGCGAACGAATACAAGAATTACGGCTTCAACACGATGGACCTGATACAGGAAGGAAACGTAGGGCTCATGCACGCGGTCAAGGGCTTCGATCCGACAAAGGGTTACAGGCTCATTTCCTATGCCGTCTGGTGGATTCGCGCGTACATACAGAACTACATAATCAGAAGCTGGAGCCTGGTTAAGCTCGGCACGACTCAGGCGCAGAGGAAGCTCTTTTACAAGCTCAGGTCTACGAAGAACGAGATGGAAATGGGTGGCAAGGAGCTGGGCGCGGAAGATTATGAGGAGCTGGCTGAGCGACTCGAAGTCCCCAAGGAAGCTGTCCTCGAAATGGAGCAGCGAATGGGTAGCAAGGACCTCTCGCTCGATGTGCCGGTCAAAAAAGAAAACGACACGACTCACCTCGAATTCCTCTCCGAGGAAGTAGCGACCCAGGAGGAGCTTATAACTAAGGCCGAAGAGCAAGAGCGCGTAAAAGAAGGTATGTCCGAGGCCCTCAAAACGCTTAAGGAGAGGGAGCGCTACATCATTGAGAAAAGGGTTTTATCCGACAAGCCGCTCACGCTTGAAGAGCTGGGGACCAAATTCAATATCTCCAGGGAAAGGGTAAGACAGATAGAAAGCGCCGCGCTTAAAAAGTTAAAACGCGTACTTGAAGAAAAGGGAATCAGCCGGGAATAGTTATGTCGCCTAGTTTTCCGTGGTTATAATATCGAACACTTTATTTAAGGCTTCACCGAGCTTCTCCGGCTTGTCCCCGCCCGCCTGAGCCATGTCGGGCCTGCCCCCGCCCCTGCCTCCTATGACAGGCGCAAGCTCTTTAACGATATTGCCCGAATGATATTTCTTGTTAAGGTCCCCAGTCACCCCGACGAGTATAAAAGCCTTCCCGTTCTCCCTGCTGCCGAGAACGGCGATGCCGGATTTGAGTTTGTTTCTTATGTCATCCCATACCTTTCTCAACTGGCCGGCGTCGGCTTCGGGAATCTCGACGGACAGAATGTTCATCCCGTTCACCTGTTTGACATTATCCATCAGGTCGCCCACACGCTCGCTCAGCATCTTGCTCTTGTAACTTTCGAGCTCTTTTTTGGCGACTTCGTGCTCCTCAACGAGCTTCTTTAGCCTGGTGATCAGGTCCGATTCAGGAACTTTCAATATCTTAGAAGCCTCCGCGAGTTTGTCTTCCTCACCCCTTATATAATTCCAGGCTGACTCTCCGGCAAGCGCTTCGATACGCCTTACCCCCGCGGAGGATGCGGTTTCATGCACTATCTTGAATGGACCGGCTTCTCCCGCCGATTCGAGGTGAGTTCCGCCGCAGAGCTCCTTGCTGTAATCACCGATGCTCACTACACGCACCTTATCCCCGTATTTCTCGGCGAAGAAGGCCATCGCCCCTTGCTTTATCGCCTCGTCATACGGAACGTCGGGCCTGGCTATGACCTTGTCGTCCCACCTTATCCTTTCGTTCACGATGTCTTCCATCTTTCTGAGCTGCTTGTCGTCGACCTGTGAATGGTGGGTGAAGTCGAACCTCAGCCTGCCGGGTGCGACGAGCGATCCCGCCTGCCCTACGTGCGTCCCCAGCACCTCCCTCAAAACTGCGTGTAGTATATGCGTAGTCGAATGGTGAGTCTCCGCGCCGAGCCTAAGTTTTTCATTTACCTTCAGTTCCACCTCATCGCCGACCCAGAGATTGCCCTTCTTCACTTTTGTGTGATGGACTATGATCGTAGGCAGGGGCTTCTTCGTATCAATCACATCTCCAATACCGCCCTCGCCTTCCATTGTCCCCTTGTCTCCTACCTGACCGCCCGATTCTCCGTAAAACGGCGTCCGGTCGGTAATAATCTCGACAACATCCCCCTCGCCGGCGCTGTCTACCAAAATTCCGTCTCTTATTATTGCAGTAATTCTTCCCGTATCACGAGTTTTGTCATAACCCGAGAAATCGACCACCAGACCGCCCGAGACAAACTCCCTGTAAAGAGGCTCGAGCTCTTCTTCTCCCGACCCCTTCCAGGCCTTTCTCGATTTCTCCCTTTGCTTTTCCATCTCTTTTTCGAAAGCCGGGAGATCGAGCGTGAGACCACGCTCACGAGCGATATCCTGAGTAAGGTCTACAGGAAAACCGTAAGTGTCGTAAAGCTTGAATACGACCTCTCCGGGTAGAACCTTTTTCCCTTTTAACTTTTCGATCTCTTCGTTCAGCAGCTCGAGGCCCCGGTCTATAGTCTCGAAGAATCTCTCTTCTTCGTTCTTGACTACTTCTGCGACAAAATCGATCCGGTCGTCAAGCTCGGGATATGCATCCCTCATTATCTCACGGACGCGGTCCGTTATCTTGTAAAGGCACGGATCCTCGATGCCCAGCATTTTAGCGTGGCGGACAGCCCGTCTGAGTATTCTCCTGAGCACGTATCCCCTGCCCTCGTTCGACGGGAATACGCCGTCCGTGATCAGGAACGTCACGGCGCGCGCGTGATCGGCTATCACACGCATCGAAACGTCGGACGATGAATCCTCGCCGTATTTCTTCTTCGATATTTCCTCAACGCGGGATATTATTCCCCTGAAAAGGTCTGTTTCATAGTTACTCTTCACGCCTTGAAGCACAGCCGTGATCCTTTCAAGCCCCATACCGGTGTCGATGCTCGGATTCGGAAGCGGATTGAGATTCCCGTCCTTATCCCTGTCGTACTGCATGAAAACGAGGTTCCATAGCTCAAGATAGCGGTCACAGTCGCACCCGACTTTGCAGTCCGCTTTGCCGCAGCTGAATTCCTCACCCTGATCAATCAGAATCTCGGAGCATGGCCCGCAAGGCCCGGTGTCCCCCATAGCCCAGAAATTATCCTTCTCGCCCATCCTCACAATCCGATCAGGTGAAACACCTACCACGTCGCGCCAGAGCTCCGCTGCCTCGTCGTCCTGCTCGAACACGGTAACCCAGAGTTTTTCTTCCGGAAGCTCGAAGACTCCGTTTATAAGCTCCCATCCGAACTCGATAGCTTCTTTTTTGAAATAATCACCGAAAGAAAAATTACCAAGCATTTCGAAAAACGTATGATGCCTCGACGTGTAGCCGACGTTCTCGAGGTCGTTGTGCTTTCCCCCTGCCCTCACGCACTTCTGAGAAGACGCGGCCCTCTTGTAATCACGCTTATCGAGTCCGAGGAACACGTCCTTGAACTGGACCATTCCGGCGTTCGTAAAGAGGAGCGTCGGGTCGTTCTTCGGTATGAGCGATGAGCTCTTAACGACCGTATGACCTTTACTCTCGAAATATTTCAGAAACTGAGTTCTTATTTCCGAACCTGTCATAATCAAACCTTTGTACTATATTGAATCAGACAGCCGCCTCATTCGCGCGTCTCGACTTCTTTGTATTCCTGACCGGATATTCAGCCGCCAGCTGACCGCATGCACCCAGAATGTCCCGGCCGCGGCTTTTTCTTATCCTCACGTTTATTCCGAACGACATTAATATTTCCTGAAAACCGAGAACTCTTTCCCGGCTCGGTGAGCGGTACGGGAGCGGCTGAGACTCGTTGAACGGAATAAGATTCACCTTACAATTGATGCCGCTTAAAAGTTTTCCCAGATCATAAGCGTCTTTATCGGAGTCGTTAACTCCTTTAAGCAGAACGTATTCGAACATCAGCGTTTTTCTCGTCGGAACGGGAAACTTCACGCTCGCTTTTATGAGCTCCTTTATCGGATATCTTTTATTAATAGGCATAATTTCATTTCTGAGCGCGTCAGTGGGAGCGTTAAGGGAAACGGCTAGATTCACGGATATCTGATCTCCAAGCTCCTTCATCTTCGGAACGAGCCCGGAGGTCGAAACGGTAAGACGTCTCGGTGAGAGAGCGAGATAGTTAGGGTCTGTAAAGGTCTTCAGCACTCTCACCAGATTATCCAGATTATCCAGAGGTTCGCCCATGCCCATAAAAACGATATTGGTCACCGTACCGCCGTTAATTCTGTTAACGAGCAGGTACTGATCGAGTATTTCCGAGGGTGTGAGGTTCCTTATTCTCCCCACCGTGCCAGTGAGACAAAAGGTGCATCCCAGAGAGCACCCTACCTGTGAGGATATGCAGAGCGTATGTCTGCCCTTATCCGGGATGAGAACGCTTTCGATCTGATTGCCGTCCGAGAGCCTGAACAAGTACTTTTTTGTGCCGTCTTTAGACATCTGCTCTTCCGACAGCTCGATTGAGTCCCCGAGAGAAAAAGCGCCTTTCAGAGCCTCGCGCAGGTCCTTCGACAAATCCGTCATCTCGTCGAACGAGGGCACGCCCTTGCCGTATATCCATTTCCCGATCTGGCGCGCGCGGAACGGCTCGAGCCCGTTATCGGTAATGAATTTTTCTATCTCTTTTGGACTTAAGTCCTTTATATTGATGCTTTCTTTCAAATTCCTGATCATAATTTTTATCCAAATAATGATACAAGCCCGATTTGTATAAGACAATAGTAAGGACAGAACAATACCAAGCGGCCAATGTACGACACCGATTATAGTATGGGCACGATATATATAATCTCTAGCCCGCGCCTTTAACCGCCGGGAACTCCTCGATAAGCTCGGAGTATCTGACGAGCTCTTTTCTTATTTCGACTATTTCTTCCTTTACGCGGCCCTTTCTCTCCTCATCCACCTTGAAATACGCCGATTTCCTGAGCGCAAGCCTGCTCACGAGGGAAAGATATTTGTTTTTGTTCAGGTATTCCGGAAACCAGTCGCTCTTTCTCATGGCTCCATATGACATAAGAATTTTTTTATATGCCACGGGCAGCACGTTCAGATCGAACTCCTCCAGCAGAATCGACTCCCTATCTTTCCTCTCCCTTCTGATACCCAGTACAAAAATTATGAAAATGATGACGATGTAGGTAAAAAGGAGTATTACAGCCAGTCCCCAATACGCCGCGACTGTCGATGTAACGAGGTAGTTCCAGGTGCCGTGAAGGAATATGGCCATTGCATAAAAAATAATCACCCTGTTGATACCCCTTGTTCCCTTATCTCTCAGCATGCTGATTCCCGCGCCGAATGTGGCGCTGGCCGCACAGTGCATATTGGCCGTCAATATGCTCCTTGCAAAGAGCATATTGAGCCACTCGTATCCGGGAGACGGTCCTGCGAGCAGGGTAAAGTACAAAAAGTTCTCCGTCATTCCGAATCCGAGCCCCGATGCCGCTCCGTACACCAGGCCGTCTGTGACGTTATCGAACTGCCTGTATCTAAGTAGAAAGAAAACCACGAGCCCCTTCATTAACTCTTCCACGACGGGAGCAAGAACTACAGATGAAAAGTCGTATCCGGAGCTATAAATTAAATCCCCGAACGCCCTGATGCCGGCTTCCGTTCCCACCATCGATAAAAACACGGCTCCGAAGCCGCCCCAGAGGTAGGCGCCGAACACATATCTGAGCGGCTCCCTGTCGTAGCGGTCAAGCCACCAGATAAAGAAAAGCATGGCAATCATCGGAGCCACTGCCACTATAAGAGATATGTATATAACTACGTGATCCATAATTTATATCGAAAGATTATAATGTAACGAGTACTGTGATAACAAGGGCCTTTATTCAAGTTGTTTTTTGACATAGTTGTAACCAATCCGTCAGGCAGAATTGTCCTACATTTAAAGGGGGGGAACAGTGTTTTGAAAAACCCGGATATAATGTCATAATTGATGTTTTCTTTCCGTATCAAATTTAAATCCTCGGTTAAATGTATAGAACCAGATTAACTGGTATATTAATGGTATAGAGGGACTGATGACAGCATGTCCAATGAGGAAATAGCGAAGAGCCACGGCCTTACGGCGGGAGAGTATCAGAAAATTAAAGATACGCTCGGGAGAGAGCCGAATATAACTGAAATAGGCATTCTCGCCGCCATGTGGTCCGAACACTGCTCATACAAAAGCTCAAAAATCCATCTCCGCAAATTACCGACAAAAGGCGAAAAGATCATACAGGGGCCCGGTGAGAACGCAGGCGTTGTGGATATTGGAGACGGCCTCTGCGCCGTATTCAAGATGGAAAGCCACAACCATCCTTCATTTATAGAGCCATACCAGGGGGCGGCCACGGGTGTGGGAGGAATATTAAGGGACATTTTTACCATGGGCGCGCGTCCAGTCGCCGTGCTCGACTCGCTCAGATTCGGAGACCCCTCCCTGCCCAAGACAAAGCACGTCGTGGGCGGCGTGATAGCCGGAATCGCAGGGTACGGAAACTGCATCGGGATACCTACAGTGGGGGGAGAAGTTTATTTCGACTCCTGTTACAATGGCAACCCGCTCGTAAACGTGTTCGCGCTCGGTATAACCAAGACGGACAAGATTTTCCGCGGATACGCGAAGGGAGTCGGCAATCCGGTGATCTATGTAGGATCGAAAACGGGCAGGGACGGTATTCACGGGGCGGTTATGGCTTCGGAAACGTTCACGAAAGAGGCCGAGGAGAAAAGGCCCGCCGTTCAGGTGGGCGATCCGTTTACTGAGAAGCTACTTCTCGAAGCGTGCCTGGAGCTCTTCAAGACCGGCGTTGTCGTGGGGATACAGGACATGGGCGCGGCGGGGCTTACTTCATCCTCTACGGAAATGGCGGAGCGCGCCGGGACGGGAATAAGAATAGACATAGACAAGGTGCCGAGAAGAGAAGAATCCATGACGCCGTATGAAGTCATGCTCTCAGAGTCGCAGGAAAGAATGCTCATGGTGCTGGAACGGGGAAAAGAGGAGATCGCCGAAAAGATATTCAGGAAATGGAACCTCGACTTCAGCGTCATCGGCGAGGTCACAGACACTAAGAGGATCGTCTTGACCGAAAAGGGAAAGGAGGTCGCGGACATACCCATCAGCCTCATATCTGAGGAAGCTCCCGTATACGAAAGGCCTATTAGTGAGCCGGTGTACATAAAGGACATAAACAAGGAGTCAGGCCCGGACATCCCCGTGCCTCAGAATTTAGAGAACGTTTTCCTATCCATACTTGCGGCTCCTACAATCGCGAGCAAGCGGTGGATATACGAGCAGTACGACCATATGGTCAGGACCGATACCGTGACTCTTCCGGGGTCGGACGCCGCCGTGATAAGGGTAAAAGGCACGTCAAAGGCCGTCGCGATGACGGTCAACTGCAATTCCAGATACTGCTATCTCGACCCGTACGCGGGGACGGCAATAGCGGTCGCCGAGTGCGCGAGGAACCTGGCCTGCTCGGGCGCAGAGCCTGTGGCCGTTACGGACTGTCTCAACTTCGGCAGCCCCGAGAACCCGGGCGTGATGTGGCAGTTCAAGCGCTCGATAGAAGGCATGGCGGACGCTGTCACGAAGCTCAACACGCCTGTTGTGAGCGGAAACGTGAGCTTCTACAACGAAACGGAAGGCAAGGCCATCTACCCGACGCCTACAATAGGCATGGTCGGAATCATACCCGACATAGAAAAGCGCCTGACGCAGTGGTTCAATGATGAGGGGGACATAATAGTTCTTCTGGGACAAACCACAGTGGAATTCGGCGGGAGCGAGTACATGCAGACAGTTCAGGGCGTATGCGGGGGAACACCACCCGCCCTTGATCTGGAGGCGGAGTCCGCACTAATAAGAGCTTTACTCGAAGCTTCGGGCGGAGGTATAATTAAATCAGCACACGATCTTTCAGAGGGAGGTCTGGCTGTTTCGCTGGCAGAATCCTGTTTCACGCCGAAAGGCCTTTTTGGAATTCGAGTCACGCTGCCCGATACCATAAGGAAAGACGCTCTCTTGTTTTCGGAATCCCAGGCACGGGCAATAATTTCACTGGACAATCGCAATTTAAAGAGTCTTGAAGAAATCGTACAAAAACACGACGTACCCATGGCCGTGATAGGAAATGTGGAGGGCGGGAGGTTCCACATCGAGGGTATGATTGATATCCCCGTAGCGGAAGCCCGCAAAGCGTGGGAATCAGGATTCGAGAATAAACTAAAGAGTTATGCCTAAGCTTAAAGAAGAGTGCGGTGTATTCGGTATCTACAATAATCTCGAAGCATCCAATCTGACATATCTGGGTCTTCACGCTCTTCAGCACAGGGGCCAGGAGAGCGCCGGTATCGTCACGTCGGACGGAGTGAACCTGCATAAGCATAAAGATATGGGGCTGGTATCCGATATATTCGACGAAGCAACACTTTCCGGCCTTCCCGGTCAGCACGCCATAGGCCACGTCCGCTATTCCACGACCGGTTCGAGCCAGACCAAGAACATGCAGCCCATAGTGATCAACTATTTCCGAGGGGCCCTTGCAATAGCGCACAACGGAAACCTCACCAACGCGAAGACGCTCAGGGACGAGCTCGAAGGGGAAGGCGCGATCTTCCAGTCCACAACCGACACTGAAGTTATAGTCCACCTCATAGCCAAATCCAAAGAGGAAAAACTCGTCCGCAGAATAATCGAGGCGCTCACCAGGTGCAAGGGCGCGTATTCGCTGATGTTCCTCACGCCGGAATCCGTTATCGCGGTGAGAGACCCTTACGGATTCAGGCCGCTCGTTATGGGCAAGCTTGGAGACTCCGTAGTTTTCGCGTCCGAGACATGCGCGTTTGACCTCATCGAGGCGGAATACACAAGAGAAGTCGAGCCGGGGGAATTAATCCTTGTGGACAAGAACGGGGTTCAATCGTTCAAGCCTTTCGGCGAGACAAAGCACGCCTACTGCGTTTTTGAATACATATATTTCGCGAGGCCGGACAGTTTTCTCACCGGGCGGAATGTGTATCAGGTCAGAAAGGAGCTCGGTAAACAGCTTGCGAAAGAGCACCCGGCGGACGCTGACATTGTAGTCGCGGTTCCGGATTCGGGAGTGCCCTCGGCTATGGGATTTGCCGAAGAAGCCGGGCTACCGCTCGAGATGGGACTGTTGCGGAGCCACTACGTAGGGCGAACGTTCATACAGCCCCAGCAGTCGATAAGGAATTTCGGCGTCAAGCTGAAGCTGAACGCGATTAAGGAAGTACTCGAAGGAAAGCGGGTCGTTATTATCGACGACTCGATCGTAAGGGGTACGACGTCGAGGAAGATAGTCAAGATGATACGCTCCGCGGGGGCGAAAGAAGTCCACATGAGGATAAGCTCCCCTCCGACCAAGTTCTCCTGTTACTACGGAATCGATACGCCGCTCAAGGAAGAGCTGATCGCGAACTCGCTGGACGTGGACGAGATCAGGAAGTACATAACGTCCGACTCACTCGGTTATTTGAGTCTTGAAGGCGTCATGAAAGCGGTAGAGGATACGAAGAAGCTAAACGGCGGCGAGACCTTCTGTAACGCCTGCTTCACAGGGAAATATCCGGTCGAGCTGACCGACCAAAAGAAAATCAAGCAGAAACAGCTCGGCCTCTTCGGGGGTTGAAATCCATCCTAAAGATTTTATTCTAAATCTAATTCACTTACGTCAATCATAGCAGCATCAGCTTTGTTTTGGAGATTGATATCATTGGTAACTAACACTACTTTCGCGGTTGGATTATTAGTTATCACCGAGAGGGTACTTGCTAAAATACGATCATCCGAAATGTCAGAATCAAGCCATGAAAGAGTATTTTTCATGTCAGGCTCTCTAGACTCTGCTAAAATTCTCATATTCCTGTTGACTTTAACACCTTGAGTCAAGGCTCCTTGATTCCGCCACCCCTTGATACGCTTTATGGCTTTCTCTGCTTTTTCTCTAACATCAGGATTCCGGTGTAAAATTTTTAGACTATCCAGTTCTGCAAGAACAGTCGGTAGTAACAAAAAAGTAAAGCTTTTCGTTTCGGCTATGGAACAGTATAAAGATGGGTCCGAAGACACAAGGAGAGAATTAGTATCAGGAATCAAGAATACCTCCTGATTAGCATCCGATTCCAAAACATCAATTAATTGCTCTAACTCTAACGAAGCGCATCGGAGGTGTTTTTCATTCTCATCCGGCTCTGAAGAAAGGGACCAATTTTTACTCAATTCAAGCCATACTCTAAAGGATTCGTCAGCAGTTTGCAGACGTTCAGACAAGTTCCTAGGTGCATTTTGCAGAAGTAAAGACAGAAGTTCTGAAAAACTATCGTATCTTCGCTTTATCTTTAACTGAGTTTTATCTTGGATAGGTGTACGCTCATCCCAATAAAAATCAGGATAAATCACAATAACGTTTGGATTATAGTTATAGTAATGCTTAATAGGAATTTCACCTATCAGTACACATAAATCATTTGTTGTCTCTTCTAATTGTTGTCTTAATTTTTTACTTATGCTGATTTTGTATGCCTCTATATACAATATAAATCTAGCATTTTCATTATCATAAATTGAAATCAGTATTTCGAGTACTTAGTAATGAGATTGATTGCCTCAGAAATTATACGCTATTTATTTGTACGATCTTAATTTTCACTATAAATCTTTTTTTTCTAACACTTTCATATACATATTGTAGTCTATGGCCGTAACTGTGCCTAC
>Ga0307426_1002576_pt1 | contig 11234 bp, 8 predicted proteins | sample SalMarWE160340MG_FD_202165 | JGI IMG/M metagenome (GOLD analysis project Ga0307426, IMG submission 202165) | Salt marsh sediment microbial communities from the Plum Island Ecosystem LTER, Massachusetts, United States - WE1603-40 | ecosystem: Environmental > Aquatic > Marine > Intertidal zone >... | reverse complement strand
CTGGGGCTTCTCTTTCTCGGCAGAACCAGACCCGGATTCGATCCGGACTGGGGAAAAGCGATGAAACAGTCCATCCGCTCTTTTCTCGACGCTTCGGGATATCCGTACTTCATACCCAGCGAGAATATCCCCACCGACGGACAGCTGCGGAGGGCGATCTCGAGCTGCCGGTCCGAGGGGGTGCAGATCCTGATCGTCACCCAGCCCACGGTCAGCGACGGGCGGCTGGCCCCGGTCCTGGCTCAAGCATGGGGCGATCCCCTCGTCCTTTGGGCGACGCCGGAGAAGCAGACCGGAGCGATGATCAGCAGCAACTCTCTGGTGGGCAGCCACATCTTTGCTTCGACTCTGCGTCAGCTGCATCACCGTTTCGAATTCGTCTACGGGGGACCCGATTCCAAGGAAACCAAGGAGGAGTTCGACCTGGCCGTCGGGGTAATCGCCGCGACAACAGGACTTTCTCGGGCCAAGATCGGCCTGATCGGCGCTCACGCTCCGGGATTCATCAACCTGGCCGCAGACCCCGCCCTGATCAGCGCCACCTTCGGAGTCCAGCTCTACCATCAGAGCATCCACGAGTTCCTGCAGCGCTTCGAAGCCGTGGCGGCGGAAGAGATTTCCTCTGATGTGACCGAATTCGAGAAACTGAAAATCCCGCTGAGGGATGTAGAAGCTGAGGTTCTTCCCGTGTCCTCCCGATTTTACCTGGCCTTCAGAGGACTGATGAAAGAGGAAAACCTCGATGCTCTTGCGGTACGCTGTTGGCCGGAGCTACCCAATATAACCGGTCAATGGCCCTACGTAGCCCTGTCTCGACTGCTTTCTGAACAAACGACGATCGTCCAAGAGGGGGATGTGGACGGAGCGATCGGGATGCTCGCCGCCCGGATTGCGGGGATGGGCTCTGTGTATCTCTCCGATTGGTTGGAACACGACCGTTCTACGATCGCGGTCTGGCACACCGGTTCGATCCCCTTCGATTTCTGCGAACCGATCGGCAGCAAGCTCGGACCCCATATAGCCCGGCAATTCAACATCAAAAACCCGGCGGTCATCGAAGCCACCTTGAAGACGGATCTTCCCGTCACGGTGTTCCGTATATGGCGCTGCGACAACCGCTACCACTGCACCGCCCTGGAGGGCACAACGGTTCGGCCTAAGCGGCATATGCTCGGCAACAACGGCCTAGCCAGATTCGATGGCGTGGATATCAAAGAATGGTTTGACGAGATGCTCCATCGCGGACTGCCCCATCACCTGCTGGTCGCTCAAGGATCGCACAAGGGCAAGCTGCGGCGGCTCTGCCGGCAAATCGGGATTCAGTTCATAGAGTGAAGCGGCTTGAGCCCGAACAGCGATCATCCTACTGCGGCAGCGGATGAAAGGAGATAGGGATATGAGCAGGATACGCGTGGGCGTCGTTGGCCTGAAACACGGCATGGCCAGCGTTCGGGAAGTTCTTTTTCAGAAGGGCTGCGAGTTGGTCGCTCTGTGCAGCCGCAGCCGCGACACCTACGAGTACTTGTGCGGCAAGCGGATGCCCGTGGTCGTGGAAAGTGTGACCTTCACCGCACCCAGGGATCAACTGATCCGGGAGTGCCGCCAGATCCAGGACTTCCACGAGATTGCTTTCTACACGGATTACGACAGGTTTCTCGAACACGCGGGCATGGAGGCGGTGATCCTAGCCGTTCCGATCCCTCTGAACGCCGAATTTGCCGGTGAAGCTCTAGAGGCGAAAAAGCATGTGCTGGCGGCCAAACCCTTTGCCCTGACCCTGGAGCAGGGCCTTGCTTTGAAGGAAACGGTAGCTCGGGCCACCACCAAGTTTATGGTAAACTACGAGTTTCGCCACTCTCCGTTCATACAGGGGATACACAGTCAGGTCAAGGCGGGCGCCATCGGTAAGCTGCAGCTGATGTGGTGGAATATGTTCCGAATGCCCTTCCGCGGAGTGTACGCCCTGCGGGAGTCCAGCGGCGGCGCTCTGGTCGCGGAGGTCTGCCACTGGTTCGACCTCTTTCATCTATTCAACTCTGGCGAGGTGTTCACAAGAATCTGCGCCTTCGGCGGGCTCGACGTTCTCGGCAAGCAGCAGAAGATCGAGGACAATGCGGTCTGTATCATCGAATACGCAAACGGCGTCCGGGGGAGCATCAACTTCTCCTACTTCACCGACCAGCCGGAACACAACACCTTCGGGTTGGTGGGAGACGGAGGTAAGATCAGCGGAAACACCGAAAAGGCGGGTAGCTATATTCTGTACAACGGGCCCGAGCAGAACAAGACCGAAGTCACCATGAATCCCCGTCTGGCCCACCAGGGGCACCTGGGCTTTGACATGTCTCACCGCCGTTTCCTCGAGGCGATACGGGAGAACCTCGATGTCAACAAGCACGAAGCCGAGGCCGGATTCGAGAGTCTGCTGATCTCACTGGCAGCTCAGCGATCGATCGACACCGGCGCCATGGTGACCCGGGAGGAGATGCTTCGGTGAAGTTCGCCGATCCGAAGTGAAGGGCTGAAGAGCTCTACACTCCCGCCAACAAAACGCTGCTGCCGCTGATCGGCCTGCAGCGTAGAATCGAGACCGGTTTCCCCGATGGACGGTAGTACTGATTCTCCAGAATGCCGGAGACGGCTGGTACGGCCTGATTGTGAACCAACAACATCATACATCCTCCCAGACCCGCCCCGGCCAGTTGAGCACCGAGGACACCATCAACAGAGAGAGAAACATCCACCATCCTGTCGATCTCCGGAATGCTGCAATGGTAGGATCCCGGCTGCCACTGAAGCTGAGCCCGCAGCACCCGTGACGGATCCCCGCTATCCAAGTCATCGATCAGACCAAGCAGATAGCTGTTGTCCGTGGGCGAGGAGTAGGGAAGCGTTTCTCCGTCCGGGGAGAGACGAACGACCCGATCCCCGTCGTGGGAGACATTCATCAACCTGCCGATCTCCTCCAGACTGTTTGCTTTCAAGGCATCGGCAACATACCGGCTCCGCTCGCACTCGGCCAACCCGTACAGCACCACTCCACGGATTGGATAGATCCCATTTGCCGGTGCTTTGTGGCTGTCGAACAGAGGCTCCAGTTGATCCGCGGGAAGGAGCTCCCTCAATTCGTCCCGGGTCACCTTCTCCGGAAGGTGGAGGAGGATCTTGTAGATCCAGCTCAGAGGAACCGTGAGGGCTCGAGTGTTGACATCCCGGAGGTGCTGAATCCAGGGCGCGTACTGAGGAAAAAATTTCTTGATCAGCAGGGTTCCGATCCGGTAACAGGCCACACGGTGGTTGAATTGATCCTTGGCGTTTGTGGTTTTTTGGGCCTTGACTCCGGAGTCGCATACCAGCAGAGCGTAGTCTTGGGGGAAGGGAACGACATCTTCGACGGCGAATTCAAAAAAGATGACTTTCACCACTCTTCCTCTCTGCCCATACTTGATTGCCGCGTGATCGGCGCTGCCTCCCCGGGTTCCGACGAACCACTCTCCCTGACCGCAGAGATCCACAAACTGAGAGGGAAAGGTGTTCAGCCGATTTGCGGCAGCCATGGCTTCGGCCGTTGCCACGACCAGGGACGAGGAGGAACTTAAGCCCGCGGCGATGGGGATATTACCGCTGACCACCATGTCCATTCCGCAGAGCCTCTGGGCGGCGAATTTTTTCTGCAGACGCAGGGCGGCCGCCTTGACGTACTGGGACCAATCCCCCCCGGCGTCCACTACCAGATGAGACACCTTTTCGCTGTTGATCAGGGAGATCCAATCATCCCAGGGCAACTCCGCCACCAGCTCGCCGATGGAAAACTCCCTATCGGGAAAACGTTTCCGGTCCAGATTGTAGAGACAGACCCGGTCATCCTGCCGTGGGCGCACCGCAATGATCGTCTCGAAACCGATGGTCATCAGGTTACAGTTTCCCCCCTGATGATCCACGTGGCGTCCCATCATGTTGACCCGTCCGGGGGAGCGGACCAGCAGGACCCTTTCCTGCCCACCGATCACGTCGGCGGAATACTCCAGCAGACGGACATAGGCCCGGCTGCGCTCGCCAAGCAACTCCTCATCCTGACCATAGAGTCTTTCCAGCTCTCCCCGAAGCTCAGGCGTGCTGTTCTTGCCCGCCAGTGCATCCCGGAAGGCAACGAGCCAATCGGAAATCTGCCGAAAATGAGCTCCTTCGGGGGGTGACGGAGCGATCTGCTGTTTCTTCCTCGCTTGAACGTAGGCTTCGATCTCGAGGAGCTCGGCGGGGTCGTTGAAGGCCATAACCGCATGCTCATCCTCGATCCTCAAAGCTCTGACCGTGAAAGCGCTGCCGTCCGCCTTTTGGGACTGGGCCAGGATGGTGATCATATCCGGCAGATACTCCTCCCCTTGAGCGTTGTTGCGGTCAAGACGCTCCAAGACGAACTCGAGGGCCTGCGTCTTCACAAGATACACCGAGCTGTTGTACAGCTGGGCATTCTCCACCTGCTCGGGGCTTAAGCTGAAGGGTCTGCCCTTCCGGTCGATAAAATCAAAGCGGGTCAGTTCTTCGGGAATCAGATTCAGAGCTTCCTTCTGCCCGGGTGTTCTCTTCTCCTTGATCAGCACCTCCCACAGATCTCCGAAAGCCTTCGCCGCTTTTTCGTCCCCGAACAGCTCGCGAATCCGCTTGAGCATTCCTTCCCGGGAAAGGGCCTTGCCTTTCTCCGCTCGCAAGCGGAACTCCCTGTAGATCTGCCGCTGCCGGATATCCGCCGCCTCTACATCCGCCAGAACCGACCCGTCCGGGTGAAGAAGAATCCTGCCCAGGTTGGAAGGCCGCCGCCTCGGCAGAGCCAGGAAGGCCAGATCGCAGTCCTGGCTGTAGAACAGATCGAAGAACTGCTCCAGAACCTGAGCTTCGATCAACCGATCTCCGGCGACGATCAGGACCTCCGCCTGGTCGTCCAATGCCTTGAGAACCTTGGCCCCCTGCCGGGCGGCGTGGGCCGTGCCCAGCTGCTCGGCCTGATAGGCGTAAATGACGTTCTCCGCCGCCACCGTATCCATGACCTGCCGGGCCATGGTGCCGACCACGATGATGTGATAGGAAATTCCGCAGGCGTTGTAGGTTTCCAGACTTCTGTTGACGGCGGCTTGTCCGTCGATGGGAAAGCAAACCTTGTGGAGATTGGCGGACTGCATGCGGGTCCCTTTCCCTGCGGCTAAAATGATCGAATACTTCGGAGCCCGCATTACGACTTCTCCCCGTTTGCTTTCGAGTTGGAGGAGTCAAGCTTCAAGATTTTAAGGGCATTTTCACCGGTGATTTTAGCGAAAACCCGGGAGGTGATCTGTTTCCCTTCAAGCAAGTCCCGCAGATACCCCAGATGCGGCATCCTGCCATCCGGCCCGCCGAAGCACACATCGGTGCCGAACAATACCTTGTCTTGAAACTCCGTAAGAAAATCCACACCAAAGGCTTTGTCACGGCTGATGGCGTTGAAGCCGCTGTTGGCGGATATATCGGCGTACAGGTTTGGATAGCTGCGAAGAAGACGGCTCAGACTTCCTTCCCTCTGAATCGGTCCGGTGGGATAGATGAACTTCTTCTCCGCTGTGATGTCCCCTTCGATCTCCGCCCAAAAGCCCGGCGCATGCCCGATCACCTTGGTATCGGGAACCGCCTGCAACAGTCTCTCCAAACGGGGAAGACCGACTTCATCATACAGGCCATACACGCCCGCCCCGGGACCTGTACAGTGAAACAGCACGGGAAGCTCGAATTCCCCACACTGGCGGAAAAGACTGATTACCCGCGGATCATCTACGGCGATATTCGCGGTGATCTCTCCGATGCCTACACAACCCAACTCTCTGAAGCGGGTGAGGATCCAGGAGAAATCGGTCTCCGGCGGATTCTCGACCTGGTGAGGCTCGAGATTCCCGAGGCAGCCCATCCGGGGATCGAGACATCCGAAGGCAATGACCCGATCCTGATACTCCCGGGCCGCTCTCAGTTGGCCGATGATATCCACCTGCGCTGAAAAGAGGAAGGGAGCCTTCAGACTTTCAGGAGATACCCCCGACGGCAGTACCACCGCCTTGTCGATTCCTTCTTCGTCCAATCGCTCGATCAGTCCTTCCCAGGTAACGGGCAGACGATCCATCCTCTCGGGGGTGCGGTGATCCCCGACGTGGGTGTGAAAATCAATAATCATAGTTCTGCTCTCCTTCAACCAAAAAAGGGAAACAACTCCGGAATATCATCCTTTTCAAAACCTGCACCGTACTCACAACCTTCAAAGGCTTCGGCGTAGCGCACAGCCCTCCCCTTCTGTTCACCGTACAGGTCGATCAGCACCTGCCGATACTCGTTCGCGACCTTTTCAAAATACGGGAGGCGCCAGGAGGCCAACCATCGCTTACGCTGCTGCGGGTCGACAGGCACCTGATCGGCGATTCCCTGATTAAAGGGAAGCCACTCGTAGAACTGCGATTCGTGGCAGTGCATCATCTCCACTTTTTTCTCGATCACCTCGTCGATCCCTACGACAACATCGGGCTGAAAAGGAATGGGTTTGCAAAACCAGTCATGCATATAACAGATCTTGGGTGTCCGGGGCAGGATATCCGTCAGGGCCACCATGTTGGGCACGGTGACGATATAAGAGGCGTCCTGGACCAGCAGAGAGGTGTAGCGATGATCGGGATGATAGTCATTCGGCCGATGAGTGATAATTAGATCCGGACCGTACTGCCGGATAATACGGATGATCATCTTCCGGTTTGCCACCGAAGGCTCCAGCTCACCGTTATGCAGGTCGAGAATCTCATACTCCCGCAGACCGGCTACCTGGGCCGCCGCCTGGGCTTCTCCGTACCGCCGACGGGCCAGTTCGATTCCCCCGATTTCATGATGCCCCGTATCGCCGTTGGTGGTGCTCAGGAACTTGACCTCGTGTCCCAGGGCGACGTATTTCAAGGCCAATCCACCACAGCGGACATCAGCATCATCGGGATGAGCCCCGATGACCAGGATCTTCAATTTGCCTTCTGCCACTTTGATTCTCTCATCAGCTATAATCGAGGAAGTCATTCAGCTGGGCTATCCGCCAGGATTCGTGGTCCTTCAGCGGTTGGAATCCCTGACCCTGGATATCGATTTCTTCAAGCATCGGTACCTCTCCTCAGGTTTGTAGAAAACCGCTATGATCCTTGAGTATAATAGAGAACTCTCGAGAAATACTACAGAAGGATGGATGTTATGAAGACCGTAATCAGCAATGGGAAAGTGATCACACCATTTCGAATGCTGGAGCAGGGTTCCGTGGTTATCGAAAACGGCGTAATCGTTGATATCGTCGAGGGGGATTCGCCTCGATACGACGGCGGGGTGAAGGTGATCGACGCAGCCCGGAGATTTGTCTCTCCCGGATTCATCGACATGCACACCCACGGCGCCGGGAACGCCGAAGTCATGGACGGAACCGTGGAAGCGATCCGGGTCATGTGCCGCACCCATGCCGAACACGGGACAACCTCGATCGTGCCGACGACTCCGGCGGCACGGTGGGAGGACATCTATCGAGCCGTTGATGCAATCAGGGAAGCCCAACAGGACAGCGGGGGTGCTCAGATCTTGGGAGTGCATCTGGAAGGCCCGTACTGCTCTGCCGCCGAAAAGGGAGCCCAGAATCCGAGCTTCATCAAGAATCCCGACCCCGACGAGTATCTGAAAATCCTCGACTACTGGGAGGACATTAAAATCATGTCGGTGGCACCGGAGCTCGAAGGGGGATTGCAGCTGGGCCGAGAACTGAACAAGCGGGGTATCTTGGCTGCGATCGCTCACTCCAACGCCAACTACGAGCAGGTGGTGAGGGCCTTGGAAAACGGGTACACCCACATCACCCACTTCTACTCGGGCTGCTCGATGACCCACCGCGAGAATGCCTATCGAATTGCCGGCGTGGTCGAGAGCGGCTACCTGCTGGACGAACTCAGTGTGGAGATCATTGCAGACGGCCGGCATCTTCCCGCCAGCCTGCTGAAGCTGATCTATAAGGTCAAGGGTGCAGCTTCTACGGCACTGGTCACGGACAGCACCAAGTTCGCCGGGCTGCCGCCTGAAGAACTGAAGGACATCAAGACCCGAGACGGGATGGAGATCATCTACGAGGACGAGGTAATCAAACTGAAAGACCGCAGCTGCTTTGCAGGAAGCGTCGCTACCACCAACAGGTTGGTGCGGAACATGGTCCGGCTGGCGGATGTGCCTCTGCTGCAGGCGGTCGAAATGGCCAGCTACACCCCAGCGAGGATCCTGGGAATCGACCGGCAGAAGGGCAGTCTGGCCGTCGGCAAGGACGCGGATATCCTCCTCTTCGATGAGAATATCGATATTGCCCTGACCGTAGTGCAGGGAGAGGTTATTTTCCAGCGGGAACGCTGAGATTCGCCCCTCAGCTCAGGTTTGCTTCAATCCGCTCGAGGGACTTGATCAGGTGCATGAACGCCCGGGTGATGTGGTAGGGATCTTTTACCGGAAGGGCCACCACCTTGTCCTCCGGCCTGCCCTGCCGGTCCCTGATCTGGATCCACTCGCCGATGCCTTTGTCCGGGTTGGGAAAGGTCTTGAACACGTAGTCATGGAATTTCCAGTAGGTGTCCATGAACCATGAGTCCCGGGTGTGCTCGTAGGCCAAAATCAATGCGTACAGTGCCTCGGAATGGACCCACCAGAGCTTGTTGCTCCAATTCTCGGTGAGCTCCAAGATCATGTGATCGTCCTTATTCTGCTGGGCAACGATTCCTCTGGGCTTGCCGCCGTCGATGTGCAGAAACTGGGGCAGGCCGCCGTACTCCTCGTCCCAGCCCTTGGTGGTTTTCCAGCGCACGATCTCCGTGGCGGTTTGCAAGGCTTCCCGATCCTGAACTTTCGCGGCAAAGTGCATCAGGAACCAGGCATCCTCCAGAGAGTGTCCCGGATTGAAGTAGCTGCCCAGCATTTCGTCGTAGGCCGTCTGGTTGTCCTCCTTTACCGCCTCGAGCAGCACCTGCCGATCCTTTTTGACAAAAACGGTCAGAGTCTCCTGCATCGAATCCCGGGCGATACGTTCCAGGCGTTCTGCCGATGGATCGTTGAAGAAACGAGCGATATCCGCCAGCTCCTGTGCCGTTTCCAGCATGATCATGGACTTGCCGTGGGGTTTGAAGCCCACCGGCTTGTCGTGGGGAAAGGACTTGAAATTACCGCCGGACAGCCTCTCCCAGACCGAGTCGAAGAGTTTTAGGGTAAAATCAAAATATTCCCGGCTGTTCGCAGCCCGGGAGAACTCCCCCATTCCATAGATCAAGAATTCATCCGCCGAGATCCCCAGATCGTATGCCTCCCCCGGAGCCGCTTCCTTGATCGAACCATCCCGGTTGGTCAGAATCGGATTTCCGGCTTCATCCAGCACCCAGGCGGAGTTACCGTTGGGCAGCAGAGCGTGCTCTTTAAGGAAACGGGCACCCTTTTCCGCCGCCTTTCCGATCTCCCGCAGATTTTTATCGCTCGTATAGCCCTGGAAGGCGTAAACCAGACGGGAGAGCATCCAGAGGAAGCGGCCCTGAGACCAGATATACTTGTGCTTCGATTTCAGGACATCTCCTATGTTGTTGAAGCAGGTAAAGAACCCGCCGTTTTCACGATCGATGCCGAAGCGCATCCAGAAGGAGATCAGGGAGTTGAACAGATGATCGATATAAAAACCCTTGAGCTTGTCGAATGTCATGGACTTCATATTTTCTCCTTTTGATCAGCCTTTGATCGAACCGATCATGATGCCGCTGGTGAAGTATTTTTGGATAAACGGGTAGATCGCCAGAATGGGGATCATGGCTACGATGGTGATGGCCGCTTGGATTCCCTGCGGTCCGGCCTGGGTCATCATGGTGGACTGCTCGAAGGGCAGTGTGTCTTCGAGCATGTGCTGGGTCAGAATATCCCGCAGCACCACCTGGATGGTGTACTTTCTTGGGCTGGTTAAAAAAAACACGGCGGGCATGAAGATATTCCAGTTGAAGATCAGGTAGAACAATCCGATGGCCGCGATCACCGGTTTGGACAATGGAACAAAGATGCGAAAGAGAATCGTCAACTCACCCGCCCCATCGATGAAGGCGGATTCTTCCAGACTGTCCGGGATGGTCTGGAAGTAGTTTTTGATAATGATCATGTTGAAGGTGGTGATGGCATAGGGCCAGATCAAGGCCCACAGAGAGTTGATCAGGCCGAGTTTCTTAACCAGGAGGTACATTGGGATGATCCCCACCGGAAAGAGCATGGTGAACACCGCGACCAGGGTAAACGCAGTCCGGAGGGGAAGACGCTTTCGGGAGAGGGGATAGGCGATCATAAAGCTCATAAACAGGTTCACCGTGGTCCCTACCACGGCGACGAAGATGCTGTTCTTGAAGCCGGAAACGATCCCCTGAGCTTGAAATATTTTGATGTAGGTATTGATCGTGAACTTCACCGGCCACAGCCAGACCTGTCCCTGCTGGATGTAGAACTCCGGGCTGAAGGAGCGGGCAAAGACGTTCAGGAAGGGAAAAACGCAGATAGCGGCGAAGACGAACAGAAATACATAGACGAAGACGACGAAGATCTTTTCGGAGATTTTGTAGTTCTTGAACCTGAGCATCGGCATTGCTTCCCCCTTTACCAGAGCCCGTACTCGGTCAGCTTCTTCAGTACAGCGTTGGAGCCTAGGACCAGGACAAAACCAATGGCGGATTTGAATAGACCGATGGCCGTGGTATAGGCGAAGCGCCCTCCCAAAATACCCTGACGGTAGTTGAAGGTCTCGATCACATCCCCCACATCGTAGACCATGGGGCTGTAGAGGATGTAGACCTGCTCGAAGCCGACGGTGAGCAGCTGCCCCAGCCGGAGGATAAAGAGGATGGTGATCACCGAGGCGATCCCGGGCAAAGTGACGTGCCAGATCCTCTGGAAAAGGTTGGCTCCATCGCAGATGGCCGCCTCGTAGGACTCCTGGTCCACCCCGGCCAACGCGGCCATGTAGATGACGGTGAAATAGCCGCTGTTCTTGGTGATCTCCGAGGCCACTAACAGGGGACGGAACCAGGCTTCGCTGGCCAGGAAGTAGATCCCCTTGCCTCCCAATCTCTCTATGAGCACGTTGAGCATTCCCACAGAAGGGGAGAGGATGGCGTACATGATGCTGGCGTAGATCACCCAGGAGATGAAGA
>Ga0307426_1002572_pt1 | contig 11248 bp, 10 predicted proteins | sample SalMarWE160340MG_FD_202165 | JGI IMG/M metagenome (GOLD analysis project Ga0307426, IMG submission 202165) | Salt marsh sediment microbial communities from the Plum Island Ecosystem LTER, Massachusetts, United States - WE1603-40 | ecosystem: Environmental > Aquatic > Marine > Intertidal zone >... | reverse complement strand
CCGGCGACCTGACGGCGTCCTCCGCCAGCATCGGACCTCCGTAGTAGTAGCCGTAGCCGGGCAACCCGTAGGGTCCCACGAGGTCGACGGCGTGGTCGACGTAGTAGGAGAGGAGATCATCGCAGCTACCAACGGTGTACAGGGACGCTCCGAACAGGCCCGGGCTGCCGGTACCTGGTGAGCTCGTGCCGATCGAGCTGGTGCCCGCACACGCCGTCGCGACCATCGCGATGAGGCTGATCATGATGACTGTTCGTCGCATTGAAAGCTCCCTTCGTCTCCCTTTCGACGATTGCGGCACGGCGAAGGTTCCCGGCCGTAGACTCATCGCCATGCCGGGCGAATTCGATGCGGTTCTTGACACCGTGCGCAGCTTTGTCGAGAAGGAGGTCCAGCCACTGGAGGCGCCGTTCCTGGCCGGCGGCTTCGAGTCCGTGCGGCCGCGGCTCGACGAGCTGCGTGTCGGCGTCAAGCAGATGGGTCTCTGGGTACCTCACCTTCCTGCCGACGCAGGTGGACCGGGTCTGTCGCTGGTCGAGTTCGCGCGAGTGAGCGAAGAACTGGGACGCACTCCGCTGGGGCACTATGCGTTCAACGCCCAGGCACCCGATGTGGGCAACATGGAGCTCCTGCTCAAGCACGGTGACGAGGTGCAGAGAGAAACGTGGTTGCGTCCGCTCGTCGATGGGACGATCAGGTCGTGCTTCTCGATGACGGAGCCCGGTCGCGCAGGATCCAACCCCGCCTGGCTGGCGACTACCGCGGTGAAGGACGGGGTGGACTACGTCATCAATGGCGACAAGTGGTTCACCACGGCCGCGCAAGGGGCGGCGTTCACAATCGTGATGGCGGTGACGAACCCCGAGTCGCAAGATCGTTACCGCAAGGCGAGCATGATCGTCGTGCCGACTGGCACCTCGGGGTTCGAGCTGGTGCGAAATACCTCGGTGATGGGGGAGCGTGGCGACGGATGGGCGAGCCATGCCGAGGTCGCGTTCAATGGATGCAGAGTTCCGATCACGAACAGAATCGGGCCCGAGGGAGCCGGTTTTGCGCTTGCTCAAGAGCGGCTGGGCCCCGGGCGCGTCCATCACTGCATGCGATGGATCGGGATCTGCGAACGGGCTATTGAGATCATGTCTCGGCATGCCATCGACAGGGAGCTGGCGCCGGGAAAACCGCTGGCGTCCCGGCAGGTAGTCCAGCACTGGATCGCAGACAGCCGGGCCGAAGTGAACGCGTCTCGGTTGATGGTGATGGACGCTGCCGAGAAGATCGAGCGAGAAGGAGCCCACGCAGCCCGAACCGAGATCTCCACCATCAAGTTCTTCGTCGCTGACACGCTTGGCCGTGTGCTCGACAGGGCCCTTCAGACGCTAGGAGGGCTCGGCATGACCGACTACACCCCCATCGCCTTCTGGTATCGGCACGAACGCGCGGCGCGAATCTATGACGGCGCCGACGAGGTCCACCGAGATCTCGTCGCCCGCGCCGAGCTTGCCAAGTACGCGCGATGAACGAACTACGACCTGTACGACCGGGCGAGGAGCTCGACGTCGATGCGCTTCAGCCGTGGATCGAGAGGCGCCTCGGACTCGGGGGACCTATCCGGGTCGAGCAGTTCCCCTCGGGGCACTCGAACCTCACCTACCTCCTGCACGTGGGCGATCGGGAGCTGGTGCTACGGCGTCCACCGATGGGAGCCCACGTGCGATCGGGTCACGACATGAGCCGCGAGTACCGTATCCTCCACGGTCTCCATCCGGTGTGGCCGAAGACCCCTGTGCCAGTGGCGTTCTGTGAAGAGGAGTCGATCATCGGAGCGCCCTTCTACCTGATGACCCGGGTGGACGGCACGATCCTGCGTGGTTCGAGTCCGGCACCCGGCGCCGGAACGATGGGCGGAATCTGCCGCTCGTTCGTATCCACTCTTGCCGAGATCCACGCGATCGATGTCGACGCCGCCGGCCTCGCATCGCTCGGGCGCCCCGAAGGGTACGTGCGACGACAGGTCGAAGGATGGGCGCGCAGATGGCGAGGTGCCTCGATCGACCCTGAGCCGTCGATCGACGCCACGATCGAATGGCTCGACATACACCAGCCGACAGAGTCCGGAACCACGCTGGTCCACAATGACTTCAAGCTCGACAACCTGGTGCTCGATCCAAGCGATCTGGAACGCGTCCGAGCGGTACTCGACTGGGAGATGGCCACACTCGGCGACCCGCTCATGGATCTTGGTTCGAGCCTCGCCTACTGGGCGCAACCGGGCGATCCGCCCGCATTGACGGCAATCGCCGGCGGACCCACTACAGCAGCCGGGGCGCTGACGCGCTCCGAGATCGTCGACCGCTACGCAACGGAAACCGGGAGGGACGTCGGCGACATCGTCTTCTACTACACGTTTGGGCTGTTCAGGTTGGCCGTCATCGCGCAGCAGATCTACTACCGCTACCACGAAGGGTTCACGAAGGACGAACGTTTCGCCAGGTTCGGCGTCGGAGCCCGAATGCTCGGCGACAATGCTCAGCAGGTGATTCTCAGTCGCGAGGTCTGATAGGGAAGGGGAGGACTCGTCCTCCGTACGCCGCGACCGCAGCGGCGGGATCGATGATGGAGTCGGGAGGATCGCTCAGTGCAGCTTCGAGCGCGGCGCGGTCCACGATCTCCGGACCTGCGACGGTGACGATGCCTGTGCGATCCAGCCCCGTCGAGACGATGCCGTCGTGTACTCGTTTCACTGCTTCGTTGACGGTCCTGACGGCGACGAGAGCGTCGGCGTCGGCGGTGGAGTAGCGCTCCACCATGGCAGGAACCAGCCATTCGGTGCCCAGCCCGACGAACACGATCGTGTCGATATCGGCAGGGAGAGAGTCGAGATCGCGTCGGAGGTCCGAACTGGCGACGCGCATCGTGGCCGGCAGGTTGATGACTCGAGTCCGCATCGAGCGGCGAGTGTACCGCTGGTAGGGTGCTGCTGATGACCACCGCGGCGATCCTGCTTGCCGCCGGGGCCGGTGCACGTTCAGGTTCCACCCTCAACAAGGTGTACGTCGAGGTCCGGGGCCGACCTCTTCTGGCGTACCCGCTCGAGACGCTGGACCTGTCTTCTGTCGAGAAGATCGTTCTCGTCGTTCGTACGGGTGACCGTGTGAGAGCGGAGGAGATCGTGTCGTCCTTCGTGCGACAGGAGATCGAGATCGTCGAAGGGGGTGCGACCCGACAGGAGAGTGAGCTGCGCGGGCTGGAGGTACTCGCCGACGAGATCGACACGTTGTCGTGCGTCGCCATTCACGACGGTGCTCGTCCGTTCCTCTCGGTGTCGATGCTCGAAACGGTGATCGAGGCGGCGTGTCGGGTCGGTGGTGCAGTTCCTGGCTACGTCCCTGAGACGACGTTGTTTCGGATGACTGACGGGATGATCGAATCGTTGAGCGAGGTGCAGGCGGTGCAAACACCTCAGTGTTTTCGTGCGGGTCCGTTGCTTGCTGCGTATCAGGCGGCGAAGGACCTGGGCTTCGAGGGAGTGGACACGGCTGAAACGGTGGAGCAGTTCTCGGATCTGACCATCGCGGTGGTGCCTGGTGACCCTCGAACGTTCAAGGTCACGTTCGAGGACGATTTCGTAGCCGCTGAGCGCATTGCCGCGACCTGGAAACCCTAGGCTCTTCGAGGGAGACGGTTGGCTCAAGGAGACGCCTCTCCGGGCCGATATTCGCAGATAGTAACGAATACTGCACCACGCTTTCTGTTTAGCAGTTGTCGGATCTGTGGGCGGGTGCAGAGAGAAGGCTCGATTGTGAGGATGCTGCTGTCTGTCTCTTGGGTGCGTTCTTTCGTGGCCAATCGGCTCGCGATGTGGCATGTTGTGGTTGGAGTGGTGGTGGCGCTCGGGGTTGGTGTGGTCACCCAGGCTGCGCTTGAGCGTCACTCGGCGGACCTGATGGGGAGTCATGCGGAGATGGCAGCGGCGACAGTCGAGGAGGTGCTCTCGATTCGTGTTGCCTATCTTCGTGGGATCGCGGATTTGATGGACGTTGGAAGGGGCAGGGTGGAGGATCTGGTTGAGGGGGGAGACCGGGCAGCGCGATCTGGCTCGTTCGAGACGTTGGTGTATCTGGCCCCTGACGGTTCGCACACGATGCTGTGCGTGCGGTGTCCTTCCGTCTCGCAGCAGGTGTGGGATCAGATGGTCGTGCCGACGGTGTCAACAGCGCTCACATCGGGGGTGCCGTCGTTGTCGTTCGATCCGGCGAGCGGTCAGGTCGCGGAAGTGATTCCGCTGACCGGCCGGTCGGAGGGTGCCCTGCTGGGGATGTTTGCACTCGGCCCGTTGGTTGAAAGCGACGGGACGTTGGCGTTGCTGGCTGAGGGTGAGGGGATGAGGTTGGTTCTATCGGGGCCGGATGGGTCGCCGATCGATCGCGCTTCGAGTGCGTCGCGGGCGGTAACGGCGAATGGGATAGGGTTGGCGGTCACGCTGACCGATGACGCCGGTGGAGGGTTGGCGGGCACGACGGTGCTGGCCTTTCTGGCGACGTTGTTGATCGTGTTGATGTCGGCGGCGGCGACGCATCAGGCGTCTGAGCGGCGCAAAGGGGCGGTGGCGTTGGAGCTGGCCCGTGCGGCGTGGGACGTGCCCGTCGGGGTGTTTGTGAACAGGATTGATGGGCAGCTGGTGGCAGTCAACGACGCGTTTGTGGAGATGTACGGTTTCGAATCGAAGGCTCAAGCGCTCTCTCAGAGGATGCTGAGTCTGTGGGCGTCGCCTGGCGAACTGGAGAAGGCAATTGGGCTGCTTCGCCGGCACGGTCACATCGATGGGTATGAAGCCGATCTGGTGCGTTTCGATGGGACTCTCTTTCCGGCGAAGCTGTGGGTGCGGATGGTGCCCGAGACCGGTGAGATGCGGGGAACGGTGCTAGATATCACCGAAGGTACAAAGGCGCGTCGGGAGTTGGAGGAGTCTCGTGACCGGTTCGCGGCGCTGTTCGAGTTGTCGCCGATAGCGTTGAGGATCTTGGACATGACACCGGCGGTGGCCTGGCTGGGCAAACTGTCGGCTTCAGGGGTGACGGACCTTTTCGGGTATCTGGCCGAACATCCAGAAGAAGCGTTCGCCGGGGCCGGGCGGGCGGTTGTGACGGCCGCGAACCTGGCGTCGGCAGAGCTGTTCGGAATCGGCAGAGACAACCCCCTTGGTCTCTTGTCAGGCCAGCCGTCGATTGCTGCGGCTACGCCTGGGGCTGCTGCCGCCATATTGGGTGCACTCGCAGCCGGAATGTACGAGCACACGATGGATGGCGATCTGGTGAGGGCCGACGGGACGCTACGGCATGCACAGCTCCGGTACATCGCGGCGTTGGTCGGAGGCCGTCCCGACTATTCGCGGGTGGTCGCCGCGTACGTCGATATCACCGAGATCGAGAAAGCCCGTCGTCGCGCCGTGGAGTTGTCTCAGCTCAAGTCACGACTGATCGCGTCGGTCTCGCATGAGTTGCGTACCCCGTTGACCGCGGTAGTCGGGTTCTCCAACCTGCTCGAGAACAGTTGGTTGTCCATGGCCGATACAGATGTAGACGAGATGGTGAGTCTGATAGCGTCCGCGAGTCGGCAGATGAGCGGGATTGTCGAAGACCTGCTGGCGTCCGCACGGGCGGACCTTGGCGACCTGGCCGTGGCATTGTCCCAGATGAGCGTGCACGACGCGATCAACGCGGCATTGGCGACCGTAGACCTGGTGGGTAGAGAGATCAGCGTGGTCGGAGAAGACGTACACGCGTGGGCCGATGCCGGTCGGGTACGTCAGATCATCCGCAACCTGGTCACCAACGCGGTACGTCACGGCGCCGGTCCGATCCGCATCGAGGCCGACACCGATGCCAACATGGCTGTCCTTCGGGTTTGTGATCGTGGAGCCGCAGTTGTTTCCGGGAGTGAGGAACAGATCTTCGAGCCGTACTGGACGTCCGGCCAGGCTGCCGGTCACACCGAATCGGTCGGGTTGGGCCTCACCCTCTCGCGGGACCTCGCCCGACGCATGGGCGGAGACCTCACCTATCAGCGCCTGAGTCACGAGACAGTATTCGAACTCACCCTGCCCCTCGAGGTCGAGGGTGTCCTCCTGGCCGGCTGAGGCTTTCGAAAGCCCGACGCGTAGCCTGTTGCGACGTGTCGCACACACTCTTCCGTTACTGAACCAACCACCGCTTGATGATCCGTCGTCGTCGATCACGCACACTCCGTGTCGAACCCCAGGATTGACGGGATCACCCAGAAGTACTGAATACCATGCCGCGCGGGCGCCCTGGTGGTACTGTTCGTGGTTGAAGGCGGCGCGTGTGTTATGAGTTCGTCCACCGACCAGCCAACGAATACGGAATCCGTTGTCGACCTCACCGGCGACGACCCCGTTCTGCAGTGGCACGCGACTGAGATCCAGTACCTGTTCGAGCATCTGCTTGATGCGTTCGGCGTGTTCACCGCTATCCGGAATGAGGCCGGTGGAATCGTTGACTTCCTGATCGTCAGCGGCAGCACCCCGCAACGCAATGTAGGTGAGAGTCCCGCTGAGACTCTCGCGGAGTACCACAAGCGGGAGTTCTTCGACGATTTCTGCCACGTCGTGGAGACGGGGGAGCCGCTGGGGACCCAGTCCCTGGAATACGAAGATGACGAACGCGGTGCTAAGCGACTCGTCCGCGCCTTTGAAGTTCGTGCTGTGAAGATCGGTGACGGCTTGGCAGCCGGGTGGCGGGATGTGACGAGACACGTGCTCATGGAGGCGGAGCTGGAACGCCGTACCCGCGAGCTGACCCTCATGGGTGAGATGGTCGATTACCTCCAGGCCGTTGAGTCGCCAGGCGAGGTCTTCGACGTCGCAGCGAGTTTTGGTTCCCGGCTGTTCGAGGAGTTCTCCGGCGGGTTCTTCATGCAGAGTGAGTCCGGAAACGTTGTGGAGGCACTGACCTCCTGGGGCGACGGCGCGGCGGGTGCTCAGGTGTTCGCACCTGAGGATTGCTGGGCGCTACGCCGTGGGCGGCGGCACGGTAGCCTCACGGGCGTCAAGGGCCCGCGCTGCGTGCACGCGGGGGACGGTGAGGAGGCGCTTCTATGTGTCCCGCTCATCGTTCAAGGGAGAGCGACTGGACTTCTTGTTCTCGCCACTGCCGGGACCGCGAGCCCTTCTGTCACGCCGCCTTCGAGCGCGGCGAACGAGGCGCTCGCCGTATCTGTGTGCGAGCATCTCGGGTTGGCCCTCACGAACATTCGGCTGCGCGGGTCGTTTCGCGAGCAGTCCATCAAGGATCCGCTTACGGGCCTGTTCAACCGTCGATATCTGGAGGAGACGCTCGAGCGCGAGATCAGCCGCTCTGCCCGCGCCGGCGCGTCCTTCGGTCTCATGATGATGGACATCGACCACTTCAAAGACTTCAACGATACGTTCGGCCACCGGGGGGGCGACGCGCTGATAGTTGAGCTTGGTGGGTTGCTCCGTAGCCTCACCCGTGCCGAAGACGTAGCGTGCCGCTTCGGTGGGGACGAGTTCGTCGCCTTGCTCCCCGAGAGTTCGCTCGACGTGACATTCCTCCGGGCGGAGGAGATCCGCAAGCGAGCGCACCGGCTCGACATCATGCACGAGGGTTCCGTCATGAGTCCGGTTACTCTCACGGTCGGGGTTGCCCTATACCCGAAGCACGGCGCCGACATGGCCGGGTTGCTTCAGGCCGCGGACAAGGCGATGTACACAGCCAAGCACGCAGGAGGCGATAGGGTCCAGGTCGCCCAGACGCCCGACGATCGCGTTGAGCCCCTCTGAGTACTTGACCTCTTGGAGCGATCTTGAACTGCCCGATCACCTGAGGTTCTCTTCGGTGGGCCCGGCAGGACTCGAACCTGCGACCGACGGATTATGAGTCCGCTGCTCTGACCACCTGAGCTACGGGCCCCGACTTTGTGAGATCGCCTATGTTTACAGGGTTTCCGGGCTCCTCTCAAAGCTGACAACGGTTGAAGCAGGTTTGGGCCGCACCCGGGCCGCGACAGAAACACGGTCTCGTTCGTCAAGACGGTCCGCGAGGGCATCCAGATCGTCGCCGTACAGGTGCGAATGGCGCTCCAATGTGAGCGTCGCGGACGAGTGCCCGAGCATCTGCTGGACGGCCTTCACCGATGCACCCGACGAGAGGGCGAGGGACGCCGCGGTGTGCCTGAGATCGTGAACCCGAAGACCTGTTGGCATCTCTGACTCACCTTCAACACCCTCCAACATGACCGCGATCCTTTCGACCAGGAATCGGGGCAAGGGTACCTCACGCGTCTGGTGGTTCTTCGGTGTGCCGAAGGTCACCTTGCCGCGTGTTTCGTTTCGAGTCATGATGTAGTCCCCTCCACTAGATACGCGCGGCCGGAGGCCCACTGCGCCCGCCTCCCGCCTTCACGATCCCAACAACCGAGCATACCCCCTACCTGCTCCCTGATTCTTGCCGGGACTTCTGAGTAGTGATCGTGCTGGCAAACCCCGATGCCATGCCAGGACGGGGCAGAGGTGCTTCTGGAGGAGAGGACCGTGCCGACCGTCTCGGGGACTGCGCGGTCTTCCACCGCGATTGCCCTGCAGCTTGAGATCAGCCGGTCTAGTCGCCGGTTGCCTTTCGGGCGTCTCTGTTCTCAGGATCCGCCTCGACCGTGCACGGTTCGCCTGCCGGCTCGGTGAGCGTCGGGATGCATGGTGGGTCCCGGAGCAGGTGGTTCGGTCTGTTATTCATGCAACCGAATCTCCCGTTTCGCCAGCCGGTAACTCCCTTCGATCGCCACTGCCAACGCGATCATCCCCGCCAGCGCCCACAACTTGCCGGGCCCGGTGCTCGCCGTCTGCCAAATCAACGCGCCCAATGCCGCAAAACATGCGAAGGTCCAGGCGGCCGAAATCCAGCGGAAGCTATTGGTATGTCGCGCGTGCCGCGCGTTGGCGGTGTTCACTGCTGCGAAGATCAACAGAAACCCGGCGCTTCCTAGTGTCGAAATGCTCGTCAGGTCGAATGCGTTGGCTACGAACAGGCTCAGCCCGGCGGTGATCAACAGTCCTTCCGCCGGCTGACCCCACACTTTCCGTTCCAGCATTGCCGGCAACTCTCCGTCGCGCGCGATGCAATAACTCAGCCGCGCCGCACCGTAGAGCGTGGCGTTGATCGCGGAAGCGGTGGATAACATCGCCGCGACGGCGATCAGCGTGAAACCGGCCTGCCCGAGAAAAGGTCGGGCTGCTTCCGCCAACGCGTAATCCTTGGCCGCCACAATCTTGTCCACCGCGAGATTGCCCACTGTGACGAGCGCGACCAGCACATACAATCCGATCACAAACCCAACCGCCGTGTAGTACGCGCGCGGAAGCGTCCGCGCCGCGTCCCGCACATCCTGCGCCGTATTGGCGATCAACTCGAACCCTTCGTAGGCCAAGAAGATGATCATTCCGCCCGCCGCCAACTGCAGCGGCGTCGACCACGATCCTGGCGCGATTTGGGAAGTGTCAACGCTGGCAAGACCAGCACCGACGAAAAACAGCAGGATCGCCACCTTCAATCCCACGATCCAACTCTCCGCTTTGCCGATCAACCCGGCGCTGAGCAGGTTCAACCCGGCAATCGTGATCACGCAGAGACTGATCAACGCATGTTTTCCGATCGGTTGCCACGTCTCCGGCAGAAACGTTGCACCGTAGCTGCCGAACGCGAACGCATACAGCGACAGCATCACGACGTAACTCAGCCACAACAACACATTCAGACTGCCGGTCAACATTCCGGACCCGAAAACGCGATCTAGAAACGTGACCGTCCCGCCCCGGCTCGGATAAGCCACCGATAGCTTCGCGTACGAATACGTCGTCAGCAGAGCCACTACGCCCGCCAGCGCAAAGGCCACTGGCGTGCCGCCGTGCGCTAGTTGCACCGCCAACCCAAGCACCGCGAATATCCCGCCGCCGACCATCCCGCCGACACCGATGGCAACCACCGCCCATAGCCCCATCTTGCCGTCGCCTGCTTTGCTCATGTGCCGGTTGTCTCTGCCAGAACGATGTTCTCCCTCAACCTTCTTGATCCTGATGCGGAACCGTGATTGGTTGGCCGGTTCATCATTTCAGTCCCAATGTCTCCAGTGCGGAATCCTACGTCGGTTCTAGCGATCTACTCGATGAATGCGACTCGTCGCCGGATGTCTGAAAGAACGGTGGGTGGGAGTCATACGAGTATCAGGGACAATGCATCGCAAGCATCGTTGCCAACGGCAAGTAGCCGCGACGGTGCAACAAGGGGTCGTTCAGGCTCCCGCCCTTTGCTGCTTCCCAACTGTCAGCAATTGGTTTGCTCGATGGCTCCCTGAAGTCCGTTCGAGGACAGCGGCCCGCCATCGCCCAGTCTCCTTCGTCTGCCCGTTCTCTGGGGTTGTCGGTTCGGAATCTCAGTGTGGGGCACTCGACTCTGGGCCATATTCGGGCCAAAGTTGAAAGACAGTGCAGGTGGAACTGCTGGAAGGTGTCTGGTCAGAAGTCCCTCTTGAGGGCTTGCCTAGGTCACGGAAACGGCCCAAATCGGATCATGAAGCCGCTGCTCTGACTGAGCTACGGACCCGGCCCGGTGATTGCACGCACCGGTCGTCGCGAAGGACGGATAGCCGGGAAATGCTCAATTCGACAGCCGCTTCGTCGATACTGAAGCAACGACCCACTGGAGGGGTTAGTGGCGCATGACGTAGAATCAACCAGTCCTCCATCTGATCGCCAGCTGGAGGCGCAGCTCGAGGCGGCTCGACGAGCCGATCGCGCGAAGTCGCGGTTCCTCGCCGATATCAGCCACGAGATTCGCACCCAACTCGCAGGCATCATCGGGATGACTCAGTTGACCCTGGAAACGAAGCTGACGCCGGATCAGCGTGAGTATCTCGAACTCGCATCGACCTCCGCCGACGCTCTCCTGACGCTGGTCAACGACTTGCTGGACATGTCGAAGATCGAGTCCGGCAAATTGGAGATCGCGGCCGAGGCGTTCAGTCTGCGTGACCTGCTCACCGACATCTCGGCGCTCTCACGTGCCCAGGCGGCGGAGCAGGGTATCGGCTACGACATCCAGATCGACAGTGATGTTCCGTTCAACGTCAAGGGCGATCCCGGCCGGGTGCGTCAGATTCTCCTGAATCTCATCTCGAACGCGCTGAAATACACCGACACGGGTGGAGTCACTGTCTCGGT
>Ga0307426_1002567_pt1 | contig 11258 bp, 16 predicted proteins | sample SalMarWE160340MG_FD_202165 | JGI IMG/M metagenome (GOLD analysis project Ga0307426, IMG submission 202165) | Salt marsh sediment microbial communities from the Plum Island Ecosystem LTER, Massachusetts, United States - WE1603-40 | ecosystem: Environmental > Aquatic > Marine > Intertidal zone >... | reverse complement strand
TTATTATTTAGAAGACTGATTACTGATTCACAAACCATAAAACCGAAAATCCTCCATCTAGAAGCCAGAATCAGGATGATGGAAGCGTAGGAATGGACAAGATAAGACTGCTTCTTACCGTGATCACAATAGTCATCGTTGTCATACCACTTGTGGGAATGCTGCTTGCTTACCAGAACAACCTTTTGGGCTTGTTTGTTCCTCCTGAGATAACTGAGATAGCGGATGATTTGATGGGCGGTGACGTTGACAATGGACCTGGATTGGAACCACCTACGATGGTGGGTGAACCCCAATACGATGAAGCGTCGCATACGTTCGCGGTGACTTTTGAGTACAAGAACAGCTTTCCTATTGATATTATCGTTAAGTCGTTGACTGGGAACATTGAGTGCGAGGAGCATAGGTTTCCATTGGGCAATGCTAGCCTCAGTGAGCCAGTGAGCATTGATGCGGGGGAAACTGGAACGATGACTGTTCTCGGCACTTGGACGGATGAGGCGGTTAACCACTTTGCCACTGCACACGCAGACGAAGAAAACGTGGATGTTGTCTTGTTGGATTTCGCCGTGGACATTAGCGGAATCAAGCTTCAGTTGGATCAGAGTCAGATGGAGCAGACGATGCAGGTTCCGAATCCTGCGTATGAGGGGTGAAAAGGGTGAAAGGTATGTTAGCTAAGATCAACTGGTTTGGGCTCGCTGGCGGAGTTCTGACAATCTTGGTGATTGCGGTGTCCATGGTTTATCCCTGGTGGCAGCTTAAGGTTGGTGATGATTTGATGAAGATTAATGCTTCACCGGTTAACACTAACTTCGGGTTTCTGGATGCTTCGTTCACCATACCGTTCATTTGGGCACTTAACGTCATAGGCTTGCTTACTTTGCTGTTAAGCGGCGTTGCCATGATAATTTACTCTATTATGCCAGCTAAATCCTTCGCGAAACCTCTGCTTGACTTCGGATACAAGAAACCGCTGTACACGTTCCTGTTCTTCGTAATAGGACTTGTCGTAGTCACCGTGATTCTTCAAGCCGTGCTAAGCATCAATCTTCCCTTGATGGGAACAACAACCAGCACAGTACCGATTCCGTTTGCTTCAGGCATAACCTTAAGCCTTCTATTGTCAGCAGGGTTCCAATGGTCTTTCTGGCTGGCTGCAGTAGCAGCAGGACTGTGCATAGCCGCAAGATTATACCACAGAAAAGTTGCTACAGTGCCACATGTTTAACGCAAGGTTTCGAGGGACTGTTGTGCGATTTTGTCTATACCCTCTCTATCGTAATGGTTGTTTGTGTTTTGAACCCTGTTTGTTGTTCGGGCCTGGAAACGGGCTTTTTCCACGTCTTTTTTTGTCCCAGAGAGTCCTGAAAAGACGCAAAAAGTCCCAAGAAGCGCGCTGTTCAGGGTTTTGGAAGCCGCTTACTACAGCTTGGAAGACCATAACCCCCTATCTAGATTAGACCGTAGCGTAACGCAGGTGTTAATGGCACACGGTTACGGACACGCTTGCGTTAATGGCGAACTGGTCAAAGTTGAGGAATACTTATTTCTATAACCTCTGACTGAAAATAGGCTCTGCAAGCACGACGAAGAGGGGCTGTCGGCTAGTTTGGTCTAGGCTTGTAGCCTCGGGCGTTATAGACCCCGGTTCAAATCCGGGCAGCCCCACCATTTTAGGCTTAGCTTTTTAGGTTTGGTGACGAACATGCTCAATTCATGGTCGAGTTTCTATAGCTTCTGGATAATCGTGCTCGGTGAATGTTTATATTCTGTTTCTACGCTTAGTATATTTTAGGCGTTAATTTTTACGTTATTAAACAGAAAAGGAGATGATTTTAGAAATGTCTGAAGAAAAAAGACCCATTATAATCCCCGTTGCGTGCTTCTGCCACGACACTGAAGGATACAGCATTGATTTTGAGTTGCCAGGAGTTGATAAAGCGCATATAGAACTGGAGGTTTCTGCATAAAACGTCTGTCTGGTTGGCTCAAGAGAAGACGCCGAGTTCGCTGGATGCTGGGCGGTAGCCCATGAAGTAGATGAGACCCAATCATAGGCGAAATACGAGAACGGGTTGCTTCAAGTGAGAATTCCACTTAAGTAACCGGTAGAAGGCATGAAAGTCAAAATAAACTAGCGCATCAACATTCCCATTTTTTTCTTGTTCATTAGACGGGCACAGGTTATTGTGCAGGCGCTTAAAAATAATTAAGCGCTTGTGAACAATAGAAGACGGCAACAATCTTATTCACAAAAGCCCCGTTTCCGGATTGACTAGGTGACTGATCTCCTATGGGAGCGTGGGCACAGAACTGCGTTAGCAAAAAAAGGTTGAATATATCTTCCTGTGCCTGCACGTCTCCCAGCCCGCCAAAACTCGAGAAGCATGCTTTTTGAGAGCTGCCGCATGCGTTTTTCTTTCTTAGTTAATGCTAATAAAAATATGTGACTGTGACTATACTCCAACAATTGAAGGGTAATTAGCATTTTGGTCTTCAAAAGACACAGTTTGCTATAAGTCGTTCTCGCCGGCGGCAGGTATCCTCAAAAAACTGAAACATGTGGGGCAACTAGCAAAAACAATCGCCACCGCTGCTTCTTTTCTGTTTTCAGAAACAGCCGGCTGTGCTGTGATTGAAGGATTGCGCGATTTTCTCTTAACAGGGCTTTTTTCTAAAGTTTACTCCTTCTTCTTTATCGCAATAATAGTGAGTCACACAGAAAAGGAAACAACACTATACTGTGTTAGGCATGGGAGTTTTCCAGCTTTTCTTTTCTCACTTCTCCAATAATGTCTGCTTCATCGGTTGCGAAACGGTTTTTGCGTGTTCCCCTATACACTAAAGTCATTTCCTCGCAAGATAGCATACCTATTTTGGCCTGGCGAATCAAAAAACAGTGTTTATCTTAAACCGAGACTGTGTGGTTTGCATTTCTCTGAAGAAGAGAGGGGGTATAAGCAAATGTGTCTTGGCTTAAGTTGATTCGCCAAGCTTGATGGCTTCCTGCTGTTACGCAGTAGATAGTTGCTTTTCCAATCTTATATTGATATGTGACTGTGCTCTGGCAATCACAATTTTAACGAAAAAGTGGCTAAGTTAAAAAGTGTCCTTTGCATTAATATGAGTTTGATGTGAGGTAATTTTTTGTATGAGCGCGATATTATACCTGAAAATATTATCCCTGACCCCACAGTTATGCCCGATGGAATGTTTGTGCCCGCGATGCAATCAGACGTTTGCAACCAGAGACATCTACGAAGACCATTTTACAGCAGAGCATGAATAGCTTTCCCTTAAAACAATGTGTAATTCAGGTTACTAGTCTACTTGGGAACACGCGTTACTATTATCTATAAATACTGCAAAAGGACACAGAATTAACGATTAGAGGCGGTAAGTACTCAGTTTGAAGATTTCCTCTGGTAGTCTTAGAGAGATAGGGCCTATTCTTCGGCGATTTTTCATAAACACGTTGTTCGATTCCACTTTTACCCAACTAGGAATCTTGATTGGTTCAGCCTTTGCCAATAATCCCGATTTGCGGGTGTTGGTAGGCACTTTGGTTTCCAGCAGCATAGCTCTTGGAATTTCCACAGGCGTCAGCGTTTATGAATCCGAAACTTTGGAACGGGAAAGAAAAACCATTGAGCTTGAAAAAGCTCTGTTCAGAAAATTAGACAAAACGCGGCTTGCAGAAACCTACCGAAGCTACGCGCGACTGCTCTCTCTTATTAACTTTGTAACCCCTCTTATCTGCTGCTCCATAATGGTCCTGCCCATCGTAGCCGCGTTTTTCCATCTGCTTGAGCCTTCAACAGCCTCGTGGCTTTCTATTGTTTTAGCCATGTCGATACTTTTCACAGCCGGCGTCTATTTCGGAAGATACGGAAAACAAAATCCAATCAGAAAAGGACTGCGAATGGTCGGGTTCGGCATCATAGCTTTTGCAGCAGGCTACTTAATCCAGATATTACTGTGAACAAAAGGCGAAATTCAGGAAGGCCATTCCTTTGCCACGTTGATTTCGTCTATTCCTCTTATGGAAACGCCGTATTGATCCATAATCTTCGACACGGACTCGTAATCTATGTTCGCGCCTCTGATTGTCACCTTTAACGTTTCAGTTTTAGAGTCAACCTCGCTTACGATTATCTCCACTTCGCCTTCTGCATCAACCGACCCTAAGGCTTTAGCAAGCTCAACAATCGACAATTCGCGCGGCTTAAGCACATCCATTAAAACTCGTTTAACAGCTACCGACATACTCAACATCAAGTACACTTATGTTTACTTGTTTAAAAGAGTTACAGCCTCAGACCACTAAGAAACTTTGCTTCTGGCTTAACAGTTTCGTTGGCACAATGCGAGGGTGGACGCGATTGTGTAACCTTAGGCTTTTAACAGATTCATTAAACCCTTCAGAGGCAACGCGTTAACAACGTCCTTTTCCTCCACCCAGCCCCTCCTAGCCACGCCTACGCCCAGCCGCATATACTTCAAATGTTCTTTGTTGTGCGCATCCGTGTCAATCACAAGTTTGCATCCCGCCTCCTTCGCCGCTCGCGCATGAAAATCATCCAGATCCAGCCGTTCTGGAAACGCGTTAATTTCAAGAAACGTTCCAGTTCGCTTTGAAGCCTCAAAAAGCTCCGCCATATCCACTGGAAAAGACTTCTTGGTTCTAATTTTTCTGCCAGTGGGGTGCCCCAGAATGTTGACGTAGCCACTTTCCATCGCAGCTGCCAGCCTTTCTGTCATCTTCTGTTTCGTTTGGTTAAAATTGGAGTGCACGCTTGCTACCACAACATCCAAGTCTTTCAGCACGCTTTCCTTAGCCTGCAACGCGCCATCTGAATCTATGTCAACTTCAGCGCCTTTCAAAACCTCTATGCCTTCAAGCTTCTCGTTGACTTTTTCTATTTTCTTCATTTCTTTCCTGATTTGTTTCTCGTTCAAACCGCCGGCGATTACCATTTTGCTGTAGTGGTCAGTGATGCAGATGTAACTGTAACCTAAGGCTTTGGCTGCTTCAGCCATCTCCTCTACAGTATTTTCCCCGTCAGTCCATTTGGTGTGCACCTGTAAATCGCCTTTGATTGCGTTGTACTCTACGAGTTTAGGCAACTTATGCCTCTGAGCCGCTTCAATTTCATCTCGGTTCTCTCTAAGCTCTGGCGCTATCCACTCCATCCCTAGTTTACGGTACACTTCTTCTTCAGTTTCGCCAGCTATCTGCTTGTCTTTCTTAAACAAGCCGTACTCGTTAAGCTTGCACGATTTGCTGATTGCTACCTTGCGCAGTTTGATGTTGTGGTCCTTGGAGCCGGTGAAGTACATCAACGCGGAACCAAACGACTTCGCCTCTACAATACGCAGGTCAACACGGATATTACTCTTCAAGATTACCGAACATTTCGTGACGCCTTTCCCAAGAACCTCACGCACATCATCCATCGCCGCAAAAAAGTCTGCCGTCTTTTCAGGTTTCGCTGAAGTGACGAGTATGTCTATGTCACCGATTGTTTCATTCATTCTTCTAAGCGAACCCGTAACCTCAATTTGACTGACTGCCCTCTCTTTTTTCAACCGTTCTTTAATCTCTTCAGCGATGGGCAAAGCAAAACCCAGCAGAATTCGCTCTTTGCCGCGTCTAGCTAGCTCCAAATGCTCCAGTATGTTCTTCTCGGTTTTGGGACCGAACCCTTTGATTTCCCGAATTTCATGCTGCTCAGCAGCACGTGCCAAATCATCCAACGTCTTTATCTTCAATGTCTCGTAAAGTTTCTTCACGCTTTTCGATCCCATCCCCTCTATGGAAATTAAAGCCTCAATGTCCGCAGGCATCTGCTTCTTCAAGTTCTCAAGATACTGAGATGTTCCCGTCTCAATTATCTCCGCGATTTTTGCCGCAATGCTTTCACCCACTCCCGAAAGCTCCTTCAGCTTTTTTTCCTCGTAAACCTCCTCTATCGGCTTCGAAAGCGACTCCACAGTGCGCGCGGCTTTACGGTAGGCGCGTGGTTTGAATTCTACATTTTGCATTTCCAAGATATCTGCAATATTGTTCAGAATTTTGGTCACGAGCAAATTCTTCATTTAACAATTCATCTGCTTGTTCTTCTTTTTGAAGTTGTTCCTACGTCATCAATTTTTTTCAGTTTATCTTCAACTTCAGGATTTTCTAGTTTTTCAAAATATTTGATGAGGGTAGAAAACCGCAAAGAATCGCCTATAAGAAATTATCAGGGTGCATAAAAAAAGATTTTCGGTACCCATAAACCAGTGTCGATTTCTGATAGTGTTGAGGTCAAAGAAAAAAGCATTAACTTCTTTTAGGCAAATAATGGAGCATTGCTGATTCAAAGAGATCTTTTTCCCAAAAAAATTATATTTACAAGGAAAGAAGGTTGTAGTGTTTAGCAGGTGTCTTTCTTGGAAACGTTCGGAGTTTTCAGCGATTAGCGCGCGCTTCAGGCAAACTATCTGCAACTCGTATACACGGCAGTTGCGGTCGTAGCTTCTTATATAATATATCGTTTGCTGGCAAGACAGATTAAACATTTTCAATCCGCCCACAACTTGCCCACGTATACTGGATTGACGATACTCAGAATTGCAAAGTGGTTAACAGGCGGGTTGCTTTTGGCGACTGTTCTCTTCATTTGGAACATATCTTTTATTGTTGTAGCTCACGCCCTAGCTCTATACGGCGGTGCAGTAACCGGTTTTGCAGCTATAAACACGATAGGTAACGCGTTTGCAGGCTTGATTGTGATGGTGAGCAAACCAAGCAAACCATTCAAAGTAGGTGACCGTATTTTCTTCAATGGCGAGTTTGCGGACGTTACCGCCGTCGAGTTGATCTATACAAAGATGTTGACGTTGGACAACGTCTCGGTTTCGGTTCCGAACCAAGAGATGCTGAAGGGTCAAATAGCTAACTACGGGAAGGCGCGTGTTATTCGAAGACACTATACCATAACACCTGGGTTCCAAGTAAATTTTCAGCAGGTAGAAACCGCGCTGCTGGAGGCTGCGAACTTGGATGGATTTCTAAAAGAGCCTAAGCCTTACGTTTGGATGACAGCAATATCCAACTATTCACCTGAATATACACTCTATGTTTTCTTGAACGACGTGAAACAACTTCCACGATTAGATGCGGCTATGTGGCGCAGAGTTTTTGACACATGTGAAAAACACGGCATCAGTCTCCCCACACCCACGTTAATTCGTTCCATTTGAGCCGCGTAAAGGTTAAAAAAAGAAAGGCGATCCAAATTCTTGCCTTTCAAAGAGTAACTGGGGGCTCGGCAGCAACTGAAGCCAAAAGCTTCCCTGCAGCTTCTTCTTGAGCTTTCGTTCCGCTGACGGCAAGCCAGCAACTGCCTTCTGCCCCGCAGACGCCACCAGCCGCTATGATTTCAGCTGTGGCTCCAGTTAAGAGCTTTATAGCTTCAATTTCAGTTAATACTTGGCCTGGAGTTGGAAGTAAGCGATAGCCTTTTGCGCCCGGCATGTTCACTTTCTCCGCCAAGCAGCACAAGTCTCCGCAAACGCGCTTCTCCAATCCCGCTGCTATTATCAGTCTCACTCTTCGTCCTAAAACCGCCTGTAGCGCTACGCCTATTGTTTCGGCTTTGGGGTGCCCTATGAGAAGAGCCGCCTGTTTCCGTTGCAAATCCAAGGCGTTTGCGCCTTTTATGATGACATCTCCCTCTTTGAGGTCGTATACCACATCGAATATTGTTTTGCCTTTTTGCCACACGTTCTGCGTTATTATCACGTCACTAGGGAACTCGCTTTCGTCAGATAATCGCCCTTCAGACGTAACGGCTTTGCTAGGCGGCAGTGTGATGCCGCGGAAAAAGTGTTTTCTGGAAAAGCTGTCGGAAGCCTTGATTGCTTTAAGGATTTCTTCAGCTACGTACCCATTTGTGGTGCCGGCGACTATAACGACTGTTCCCAGCTTTAACGCGTTTAACACGGTCTCGTCCGACGCTAACGCCTTGGCGATTAAGCGTTTACCCGCAGACGTGGTAACAACAAACTGTTTCAACGATTCTAAACTCTCCTTTCCAATAGTTACAGTGTGTGCGCGCGCGATTGTTAACAGGCATTCAACTAATAAAAAAGCTATGTACAATACAGGCGCAGAATTTTGAGTTTAAACCCTCTATGGGTGAAGCCTGAAGTCGAAATCCATATTAATTGCCCTTCTTTCAATGTTATAGGAGATGACTTTTTTTGAAGAAAATCGGAGAATTAGTTCAAGAAGCAGATTGGAAGATGGAGAAACATGTTCCCGTCATCGAATGTGCGGGCGCGGTCACGGCTGACGAACTTTTTGAAGTCAAAGTTACCATAGGCAAAGAAGTTGCACACCCGAACACCACCGAGCACCACATAAGTTGGATGTCGCTGTTTTTCCTTCCTGAAGGAGAAAAATTTCCCTATCAGATAGGACGCTACGAGTTCAACGCGCACGGTGCTTCAGTGCAGGGTCCAAACACGAGTTTCGTGTACACTCACCACGCAGCGGCAATTTGGATGAAAACGGCTAAGTCAGGAACTCTCATCGCAGTCTCAATGTGCAACATCCACGGACTATGGCAGTCTTCCAAAGACATAAAAATCAAGTAAACCAGCTTACACCGTAATTTTCCTCTTCTTTTTGTTTTCAGCTACTTTGATATTGGAAATTATGCGGAGCCTCCTAGGCAAGCAGTTTACAAAAAAGGTTTATTTAAACGCAATAACCCTCGTTCGTTTCAGAGGAAACGCACTTGCTGGATTGGATTGCTTGGGGCGCGTTAATTTTCGGTGCCGCTTTCCTTTTGGCGTACATTATTCGTTCTTTTTACAAGAAACCAGAATGCCCAGTTTGCGGGTCACGAGAGGTCGAGAAAATTCCCAAAGAATGGGTTACCTCACCAACTTCGTATCGCGGCGGTCCCACAACTGTGACGAGCCATTACACGTATCGCTGTCGAAAATGTCAAAACAAATGGGAAGACTACTAGCCGCGTTACATCATTTTTTCTATAGGGGGCTATATAGATTATGAAGAATACACCTAAAAGAAACCGTGTGTCTATATACTCTGAAAACATAGAGGTGAAAAGAAAAAGATGCTATCACGAGATTGTGATGGTTGCTCCCAAATGAAAGTTTGCAGCACCCGCTACCGCAAAGTCGGCAAGGGCGGAAAAGTCTACTGTCCAGATGGCACAGCCCATCTAGTAGATGAAGAAACTGAATGTTACGCTGCAGTGCTCTACGAGCGTTTCATAGAGGCATAGGTCTTTCGAACCAGCCCTAACTCATTTTTCTATTTACTTACGCCGCAACAGTCAAGCTGGCTTTCACTTGCGCCTTATTTCTTGATTCCTACGAATAACTCTCTTCCAAGCATCAAGCCGTTCTTGAGATACTTCGACTTTAAATCCGCAGTCTTCATGATTCTAAGCGTGTTGTTGATTCCGAAAAGGCCCAGTTCATGCTTATCTACGAAGTATTTGGCGTCTTTTCCTCTTTCAGTAATCAGAATGTGCATGTTCAGAACCGCTGTAGCCTGTCTGAGGTTCGTGTAGTTTATTCTCGCGATTTTGGCGTCTTTCCCGTCGTAAGTAGTAACGCGTGGTTCGCCACTTACATAGAGCGATTTTGCATGTGACGGCTCGATCAGTGCCAAGCCGCCTTTCTTGAGGTGCTTAGAAAAGTTCTGAATGGTTTTCTCTAGGCTTGCAGCTGTTTTTACATAGCCGATTGAGCTGAGCAAACACATGACCACGTCGAATTGTTTCCCAAGCCGCAGCGTTTTCATGTCTGCCTCTTTGAAGGTAACACCCTTCGCGTTCTTTCTCGCAATTTTGAGCATGCTCTTGCTGACGTCAACGCCGGTGCATGAAAAGTCATCTTTCAAATGTTTAAGATGAAGCCCTGTGCCGCAAGCGACATCGAGAAGGGTGTTTCCTCCCGACTCCGAATATTTTATGATTAGATTCTGTAATCGAACAGCCTCATCTAAATAATCCTTGAAAGAATAAACCCTATCATAATATTTTGCTAGCTTGTTGTGCAACAGTTGTTTCGTCATATAAAGCATTATGGAGTTTAACACCTAAAAGTTCTGCGCCGAAAATTGCTTCACAGCCAGCGTTCACGACAAAAAAAGAGAGAGTTTGCGCTATCCTGCTTTCCACACAGACATTAGAAAGGGACGCAAAGGGTAAGTGGGGTTTGAATGACCTTTTTTCTGGGGAAAGTTCAGGGCTCGCAAACTCCACACTGCATTCATCTGAAACGCTTAAACAATCAGCGAAGAAACTACCAACCCACGCTGCACAGAGTGCAGTTAAAGTGAAAAGATATCGGGGGGAGGGGAGGCGGAGGAGTCCTGCTCCAATTAAAGGAGAAAGGGAGAAGGGGAGAGAATCAAATCGGAACGGAATTCTTTGAGCAGGATTCTCCAGCGCCCACACTTACTCCTTTTTAGCGGATAATAAATAAAAAACATATGAATCCAGAATACACATTTTTTCTGAGTTAAGCGCGAAATCAAATTGTTTCAGAACAAAAACATGATTGGTGGGGCTGGCCGGATTTGAACCGACGACCTTTACCCGGAAACAGCGCTTGTCTGTCCCTACGGGTTTCTCTAAGACCGCTCCAGAACTTCGTCATCCCTTGCGGTCAGCAAACCCGTGCTTGCTTTCTGGAGCCCGTCGTCATACCTGTCTAGACTACAGCCCCACCCTAGATATGAGGCATAAAGTTAACTGCCGACAATAAAAATATATGCGTTGTCATCGCCCAGCATTAACCGTTGAAACACCATCGAAAACATTGAAACCCAACCCGTAAACGCACATTAAAAGCGAAAGGTTAATGAAGGAACAGTTATGTGTATTGCTGGGTTTGCCGGCCAAAGGGCACGGGTCCCACCTGATCCCATTCCGAACTCAGAAGTTAAACCGCGTTCCGTTCCCAACTGTAGTGTGGTCTTCGGCCACGTGAACTTGGGAAAGCTGGCAGCCTACTCAAGCCCTGAAAATCAGGCGGAGATTTACCCAAACTTTATAACTAAGTGCTGATTGTTTTTGGGGACATGGTGAAAACATGAACATGTTGGCGGTACTGTCACTACTATTAACGGGTGCAGGAGACAGTATATCGCAGATTCTAAGCGTATTGTTTTATGGAGTTTTCATAGTTTTCCTGTTTTACGGGCAAAGAATCCAGATGTACGT
>Ga0307426_1002555_pt1 | contig 11292 bp, 9 predicted proteins | sample SalMarWE160340MG_FD_202165 | JGI IMG/M metagenome (GOLD analysis project Ga0307426, IMG submission 202165) | Salt marsh sediment microbial communities from the Plum Island Ecosystem LTER, Massachusetts, United States - WE1603-40 | ecosystem: Environmental > Aquatic > Marine > Intertidal zone >... | reverse complement strand
ATCGTCGGGGTCTATCGCTTCGGGAGATATCTTTATCGATTTCATCTGCTGCTGGCCGGTGACGGTGACCGTGACCGCGCCTCCCCCCGCCGTGGCTTCGACAGTGGCTTCAGCCAGCTCCTGCTGAGCCTTAGCCAGCCTGGCCTGAAGTTCCTGCGCCTGTTGTATCATACGTTTGTTCACAATTCCTCCACTTTGGTGACCTGGGCGCCTATCTTTTTGACGGCATCCACCAGGTGGTTGTCCTCTTTCTCGTGGACGCAGCGCACCTGGCAGTCACGCCCCAGAAAGTTGCTGATGATTGTCCTGACCACCTGTTGATTTTCGGTTGTCTCCAGCTTTTCCTTGTGAATGGGGTACTTGAAGGCTAATACCACGGTATTATCGCTTTCGATGTCCACCGGCTTGACCCCCGCGCTTCTCAAGATGGCGACGGCGGGCGTCCGCTTGAGCTCGTCGGGCGCCTGCTCGATAACCTGCTTCCAGTTCATTCTCAGGCGCTCGATTTCGCTGTGGAGCTCGGATGGGGTGGTGGGTGGGTTCTCACTATTCTCTAGCGGTGGCGGCTCTGCTTCGGGCTTATCGGCTGCCTCTGCCTTTGGTTCATCGACTGGCTCCGTCTTAGGCGTCTCGGCTGCCTTTGTCTCGGACACATCTTTGGCTACATCGGCTGCCTTAGCTTTAGCCGCTGGCTTTTTGGGTGCCGCTTTCACCGGTGGGGCTTCGTATTGAGGTGGGGGGGTGGGGTTCTTTACAGCTTCGGCGGGGGGCTGGGTGCAATCGACCAGTGCCAGTTCCAGTGGCAGGGTGGAATAATTATCGAAGCCGATTTCGAGTTGGCCGAAGAGCTTTATCGCCCGCAGTATCTGGGCCAGCGTGGTTTTAGCCGCCAGCTCTTTGAGCTCGGCCATGTCCTCGGCGGTGAGGTCAACCGCTTCCTCGGAGCCGGTCTTTACCAGCAGCAACTGCCTGAGGTATGCCACCAGTTCCCGATTGAATTGTCTTAAGTCCAGGCCGTCGCTGTTGACGCCGTTTATCGTCGCGATACCCGCCGAGACATCGTTATTGACAATGTGTTTGACCAGCTCTTTAGCCCGCTCGTCACCGGTTATGCCCAAAATGGCCTGCACCTGGGGCAAGCCGATTTCTTTGCCGTAGTAGGTGGACAGCTGCTCCAGCAGGTTTTCAGCATCGCGGAAGCTGCCGGTGGCGCTTCGGGCGATGAGCCTCAGTCCCTCCGGCTCTATCTTGATGCCCTCGGCGGCGCAGATACGTTCCATTTTAGCCACCAGGTCGGACTGGGAGATGCGCCTGAAATCGAAGCGCTGGCAGCGGGACATGATTGTCGGCAATACCTTGTGAATCTCCGTAGTCGCCAGTATGAAGATGACCTGCGGCGGCGGCTCTTCCAGTGTTTTGAGCAGGGCGTTGGAGGCGCTGTTACTGAGCATATGGACTTCGTCGATGATATAGACCTTGTAGCGCGCCTGGCCGGGGGCGTAGTTTACCTTTTCGCGCAGGCTGCGAATATCATCGACGCCGGTGTTGCTGGCGGCGTCGATTTCAATGACGTCCATGGCGCTGCCCTCGGTTATCGCCTGGCACATCTCGCAGGCGTTACAGGGTTTTTCCTTATCGGTGCTGAGGCAGTTGACCGCTTTAGCCAGGATACGGCCGGTGCTGGTCTTGCCCGTTCCCCGGGGGCCGTAGAAAAGATAGGCGTGGGAGACGCGCTCGCTCTTGAGGGCATTAGTTAGAGTCTGGGTTACCGCCGCCTGACCGACGACATCGGCCAGGGTCTGGGGACGCCACTTGCGATAAAAAACTTGAGATGACATCGATGTCTCTATTATACCCTAAATTGGCTGGTTTCCAAAGGGGATTCTGGGGCCGATAGAGGTTTGTTGTTAAATAAAAGCCAGCCTTACCAGTTCTGCTATCTTTTTCCCACTGGTAAAGCTGGCTTATGAGTTCGGGATTTAGATTATAGTAATGAGGGTATGTCCTTCGATGCCTCTTCTATTTCCTTGAGCTTACCCTCAGCCTGTTTCTCTCTGCCCTTGGAGGCGTGGATAAACTGGGTAGCGGTTTCGTAGTAGTTCTTTATCTTGTCGACGGCGCCCAGCTCGGAGAGGACCAGGGTTACGTCTATCAGGTTCTTTTCCCTGGGGTAGTCGCCGTTCCTGATGACGGCCTCGGGAGCCATATCCCTGAGGTACTCGCCCAGGTCTTTGACCAGGTCCATGTTCATTTCTTTGTGCGGCGCCGAGACCAGGTACAGGGCTCTGCCCGACTCCGCGGGGTTGCACTTGACGGAAAGCTCACTTAAAGCCTCGTCCATCGCCTGAATGCCGCGGTGGGTCTCAGTGCTCTTCTTGCGGAAGTTCCGGCCCCAGGAGAAGAAGCTCCAGGTGGGCAGCTGCGCTTTGCCGTAGCCGATTACCGTCCAGCCGACCAAGCTCTGGATGATGTCTCCGGCGTCGACCATTCGGGCACCGATGTGGCGGCGCTTGGTTTCTTCGCCGGCGCAGAGCAGGTTGTAGAAGGGCTCGACCATGAGGGTGTTAATCTGGGAGAGGTTGTTCCTCAGCGAGAAGTCCTTCCTGACGAAGCGCTGATTGTCAGCCAGGAATACGGCGTCGGCCGTGGTGTAGAGCGATTTGAGGCAGGTAGCCGCATTGTAGATAGTCCTTTCCTCGGTCTCCTCTTCGTGGGCGAAGGGGAGAACTGCCAGCGTGTAGACCGGTTTATCGATGTAGCGGTCTTTCATCATCTGGGTGATGATGGGCAACGCCCCCGAGCCGGTACCACCGGCAACACCGGCGATAAGCAGGAAGGCGTCGGTTTCAAAGAAGCGGTGGGCTGTTCTCAGGGCATCGACGACCTTGTCGCCGTCTTCCCTGGCTACCTCAGCCCCCAGCTCGTTGATTTTACCTACGCCGTGACCGCCCGTCCTCCGACCCCCAACCAGAATTCTGTGCTGGTAATCAGGCCTGATGGTTTGCAAACCGCTTAAATCAGCAGCATCCGTGTTTACGGCGAAAGCACCGGTAACTATCTCCATCCCGCGGTGGGCACGTGCTCTTTTACTTAGACGGGCAAATTCATCGGCAATCCTACCACCACATTGTCCGAGACCTACAACCACCAATTTCATTTTCTCACCTCTCAAATTAAGACTATTTTGTCTATTGTAATCATAGTTGCCTTACAATGTCAACCCTGACTATGGGTAGGAGTCTGGCTAGAGCCCTCTACTAACGACATAGGCGGCCAGGTCGCCCAGGCGGCAGCTATAGCCCCACTCATTGTCGTACCAGGCCAGCACCTTGACCATGTTGCCGCCGATGAGCATGGTGGTGGGGGCGTCGACTATGGAGCTGGCCGGGTTGCCCTTGAAGTCCGTGCTGACCAGCTCTTCCGTGCAGTACTCCATAATGCCCTTTAACTCTCCGTATGCCGCCTTCTCCAGAGCCTTATTGACCTCTTCTGCGGTGACCTCTTTCTCCAGGTCGGCGACCAGGTCGACCAGCGAGACGGTGGCGGTGGGCACCCTGAGCGCCAAGCCGTGCAGCCGCCCTTTAAGCTCGGGGATGACCTGGGTTACGGCGCGGGCGGCACCGGTGGTGGTGGGCACGATGTTGAGCGCGGCGGCTCGCGCCCGTCGCAGGTCGCTGTGGAAGGTATCCAATAGCCGCTGGTCGTTGGTGTAAGCGTGGATGGTGGTCATCAGACCCCGGCTCACGCCGAAGTTCTGGTGCAGCACCTTGACCACCGGGGCGATGCAGTTGGTGGTGCAGGAGGCGTTGGAGATAACATTATGCTTATCGGGCTGGTATTGGGCTTCATTGACGCCGAGGACGATGGTTATATCCTCGTTGCTGGCCGGCGCCGAGATGATGACTTTTTTGGCGCCGCCTTCGAGGTGCGCCGCCGCCTTGGTGGCGTCGGTGAAGAGACCGGTGGACTCGATGACAATCTCCACGCCGAGGTCGCCCCAGGGGATTTTAGCCGGGTCGCGCTCGGCGAGCACCTTTACCTTTTTGCCGTCGACTACGATGCTATCATCGGCGGCTTTGACCTCACCGGGGTAGGGGCCGTAGGAGCTATCCCATTTGAGCAGGTGGGCGTTGGTCCTGGTGTCGGTCAGGTCGTTGACGGCGACTACCTCCAGCCTGCCCTTGTGGTTCTGGTTAATCGCCCTTAAGGTTAATCGCCCCACCCGTCCGAAACCGTTTATGCCGATTTTGGTCATATCTATACCTCCTCAGCTATTTTCGTTCTGCGCCGACTGCGTTGCAGCATATCGATAAAGGCTTCGACCCTGGTCTTGAGGTGCTGGTTGAGGTGAAAGTCATCGTTGCCTTCCAGTGTTAAAATGGGCAGTTTTATGGCGTCCCGGAAGATGATGTCGCCGATGCCGCGGTGGCAGAACGCCTGGACGTAGTGAATGACACCGTCTACCCGACGCTTTTTGAGCTCGGCGGTGATGTCCTCGAGGCGGTCGTATATGGAGTAGGGGTAGGTGTATCGGCTGTACTGCTCGGCCAGGGAGTCGGTGGGGTGGGGCATGGCGAACTGGCGCTGGATTTCGTTGAAGACCACCCTGGTACCCTGGCTCTCCAGATAGTTATAGAGGTCTTTACCGTAGACCGAGGGCACGCCGATATAGGCTATCCTGAGCCAGTTCGACGGGTAGGGCTGGCGCTTGAGGCACTGGTCTATTAATGCTTTTAGCTCCTGCCGATAGCTATGGTAATCCCGGTTAAAGTCGGAGGCGGAGACCAGCCAGAGGTGGTTCTCGTAGCCGCTGACCACGCCTTCTTTCCAGGTCAGCTCGTCCAGCTTCAGCGCCAGCTGGCGGCAGGGCTTTAGCTCATCTCTGACCCTGTCGGCGGCATCCAGCGTCGTATTCAGGGTTTTGGCCAGCTCCTCCAGCGCCATTTGCATCTGCCCGGTATCGGGCCGGTCGGGGTAGGCGAAGGGTATCGTCTTTACGCCCCTGAGCCTGAGCACCTCCATGAGCATGACGGTGTTGGAGCAATCGCCCGTAGTGACGCAGAGGACGGTATCAATCTTGTACTCCATGCAGGTGCCGTAGATGCCCTTAATCCAGCTACAGCAATTTAAGGGGAAGCCGGCCCTCTCAGCGATAGAGACCAGCCTTTCCGGCCTTTCGTCGCTAATAAAGATATTATTGAGGTCGACGGGCTGGTAGCCGGCAGCCAGTAATATCTCCAGGGGAACGGTGGTGGTGATGCCTATCTTTTTCATCTGTCTTTCTTATCGTAGAGCAGCTCGCAGGGCAGGTATCTCGCCTTGCCCCAGGCTTCGCTTATCATCTTGGCTCTTCGCCCGCTGTCATTGGCCGAGATTACGTGGTATAGGGGGTGGGTGGAGGGCGAAGCCGGCTTGAAGTCTTCGACATATTTGTAGCCCAGCTCCTTTAATCCCGCCCTGAAGAGCTTGACCAGCTTGTTTCTCATCTTTTCCGAGCTTATCTTGCCCTCCAGCCTTTTCTGGCTGATTTCCTGCCACTGGCGGTTGCCGTAGAGGCGGGTTATCGAGGACTGGCACTCGGGACGGGTCAGGTTGCGCAACAGCGCCATCTCCAGGGGGAAGAGTATTAAAAGCTCTACCTTATGCCCCTTCCAGTCCTTGCCGTGGGCAGCCAGCTTCTTGATAGTCGACCAGCGCAGTTGCCTGTATCCGGGCGGGTCGATAAGGGCGAAGCTCGATGCCGAGCGGGGGATAAGGTCGAAAGCCTGCTGGAGGACTTTTTCGTTGACGCAGTTGCCGGTGATTATCTTTACCTCGGCGTCATTATGTGCCGTCAACTGCTCAAGGCTTTCGGCGTCCTGTGAATCCCGGGCGATGAGTATGTAGCTGTCGAACTTTCTCTTGGTGGCCAGCGCCCGCAGCGCCGAGTCGTCAATGATACAATCGGTTCCCTTGCCGAGGCACTTGCCGCCGCTGGCGTATAGCTCCAGGTAGCAATAGCGGTCTTTGCCCAGCGCACCGGTGTAGGCTTCGATATAGTCGGCGAAGCACTCCAGCTTGTGGCAGACCCACTTTCTGATCGGTTTCAGGCTCTTATCGGCTAAATTCAGCTTGTTCATTCTATTGCTTCAGGTTGTAGAAAGCGCTCGTTCCGGCAAAATTACCGTTTTCGCCCAACTCCTCTTCAATGCGGAGCAGGCGGTTATACTTGGCGGTGCGCTCGGAGCGACAGGGGGCGCCCGCTTTGATTAGTCCGGTGTTCAAGCCCACCGCCAGGTCGGCGATGGTGGTATCCTCGGTCTCGCCGGAGCGGTGGCTGACCACCGCCGTCCAGCCCGCCTGCTGCGCCATCTTGATGGCGGCGACGGTCTCGGTGAGGGTGCCGATCTGGTTGAGCTTGATGAGAATAGAATTTGACGCTTTCATCTCAATACCCCGGCTTAATCGCTCGACGTTGGTGACATAGAGGTCGTCGCCGACCAGTTGCACTCTCTCGCCCAGCTTCTGCGTAATTAGCTGCCAGCCTTCCCAGTCGTCTTCAGCCATACCGTCCTCGATGCTGATGATAGGGTAGGCGCTTGCCCATTTGACATAATATTCAACCATCTCTTGGCTACTGAGCGAGACGCCCTCTCTAGCCAGAATGTATTTGCCGTCCTGATAGAACTCGCTGGCGGCGGGGTCTAAAGCGATGAAACAGTCTTTGCCGGGGACATAGCCGGCTTTTTCCATGGCGGCCAGTATGGCTTCGATGGCATCTTGGTTGGAGGGGAGGAAGGGGGCAAAGCCGCCTTCGTCGCCGACGTTGGTGTTTAAATTTCTATCCTTGAGCACCTTCTTTAAAGAATGGTAAATCTCGGTAGCCATCCGTAGTGCTTCACTAAAGCTTTCGGCACCAGCGGGCACAACCATAAATTCCTGAAAGTCGGTGGACTCGGCGGCGTGCTTGCCGCCGTTTAAGATATTAAGCATGGGCACGGGCAGGGTATAAATATCCTCCTGTCCTAAATACAGGTAGAGGGGCATTTCGGCGGAGTTAGCTACTGCGTGGGCGGTGGCTAATGATACCCCCAGAATAGCGTTAGCCCCCAGGCGCGACTTGTTGGCCGTGCCGTCGAGCTCGATGAGCTTGCGGTCTAAAGCGGGCTGGTCGGTGGCGGACATGCCTTTTACCGCCTTGGCGATTTCGTTATTGACGTTGGCTGCCGCCTTGAGCACGCCCTTGCCGCCGAAACGGGACTTATCGCCGTCCCTCAGCTCCACCGCTTCGTGCTGGCCGGTACTGGCCCCGGAGGGCACCGCCGCCCGGCCCGTAATGCCGTCGTCGAGAGTTACCTCGACGGCAAGGGTGGGATTGCCCCGGGAGTCCAAAATCTCTCTGGCTTTGACGCTGTCAATCTTGGTCATTTATTCCCCCGACTCCTTTGATATTAGTTTGAGGGCTTTATCTACCGCCTCAACGGCATTTTTAGCGGTAACGATTGCCTTGTCCTCTTTGCCGTTGCGGGATATCGACCAGGTGTTTAAGCCGATTACGGGGATGCCGCTCTGGAGGGCGTGGCTTATCTCGGAGAGGGTGCCGTAGTTGCCGCCGACGGCGATAACCGCCTGGCCCGATTTGACCACAGCCACGTTGCGGGCGTAGCCCAGGTTGGTGACGATGGGAATCTGGACATAGGGGTTGGCCGACTGGCGGTTGTCCCCGGGCAGGATGCCGATGGTGGTGCCTCCTTCGGCGCTAGCGCCTTTACAGGCGGCTTCCATAACTCCCCCCAGCCCCCCGCACACCAGGGTAGCGCCGCGCCTGGCCAGTTCACGCCCGACTTCCTCCGCCAGACGGGTTTCTTCCCGGTTGCAGCTGCCGCCGCCGATGACGGCAATGATGGGTTGTTTTTTGGTCATGCGTATACGGATTATAGCACCAGAGTTTGAATTAGGAAAGGGAGGTTTTTCTTCCCACCCAAAACCCACCCTATAAGGGTGGTACCCCTTTTATATCCTCCTGTAGGGTTTGTGTCCCACATCCCCACCTTGTTGTTTTGAGGGATTTAAGAGCGGCGTTTGACGGCTCTAGCTATCAATCTAAAGAGTCTTCCGATTGAGGCGCCTATTACTAAGAGTAAACCTATCATAGTTTGGCCGCTTTCCCTTTTAAAAGGGGATTCCTTTTTCTCTCCGCCCCACCCCCAAGTTATTTTTCCCACACCAGCCCGCCCACAAAGGTCTTTTCTAGAGGGGGCTATGCCCCCTTTCTACCTTGAAGGGTGGCGGGTGGGAAAAGATATAGAACGGGGTGGGGTGCTAGTTAAACCGGTTCATGGCGGGGGTTAAGCCATCGGTGAGCAGGTAGAGGATGGCCTCACTTGACTTGGGAATAATTTTATTGATGGCTCGTTTTTCGGTGGGGGTAAAGTCGCTGAGGACATAGGCGATAATATCGTCCTCGCTGATTTCGGGCTTGCCGGGCCGCCCGATGCCCACCCGAATACGAATAAAGTCCTGACTGCCCAGTTCTTGAATGATAGAGTTAATGCCCTTGTGCCCGCCGGAGCTGCTGCCGTGACTTATGCGGATTTTAGCCAGAGGCAGGTCGAGGTCATCGTGGATGACAATGAGGTCATTAAAGTCGGTGTCGAACTTCTTTACTAAACGGCTTACCGACCGTCCGCTATCGTTCATAAAGGTCTGGGGACGGGCCAACACCACCTCGTTGCCAGCCGCCTTGCCCGTGCCGATGCGGGCCAGACCCTTCTTCTTGTCGAACTTTATGCCCTGAGTTCGGGCGAAGTGGTTGAGGCAGATAAAGCCGATGTTGTGACGGTTGCGGGCGTAAGACCGCCCCGGATTGCCTAGGCCCACGATTAGTTTCATTAAGATTTTCCCTCCAAGATGCTCAACAGCTTCTTTTCGTCAATCTGCGTTGTGCCCAGCTCCTGGGCTTTAGCCAGCTTGGTGCCGCCGGGGTCGGTGCCGACCACGAGATAGGCGGTCTTTTTAGTGACGTTATCTTTAGCCGTGCCGCCGAGGGCTTTTATTTTCTCCTCCGCTTCTTGTCTGGAGAAAGACTCCAGTCTTCCGGTGATGACGAACTCCTTGCCGGACAGGGGCAGTTTTTCGGTCTTGCCCTTTTCTTCCAGCCTGACGCCCGCTTCTTTCAAGCCCTGGATAATCTGGCGGTTTTCCTCCTGGCGGAAGAAGGCGAGTATGCTGTCGGCAATCTTGGGGCCGATGGCTTCTATTTCCATTAGTTCGTCCCGTGATGCCTTAGACAGCTTATCTATACTACCAAAGCGTCGGGCCAGAATCTCCGCCGTCTCGCCGCCGATGTGGCGTATGCCTAAAGCAAAGATTAATCTGGCCAGTGGCCTTTCTTTGCTCTCCTCTATCGCTTTGAGCAGGTTATCGACGCTCTTTTCGCCCGTGTTTTCCAGCTTCAGGAGCTCGGCTCTTTTCTCTTTCAATTTGTAGAGTTCGGCGGCGTTTTTGACCAGCCCGTGGTTATACAGGATAACGCTCTGGGCTTCGCCGATGCCCTCGATATCCATCGCCCCTCTTGAAGAGAAGTGCTCGATGCGCTGCTGCGCCTGTGCCGGGCAGGCGGCATTACTACAATAGTACATTGCCTCGCCCTGATGCTTGATTGCCTCGGAGCCGCACACCGGGCAGCGCCGGGGCATTTTGAACGTCTTTTCCCGGCCGGTGCGCTCCCGGCTGGCGGGGGTGGGGCCGATGACCTGGGGGATGACCTCGCCGGCGCGCTGGATGACTATGGTATCGCCGATGCGGATGTCCTTGCGGCGGATATCGTCTTCATTGTGCAAAGCGGCGTGCTTGATGGTGACGCCGCCCACCGCCACCGGCTCTAAAACGGCGTATGGGTTGAGCGTGCCCGTACGCCCCACGCTGATTTCAATGCTCTTTAGAACCGTTGTGCCCTGGACGGCGGGGAACTTGTAGGCTACCGCCCACCTCGGCTCACGGCCGATGTCGCCCAGACGTTCCTGCAATCCAATCTGGTTTATCTTGACCACGATGCCGTCGGCTTCGTAAGGGAGACTTTCTCGGCGCTCCACCCATTTTGAGTAATACTCTTCGACCGCTTCGATGCTGGCCAGCAACTGGTTGTTGGGGTTTATCTTGAAGCCGAGGCTTTTAAGGTATTCCATAGTCTCCCAGTGGGTGGGTGGGGTGGCTTTGTCTTCGGCGTAGCCGAGCATATAGATATAGATGTCCAGCGGGCGTTTGGCGGTGATGCGCGGGTCGAGCTGGCGCACCGAGCCGGCGGCGGCATTGCGGGGGTTAGCAAAGAGGGACAAGCCTTCTTCGGCCCGCTCGCGGTTCAGCTTTTCGAAGCCTGCCTTGGGTAAAAATACCTCGCCGCGCACCTCGAATCGGGGCGGGAAGTCTCCTCTCACCGATAGGGGAATGCTCCTTACCGTCTTCAGGTTCTGGGTTATATCCTCGCCGCGCAGTCCGTCGCCGCGGGTAGCCCCACTGGCGAGCTTGCCGTCGATATAGGTCAGCGCCACGGCCAGCCCGTCAATCTTGTGCTCGCCGGCGAAGTCGCATTTCTGTCCGTCCAGCAGCTTGGAAATGCGCCTGTACCAGGCAGACAGTTCTTCTTCAGAAAAGGCGTTGCCCAGCGATAAGAGGGGATAGCGGTGTTCGACGACGCCGAAGGCTTCCACGGGCGCCGCCCCGACACGCTGGGTGGGGGAGTCGGGGGTGAGAAACCGGGGGTATTCCGCCTCCAGCCCCTGCAGCTCCCGCATCATTTCATCGTATTCGGCGTCGGAAACCTCGGGGCTGTCCAGCACGTAGTAGCGGTAGTTGTGATGGTTGATTTCCGCCCTTAGCTTTTCTATCCTCTGTTTTAGCTGGTTAAAGTCAACCACAGAGCACCTTCAACATACGTTTTGCAGAAAAATTATAACACACCAGCTAGCTGGGCAAAAGAGAAAACGCTATAATCTATAATAGTATAAACTAAGGGGGGTCGGTAAAATGTGGCTAAAACGAATTTTGATATCAATCGGCATAATGGCGGCAGTCGGCGCGGGCAGTTTTATCCTCTATAACGTGGCTTACGCCGTGGGCGATGCCACCGGCTATGATGAAGGCTATTCGTCGGGGCAGAAGGTCGGCTATATAACGGGCAACCAGGACGGCTACAGCGATGGTTATAACCTGGGCAAGTACGAGGGTTATGACGAGGGTGAAGCCGTCGGCTATGAGGATGGCTATAGTGAGGGCTATACCGAGGGCATAGATGCCGGCACCGGGCACGGTTTT
>Ga0307426_1002543_pt1 | contig 11328 bp, 16 predicted proteins | sample SalMarWE160340MG_FD_202165 | JGI IMG/M metagenome (GOLD analysis project Ga0307426, IMG submission 202165) | Salt marsh sediment microbial communities from the Plum Island Ecosystem LTER, Massachusetts, United States - WE1603-40 | ecosystem: Environmental > Aquatic > Marine > Intertidal zone >... | reverse complement strand
CATTTTTTCCTCAAATGATAAATCCTCAATACTAAGTTGATATTGATCAGTTTCGACTGTATCAGTAGGAGTTTCGACATCAAAATAAAAATAATAATCTCCAATATGATCATATGAAATTGCTAATGTAATTGCTAATGTAATAGAATCAATAGCGTGGCATTATGGAAATTTTAATCAAGATTTCTTACTAAAAAAAGAAGACATTTACAAAAAATTTGAGAGTTCTAATGGACAAAATAATTTACTGGTATACAACAACAAAGTGTGTTTAGAAAAGGAAAATGAAATTTACACTATTAATTTTACTGAGCAGTTTTTTATGAATCTTAATCTTAATGAAAATGAATTGAACTTGAGGGATTCCTATAAAAATCCACTCATTAACATTGATTTTACCCCTAATGATGATCCTTTTGAAGTATTAAATTTCATATATAAGAATTTTCTTTATTGGAAAGTATCCAATGAAACCATGATGAGATTTGCTGATATCCCCCAAGGAAAAAAAAAAATCAAAAATCATTAGAGGAATATAAAAAAATAGATAAATTCTTTAGGGAAAATAAAGATCAGGCTAAAAAAACAAAGAATTTTCAATCTAAGCTAAGGAAAGGTGAATATATTTTGTTAATATTTAACCCTAAGCCCATTATCGAGTCAATAATTTTTATTTGCATGATCATGTTTTATACCTACAACTTGGTTACATTTCCCTTGCTCTCACTCCCATCCTTACCTATATTTCTTTTTTGTATAATCTTATATATTATTTTGGAAATAGTATTTCTTTCTTGGAGAAATATCAAGTATGTGTTTACATCTCAGCGAATAATTTTTGGTAAATCTAAACAGATTTATGAAGTATACTATTATGATTTTTTCGCAATTATATGCCATAATGAATTATTATTAAATCAAAAAATAGAAATTCATTTAAAAAATCCCATTCACAAATATAATGCAATAGATCAAGCAAAAATTGAAATAATTGCCCCAAAAACGTTCAATTTATATAGAAAACTCTTACCAATTGTGGTTGATAAGATTAATTCAACTATACAATAAAAAATTGAAAATTAAAAAAAAAATTAAATAATTGCTACAATTATTAAGTAGACGAAAGTTAAAGTAAAAAGCACAGCTGAAGTTTCCTTCCACAACTGAAATACAATTCTTCTATCTATGTTGTTTGGCAATCGTAAAGCTAAAAATATTAAAATAATATTCAAAATTATTGCTGGAATGATTAAGAAATTTGTAAGATTCAATCCTATAATAAGGCTAAGAAGAGTAAGTACAGATAATAGTGGACCAGCTATTTTAAAAGTATTAAATAATATTTTTATGAAATTGAAAACAGAACTTCCAGGCATTCCTTTATTTAAAATATAGGATACAATTGAATTGAAGATTAAAAATATCGCAGCAGCAAAAAATAATCCAAGACTTGTCTTTATCCGTGAATTAATGTCTGGAAATTCAATTACGACATTGATTATACCTATAGTTAGTAATATCACTGCTGCAATAGTACCTATCCACCCAATAATTTTTAATGCTGTATTTGTGCCAAATACTTTGCTTAATATCATACTTGATACTTCTAATAAAGAAAAGCTAGTCAGAATCAGACTTACTCCACTAATATATTCGATATTTGTTTGTTCTTCAGATGAGTCAAAATTTGCACTCGGAATGATTCCATCATAATTATATGATGTCGAATCGAAGAAATTTGAGTGTATTTCAGATGATGTATGATTTAACTCCATTTTTTTGTAAAGAGTTGGGATACTTGAATAAATATAACTATTGTACATTTCTCCAATTCTAAAACTAATTTCGTAGTTTAAATCATCGTATTCAATAGCAACGTAATTATAAGTAATAATTGGATCAACATCGAGAAGAATAGCGAAAAACCATTATTCTGATGCAAAATTGCAGAAATGTAAGTATGTATGCAAATAATTCGATTGCAAAAAAAATATATACCATAACTAATATTGCAACACGAATCAATGTCCAAACCAGATCTCCCACGGCAGTCAGGACGTTCATGAACACGTTCTCGCAGTACTCTGTTAGATAGGCGAAAATCTCGATGCCGGTCATTGACACGAGTAACGCGATGGCGTTGTTTAGAATTGGATTTGTCATGCAGAGCAGCCACAGGATCAAGTTGAACCCGCCGTCCGGTTCGGGCTCGCCGCCCAATTTCGAGCTCTTGTACGGGCTAAACCACGGAATGTAGCCGAGCACTGAATAGGGCAAGTTCAGTTCCATATCTAATACCTAATATGTTAAAATCTAAAAGAAAAAATTAAAAAAAAAAAGAGAGATTTATTTATTAATTATTTTAACGTGATTCTGTTCCAGTATTTTAAGCAACGGTTCATAATCAGAAACGTTATATAATGAGAAATAATTGCCTAAAAGTCGTTGAGGGAGTTTTACTCCCTGTTCTTTGAAAAATTGAAACCTCCATTCAAAATCACCATTAGAATTGAAGTCAGGGAAGATTCTTATTATGGCAACCTTATCTTTTAGAAATAGCACTGGTTTGATCTCAATTCTATCGATCTTTGAATACTCAAATGTATAATATTCATCATATTCCTTGTTTTCACGTTTTTCTGCAATTTTGTTATTGGTTGCAAAATATGATCTAGGTTCGATCTTTATAAATGACCATATTACAATTGGATATAAAATACCCATTAGTGGAACACCTGTAATCAACAAGATAATTAATATTAATATAACAAGAAGAAAAATCTCAATACTGATATTGGGAGTCCTGACAATATTGAGGATAAAACCATCAATTATAATACCAATTACAAGAACCACTAACCAAATAAGAAGGATTATGAAGTTGAATTTCAAATTGATTTTTGACTGCCAAAGAATTTCCTCATCTTTTTCCATCATATCTATTGACATATTTCACACTCCTTTAAAAATTTATGTTCAAGCAAAAGCACTTAATAGGAAGAAAAGACCAAATCCCATTAACCATACCATGGTACCTAAGGATATCATTTTAGTTGTATCTTCTGCCCCAGCATTAAGACTTCCAAAAATTAATTCACCAGAAAACCAACAAGCTAAGATTAACAAGGTAAACTGAATTGACATTTCAGCCACTGCCAACATCAATAATTCAGAATTATCAATATCAAACAACGTGGTGATTGAACCAAAAATTGATTTCGTCAATGCACCACCTACGATGACCATAACTTTCAGAAATGTTATTAAAGATTTTTCAGATGCCTTGAAATTCGGTCCCCATTTAGAACCTACTGCAAACAGAATTGCTGAAATCCCAAAACCTATAGCACATCCTAGAGCCCAATATGGAGTAAGTGGATCATCACTAATAAAACAAGCTCCTAAAATTATGGAACCCACTAATATGAATGCCGCGTATATAATTATAGCTGCCAAGCTTTCATATTCTGCTTTAGGGATCGCGGTAGCAGCTCCTAAAGCTCCTATTACAGCCGCAGCTATTACCATGGAAGTAGCTACTCCTCCTATAATACTAGTCAGAATTTCTTCAAACGATAAATCCTCAATACTTAGTTGATATTGGTCAGTTTCGATCAAATCCGTAGGAGTTTCGACCTCGAAATAGAAATAATAAATTCCAATTTTATCATATGAAAGTTCAAGGAAGTATTCTTTTCCATCTGCATAATTCGTATCACTTGGATTAGATTGTTGCATTGTGTAAGATCTTTTATCTTCTACCCAATTCTCATTGCTGACATGTAACTTGGGGAATCCTGATTTTGGAGCCCTCCCAAGAGTATCCGTGTAAGTAATTGTGAATGCAAAAACCGTCTGGGTGTCCCCGCCATTAGGACTTACGTTTATATCACTGAGTGTGCTATAGCCATCTGATGAAGTGTATACATCTGAAGAATCACTCATATCTGGATATCCATAATCATACTCTATAGACAATCCGATTCCTAAGGTTTCTTCTTTTCTAGATACTAATGTATTATCCATTGATTCATCCCGGATCACTAAGGGAAGATCGATATCGAAGTAATCAACATAGTTCGTGGTGACGGTCGTTTCTGTTTTTATTGGTAGATCATTTAGAATATACTCAAATGACATTACACCATAATATGCTTCTCCGCCAAACATTAAAATGAAAGGGATCATGGCAAGGTACATGATATATTCCAAAAGAATGTTGATGATCATAATTGCCAATAAAACATATGCAAAAACATAGATCGCAGAACGAATCAATGTCCAAACCAGATCTCCCACGGCAGTCAGGACGTTCATGAACACGTTTTCGCAGTAGTCCTTGAGGTAAGCGAAGATTTCGATGCCGGTCATTGAGACGAGTAGCGCAATGGCGTTGTTGAGAATTGGATTTGTCATGCACAGCAACCACAAGATCAAGTTAAACCCTCCGTCAGGTTGCGGTTCCGGTCCCATCTTCGAGCTCTGGTAGGTGTTAAACCACGGGATGTATCCGAGCACGGAGTAGGGCAGGTTCATTTCCGTTGCCTTGGTGCCGTTCAGCTTGGTGGAAACGTAGTCGTTGATCCATCCGATCTGGTATATCGTGTTGTTGCTCTCATCGACCGATTCGTTTACCAAGCCCTTGAGCACCAGTTCCAGGACTTCCATCGCATCCTCGGGCGAGATGTTGCGTCGCATGAAGAAGAAATCCACGTCAGAGTTAGCTTCATCAATGGTTCCATCTCGATCATTTGACACGAATTCAAACACGTACCTATCAGGATGGTAAAGTGCCGTATCCTCCAAGGTACCGGTTTCTAAGTGTCGGTGCAAAAGGGTTTCAGTAAAACGCTCGGTTGGAATGACGATGACATTCACGCCATGCTCGAAGGGGGTCCCATCGCAATCATAAGTATTTAGGTTATCTCCCACGTTCACGAGGTATTAAAAAAACAACATATGAGAATATAACAATTGGCACTATTACGAAAAATAATTATGAGGGATACTAATATCTTTAAATAAACATCCTGCAGAACCTTTATTATAAACCTGTTGAATTCTTGAAGAATAAATTTTGATACCAAAACTATTGTAACTTCATACTATGAAGTACGAAAAATAAATTTTTCGTAGGTCGATGTTTAGCTCGGGAAATATAAGAAGAGTGAATAGAAACAAAAAAATATTTCATTTCCAAATTTTGCTATGCTTTGAATGATCAAAGCTTCTTTGGTATTGGATCAATTATCTCAATATTAGGTATCTTAGTAAATGCCTTGTCATGGGTACATAGTTTCGTAATATTCTGCTCTTTCATGAAACTTAAAATAGTGGCATCTCTTCCGCCAATTCCTGTATGTGAAAATTTAGAGAAGACATCAAAAATCGAATCTAATTGTTCGAATTCAAGATTTCCAATAATAATATCCATTGAAGAGAACACTTGCCATTTTTCTTTCGCAACAGTCGGCCCTAATCGCTTAACTAAATAATGCATCACTTCAATCATAACAACAGTATTTAAAGCTAATGAAGCAGAATCATATAAATCTTTAAAATGATCAACAATATAATCATGTTCATCGCATGTTTTATCGAAGAGATAAATCCAATAATTAGAATCGATAAAAATTACGGATTTTGTTTCCATATGCTTTTTATCATCTCCGGTGTAACCTTTTCTTCAATAGGAGTAGTTATACAGCCAACTAACTCTTTGAAAATCTGTCCTTTTGTAGGGCTTTTCTTAATCGTAATAGAATTATCCCCGTTAACCTTAATCGATAATTTATCCCCGGGTTTTATAAGCAATTTTTCTCGAATTTTTGATGGTAAAGTTAGTCTCCCACGATCGTCAATTTCAATTTTTCCCATTTAAGCACCCATACCCATATAATTGCCCATCATATTTATATTTATTCACTCTTCAGTACAATTATTAATTATTTTGGATATGGGGAGGAATATCTTTCAATCTGATAAACCAATAGGAATGATTAAAGCTGTTAGAGCTATTGTTCAAGATGGTGCTGGCGTTGATGAAGCCTTTGAAATTTATGAAAATGGTCCAGTAGGATTATAATTTTTTTATGTCATACATCTTTTTCTTTATTTAATATTAATAAATAATTTACCCCAAATTCTCAAGAAATATATGGGTTTTTTCTTTTTCTAAAATAGAATGGATAATTTAGATATATCAACTATTGATGGTCTAAGAATTTTAAAAATTGATGATGAAGTTTTACTTGCTCATCAAATTAAACCCCCTTATTATTTTTCATGCTCTGACGGACTTATCCTTTTGCCACGAAAGAGGGGAAATCAAAAAACCGTAATCTTAGATTTAAATATTGAACCCCATCTAATTAATCAGATTAATGAGCTTTATGGTCCGATAAGTGATTATGTTTGTACTCATGGTCATATGGATCACATAGCTCACGTTTATCAATGGGAAGCCATAGGTGCTGAAATACATGCGCCAATTCCAGAACACACATACTTACAAGATGTTCATAATTTTTATAAAGGTTTTCAATTCAATGAAGGGTTGGATTTTTCGATTATACAGAAGTTTGCTGATTTGAATGGATATAAAAATTGCAAGGAAATTCACCCTTTTGAACCAGGGAAATCTTTCTTTTTTGATGATTTTGTAATTAATACTATTCCTTTTAAAGGGCATTCAAAAGCTCATATAGGATTTTTAATTCCTCAAGAAAAGATAATTCATATTAGCTGTCTAGGTTTTGATCAAGTAAGACCAGATGTTGATGGTTTCGGACCATGGTATGGATTTAAAGAATGTTCCATTAATCAATATCTGAAAGATATTGACTTGGCTCAGTCTATATTCCTTGAAAAAGCTGAAATTCTAACATCAAGCCATTCATACATTATCAAGAATCCGGATATTACTCCATTTCTCTACATGAGAGAAAAAATTGAGAAAAACCAGAGAATTGTAGATGAAGCAATATTATCCTTGAAACTTGTACGTACATCTGAAGTATCTATTATAGATTTTCTTGATATGGACCTATTTTTTCCTAAAAAGAAAATGGACAAGTTTAGATACGAAATATATAACTTCTGGGAATCTGGAATAATTAGTAAACATATTGAGAGGAGTAAATATCTTAAATAAATAATAAGGTTTAAGAATCAAATTCAATTATCACTTTTAAAGATTCTTTCGCTTCACATACAACTTTAAAAGCCTCTCCCGTACGTTCTATTGGAAATCTGTGAGTAATAAGATCTTTTACCTTGATACTCTTTGCAAGGATCCATGTATATGATTCTTGTAGATCTTCCGGAGCTGCACCATAAGATGTCATGATTTTTATTTCTTCTCGCCAATAACGATTGATTGGAACTTCTAACATCACCCCTGGTTCTGGAACTGCAAAAAATATGATGGTACCTCCAGGAGATACGCATTCTATAGCTTGCTTTGCTGCAGATAAAGCTCCAGTACAAACGATAATGATATCAGCTAATTTATTATTGTTTTTTTCTCTAATTTCAGCAGGTATGTTTTCCTTTGCATTAAAAACTACATCAGCTCCAAATTTTTTTGCCATTTCTAATCTATAATCATTGATATCCGTAGCAAAAATTTTTTCAGCACCCCTCAATTTAGCAAGTTGAATATGGAGAATTCCTGAAACACCACATCCTAATACGAGAACAATTAATCCTTTTTTAACATTTGCAAGTCTTTGAGCTCTGCAAACACAGCCTAAAGGTTCAATAAATACCCCCTCTTCATATGAAACGAATTTATCTAAAACAATTACTCCGCGTTTGTCAATATTAATTGCAGGTATCCGTATATATTCCGCGAATCCCCCCGGGTCATAATTTGTATTATGGAGCAGATCACACGCAGTATGATGTCCTTGTTGGCAAAAATGGCATTCAAAACAAGGAACATGATGTGAAACGAATACGCGATCTCCTACTTTAAACCTTTTTACATTTTCTCCGACTTCAACAATATCTCCTGCGATTTCGTGACCTAATACTAAATTATCTACCCCCAATTTCTTCATTTTAGCAAAACGATAGTATTCTAATATATCAGAACCACAAATACCTGATTTATTTACCTTTACTAAAAGTTCCCCAGCACCAATTTCGGGTTTATCCATCTCATCTATTCGTATATCATTATTATTATAATATCTCGCAACTTTCATTGTAACACCTAATTGAAATCGGTTTTTATGATAATAATCATCTTTATTTATTCATAAATTTAATTTTTATTTCATCATAAAATAATACATTTAATTAATAAAAAAAACGAAATTGATATTATATGGTCGAAGTAAAGAAAGAGCTTCTAGCTCCTTGTGGTTTGTATTGTGGGGTATGTTCTATATATATAGCACATAAGGACGATAATCAGAAGTTTAAACAAGTATTAATGAAAGTTTATAAACCTTTCGTGAAAAATGTCAACGATATAGCTTGCACTGGCTGTTTATCTGATGGTATCGTGTTTCCGGTTTGCCAAGTATGTTCTATTAAAAAATGCTGCCGGGAGAAAAATATTGAAGGTTGTTATCAATGTGATGATTTTCCCTGCAAATTCATTAATAACTTCCCAATAGCCGTGGGGAAAAAAGTAATAATGAGAACTGTACCTGCTTGGCGGGAATTAGGGACTGAAAAATTCGTGGAAGAGGAGGAAAAAAGATATCACTGTCCGAGTTGTGGAAATCAACTCTTTCGAGGAGCAAAACGTTGTAACAAGTGTAACAAGGAAGTTAACGTCGATTAAATCAAATAATAAATAAAAAAGAAAGGATTAGGATTTTTTAATGCTCCTTAAAAGCATTCGAAAGCTCTCATCTTCAAGATTATTAAACATTGTTAATTCTTCTGCTAAAAAGTCTCTCAAAGCAATTCGAATAGCTTCGCTTCTTGAGGGATAAACCCCCATATCATTTAACGTTTGAATTGCGGATAAATATTTTCCAGGTAAGTTAATTGTTATAATTTTCACGCGTATTAACCCTTAATGAATATTATCAACGGAAACTTGTTGATTATTAATATTATTTTGTCGGATTATATTTAAAACAAGGATATTAATGACTTAATTCTATTAATCTATTAATTGCTAACGAATAAATGATCTTATATATGTTATTAAAATTGAAAGGAAAAGAAAGTTTTGAATTCTCTAGGGAGAATCAAAAGATTTTATATGTACCACTAGGGAAAAAAATGATTTATATAGGTCAGAATGACTTATTTCTTTTATATCTTTTAGAAAAGTTAAACTATAGTCTTCTTCACGTTTTATGTAAGTAATTCCTTTTGTTTTGTGTTCCCTATCGAGGTACGTGTCTATTTTAAGGACGTTTTCATTAGGTTTGCCGGGAAATTGGGGCATCATATTAAAAGTGAATATTAAATCCGCGTTACTATCATCTTTGGCATCAATAACAAACATAACATTTGGTTGTGAATAAGATATAAATGACTGCAAATTATGAAACATATCATCTATTTTAATTGTGATTTTTGAATCATTTAATGCCCCACAATCACTCACTTGAGGGAGTAAAAATTTCTCTTTTCCTCTGAAAGCCAAAGATTGCTCATTTTGATTTAAGTATTTCTTAAAAATTGGTTCGTCTTTTTCTAATAAAAAATTCTCAGAGATAATTTCATTTCGAGCATAAATTATGAGTGCCCCCGATGAAATAAGGTTTATTTTTTGAAAGTATATTTTTTTCAATGGATCATATGGAAGGTTTATGATTTCTCGATTGCCACCAAAACCTAATTGAGCCATAATATTTGTTGGATCTTGACTTGTTAGAGTAAATAAAAGAAGTTGCCGAAAATCATTTAATTCTATGTAATTTGTAAAGTTCGTAAATTTTTCTTTTATTTTTGCAATATTATCTTTAATAGTTTTAGACATAATGATCAATTAGAAATAATTTAGATAATTCTAAGAAAACACGGCTATAATTAAAATTAATCTTGATATTTTGTAAGAAATTTTTCTAATGATTTTTTGACTTTTGGGGTTATATGATGTTCAATCTGGCATGTTACTTGTTCTATGATACTTTCATCCTCGATTTTTAATACGTTACTAAAAAAAATTCTTAGAAGAGAATGAATCTCATTTAACTGTATCGCATAAAATTTACCCTTATCAGTCAACCGTATCGCTCGTCTTGGTTCCCATTTTATTAAATCAGCTTTTCTTAACTTTTCAAGCATTCCAGATACGGAAGCAGGTTCTACGTTTAGATTTTCGGCGATCTCCTTATTTGAAACCCAACCACCACGTTTATTTTTAGAAATTTCATGGATCACATCTAAATACCTCTGGTAACTCTCAGGAATCTCAGAGATCTCGCCTTCCTCTATTTTTTTTTTCTCTGCCATTATTATTCTAAATCTATAAAATAAATGATAGGTGTTTAATATAGCTCTAATGGTTATTTAATTTTTTTCTTCATAATCACTAATGTAAGCTAAATTTAAAAGTGTAATTATCCATATTTCTCATGATTTTTATAATAATTATCCAAAAATATTTAAAAACTATCAGAACAAAATTTAAATACCAAAATCAAAAATGAAAATTATGAATAAGGAATTAAAAAAGGGTATTATATTAATTATAATTGGATTAACACCCGTTATCCTCTTTGCTTCAACTTACTCTGTAGAAATTTGGTCTGATAGTCATTGGTCTGCTGTTACTGAAGATCAAGAAGATTTTACAGTTCCTCCATCCAATTTTTTATTAGGAGATAGATACACTTTGATAGCGGGAAATTATTATACCTCATTTTCCTGGTTTGTTGAAGGTAATGTAACCATTTTAAATAAAGCTACAGGGCAAAATCAAACGTATAATATATTTATTGATGCCACAACCAATTATGTGTCATGGTCTTCAGATCACATTGAGTTAATATTATCACCAGGCGAATACACTATTTTCTGGCACACTGATTATGCTATACGCTATTATCTTTTCAGTCATGGATGGTTCATGACTGATCTTGATGATCCTAAACAAGCTAATGATGCGCAGAATTTGTTTACTATGGTTGCAGGAATATATGGAGGAATTGTGACATTAGCTGGAATTTGCTTTGTCTCAGGAAACATAAATATAAGATCAGAAAAACAAAAGGAGTCGAAACGAAATAAGCAGTTAGCAAAAGATGAAATTAGAATGGAAAAATTACGTCAAAAAATGCAAAAAAAAATGGATAAGAGAGCCAATTAATCATTTTTTGCATTACTTTTTTTTTACAAACATCATTTTGAAAT
>Ga0307426_1002540_pt1 | contig 11340 bp, 9 predicted proteins | sample SalMarWE160340MG_FD_202165 | JGI IMG/M metagenome (GOLD analysis project Ga0307426, IMG submission 202165) | Salt marsh sediment microbial communities from the Plum Island Ecosystem LTER, Massachusetts, United States - WE1603-40 | ecosystem: Environmental > Aquatic > Marine > Intertidal zone >... | reverse complement strand
CGTTATCTCTAATTTGACTTAATTCATCCTTTAAAACAATTTCGTCATCAGATGTCATTTTCTTGAAAAAAACGTAGTTAATTTTTATATTGACCACACCTATGGCTGAAATTCTGGCTTTCATAGCATCCGCATTGGGATATTGTTTTTGATCGCAAAATACCCCAAAAAAACATTCAATTTCCGACTCACTGACGCCATACTCAAAGGATATTGACTCAATAGCCGTATTTTTGAAATGTGCCACCATTCTTGAAGTGTTAAGCCGGGAATCAAAAGGTTCGTCTTCAATAAAAAAATGATCGTGGTTCATGATAAGGACAATTGGAGTGGATGTGTTGAGTCCTTCACTGATGGTACCATAAAATTCCCTGATAGCATCAACCGCATAAGGATGATCCATTTTATACATTGTCACCCTATTAAAAACGAGGCAGAACGACCTTCCAATCCTATCAAAGGATTTATTACCAAGATTTGGCTTTCTGATTGCTCGATAATTTTGCATTTTTTATAAGAACCTTCTTTTGTACCATACAAGATCTTTTATGAAATCCTTGCATGTTGAATGTCGATGCTCTGGATCATACGCTATCGCTTTAAGAACGATTTTATCCATATCCCTATTGAGAGTCGGGTTTAACTCTGAGGGTTTCTGCCTGAATATTCCCTCTTTTTTTAACAGCTTATGCTCGAGTAGTTCCTCGAAGGAATTATAATTCTGCATAGGCAGGGCATGCACAAACATTTGGAAAAGCATTGTACCCACCGCATATATATCTGTTCGTCCGTCCACAGCTGACCCAATTATTTGTTCAGGCGCCATATAAAGGGGAGACCCTCCCGCGGTTTGATTCTCGTTTTTTTCTCCACGCATTACTCTGGCAACGCCAAAATCTGAAATAAGCGGCCTGCGAGTGTGGTTTTCAACCAATATATTATCCGGCTTGATGTCCATATGCACGATGTCATGTGAATGGGCATAGTCCAGTGCATCAAGAACCTGAATAATGATTTGGATTGTTTTTTTTACGGGCAAAACACGCCTCGAAGGTATGATCTGCTTTTTCTTTTCTTTCAAGATCTTAGACAGAGTCGCGCCTTGCACGAATTGCATAGTAAAATACAAAAACTCATCTGTCTCGCCGACTTCATATATCTGGATGATATTCGGATGGGATAAAATTGCAGCTGCCTCAGCTTCAGTTTGAAAAAGTTCTGCTTTTTCAGGAGTCAAGTGACTTCTCGGCAAAATTTTTACCGCTATCTGGCGCTTAAGTGTTTGCTGGTAAGCAATGAATACAACAGCCATTCCACCTCGGGCTATTTCCTTTAAAATAGTCGCGGTACCGATCTGCTCACCGATAAAGCGTTTGGCGTCTATCTTTTGGATCGATTCTATCATCAGCCGGTCTTATCATTAAAAAGCAAAATAAAATGCAAATTTTAGGAGTTTTTATTAAAGTGAATTATCCGCCTTATATATCGGCAGATGCAGTGGGAAGCTTTATTAAAACTTTATTTGATAAGGTAAGAATTAATACCCTTTAGAAAAAATACATTTTGATGTTTCAGTGAAAACCTGAAAACTATCTCTAACATAACCTGCTGATATCTAATTAATTCTTGCAATTTGGTGTCGGTTTCAATTATAATTTTCTTGTACTCATTTAGGAGTAAGGGATTCATGTCAAATCTAAAATACTTATCAAAATCAAATATTATAAAAATTATCCTGTTTCTGGTACTAACCTACATGGTCTTTCTGGGTTTAAGCCTTCGCAACCGGCAGGTTTTTAAGCAGGATTTTGCTGCGCACAGACCCGCCGCCCAGAATGTCTATATTTATGATTACGCCGCAATTCTTCAGGACATAGAAGAAGCCACCGGCCGCTACCTGCAGGGCATTAAAAGCGACTATGCCATTGAAGCGGTTATTGTAACCATCCCGGCCCTACCGCCGCCCCATAGCATTGAGTCTCTGGCGGCCGCACTTTTCAGCAACTGGAAAATAGGTCAATCCACCGACGGCAGAGGAATCCTGCTAATTTTAGCAGATAAAGAAAAACTCATAAAAATTGAAGTTTCTTATGAATTGGAAGATGTCTTTACCGACATCTTCTGCGGTTATATTGAAGACAAGCAACTCAAGAATTATTTTTTAAGCAACCAGCTGAATATCGGGCTGGTGGCGGTGCTGGAAGAAATCGAGCAGCGAGCCCGGATCAAGCAGCAGGCCGATTACACGGCTGCCGACATTGATCAGCTTGACCAAGAACTGCTGTCCGGCGGTGCCGGCGCCAAAAGACAATTATCCGACTTCCAGCCGGAGACTGTTTCAGCGGCAGGAAAAAATTATCCGGCCGGCCGCACCCCGGATGAAGCCTGGCGGACATTGATCCGCAGTTGGGAGGATAAAGTGCGCGATCCAAACCTGGGGGTTTACACGCATATCACCCGGCTGGCCTATCGGGACTTCCAAAACCTGCCCGACTCCCGTTACGAGGAGGATGTTCAGACCTACAAAAACAGGCCCTACGAAGTCATTCAAGATGATCGCTATGCGGTTATCTTCTTCGGGAAAAAGCAAGGCTGGTCAAATGCGCCGTTTTTATTCTGCCGCACTGAAACCGGCTGGCAGTTTGACATCGTGCATCAACGAAAGTACGTGCGTATGGGTAAAACCCCCCACTGGGGTATCGAAAGGTCCGACTACCCTTATGTTGAGCTTTTGTCCCGCTGTCCGTTCTGGATGAACCAGGACATTCCCCTGCAAAGCGACGATATCTACCGCATCCGGGACGACCGCCTCCTGGCAGATGAAATCAGACGCCTGGAAGCCGCCTATGCCGAAGATGCCGAGAATTTTCAGACCGTGATGCAGCTGGGCAGACTGTACACCATCACATCCCTGAGCCCCCAGAAGCGGATTGCTTATTTAAAAAAAGCAAGACAGCTGAACCCTGCTAGTCCGAAGCCCTACAAGTATCTGGCCATCGCTAATCTTGATGCGTTTTACCAGTTTGACACAGCGATCAAGGAGATTAATGCTTACGTGAAACAGCGACCGGATGATGTTTTCGGCCGCAATTACCTGGGCTATCTTTACTACTGTGTCAAAAAATACAAGCCGGCCATCGACGAATTACAAAAGGCCGTTGAATTGAAATCGGATAACTGTTATGCCTTTGCCAAGCAGGCACGGGCTTACGCTGACCTTTACCTGAATTCTGCTAAAATTGATCCCCGACGTTACCACTACCGCAAGGAGGCGCTGGAAATGTTTGCAATGGCAGGGGCCGTGCCGACCCCGGATGCCAAGCGGATCAAATGGTTGCGGCGGTATTTGGTCAAAAAAGAGATCTTGGATTAGGCGTAGACACTTATGCTCAAACTTCGGATATTAATATTATGCCTGTCAACGTTGATGTTGCAGGTATCCTGTGCGGTAATTTCAGATCAGGTACGAAGAGAGGCCGAACCGCCGGTGCCTTTCAAAACGCTGCTTGCCGAAGACGACCGATACAAGGGGCGCATCGTTATTCTGGCGGGCTACGTTCTGGAGACCAGGAACCTGGAATCTGAGACGATCATCAAGGTTCTGCAGGTTCCCTTCAGATCAGGAGAAGAACCTGATTTGAAGGACCGGTCGCAGGGAAGATTTAAAATTTATCACACCGGTTTTCTGGACCCGGAAGTGTATGCAAAGGACCGGGCCATAACAGTGGCCGGCGAAGTGAGCGGATCCGATTATGAAGAAATCGGCGGTGATCGGATTCAATATTTAAAATTAATAGACCGTGAAATCTTCCTGTGGCCGGAATATGAAACCCGACTGCGCCCCTACCCTCTGTGGCCGTATCCCTACTACTGGCACCGGTATCCCTATTATCCATATCCATACGGGTACTGGTAGCTGTCGATTGCGGATTTCAGAATTCGGATTGCGGCGACCTGGCAGAGGGCATAGTGAAAAAAAAAGAAGGTGGGAAGGTGAGATGCTGAGAAGATGGGAAGTTGGGAAGATCAAATCCGATTTAACTCAACAAACTCAATCAACTCAACAAACTCAATAACCCCAACCAACTCTATGAACTGGTATCTTTCAGTTCTTTGGTCACGCCGTGCCATGAACACTGGTCACAGAATATCTCGGTTTCATCGCAAAGCTGGGGGCAGCTCGCCGGATCCACATCCGCATCGAATTCGACATTGCCGTCCCGCCAGGCAAACTCATAGGTCTCGTATTCATCGTCGGGATCTTTGATATAAAAGTTTACGCAGCCGCACAGCGGACATTTCATAGCTGCATTCCTAAAAAAACCATTATTGTTTTTATTCTTTTCGGATATAAATTAACTGGCTCGATAATATTCCTTACATCTTGGGAATGCTACCGGCTATCGGGCTGGGAAGCTTGGAGGCTTCAAGCTCTTTTAGGAACTTCAACTTCCGGGCTTCCCGGCTTCCCAGCCATTGATCTCTATTCAATCTACTTTAAAGAACACTTTCGCCTTGGCGTTGCAGACCGGACACTCATCGGGCGGCTCATTTTCGCAGGTGTAGCCGCAGACGCTGCAGACATAGTAATCGACTTGCTCCAGGCTGTCCAGATTATCCAGCGCTTTCCGGTAGAGCGCGGCATGGACCTTTTCCACCTTATTGGCATAAGTAAAGCTGCGTTCGGCCGCCTTATGGTCCTCTTCTTTGGCCGTTTCGATCATTGGTGGATACATGGTCTGAAATTCGTAGGTTTCCCCGCCGAGGGCCTCTTTGAGGTTATCGGCCGTGCTGCCGACCCCTTTCAGGGCTCTGAGGTGAGTGTGGGCGTGAACGGTTTCGGCTTCTGCCGCAGCGCGGAAAAGCCTGGCGACCTGCGCGTAGCCTTCACGGTCGGCCTTCTGGGCAAAGGCGAGGTATTTTCGGTTGGCCTGGGATTCACCGGCAAAAGCTTCCTTCAAATTTTCTTCTGATTTACTCATTAATTTCCTCCTTTCGTTTTTAACGTCCGGAGTCTATTGTTTCGGCAGCAGCCTGTCAAGATTTTTGTATTTGCCGTTTTATTGTTCGCCGGATTATCAATCTGCCTTGGATAACGCTAATCCTTGACAAAAACTGTCTGCCCGGTTAAACAATTCCTCGTTTAGGCGGGGTTTTTCCGTAATTAATCCGCCCTGAAAAATAGCCTATTCAGAGTTGTAACCCGTAACCCGCAACCCGCAAAAGGAGATCATAATGAATGATGTGGTAATTGCTTCAGCCTGTAGAACCGCCGTCGGATCCTTCGGCGGATCCCTGCGTGACAGTCACGCAGCAACCATCGCCGGTGTGACCATGAAAGCAGCCGTACGAAGAGCCGGTATCGATCCGTCGATTATAGATGATGTCCGCTACGGATGCTGCATGGAGCCGGTCGATGCCCTTAACGTTGCGCGCATTGCGGCCCTGCAGGCCGGTATTCCGGATACAGTGACCGCGGTCACCATCAACCGGGTCTGCATTTCCGGCATGGAAGCGGTGATCTCCGGCATGGCGATGATCCAGGCCGGCATGGCCGATGTTATTCTGGCCGGCGGTGTGGAACACATGTCCGGGGTACCCTATTCTGTGGCAGCCGCCAGATGGGGATGTCGCCTCCAGGACCATGAATTTGTCGATAATATTATCAGAGGACTGCATTGCGGCTCCCACGTCATACCGCATCCCGAAGACGGTCCGGTGGATGCCGAGAAACCACCGTTAAGCTATTTTAAGGGCAAACCCTATATCATGGGACACACCGCCGAGTTCATCGCCCAGCACCTGGATATCAGTCGGGAAGAGATGGATGAGGTGGCCTTGAGGAGCCATAATAACGTTGAGAGGGCTAACAACGACGGTTCTTTTAAAGATGAAATCGTACCGATGGAAATTCCCCAAAGAAAAGGGGAACCGATCATTTTTGACAAAGATGAACATTTCAGACCGGGCCTGACACTTGAAAAACTGCAGAAACTGTCGCCGGCCTTCGTACCGAAGATCGGCAAAGTAACGGCGGGCAACTCCAGCGGCATCAACGACGGATCAGCCGGTCTGGTGATCATGTCAGCCGCCAAAGCCAAGGATTTAAACATTCAGCCCATCGCCAGGATCAGGGCCGTGGGCAGAGGCGGATGCCATCCATCCGTTATGGGCTTATCCCCGGTTCCGGCAGTAAAGCAGTTATTGGCCAACAGCGGTTTGAAACTGCAAGATTTCGAACTGATTGAAGTCAATGAAGCCTTTGCGGCCCAGTACCTGGGCTGTGAAAAAGAGCTGGGTTTGAATCGGGAAATCACCAATGTCAATGGATCCGGCATCGGCATCGGGCATCCGGTAGGCGCCACCGGCGCCCGGCTCATCGTCACCTTGATCCATGCCATGAAAAAAAGAGGCAATACCCTCGGTTTGGCGACGCTATGCGGCGGTGGTGGGGTATCGATGGCCTGTGCACTGGAGATGATCTGAAACCCGACCCGGCTTGAACCAAAACCGAAAAACGAATAAGGGGGGCATTTCACTGAAAGGAGGGTGTGAATGAGAAAAGCGATATTTTGCTGCCTGTGTCTATCTATGGTGATCCTCTTGCCAAACTGTCTGCCGGCCGCCGACGATCTCGCGCAAGCCGACAAGCTCTTCGACCAGGGTGGGCTCGAAAACTACAGGCAGGCCATCGAACTCTATCAAAAAGCGCTGGCCGAAAATCCCGACAGCTATGAAGCCAACTGGAAATGTGCCCGGGCCCATCGCGAATATGGCGATGCGGCCAAAACCCAAAAAAAGGAAGGCTGGAAGGATATCTGTGCCAAATCCGGCAAGGAAGGCATGAAATACGCCCAGAAGGCGATTGAGCTCGAACCGGAAAAACCCGACGGATACTATTACTACGGTCTCAATGTGGGTATCTACTCTGATGGGGTAAGTATCTTTACGGCCCTGACGGAAGGTTTGAAAGACAAAACCCAAAAAAGTTTTGAAAAAACATATGATATCGACAAAATGTACAAGGAAGGCGGCCCGATGATTGCGCTCGGCCGCTTCTGGCAGGTTCTTCCCTGGCCCATGTACGACCGCAAGAAGGCCTTGCAATATTACCGGGAGTACCAGACCACCAAATATTTCGCTGATAACATCGAGGTGCACGTCTATCTCGGCGAGTTACTGATCCAGATTGGCGGCGATAAAAATAAGGCTGAAGCAAAAGGCTATCTGGAAAAGGCCGCCAAATCCGACGACCCCTATTTTAGAGACTGGGCCAATGAGCTTTTGAAAAAAATATAAAGTTTCTTCTTCGATCAGACTGGACGCTCGCGGCCAGCGGCTGGGCTGAAACCTGACACCTGAAACCATAAAACCGAATAAAAAAAGGGACGTTGTGCAAAGGTCTTGAGGAGGTTACACATGTCTGACCCTTATGCTCAAAAACCCTGGCTGAAGCATTACGATGATCACGTCCCGGAGTTTCTGGATTATCCCCAAAAAACCTACATCGAGATGGTCCGCGAGACAACCACCCACATTCCCACCAGAGCGGCGCTCTATTACATGGGAAGAGGCATCACCTTCCATGAGCTGGATATTTTCTCCAACCAGTTGGCGCACTTTCTCAAAGACAGCGGGCTGAAGCCCGGCGACACGGTCGGGGTCAATCTGCCCAATATTCCGGCTTACTACATCTCTATTCTCGCCATCCAGAAGGCCGGCTGCGTGCTGACCGGTGTCAGTCCCCTTCTGCAACCCAAAGAACTCGAATACCAGCTCAATGATTCAGGCGCCAAACTGCTGGTGACCCTTGATGCATTATTGGACAAGGTGGCTGCAGTTGTCGGCCGAACCGGGGTAAAAACCCTTGCAGCGGCATCGATTGCCGATTTTCTCTCTCCGCTAAAACGAGGTTTGGGCAAACTGCTGAAAAAGATTCCCTGCGGTAAAATCAGACCCATCAGCGGAGTTAATGTTATGCGGTTTTCAGATGTTTTACATCGGATGCCTGCCGACAGGATCGAGGAAAAATTGGATCCGGCCGCCGCCTGTTTGATGCAGTATACCGGCGGCACCACCGGTCCGCCCAAAGGGGCGGTGTTAACCCAAAAAAATATTGTGTCCCAGCTTCATCAGGTGAGCACCTGGCTGGACCTCACGTCCGGCGAAGAATCCACCCTGATCTCAGCCTTTCCTCTGTTTCACCAGGCCGGTCTTTTTCTGGGCATGACCGCGTTTGCCATCGGCGCAAGCCAGGTAGCGGTTCCTAACCCGCGGGATCTGAATTTTCTGGTTTCAGCGCTGAAAACTTACAAACCGAGCGGTGTTGTCAATGTGCCCACAATTTATCTGGAGCTGTTAAAGAAACCAAAGTTCCGCGCCCTTGATTTTTCGGGCGTTGAGTGGTTTGTCAGCGGAGCGGCCCCCTTTCCGCCGGAATACATCAGGGAGTTTGAAGAAGTCGTGGGAAAAGACAAGCTGGTGGAGGTGCTGGGCATGACGGAAACCAGTCCCGTACACATGAGTCTGCCCCGCTACGGCAAAAAGAAACCGGGGTCCGTCGGTCTGCCTTTCCCGGATACGGAGGTCAAGCTGATTGATCCGGAAACCGGAGTGATTGTGCCCGTGGGCGAGCCCGGCGAACTGGTCGTCAAAGGCCCCCAGGTGTTTACCGTCGGATACCACAATAAACCCGAAGAGACGGCCGACACCTTAAAGGATGGCTGGATCTACACCGGCGATATTTGCCGCATGGACGAAGACGGTTATTTCTATGTGGTGGATCGGTTAAAGGATATGGTGATTGTCTCGGGCTACAAGGTTTTCACCCGTGCCGTGGATGATATTTTGATGGAACACCCGGACGTTGATGTGGCGGCCACCATCGGATTGCCGGACCCGAATCGGCCCGGGTCGGAAATCGTCGCCACGGCTGTCATACTGAAGCCCGGGGTCGAGAAGACCGATGCGATCAAAGAAGAAATAACCCGCTATATGCGGGAGAAAGCCGCTCCTTACAAAGTCCCCAAGAGGATCGAACTCATGGATGAACTGCCGGTCAGTGCTGTAGGCAAGATATTGAAAAGAGAATTGCGCAAGATAATGAGCTAACTCTCAAGATATGACCAAGCATTTTAATATGACGAAAACTAAAACTATTCATCCTTTTACCTTGGGCTTCCCTTATGAATACAGCTAAGCTCTTCGATCCGGAACGGCGCAGCAGAGCGCCGCTTGTTTTTGTTGTGTGCCTCGCTGTGCTGATCGCCTCCGTTCTCCTGGCCTCGTTGACCCAAAAAAGCTTCGGGCGTGTGTCGGTTTCCAATGTAAGCTATACCAATTTTAGCGGCCTTGCCGTCCGGGCCAAACTTTTAAAGCCGCTGAGCGCTTCAAAAACCAATCCGGCGCCGGGAGTCGTTTATATTCACGGCTATCAGAACAATCGCGAAACCAGCGACGCCTATTGCATCGAACTGGCAAGGCGCGGAATTGTGGTTCTCGAAATCGATGCCCTCGGACGCGGCAACTCCGACGTTCCCGGCCGGTTGGAGGATCCTGATTTCGATCCGACCTATGGCGGAAAAGCTTCTTTAAAATACTTGCGGTCTTTGCCCTATGTCGACGGCGCAAGGATCGGCCTGATGGGCCAAAGTCTGGGCGCCGAAATGGCTTATGAAATGGCGCTCAACGATCCTTCGATAAAAGCCCTTGTCATTGCCGGCTTTGCCTATCGGGATGACGCCTCGACCGATAGGCCGAAGAACATGCTCATGATTTACGGCAAATATGATGAATTTCGCAAACGCATGACCGCCACCCGCGATTTTGAAAAGGAATGGATGCAAACGCCCCAAACCCGCCAGGTATTTCCCGCCAAAAATCCGAAAATCGGCGAAACCTACGGCAATTTTGAAAGGGGCACTGCCCGTCGGGTTTACATGCCGCCCATCACACACTTGCAGCAAACCCACAGCAAGGCGGCCGTCGCGGAAGCGCTGGAGTGGATCAAGCAGGCGCTCAAACCGGCCCAAGAAAATTGGATCCCGGCCAACCGCCAGATTTGGCAAATCAAAGAGTGGTCGACCCTGGTTGCCATGCTTGCCGGCTTTGCAGCATTGCTGCCGTTGGGACTGATGCTTTTGAGAACCTCGTTTTTCAAAGCCCTGCAGTTTCATAACCGCCGAAGCTACGGCTGCACCGGCAAACCCTACGCCCGGGCGGCCATCCTCAACGGCGTACTCATGTCGCTTTATTTTCCAATAATTTTTATTCTCTTCGGAATTCATGTTTACCTGATTCATATCGACCGAGCGTTTCCATTGATGTTGACCAATGGCATCGTCTGGTGGTTTCTTTGGATCAATATCATCGGTTTTATATTTTTCAGAAGATGGTTTAAAAAGCAAAACCGTACCAACGGTCTGACCCTGTATGAACTGGGATTATCGTATCAAAAAGACCGTTTTGCCATTGATGCGGTTCGAATCGGCAAAACAGCGCTGCTGGCAGCCGTTTTGTTTTTATTTGCCTATTTGATCGAACATACGCTGGAAAGCATTTTCCTGGTAGACTATCGCTTCATCTTTCCCTTCGCCAGCGATCTGACAACTTACCGGGCGAAACTCTGGCTGACCTACTTTCCATTTCTGGCGGTGGGCTTTCTGCTGATGGGAATTTTTATTCACGGTCAACTGCGCCGGCCGCCCAAATCAAACTGGTGGCTGACGTTTATCAACTGGTCCGCCTACAACATACTGGTGCTGGTGGCACCGCTGGTTGTGCTTCTCTTAATTCAATATGTGCCGCTGTTTACAATCGGCACAATCCCGCTTGTCGGCCCCGGCGGTGTGTTCATCGCCTTTACGCACAACCTTTTCCATATTATCGGCGTGCTGGTCATGATCGCGCCGCTATCAACCTGGTTTTATCAGCTGACCGGTAAAATCTACCCGGGCGCCCTGCTCAGCGGCGCCCTGGTTACCTGGATGTTTGTATCATCCCAGGTGGTGGCGCCGATACCGGTGTAGAAGAATGCGGAAGTCGGAATGCGGAAGGTGGAAGATAGAGGACAGAAAGCAGAAGGTGGGAAGGTGAGAGGGTGGGAAGAGAGGAAGATCATAAATCGATTGGAGCAATCTAGCAGGTATTACCATGCGAATGATTACAGGGGATGGCAATAGAAGATACATTAGGGGACAGGTGGGTGTTTGCGAAATATAGGGTTATTACTCCAGAGTATCAAGTAGATTATTTTTTCGATGATTGTATTCTTTAATCAATTTGACAGAAAAGTTTGCCACTTTTTCATTGGTGCCGACAAATTTAATGCCGGAATGATAC
>Ga0307426_1002539_pt1 | contig 11341 bp, 9 predicted proteins | sample SalMarWE160340MG_FD_202165 | JGI IMG/M metagenome (GOLD analysis project Ga0307426, IMG submission 202165) | Salt marsh sediment microbial communities from the Plum Island Ecosystem LTER, Massachusetts, United States - WE1603-40 | ecosystem: Environmental > Aquatic > Marine > Intertidal zone >... | reverse complement strand
GCCACGCGCATCCTTCGAGGTCACGGCTCAAACCATTCGCTTCCTGGGAGGGCGCGGGGACGAAGGTGGATTTGATGCGGATCAAGGCATGGGACCACAATCCGAAGACGAGATCCCCTTCTAAAACAAATCCACGAAAAGCCCTCAGCCCGCTCTTTCGTGGCTGAGGGCGACCTTTCCCTCTGGAGTTAGTCTATGTCCAAGAGTGCAGAAAAATCCAAAGTACCCGGCCACATCCGAGTCAATTTACCCCAACAGCTTCAAGCCACGTATTCCAATTTCGCCTTGATCAGTCATTCACGCTCCGAGTTCATTATTGATTACGCGCAAATCCTGCCGCAGGTCGCGCAGGCCAATGTCCTCGCCCGTGTCGTGATGACCGCCTTCAACACCAAACTGCTTCTACGCGCATTGACGGAACACATGGCCCGCTTCGAAGCGGAGCACGGCGAAATCGAGCTTCCGGAAGGCACTTCTCTGGCAGACCAGCTATTCAAGGGCGTGCCCCCGGATTCGCCCGACTCAAAACCTGCGGACGAAGAGTGATTCTTATGGACAAACTTGAAGCCATCGGTGAGGAGATCCGCGAGTACCTCGAAATTAAAAACGCGGCGCGAGATCGTGCCCTGCAACAAACGCGCAAAATCATACGCCACTGTTCGAAAGCCATCCGAGCCGCGCACCGTGACGAACTCGACGCCTGCCAGGAACAACTGCAAGGGGCAACCGATCTCATCGCAATGCTGAAAGAGACTCTGGCGGATTACCCCGATCTGTTCCACGCAGGATACACGCGCAGCGCGCTGCGTGAATTTGTGGAAGCCAGCATCGTCCTGGCGCTGCTCGCTGATGAGCCCTTGCCCTCTCCGAAGAATTTGGATGTGGACTATGCCGCCTATCTAAGCGGGCTGGGTGAAGCGGCGGGAGAATTGCGCCGTCGCGTTCTCGACATTCTTCGCCACGATGAATTCGCCGAAGCGGAACGACTGCTTGGTTACATGGACGAAATTTACAGCCTGCTCGTCACGATCGACTTCCCCGATGCCATCACGGACAATTTGCGCCGGACAACAGATATGGTGCGCGGCGTAACCGAACGCACGCGAGGCGACCTGACCACGAGTCTTCGACAACACGAATTGAAGATTGCTCTCGAATCCGTAGAGAAGAAGCTGGGATCTGGATAGGGCGTGGCCGAACGTAACATACGCGCCTCGGAAATCGTGGAATTCGTATACTGCCGACGAGCCTGGTGGTACACCCAGCAGGGATTTCAGTCGGACGAAACCCAAAGGCGCCAGGCCATGGGGAATCAAATCCATGGGCGCCATGGTCGCACGGTCATCCTGACGGGATGCCTGCGTACGCTGGGCTATATCTTTCTAATTGCGGCGTTCGTCAGCGGGGTTGCATATCTCGCCTCGTTGGCACTTGAGTGAACGATGCCGGTCATTATTTTGATCTTGTTCGTGATGGGGCTGTTCATCCTGCGCATTGCAAGCCAGCAGTATGCCCTCGTCGGTCTTCCGCGCGGCAAAGTCATCTACCTGGACACAACGAAGCTCGATCCTACGCCGAATGCGCTCTACGATCCTGTAATCGGGCTTTCCGGTAAACCCGATTATCTCATCCGGGACCATGAGGGAATCGTTCCTGTCGAATTGAAATCCGGAAGAGCTCCCCTTCAACCCTACCCAGGGCATACCTATCAATTGGCAGCGTACTGCCACCTGGTTGGCGCAATCTACGGCCGCCGCCCAAAATATGGAATCGTAAAATATGCGGACAAATCATTCGCCATCGACTTCAATGAAGAACTGGAAAACAAATTGCTCGACATCCTCGCTGAAATTCGGCGCTGCGAACAACGTATTCCGGATCGTTCTCACGCTTCGCCCAGACGATGCCGCGCCTGCGGCCACCAGGAAAACTGCGACCAAGGTTTGGACTAAAACGTAAATCCAGTAACCCTCAGCTATAATACAAACGATGACTCTAGATGCATTTATTCCCCAACGCGTGGCTATCGCCGCACATCCGACTGTAGAAGCAGCGCGAGAATTGGCGGACGAAATCGCCGTATACCTCGCAACCCGTGACGTATCGACGATTTCCGCCGGACTCTACGATGAAGAGCTGCGCAAGAATGTATTGGAAGGCGGCGCCGATCTGCTTGTTGCCGTCGGTGGTGACGGAACGATGCTGCGCGCCAGTCACCTTTGTGCGGCTCCTCGCGTGCCCATATTGGGGATCAAACTTGGGCATCTGGGTTTCCTCACGGAGGCCCCCCACGAAGATTGGAAGCCGGCCGTAGACCGAGTGCTTGCGGGAGAGTATCGCCTGGAAGAGCGCATGATGCTGCGTGCCGTCCACGTGCGCGCAGGCGAGACGCAGGGAACCTGGGAATTGCTCAACGAGGCGTTTATCGGCAGGGGCGAAATGACCCGGCCGGTAATTCTAAACACCGAAATCGATGGCCATCATCTTACGACCTACGTCGCTGACGGGGTGATCATCGCCACCCCAACCGGTTCTACGGCATATGCGCTTGCGGCGGGCGGCCCCATCTTGCCGCCGGAGCTTCGCAACGTGCTGATCGTTCCTGTAGCACCGCATTTATCCGTCGATCGAGCCCTCGTGTTATCCGAAGGTTCCTGGGTTCGCGTCGAGATCCACATGGATCATCAGGCCGCACTCAGCATCGACGGTCAAGCGCCAATTCCGCTCCAGGATGGCGATCAGGTCGAGGCGTGCGCAAGCGAACACTCTATCTACTTCGTGCGTTTCGAAGACGCGGATTATTTCTACCGCAATCTGACAATGCACATGAACAGGAATCCCTCCGCAGGAGTCGAATGATGAGCGACCAGGTAATGGTATGCGTCAACCATCCGAACCGTGAAACCAGGCTGCGCTGCAATCGCTGCAATCAACCGATTTGCGCTTCTTGTGCCGTGCAAACGCCTGTGGGTTACCGCTGCCGATCGTGCATTCGAGGACAGCAGAAAATTTTTGAAACCGCACGGCAACACGATCTGCCCATCGCCTTTGGGGTGGCCGCTGTAGCCGTCTTGATCGCAACCGCCATCTTAAACTATTTAAGTTATTGGGGCATATTTGTAGCGCCGGTCGTGGGCGGCGGGATCGCAGAAATTGTACGTTGGTTCACCCGCCGCAGACGAAGCCTGCGTTTGCCGCTCGTCACCGCCATCGGCGGTGGAGTCGGTGTCGCTGCATATTTAAGCTACTTCGTACTTTCCAATCTGGGCCTGTCTTTCGCTTCGAGCGGAGTCAACGCAGCCCTTCTCGGCGGCATGATTCCTTCTTTCATCTGGCCCGTCGTACATGGTGCTCTTATGGTATCTGCACTCTACTATCGTTTGAAAGGGATTCGCCTTTGATTGTCCCATGCTGAGCGAACTGCGAATTCAGAATTTTGCAATCATCGACGACTTGAAGCTAAAACTGGCTTCAGGATTCATCGTATTCACCGGTGAAACCGGTGCCGGTAAATCCATAATCATCGATGCCGTAGAAATGCTTCTGGGAGGACGTGCGGACAGCACGATGGTCCGCAGCGGCGCCGAGCAGGCCCTACTGGAAGGGGATTTCTCCCTGGAGCCTGCCATTCGTCAGGACGTGCATGCAATTCTGGAACGAGAGGAATTGCTCGATGATCCCGATCACGTCACGATCGGGCGTGAAATCCGGGCGCAAGGCCGCAACATCTGCCGCATCAATGGCCGCACCGTAAATTTGGGCTTGCTGCGCGAATTGGGCGAATTGTTGGTCGACGTACACGGCCAATCCGAGCACCTCAGCCTGCTGCGCGTGCGCGAGCATCTTAATCTTCTCGATCGCTTTGCACACGTCGAAGGATTGCAAGCCTCATTTCGCGAGTCGTATCGACAGTTTCAAAACGTTCAAAAGGAGCTTGCCGATTTACGCCAGCGGGAGCAGGATGCTGCCCGCAGAGCGGATCTGCTCAACTTTCAGATCAACGAAATCGATGCCGCCGCACTGCAGATCGGAGAAGACGAAACGCTGCTCGCGGAACGCACCCGCCTCGCGAATGCGGAACAACTTGCCTCTTTCGTGGAGAAATCGCTTGCACTGCTGGATGATGCACCCGTCGGCGTCGAGACGGTATCCGAGTTGTTGGGAAAAACGGCTCACGCCATCGAAGGATTGGCGAAGGTTGACGAAAGCATGCAGGATGCGCAAGTCGACGCGCAGACACTGATCGAGCAGACCAGCGATCTCGCACGTCGATTAAGGCGCTACCGGGAAGGGATCGAATTCAATCCGACTCGCCTGGATGAAGTCGAGGAACGTCTGGGGCTGATTCACTCGTTGCAGCGGAAATATGGGGGGACGATACGACAGATTCTCGATCGTGCCGAAGAAGCTCGCCAGGAACTCGAAACGATAACCCATGCCGAAGAACGCATCCAGAAACTCGCGATCGAAAAGGGAAAATGGCTCGAGCGCCTCGCCGAGATCGGCGAAGAACTCTCGCACGTTCGCCGTCAGGCAGCGGAGGAATTGTCGCAGGCCATCGAAGCCGAATTGAGTGATCTGCGCATGCAAGGCGCACAGTTCTCCGTCGATCAGACGTGGCAAGAGGATCCCCGAGGTGCGCCCATCGGCGATCGAAACGTCGCATTCGACGCCACAGGTCTCGACCAGGTGGAATTCCTCATCGCCCCAAATCCCGGCGAAGGACTCAAACCACTGGTGAAGATCGCATCGGGTGGTGAAACCTCGCGCTTGATGCTGGGTTTGAAAAGCGTGTTGGCCAAAGCGGACCGCACACCCACCTTGATCTTCGACGAGATCGATCAAGGCATCGGCGGGCGAGTGGGCGCCATCGTCGGCAAGAAATTGCGGGGATTAGCACTGGAGCATCAAGTCCTTTGCGTCACCCATCTTCCCCAATTGGCCGCCTACGGTAACCAGCATTACAAAGTGGAGAAGCGCGTCGAGGGAGGCAGGACGATTACCGTGGCGCGTGCGTTGAAAGAACCCGAAAATATTCCCGAACTGGCGTTGATGCTGGGGGGAGTTACGGAATCGAATTTGGAGAGCGCGGCCGATCTGCTGCGCCAGGCAACAGAGACTGGCTGATCGTTATCGGACAGCATCCGGGTTTCTGCTACATGGGTGAAAAAATCGCCCTCACAGACGCGTTGATTTTTAGATCGACGTAGCCAAGCCGGTACAGGCCGCGCTTCGATTCATAAAAAACAGACTTAGGCCGGCACCTCGTCCTTAATTTCGATCGATGTACCCTTGTCGTAACGTTCAAACACGATGCCGTCTTCTTCACGGTGATCGACCATCACCGTGTCGCCCTCCTCGAACTCGCCCTGGAGAATCTTGACCGAAAGCGGACTTTCGATGTGCTTCTGCAGCGCTCTACGCAGCGGACGGGCGCCGAAAGCAGGATCGTAGCCTTCCTCGGAAAGCCACGTGCGGGCTTCGTCGCTCAATTGAACGTTCAAGCCGTATTCGGCCAGTCGTTCCCGGATTTGCTCCATTTGCAGATCGACGATGGACAACATCTGCTCGGATGACAACGGAGAGAAGATGATGATCTCATCGATGCGGTTGAGGAACTCCGGCCGGAACGTGTCCTTCAGCGCCTTTTCGATTTTTTCCTCCGATTTACGCTGATCGTCCAACCCACCTTGGCCGTGAAAACCTAACGTTCCCGCATGGGTGACGAATTCCGTGCCCAGGTTGGAGGTCATGATCAAGACCGTGTTGCGGAAATCGACCGTGCGTCCCTGACCATCCGTCAAGCGCCCGTCATCGAGGATCTGCAACAGCGAATTCCACACTTCAGGGTGCGCCTTTTCGATTTCGTCGAAGAGAATGACGCGGTACGGGCGGTGGCGAACGGCCTCCGTAAGTTGGCCGCCTTCCTCGTAACCGATATAGCCCGGAGGGGCACCGAAGAGACGCGAAGCGGTGTGTTGTTCGCGGTATTCACTCATGTCCACCCGTACCAACGCATCCTCGTTGTCAAACATGAATTCCGCCAACGCCTTCGCCATTTCGGTTTTTCCAACACCCGATGAACCGAGGAATATGAACGACCCGATCGGTCGTCTTGGATCCTTCAATCCTGCACGCGCACGACGAATGGCGTCCGCCAGGGCTTGAATAGCCTCATCCTGACCGACGATTCTCTCGTGGATCCGTTCTTCCATGTGCAGTAATTTCTCCGCCTCGGTTTCCATCATCTGACTCACGGGAATTCCCGTCCACATATGCACGACTTCGGCGATATCCTTCTCGTCGACCACTTCATCGAGCTGGTGTTCGGCTTCCCAATTGTCACGTTTTTCGTGAAAATCAGTCTCCACACGGATGCGTTCCGCTTTTTTCTCTGCCGCACGCTCGTAATCCCGCTCAACGCCCGCGTGTTCTTCTTCGGCCAGGAGTCGATCGATTTCGGCTTTCATTTCTTTCAAGTCGTCGGGAAGCGAGTACAGCGCCACGCGCAGTTTCGCGGCAGCTTCATCGATGAGGTCGATCGCCTTATCCGGGAGATGGCGGTCGGTGACGTAGCGCTGCGATAGTCTGGCGGCTGCAACGAGAGCCTCATTGGAGAAATGTACTTTGTGGTGCGCCTCGTAGCGGTCGCGCAATCCTTGCAGCATTTCGATCGTCTCTTCGACCGAGGGCTCCTCGACGTACACGGGAGCAAAGCGCCTTTCCAACGCAGCGTCCTTTTCGATATGTTTGTGGTATTCATCGAGCGTCGTTGCGCCGATGCACTGCAGTTCACCGCGAGCCAAAGCGGGTTTCAACATGTTGGAGGCATCCATCGCACCCTGTGCAGCCCCCGCGCCAACGACGGTGTGCAGTTCGTCGATCATGAGGATGATGTCACCTTCCGCGCGCTGGATCTCTTCAATAGCCGCTTTAAGACGCTCTTCGAATTCTCCACGGAAGCGTGAGCCGGCGATCATCGCGCCCAGGTCCAAAGAAACCACCTGTCGACCGCCGAGGATTTCAGGGACGTCGTTGTCGGCGATTTTTTGTGCCAGCCCCTCGACGATGGCCGTCTTGCCGACGCCCGCTTCGCCGATGAGAACGGGGTTGTTTTTCGTGCGACGGGAAAGGATCTGGATCACGCGCAGGATTTCTTGATCCCGCCCGATGACCGGATCGAGTTTTCCCTCCTTGGCCAGTTGGGTCAAGTCACGAGAGTATTTTTCAAGCGTACGGTAGCGCGATTCCGCTTTGCGATCGGTGACCCGTTGCCCGCCGCGGATTTCCTTTATTGCGTTGTAAACACGATCTTTGGTAATCCCTTCCTCAGCAAGCAGCCGGGAGATCGTCGTGTTGCGTTCGGACAGGATGGCCAGGAACAGGTGCTCGGTGGAAATGTATTCGTCCTCCAAGCGGCTCGCCTCTTGATTGGCCATATCGACCACACGCTTGACGCGCGGTGTAATAAAAATCTGGCCCGCGCCGCCGCCGTAAATGTTCGCCTTCGGCGTGCTGCGCAGTTGATTGTCGATGCGGTCAGTCAGAGAGCCGATATCGACGTTGAGTTTTTCCAAAATCTGCGTTATCACACCCTGCGGCTGCTCGATGAGTGCCAGGAGAATGTGTTCCGTATCGATCTGGTTATGACCATAGCGCTGGATGATTTCTGCAGCGCGTTGAGCGGCATCTTGAGCGCGCTCGGTAAAGCGATCAAAACGCATCATGTGAACCTTCCTTATTCGTGTGCCAATATCGGCGCACGTTCTAACCTCATTATATCTATCCCGGGGGGATGATAGCATAAGAAACATATAAGAGGCCACTCGAAAATTCCCGCCAAAATTGTAGGTCAGCCGTAAGGTTTGAGAATCTCGGAATGCAATAATATTGATGTACTGTATTGCGTGTGCCCTCCTTGCAGGGCACACATTTTGAAACAGCTTGAAGTCTCTTGCCGTCTCAGACACCAAGGGGTAAGAACTCTAGCGGATGCTCTCCCGAGCCGTGAGTGGCTGCGGCTCAAGAGCTCCAACATGGTGGGGTTGAACTTGCAGATACCAGCATTGACACTTCTATTGCTCTTCGCGGCGACGTCTTCTGCAGCCATGGCTTTCTTCGTTTTGCGGAACACCTTTCTTGCGAGAGCCAAGTACTTCACCGCTGCGCTGTTCATTTCCTGCGCACTCTGGTTGATCGGCGCCGCACTGCAGCCCACAAGCGCCGCCATGCCAACGAAGCTGTTCTGGGAAAACATTCGCATGATCGGCTGTATTGCCCTCCCGACAGCTTATTTTTTGGTCATTGTGAATTACTCCAACAACGACCGCTGGCTTTCTCGAAAGTTACTGATGGCGTTGGCCGTTCCTCCAGCTTTCTTCCTGCTGCTGCTTGTCACCAATCCGGCTTTTCACTTCTTTTGGTCCAAAGTGGCCATCGACGAAAGCGCTGCAACTCCCGTTCTCGCGACGACCGGAGGCTGGGGGTATTGGGCGCACATCGTCTATTCCTTCGTGCTGCTCGCGACCAGCATGATCCTTCTGGTGCGCATGCTTCCACGTGCCGAGTACTCACAACGAGGGCAGATTTTCCTCCTGCTTCTGGCCATGTTCGCCGTCGTCGGTGCGATCGTCCTCAAGCTCATGGGTGTTCTCCAACTGCTCGATTACGATCCAACGGCGTTCGTCATCAGCGTCATGCTTCCTACGGCCGCCTTCGCGCTGCGATACCTGCACTCAAGTTCGATCCTTCCCATGGCGCAAGACGCGATTATCGAGGTCATGCCGGAAGGAATCATCGTTTTTGATTGCCAGGGAAACATCGTTTATTCAAACGAGTCATCCAAAAGATTGTTGGATCATGATCCGAAGACGACGATCGACGTCAGCCTCGATCGTCTTTGGCCCGGACTGCGTGAAACCCTGGTCAGTCTGCCGTTGAAGGCGGAAATCAACAACGAAGTCATCCTTTACCAAGGCAACGACGATCGGACGTATGATGTACGCATTTCCGCCTTGACCAACAACGCGGATCAAATCGAAGGCCGTTTGATGACGATCCGCGACATCAGCGAGCGAAAGTTGGCCGAGGCAAAACTCATCGAGAGCGAGGAACGTTACCGGCTGCTCGCCAAGAATTCCACGGACGTCATCACGCGTCACGATCCCCACGGCATCTTCCTCTACGTATCGCCTGCCAGCTTTGCAACATTGGGATACGAACCGGATGAACTGTTGCATCAATCGATCTTCGATTACATTCATCCCGACGATCGCGAAGACGTACTGAGAGCGCACGTGCGCATACTGTGTGAACCCAGGACGCACACCACCACCTACCGCCTGCGCCGCAAAGACGGCGAATATGTGTGGGTGGAAACCTCCAGCCGTACGATTTACGCAGCAGGCCGAGACGGCGGTGGGCCGAACGAGATCGTCTCGGTATCGCGAGACATCACCGAACGTAAAACTGCGGAGGTTGCACTGCTATCCGAGCGTGAGAGATTGCTCGTAACGCTGCAAAGCATCGGCGACGGCGTGTTGGCGTTAAACGCACAAGGTTGCGTAGTGCTCGCCAACGCCAAGGCCGAGGAACATCTCGCAGCATTGTCCGGTGTGGGCGTGGGCGATGAACTCACGCATCTGGGGATTCGATCGCTCGAGTCATTTTTACTGCCCCCTCCGCGCGGCAAAGCATGCCACGAAATCAAGCTGACCGAGCCTTCCCCCAGATTTTTCGAAGTTGTCGCCCAGCCAATGGGGGACGGAACCAAATCGAGCGGTTGGGTGTTGGTCACGCGGGATATCACCGACGAACGTGAAACCCAACGCCGCGTCCAGCTTCAAGAACGCCTGGCTGCGGTTGGGCAACTTGCGGCAGGGATCGCCCACGATTTCAACAACATCATCGGCGCCATCATCCTCTACAGCGAGATGGTGCTTCAAACGCCCGATCTCGAGGAAAAAAACCGCGAGCGCATGACGACGATTTTCCAGCAAGCCGGGCGAGCAGCCACGCTAACTCGCCAGATTCTGGATTTCAGCCGGCGAACCGTAATGGATCAAGCGCCGATGGACCTGATCTCTTTCCTCAAAGAAACCGAAAAACTGCTTTCGAGAACCCTGCGAGAGAACATACAACTCAGGCTGGACTGCCAGGACAATAATTGCGTGATCAACGCCGACCCAACCCGCATTCAACAAATCATCATGAATCTGGCATTCAACGCACAAGATGCGATGCCGCACGGCGGGGAGTTGTGTTTCGAACTTTCCCACATCCGCGTCGAAGAAGGAGAATCCGGACCGTATCGTGACATGGCGCCGGGAATCTGGATCCAGTTGAAAGTTGCCGACAGCGGCGTGGGGATGCCGCCGGAAATCACTCAACACATCTTCGAACCCTTTTTTACGACCAAAGAGCCGGGGGCCGGCAGCGGTCTGGGCTTGGCTCAGGTTTACGGGATCGTCAAACAGCACGGTGGCTATATCGACGTCGAAAGCCGCGTTGGCCTTGGCACGACGTTCGTCATCTACTTCCCGGCGCTGGAAGTTCCCGTTGAGGAAACCGCAACCTTGCCCGGAACTTTTTCTGCAAGTGGGGATCAAGAACAAATATTGGTTGTGGAAGATGACGAAGCAACCCTGAACGCCGTCTTCGAAATCCTGGAAACATTGAATTACCACGTCTATACGGCGCGTGACGGCCGCCAGGCTTTGGAAATCATCGAACGGGAAAACGGAAACATCGACCTGATATTGAGTGACCTGGTACTGCCCGAGATGGGTGGCGTAGCCTTGTATCGAGAATTGGAAAATCGAAGCATCGATACCAAGATAATCTTTATGACCGGATACCCCCTCGGAACCGGCACCAAGGAATTACTCGACTACAATAAAGTGACCTGGATGCAAAAGCCCGTCCGCTCGGAGACATTGGCGAACGTCATCTACGACGCCATCAATAACGGCAAGAAATAGATAGTCAGCGGATCAAGCTCGAACCACTGCAACCGCCAAACCATCCCCTGCAGGGAATACATGTGAAATAAGTTGCGGAGAATCCGCAAGGCGTCGGTTGAACTCACGCATTATTTTCGTCGTGGGGGATTGATCATTTGCGTCGACGATCGCGCCGTGACGAAAGACATTATGCGCCGCGATCACGCTCCCGGGTTTCGTATGCGCGAGCGCCCAGTCCAGGTATGCTGGATATCCATCCTTTTCTGCATCGATGAACACGAAGTCAAATGGCCCTTCCGCCTCGAGCGACCGTAACAGCTCATGTGCGTCACCTACAAGCACCTTCGTCCGCCGCTCCAAACCAGCGAGCCGAAAGTGTT
>Ga0307426_1002537_pt1 | contig 11342 bp, 10 predicted proteins | sample SalMarWE160340MG_FD_202165 | JGI IMG/M metagenome (GOLD analysis project Ga0307426, IMG submission 202165) | Salt marsh sediment microbial communities from the Plum Island Ecosystem LTER, Massachusetts, United States - WE1603-40 | ecosystem: Environmental > Aquatic > Marine > Intertidal zone >... | reverse complement strand
GTAAGATGTGCATTATCTCTAATAATCGTGTCAATGGATGATATTGCCCATAGTGTGGTAGAATCTCTTTCTCCTCCCTGTGCATAGGAAGGAGAAGTTATTCCACTTTTCATAGATACCGAAGCACCCGATGTTACCGTCCCCACATCTGCAATGCCGTCACTATCCGTGTCGGTTAGAGGATTACCTGCTGAATCTAAGAGTGAGCATGACCATCCAGAAGATGTTCCTTCACTTGTAATGTCTATTACATCATCGGTTGAGCCAAGATTCCTTACGGTTAGATTGTATACTCGTGTTGAACCCGCATCCACATAACCTGTCTGGTCCGGGTCTATTAACACAAGTGTAGAATCAGCAGATAGTACTGTAGTTATGAGTGTTGCAGTATCAATAACCGAAGGGTGTCCTGTAAACCTTACGAGAATCAAAGCAGTGTCCACATCACCAGGATTTGCCGAAGCAGGTGAAAGTATCTGTGCAGTTATACCGCAGGTAGTGCCAAAGGGTTTAAGTGTGTCAATATCGACAATCCAGTTACCATTGTGGTCGATTAGAGGAATCCCTGTGGAATCAAGCAGGTTGCAACTCCAATTGCTGTTACTCTGGATTGTCGTAATATCCACGACATCCTTTATGTTTCCGTCATTCGTTATGTCCAGGGAATAATCGATACTCTCACCGGGAAGCAGATTGCCCGACTGGTCCGGTTCAATGGTGAGTGAAACATCGGCAATTATCTTTGTAATTATAAAACAGGTATCTGAAATGGAACTGTCTGCTGCAAAGTACGCTTTTACAATTGTCGTATCTTCTGTCGCAGCATAAGCAGAATCTGTTGGTATAATATCCACAAAAAAGTATCTTGTTTCGTATGGATACAGTGTGTCTATATCAGGATTTCCGTTTCCATTGTGATCTGTCAGGGTATCACCGCTGATTGCATCTCTGATTCTTACATTCCAATCGGCAACAGCCCATCTTTTTTTTATCTCGACAATGTCAAGAGTGGTTCCCTGATTTTCTACATAAACCGAATATGTCTTCATCTGTCCCGTGTTGGTGGAATCAACATAATCCGGTTCTACGATGAGTCGATTATTGATTTGTTCTTCTCCAATGGTAACTTGAGGTTCAGGATTTGTATACTTCCTTACTCGCAAATTATCAATGCCAATGTGCTCTCCACAATATACCCCTACGATGAAAGGTAAAGCAAATGTTCCGTCATAGACATTCAATAGAACATAGACACTATCGGGTGCCAACAATTTAAAGGAAAGGTTACCCGTACCGTCGTAGATAACTTTTCCTTTAAGCCAAACACTATTGTAGTTGCCAACATGAATAGTGGGGTCAGTAACAAGTGCATAGACTCCTCCTCCTTGGATCCTGCAAATACGTGTCCCACCTGAATTCAAACCGGTATATCCAAATTTGTATCCATTATCTCCAGTATGTTCCTTAGCTAAATAAATTTGAATTCCGGCATAAGGGTTTGACGTAAAGTAATTCATTTTTCCCTCTGTAATTGCAGGAAAGTCAAATGAATAGGAAGAAAGGGCTTTTCGGTGATTTGCGTAAATTAGCTGTTCAAGGAATTTGTTGTTTGCAGTCCAGCTGCCATTTATGATAGTCCAATCGGTTATATCCTGGTCATCGAAATCATTAAAAAATCGAATACTTCTTCTCCGTTACTCTCACTCGTAGCGCTTGGATTTCCATAATAGAGATAAATTATCGTTGTGTCCAGTGCCGGAATCATAGGAACCTTTACCCATACAATTGCATAGTTAGAGGTAACAAACTCTTCTATCCAGTAGGATATCGAGGTTACCTCGTCGTCGGTGGTAAATCTTATGTCATCGAAATCATTTTGCATCTCTGTACAGAACAAAACAAAAACCTCTATCTGAAAATCGTACAGTGTATCGTTGTTTTGAGTATTATCAATTATGACAAGCTTTCTTGATGACCAATTTGGGTCATACCAATCAGCAAGAATCTCCGATGCATAAATAAGTGCAAGAAATATGAAAAACACTAATAATGTTGATCTAACGGAAATTTTTTTCACAGTTACTCCTTCTTAATGACGAGAAATATATGGTTTTTATTTGGCAAATCAGAAGAAGTTTTTATTATTTTGGCAGTGTTTATGCGATTCTTATTAAATTTGTTTAGAAGGATGACATTTTAAGCAGTTTCTGTCTTTTTTCTGCGAGCGTTTACTGTAAAAGCATAATTTTTTTGTTTAGATAAAATGCGCTACCGTTGGTTTCATTGATTGTTACTCTGAGAAACATAATTCCAGAGGTAACATAAAAGTTTCCTTCGTCAAGTGTTAAGTTACAGAAACCTCTCTTGAGGTATTGCAATTTAATTGGCGAGCATATTTCCCTTCCCGCACAGTCATATATGTCACCGGAAATCCACGAATCACTTGGAAGCTGTAGAAGAAGCTTAATGGGAAGACCAAGATTTGAAGATGTAAGGGAAAGTTTTGGTCTCGAAACTCGGGAATAGTTGCGGGTTTTTTCTTCGACACCTTCTTCCTCTTTAATTGTGTAACTGGGTTCCGTGTCGGTGTATTCTCTTACTCGAAGATCATCTATGCCGATGTGACTTCCACAATATACACCTAAGAAAAAGGGAATGCTGAAAGTTACATCGTTAGTCTCAAGGAATACCTCAATACTATCAGGAGTTCTTAAAAGGAAATTCAGTTTACTTACGCCATCGTATGAGAATTTTGCTTTTAGCCATATGTATGCGTAATTGGCGGTATTGATTGTGGAATCACTGACAAGTCCGTAGACTGAGCCCGAAACGATTTTAGCAATCCAAGTCCCCCCAGCATTTAGTCCCGCATAACCAAATTTGTAGCCATTATTTGCTAATGAATCCTTTGAGATAAGAATCTGGTTTCCTGAATAAAGATAAGATGAGATGTAAACCATTTTTCCTTCGATCACGCGAGCATTCGTGACTGAGTATGGAGACAGTATTTTTCGATGGTTAGCTGTTTCCGATTGCTCAAGATATTTGTTGAAAGCTGACCATTCACCAGATATGACCGTCCAATCACTTATATCCTGGTCGTCGAAGTCGTCAAAGAAATCAAAGACTGCCTCTCCATTGTTTTCACTTGCAGCGTTTGGGTTCCCATAGTAGAGATAAATGATTGCTGTGTCAAGAGCCGGAACTATTGGTATTTTTACCCAAGTAATTGCAGAAGTAGAAAGCGAGTATTCTTCAATCCAGTATGGAATGGAAGTGTCTTCATCATCTGTCGTGTACCTGATATCATCAAAATCGTCCTGCATTTCCGAATAATAAGGGATGTTAAGGCCTACTTGAAAATCGTATAAAGTATCGCTATTACTTGTATTATCAATTACTATGGGTCTTCTCGATGACCAATTCGGGTCATACCAGCTCGCATCAGCAGTAGCTAAAAAAAATATGAGAATGAAAAACAGAATGGATTCCATATTTATTTTTCGATATATAGGGTCCATCTTAATCTCCTCAATAAGTTCAAAATGAAACATCTGTAAATATACAGCGTTCTTTCTATTATCTTACACAAAATAGTTGATGTGAAGCTATGTAAGTATTAGCTTGGTAAAATTGTTGCTATTGTATAAACAGCAATTTTGCTTTCAAGCAGTAATGGTTTCCATTTTTTTCATTTATCTGAAGTCTTAGAAAAAATAGGTTAGATACAAGGTTCTTCTTTCTTAGTTCGAATGAAATATTATGTTGTCCTCTTAAGAAGTTTTGCCGTTTTGCGAATGTCATAATTTTTTTCCCTGAGCAATCATATAATTTTCCTGTTACTTCGGAATCTTTCGTGAGCTGTAAAAGGAGCTTAACTTGAGGAGAACGAGAGAGAGATACGACTGCTAATGTCGGTATTTGGTCATTATTAAGTATTGATTTTCTAAATGAATTGTTCTGCTCATCTCCAATTTCGCAACCAGGTTCAGGACTAGTATATTTTCTCACCCTCAGGTCTTCAATTGCAATGTCTGCTCCCACATATGCACCAAGAGTAAAAGGAGGAGTAAAAGCGTTGTCGCAAACATGTAGATAGACACTTTTGGCATTTTCGGACACTAAACGGAGAATATAATTTCCTGTTCCATCATAACTAACTTGTTCCTTTATCCACATATAAGAATCATCTATTACGTTTATCGTGGGATTAGTAACTAAGTCAGTAACACCCCCGTATTGAATCCTACAGATTCTGGAACCACCCCTGTTTAATCCAGCGTAGCCAAATTTGTATCCATTGTTTCCATATGTATCTTTTGAGAAAAAGATGTGTAAGCCTGAGTAATGATAGTTTGATAGGTAGTTTACTTTTGCCTCGGTTATCGAAGAACCTGTAAAAGTATAGGGTGAAAGTACTTTGCGATGGTTTGCAGTTAAGACTTGCTCTAAATATCCGTTATTCGCATTCCATTCTCCACATATTATGTTCCAGTCACTAATATCCTGGTCATTGAAATCATCAAAGAATTCGAACACAGCTGGTCCATTACTTTCACTAACCGCATCTGGGTTTTCATAATAAAGATAAATGGTTGCAGTATGCAAAGCAGGTATAAAAGGAACTTTCACATAGACGGATGCGCACTCGTTAGGTATGTATTCCTCTATCCAGTATGGAATGGATAATACTCCATCGTTACTCGCTAAGTCTACTGTAAATCTAATATCGTCAAAATCAGCCTGCATGCCATGAAAACATGGAACCCTGAATTTTACCTGGAAATCGGAAAGATTATTCTCATTATTTCTGTTGTTTACTGTGATAGGACGCCTTTTGGACCAGTTTGGATCATACCAACCTGAAATGGCTTGTGATGAATAAAGAAAAACAAAAGCAACAATAATTAGACAGAAAAAAATTCGTTTGGAATTTCGTTCCATTATTGCCTCCTTTTTGAGTTTGATAAAGTATATGAGATTTTTTTGTTTTTGTCAAGGAAAAAATTCATTTTTGTCAATATTATTATTTCCACTTGGAATCAAATTTCTATTGACTTGCCTCAAATGATGTGGTAAAAATTATTCAAAATGAAAGAGAAAGATTTTAAAGTACTATTCCTAACGCATGGTTTTCCCAGACACAAAAGCGATTCAATAACACCTTTTATTTTTGACATAGCAAAGGGAGTTAGTGACAAAAGAATCAAAGTTTTTGTTTTAGCACCTCATTCAAAGGGTTTAGAAAGACATGAAGTGATGGACGACATTGAAGTCTTTCGATTTAGATATGCACCAGGGAAGTTCGAAACATTATCTTATTCTGGAAGAATGCATTCCGATGTGCTAAGAAGTTCCAAGAACAAGGTCCTGTTTTTCCTTTTCTTGTTTTTTTTCTTTGTTGAGGGATTATATATTGCAAAAACCAAGAATATTGACTTGATTCATGCTCACTGGATTCTTCCTGGTGGAATTGTGGGAATGGTTATAAGCGTTTTATTGTCGAAACCTCTTGTGGTTTCCTCACATGGGACCGACCTTTTTATCGCAAAAAAATTCGGATTTCTTGTTCCTATTATTAGGGTCATTTTGGAGATTTCGAGGGGTATTCACGTAATATCTTTTCCCTTGAAAGTCATTGTTTGTGATTTGAAAGTCAGAAATATGAAAAAGGTTTTTGTTATACCAGAGCCAGTAAATGTTTCTGAATTTTCTGAAGTGAGTTATTCGGAGAATCGTAGAGCTAAAGAGAAAACTTCACTTAATGTTTTATTTATTGGAAGGCTCATTGAAAGAAAAGGTGTAGAATATCTTCTCAAAGCAGGCAATATTATTGACAATAAAGGAGTTAATTTTGTGATGAAAATTGTTGGTGTTGGTGAACTAAAGAGCGGATTATGCAAAATGTCAAATGATTTATCTTTGTCTAGGAAAGTTGTTTTCATTGATTCAATTGCACATAAGGATATAAAGGAAGTTTATAGATGGGCGGATGTTTTGGTTCTTCCGTCAGTTACGGATTGGAAAGGGGAGAAAGAAGGACTTGGTGTTGTGATTCTCGAAGCCTTTGCTTCAGGTATCCCTGTAATTGGAACTCGTTCAGGTGGGATTGTTGATGTTGTCAAAGACAATGTGAATGGTTATCTTGTTCCAGAGAAGGATGCGGAGGCAATTGCAAAATATTTGGTTAAAATTTCAGAGGACCGTAATTTAGCACGGAAATTGGGATGTAAGGGACGAGAGTTTGTTCAAGCTGTTTTCGCAAGGGACAAAGTTGCGGAGAAAATTATTGGAATGTATAAAAACAGCATAAAAAGGAATATAGTTAAATGAGCAATAAATTACCTAATATTTTATTGATTATCGTTGACACGGGAAGGGTCAAGAGTTTATCTCCGTTCGGTTCTAAAAGAAATTTATGTCCTAATCTTAGGGAAATTTCAAAAGAGGGTATTTCATTCAGCAGAGCATATTCAGCTTCACCATGGACATTACCTTCTCATGCGTCTCTTTTTACAGGACTTTATCCGTCGGAGCACAATACAAATGCAAAGCATACGAGACTCGATAAAGAGAATTATGTATTAGCAGAATTTCTTAACTCTGTCGGTTATGATACTTTTGGCATTGCAAACAATTTCTGGCTGACCAAAGCTTTTGGAATGGACAAAGGTTTCAAGGTTTTCATAAAAAATTGGTTGTTAATTCAAAAAGATATGGATATGTTCGAAATTAAAGAAGCCATGAAATACTTAAAGGGAGGAAGAAGAATTAAGGAGATGTTTAGAGGGTTGAGAAAGGGTAATCCGCTAACAAATGCCATCAACGGTTTATATAGCAGATTTTTATATAAAAGATATGACGATGGAGCAGGTGTAACTAACAAAAGGGTAATTAGCTTTTTGCGGGAAACTTGGACCAAAAGAAATCCTTTTTTTATTTTCATAAATTATTTCGAGCCGCACTTGCCATATCGTCCCCCCTTGAAATTTAGAAGAAAATTTCTTCCCACTCGGTTCTCCGATGAATATGTGAGAAATATCGATCAATCTCCCTGGAGATTCATTTGTGGAATATCTGAAAAAACACAGGATGAATTTGAAGTTCTCTCATCTTTGTATAATGCTGAAATCGCATATGTAGACCACAGGATTGGAGAACTTTTCAATTTCTTGAAGGAAAATGGTTTGGATGAGGAGACAATTATTATCATTACAAGCGATCATGGTGAGAATATAGGAGAACACAATCTTATGGATCACCAATATTGTTTGTATGAAGAACTCATAAAAATTCCACTGGTTGTTAGATGGCCGGATTTATCTTCATCTTTTGGAGTGAAGTATGATAAAATCGTTCAATCAGTTGATATTTTTCCAAGTATACTTTCCCTTCTTGGCTATTCTCAAAGTCGTCGGTCTATGAGTGGACGTTCATTTATAGAAAAAAGGAGAATTTGCTCGAGAAGAGAATATGCCTATGCAGAATACTTGGCGCCAATGCCTGCGATTGAAACGTTGAAAGAAAGGTTTTCAAATATCAAAAAAGACATTGAGAAGTTCGATAGAAAATTGTCTTCAGTTATTACCTTAGATAATATGAAATTTATTCATTCGTCAAATGGTCTACATGAAATGTATAACTTAACAGATGACCCTTCTGAGCTCAATAATATGTTTCCCTCGGATGGAGAAAAAGCAAAGGAATTTATGGATTTGCTAAAGAGAATAAGCAGTCAACTTAAAATTGTAAATAAGAAAGACAATGTAGATATTGACAAAGAAATAAAAAAGCGCCTGGAGTCCCTTGGATATCTGGTTGAATAATTTTGTTTTGAAATATTATTCGAGAAAGTTCTTGACAGAATTAACAGATTATTGTATATTATTCGTATAGAATTCAAAAAAGTAGGAATTATGAAAAACATGAGGCAATTTGTTATTGCATTTGCTTTGATAGCCCTTATATTAACGAGTTTCTGCTATGCAGGATGGTTGTCTCCTGAATGGAGAAACAGAAAAGCAGTTGAAATTGGTAATTTCGAGAACGATACCGCACTGACAGATTATGCTGTTAAACTTGAGGTGGTGGGCAACAAGCAGTTCAAGTCTGATTTTGGGGACCTAAGATTTACTACTGATAATGGGGAAAATGAGTTGAATTATTGGATTGAGAATTTTACTCCCGGTATTCATGCTGTAGTGTGGGTAAAAATTCCCTGCATTCCTGCTCACAGTTTTACAGAAATTTATATGTACTATGGAAATCTGAAAGCTGCAAGCAAGAGTTGTGGGGAGGAAACCTTTCTCTTCTACGATGATTTTAATGACTGCAATATAGATGATTGGAGTATTGTATGGGGAACTTGGTTTGCAAATAATGCTTTGCTTGAGCAAAGTGAGTATGCGATACGAAGAAAAATATTTTCCTCTTTTTCTTTTAATAGACCTATCATTGTAAGAGCAAAACTAAATCACTTTACTGGAGACCCTGTTTGTGGATTACACATAATGTTTTCGAAAGACAGTTATTGTAGCAATGGATACTACTTCGGATATGCAGGCATCAATAGAGGTGGAACAATGATTAGCAGAATTACGGATAATAATGTAGTGGATGTTGTTACAGATTCAACGATTCAGAATAGTATGTATCCTAACGAGTGGCTTGACATTACAATTTATTTCAAGGGTAACGGTATTTATAATCTTTTTCTCGAAGCTCCTGATGGAAAAAAGGTTGCTTTGGAGCTTCACGATAATACATTCCAGAAGCCATATTCGCTTGGATTATGGGTTGGAGACCATATCGGATGCGATGATATTCTAGTGAACAAATATACCGGTCACCCGCCGAAGGTATCTTTCGGAGGGGAAGAGAAAAATCCATGGTATTCCCCTTTAAGCTCCGACATCTCATCAAACAAGATTTTTAACATAACGAATCCTTTAAGAGTAAATAGAAAAGTCGATTTTTCAGTTAGCTTCTCGGGTTTGGTTAACGTATCCTTGTACGATATTAGTGGAAGGGTTGTAAGTAAACCACTGCACAACTTGTATCTTGAAAAAGGCATATATTCTTTAATCATTGGTCCGGGATTGAAGGGAAAAACAGGTATCTACTTCTTGAAATTTGACGAAAAAGGTAAATTTGAGAGTATTTCTAAAACCCGAAAGGTAGTATTGATTAAATAGTTAAGGACACCAAATTTGGCATAGAAGAAGAGCCGGGATAGTTTTTCTCGAGCTCTTCTTTTTTTGCATAAAATCCTTGCATTTTTGTCATTTGTGACTTATGGTTTCAGTGCAATGGAGAAGTTGATATTTTTCAACGGGGATTTTTTTCCAGAAAAAACTCCGCTTTTAAGTGTTCTCGATAGAGGATTATGTTTCGGGGATGGTCTGTTCGAAGTGATTAGATGCATTGGAGGGAAGTTCCTTTTATTTTCGAAGCATATGCACAGGATGCAAGATAGTGCGGAGTTTCTTGAAATAAAGTTCCCTTACGATACAAAGACACTTCTTGATATTGCAAGGGAACTTTCAAAACAAAATGGAATAAACAACGGTGAACTTTACATTGAAATTACAAGGGGAGAAGCAAAGAGATATCACCCTTTTCCAAAGGATACGAAACCTAACTTTTTCATGGTTCTGAATACTCTAAGGCAGATGCCAGAAGGATGTTGGGATAAAGGCGTGAAGGTTATTACGCAAGCCGACATAAGATGGGGATATTGCCATCTTAAGACAATCAATCTTCTGCCCAATGTGCTGGCAAAAGAAAAAGCAAAGAGAGCTTGCGCTTATGAAGCGTTTCTTACAAGAAAAGATGATGCTGGTGACTATCTAACTGAATGTACCAGTTCTTCCATTTTTGTTGTTATGAAGAATGTTCTTTATACACCCAAACTCGACAATATTCTACCTGGAACTACGCGTGCTGCGGTTATAGAGATAGCGCAGTGCTTAGATATATCAGTAAAGGAAAGACGGATATATCTTAAAGAATGCTTTGGAATTGATGAGGTTTTTCTTACAAGCACTGTCTCCGAAGTAATGCCTGTTGTAAAGATTGATGAGAATGTGATATCGAATGGTAAACCTGGGATTTTGACAGTAAAGATACAATCCGAATACAGGACCTTTATGAAAGAGCATCTCGAGTAGAGAGTAAATCAAATAATAGAGAATAATTCCAAAAAAAACCTTGATTTACACATAATGATGTGTTTTATTATGTGTAAATGGAGGTGTAAGATGGCAACGAACTTAGCATTAGATGATAAATTAATTATGGAAGTCTTAACGGTTGGACATCATAAAACTAAAAGAGAGGATGTTACAGCGGCTCCAACGGAATATATTATTCATAAGAAGCAATTGAATGTTCTCAAGGTTTTTGGGTCAGTTGATTTTGACAGAAATTATGAGTATAAGAAACCAAGAAAGCGATGAAAGTTTTAGTTGATACTTGCGTATGGTCTAAAACGCTACGGCACAAATATCCTGACACGGAACTCACAAAAAAACTTAAGGACTTAATTAGAGACGGCAGAGTTACAATAAGCGGACCCATTCTACAAGAGCTTCTTTCAGGTATATCAAATAGAGGGCAATTCGACCAGTTAAAAGAATTGCTTTCTTCTTTTGAAGACATTTCACTAAAAACCGAGCATTTTGAAAAAGCAGCAGAGTTTAGTAATCTCTGTACACAAAGGCATCATAGGTTCAACTATTGATTTTTTGATTTGCGCAGTGGCATATTTTGGAAATCTTGTTATTTTTACTACTGATAAAGATTTCGAGAATTATGAAAAATGTTTATCATTGAAATTAGTAAAATGACATCTAACAATTCTCAGCAGTCGAGAAAAAAAACAGCACTTCTTGAAGCAAGTCTCAACTGTTTGACGTTGACAATTGCTTTGGTTTATGATATTAGAGAAAAAATAGAGTTGTGTGACTCTGTGTGCTCTTAAAAGCTAATGTAATCAGATTTATGTGAGCGAACACAATACTAAGGAGTTTATAATGAAATTTCCGATAGGCGTTCTTGTTTCAGGTAGAGGAAGTAATCTTGAAGCAATTCTAAAACACATCAAGGAAGGAAAATTGAATGCTGAAGTGGTTGTGGTAATAAGTGATAGGGAAGATGCAGGAGCCCTAAAGATTGCCGCAGACTTCGGAGTAGAGGCACGGTTTATTCCCTGCACGGAGAAAAAGACGGTACTCGTAGGGGAAGCCGAACAACAATATGTTGAAACATTGAAGGAAAAACATGTAAAACTGGTAGTACTTGCCGGCTTTATGCGGATACTAAAAAAACCATTTTTGAAAGCA
>Ga0307426_1002535_pt1 | contig 11345 bp, 8 predicted proteins | sample SalMarWE160340MG_FD_202165 | JGI IMG/M metagenome (GOLD analysis project Ga0307426, IMG submission 202165) | Salt marsh sediment microbial communities from the Plum Island Ecosystem LTER, Massachusetts, United States - WE1603-40 | ecosystem: Environmental > Aquatic > Marine > Intertidal zone >... | reverse complement strand
GTCCATACTCACGTTACAAAAACGGAGATTTCCGACCAGACATAATTTAAGCTAAAATATTCAAATGAACACTGCCCCTTCAACATCAAAGCAGAAAAAAAAGCCGCTTCCGATTTCTCAGGCAGGCCGACATTTCTCGGACCATATCCGGATTGAAGAAAGGAGCATCGCGCTTCACCTGGCTGTGGCAGAACGCATCCGCGAAAACCCCAAACTAATGGAAGAAGCCATCAAAAATCTGCGGCGATATCTGCAACAATCTTTTTCTGAAAGCAGAAAACCGGCCAGTTCATTGCTGGAATGGCAGGAAATATTGGAAAAACAATCCCAGGAGGAAGTCCTTGAGTTTATGGTGTCAGACAATGAAAAGGCCAGGAGATTACGGCAATCAAGTCCATTTGCCGGTATCATAACCCCTCAGGAAAGATGGCGTATTTATGAAGCGTACCGACCTGGAACATATTATCAGAGCCGCGGGCAGCATTGTAGAAGATAACGAAATTATTGTTGTCGGCAGCCAGGCCGTTTTGGGACAGTATCCGGACGCCCCGGAATCGCTGCTAAGGTCAATGGAAGCTGACATCTATCCCAAAAATAAACATCACCTATCAGACCTAATCGATGGTTCCATTGGTGAGCTTTCCCCTTTCCATCAGACATTTAGCTACTATGCGCATGGAGTGGGAAAAAATACGGTTACTTTACCGGAAGGCTGGGAACAACGATTGGTTCCCATTCAAAACGATAACACGCGAGGTATAATCGGATTGTGTCTGGAAATTCATGACCTGCTTGCAAGTAAATATGCAGCCGGCCGCGAAAGGGACCAGGAGTTTGCTGCCGAAGCCATAAAACATGGTCTCATCCTCAAAGATCTTCTGGACGAAAGAATTAGGCTACTTCCCGTCAAACAAGCACTCCAAGAGCGTTTTCTTCGGAAAATTGCTGCTGAGTTCGAACGCCTGGATAAATCGGACACACGCTGAAGAAGCAAAGAAGGCTCTCCCCAGGCATTCATTTGAAATAAGAATGAAAAATTACCTGAAGGGTAAGGGGGTATTCCACGTCATGTCCGTGAAGCCTTTTCCTGCGGAGGTAGGGAACGGACACCCAGATTTTTGGGCGCAAGATTTAGTGGATTCCTGCCTCCACAGGAATAACGATCTAAGGTGGAGAAAACTCCCCGACAGTCCAATAGAATAAATGACATCTTCAAAACCACTTTACTAATCAACTATTCAACCGATCAACGAATCAACAATTAAGCGACATTTGATGGATGGAGGTGCAGAATGCAAGCCGCAAACTTCCAAGAAAAAAGCTACTGGATGACCACGCGGGATTACCTACCCGGCGAACCTCTCCAAGAAGACATTGATGTCGATGTGGCTATTGTCGGCGGCGGTTTTACGGGGCTGTCTTCGGCCTATCACATTAAAAAGGTCGAACCGAATCTGAGGGTTGCTCTGCTGGAAAACCAGATCATCGGTTTTGGGGCCAGCGGCCGCAACGGCGGGTTTAACATGACGCTCTTCGGTTTGACGCTGAGCATTACAGCCCTTCGATTCGGCAAGCAAAAAGCGGGAGAAGCCCATCACTATATGGAACGCGCGGTTGATTATCTGCGGGAACTGATAACCGAATTGAATATCGACTGCGATTATGAGCATCCGGGTTTTTTGCGTGTGGCCACCTCTGAAAAATACAAAAAACGAATCCTGCATGAAATTAAGCTGGCCCATGAACTGGGTCTGGAGGGCATTGAGTGGCTCGAAAAAGATCAGGCCCGGGAGCAGGTGCGAAGCTCCATGTACCTGGGGGCCTGGTGGGAGCCCCGCTGCGGCATTCTCAACCCGGCCAAACTGGCCTGGGGTTGGGCTGACGTTATCCGGCCCATGGGAGTCGAAGTATATGAAAACAGCCCGGTGGTGCAAATTTCCAGACAGAGCGGCAAAGTAAGGCTTGATACACCTAATGGCAGCGTGTGCGCCGATAAGGTTGTGATGGCCACCAATGCCTGGTCGCATTTCTTTAAAGAACTCAAAAGAAAACAAGTTCCGGTGTGGACTCACATTGTGATGACCGAACCCCTGAAAGAGGCGCACTTTCAGGAAATCGGGTGGCAGAATCGGCAGGGCATCGAAGATGCACGCAATCTGGTTCATTACTATCGACTGACGGTTGACAATCGTATCGTGATGGGCGGGCGCGACGTCTCTTTGAGCTACGGAAGCGACATGGACAATGATCTGAACCCGGTCACCTTTGGAGAATTAAAAGATGATGTGCGCGAACTTTTTCCCGCACTAAGAGACATAAAATTTACCCATGAATGGGGCGGACCGGTCTCCGTGCCGTTGGACATGGCGCCGGCCATCGGATATGCCGGGGATAAAAATGTCGTCTACAGCCTCGGGACCGTGGGCCATGGGGTAAGCATGACGCAGTTGAACGGGCGAACCGTGGCGGATTTGATTCTGGAGCGCCGGACCGATTTAACCGATGTGTTTTTTGTCAACCGCCGAACGATCCCCTGGCCGCCCGAACCTTTGCGCAACTTGACGACAAGAGCAATCCTCGGCTACATGCACTGGGAGGATCGGATCTACGATCCCCCCAAAAAAGATCTTTAATCGAGCCATAATTGGAGGTGTCGGATGAAAGAAGAAATCGTCTTTGGTGACCGGATGATGCCGATAACGCTTCCCGATGATGTCCGGATTGCCCCGCCGGGGCTTTCTACGACCCTTCCGGCGGTGGATAATATCGAGGAAACCATCCGCAGCGCATTGGCGGAACCGTTGGGGCGCCCCCCGCTGCAGGAGCTGGTTACATCGGATTATAGAGTGACCATTGCCTTTGACGACCCCAGTGTTCCCTGTTTTGCGCCGGTATGGGAGCCGGCGATCAAGCTGGTGATTGCAGAGCTCGAAAAGGTCGGGGTGAAGCGAACCAACATGACCCTGTTATGCGCCAATGGTCTGCATCGCAAATTTACCCGCCGGGAGCTGACACAGATTCTTGGCGAAGACCTCGTCAATGAGTTCAGATACCGGTTGATCTGTCACGATGCCGAGGATCAGGACAATTTGTCTTACCTGGGCACCACCGATTCCGGCTACGACGTGGAAATCAACAGGCTGGTCACCGATTCCGATCTAACCGTTTATATCAATACGGTGGTATGGCGCGGGTTTAACGGCGGCTGGAAATCCGTGTGTGTGGGCCTTGGCTCGTATCGATGCATCCGGTGGCATCACACCCCGGACAGCATGTCCATGTCCATGAACAAAAACGTCATGCACGAAATGCTCGATGAGATGGGCGCCGTCATCGAGGACAAGATCGGCAAAGAGCGCATCTTCAAAATAGAAACCGCCCTGGCCAATCCGCTGGAAGTTCACAAAGTATGGGCCGGTGGTGTATTTGAGACCCGTCAGGCGGTGCTGGCCCTTATGAAGTCCCAGTTCAAACCCCGTCGTGATATTGTCAAAGATAAAAGCGATATTGTTCTTTACGGCATACCGAACTGGAGCCCCTATGCCGCTTTTTCGGTGATGAATCCGCTGCTCACCATTCTTTCAACCGGTATGGGATATTTTGGCGGTGTGATTGAAGCCATGGGAAAACCCGGCTGCACGGCAATTCTGGTGAGCCCCTGTCCGGATCACTGGAACCACGATCATCATCCCACCCACCGGGAGATTTGGCAAGGCATCCTGCCCAATTACAAGGATCCCTACCAGATTGTCGATATTTTTGAGGAAGATTTTGCCCATCGACCTGACTACATTTACAAGTACCGCTATTGCTACGGTTTTCACCCCATCCACGGGTTGATGACCACTTATCCTCTTAAAAGACTCCGGCATGCCTCGAACGTGATTGTGGCAGGAGCAGAAAATCCATCTGACATTCAGAGGGCGCTCGGGTTTGACACCGCCGGAACCGTTGCGGAGGCCGTCGCGAAAGCAAAAGAATATCAAGGGCAGGATACATCCATCGTGTTTGTCAAATATCCGATGCTGGCGTGCCGGCAATAATTTGATTGCGGATTTCGGAATGCGGAATGCGGAATGCGGAATTTGAAAAAGGAATTCTTTAAAAAATCTGTGTAGATCCGTATTTATCCATGTCCTGAATTTACAATAGCATAAAATCAAGCGTTTGCTTGGAAGCTTTCTGTTTGATTTCTTTCTTTAATCGGAATAGTAGTGGATTTTGGCCGGGTCAAGGATCTGGCTTTGAAAATTGGCGGCTGTGTCTGTGGATTTTTCAATGATTACCCGGTTGTCCCGGGAGATCTGGTATTGTTTTAAATAGCCCCGATCGTGAAGCTCCTTGAGTCCGGAGCGCACTTTGTCCTTCAGGCGGCGCATTTCCAGATCTTTTTCCAGGTTTACCGCCCGGGCCAGGCGCAGGATGTCGATGCCCGATTCCTGCTCGTATTGGCCCTGGTAATATCGATAAAATGCCTTGCTGACATCCGATTTGAGACTGGACCTGAATTTTAGGTCAATATTGGTCACAAAGCTGGCGGCGTACATTTCAAGAAAGTAGGGGTTGATCACCACCCGGATGCTGCCGGTTTCCCGATCAATATCGGCAAAACTCAAAATTGATCCGGTCAACTCTTTTAAGTCTTTTCGTTTTTTGCCCTTTCCGCTGAAAAGTTCGAGATCGATGCGGGTTCCGGCCAGGCGCTGGATGCTTTTCCAGATGGCAGCATGGGAGTTGGGTGTCGGCTGGACATCTGCCAGGAGGCTTAATTCGCCCTGGCTGGTTTCAAATGCATCGCTTTGAAATTTTGTCATCAGGGCCAGAAGGGCAAAGAGGATGGTCTCGTCAAAAATAATGAGAAGCTCGCCCACCACCCGCATTTTTCCCCAAGAGTTGGCATCACCGGAATCCAGACGGACCAGGGGCCATTCCGTGTATTTGATCTTGCCCTTGAAGTGAAACGGGGAGACCCGGGTCAACATGGTGGGCATGAAGCTGAAAAACCGCTGCAACGGCGGCTGCCGGCTGATGTGTTTTTTAACAAATTCGGAGGCATTCCGGATGATCTGTCTACCGGCCAACCGCTTGGCTGCGGTTTCGATGGCAGCATCCGAAGATGTTTTTGCTTCATAGCGCTTTTGTTCGTCGGTCACTTCTGTTTTTGCCGGCGTCTTCGTAGGGTCCTGCATGCATGGCCTCATGCTTTTCTTTTAGATGTTTTTCCGATCACTACAGTCTCATATTACTTTTCATCTTAAACAAGTACCAATCCCGGCACATAATTGAAATGTTGATCTTTAGTAAATAGTTTTAAGCCATTTTGTAATGCGGTGGCCGCGATCCATATGTCATTTGTCGGTATGGGCTTGCCCTTTTTTCTCAATCCGTTTTGAATTTCGGCATAAAATTCTGCTGTATCTTCATCAATAATTTGCAGCTGAACGCGGGGAGAATCTAAAAATTCTTCCAATTCTTGCCTATTTTTATTTTCTTTGGAACCTGCTTTAAACCCTGACAGCAGTTCGCCGATGCTGACGGAGCAAATCGAAATTGTTTGAGCGCGTTGCAAAACTTTGATGATTTCGGCATCTCCATTGAGGGCATAGGTATAGATATTCGTATCAATGAGCAGGTTTTTCATTCCCAAAGATCCTTGTCTATCTTGCGTTCCGAATCAATTTTTTCTTTAATCTTTTCAAATTCTTTATCAGACCACCTACCGAAAAGATGGTCCAAATCGTGGTATACAGCGGTAAATTTTTTTTCTTTATTCATACCCATATGTTGTTTTAAAGTATCAATGACAAATTGATTTAAGCTTTGGTCCTGTTTTTTTGCATTTGCTTTCAACTTATCTATTAGAGAAGGCTCCAACCCTCTAATGGTCATTGTTTTCATAATGCTACCTCCGAGATTGTGCATGCAAATTATGCATTCAATATGAATCTATATTACGGATTTTCAGGCTTGCTGTCAATTAATTTATCCTGATCTGAGCGATTTGATAACTTTACAATTCGTTTTAAATGGGTGTATGAGTACCTATTTTACATGATTAAAAATTAAAATATCCATGCAATCCGTGTTTATCCGTGTCCATATTTTAAAATGTTAAAATCCGTAATCATCCATTGGGAAATGACTTATGATCCTTTATGACGAAAATCTGAACGAGGGGCTGCTTGAGTTCGGCATCGAAATTCCGGTGCTTGCCAGCCGGGCTGTCAAAACATTTGAATTTTTAAAATCTCACAAAATACTGGGCCAGAAGATCCGTCAATGGCACATCCCTAAAATTGATGAACAAATTTCCAAGGAAGATCTGCTCCGGGTTCATTCGAATGAATATGTCGAAAAGCTTTACTCAACCGGACTCGAACAGGAGATCATCCGGACATTTGAACTGATTGATGATCAAGGCCATTATTATCGGTATAATCCGGATAATGCTACGCTTCCGTTAACCCGATTGTTTGATCGAACCGTAACTACCGTGGCCAGCACTGCGCAATGCTGCCGGGTGGCGCTGGAGAAAAAATTCTGTTTTGCCTTTCGAGGAGGGATGCATCACGCTCAGCACGAATACGGCAACGGCTTTTGCATGCTCAACGACATTGTGATTGCCATCCGCAAACTGCAGGCCGAAAACCTGGTCCGCACCGCCTGGGTGATCGATGTGGATGCCCACAAGGGTGACGGAACAGCGGCGCTGACCCACGGTGATGACTCCATCACAACGCTCAGCATCCACATGGCCCACGGCTGGCCCCTGGACGGCGATGAGTATGATCCGGACGGCAATCTCAACCCCTCATTTATTGCCAGCGACATCGACATCCCCATGGCCCGGGGCGAAGATCATCTGTACGTCGCCAGACTGCAGCAAGGCCTCGATATGCTTGAAAGCCTGTCCAAACCGGATCTGGCCGTTGTCGTCTCCGGTTCCGATCCCTACGAAAAAGACGAACTGCCCTCTACCAGCGATCTGAAATTGTCCCTTGCGCAATTAAAAGAGCGTGATCGTCTTGTATATGGGTTTTTGAAAGCGCGCAGGATACCGGCGGCTTTTGTAATGGCCGGCGGATACGGGGAGAACTCCTGGAAAGTTTATGTTCAGTTCCTGGAATGGGCGTTGCTGGACGCCTTGGGGTTAAACGCGGAGTGATAAAAACACGCATTTTTACCTTTATATAAATCGGACACGGAAAATACGGATTACCCGGCGGATGAAATAAACTGAATATTTTTTTTAATGTAATTATTACTTCCACCCCCCTGCGCCTTCTTTGGCATTCTCACATGCCAGGGCAATGCCTCCAAACATTCAGTGCAATTTCGTAAGATCCAGTGGCGTGCTCTTAAAAATCTTTCAGCCTCCTTATAGATGTAACGCAAGGTCACAAACCGATATATTCAAATCTCCTATCTTCAGATTTCCTGAAATGTTTCCCGGAAATGTAAAGTGCTGTAAAATGCTGTAACTTACTGTAAACATTTAAAATTTTATCTTGACATGAGAAGCTGACCTGCTACTATGTGCGCGGGTAATATAAGGACGGTGTTTGTGGCCAGCGACTCGCCTGCCTGCAGTCAAGTCGGCTTGCCGCGATGGATCAAATTCAAGTGTGTGGTTGGAGGAAACGTCATGTCTGGAAAATACGTCGCCGTATTCACCTTCTTTTTAGTCTTCGCCCTTTTTTCCCCTGTTGCCGATGGCTACAGCACAACCGTTTTTGGTCCGCAGGAACTGGCCGTCAGCCGCTGGCACAGTCATTTGTCCCGTCATACGTTTGAACTGGAAAGCGGCGGTGACGGGGTTATTGAAATTTCAAAAGATACCCCTCAGCAGGAAATCAGCGGCGGGTTTATTTTTTTCAATCAAGACCTCATCAGCCTGCGGCGATTTTTAACCGGCGAAGAGCTGACATTTGAAAAAGATGTCCGCCTGAAATCCACCAATCACATATTGGTTTTTGTAAGAGGCACCCCCAGGGCGTCGGTTACCCTGACGATCAGGCGCAAAGACAGCCTGGCACCGGAAATTATATCTTTTAGCGCCGCGCCGCCATTGATTAAAATCGGCCAATCCAGCACGCTGACCTGGCAAACCAGCAATGCCGAAACTTGTGAGATTTCACCCGGCATCGGGAGCGTGGATCCTGAAGGTTCGGCAACCATAGAACCGATGACGCCCACTACCTACACCCTCACAGCCGGCAGTGACGGGCAAACCGTCACCGCCACGGTTGCCATTGCAATTGAAAACAGTTCGCCGGCAGCTATCGCCCAGGAGATTGCCACCGCTGAAGATACGGCGGTATCCATTTTTCTTGCCGGTTCAGACCCTGATAACGATCCGTTGCACTTTGAAGTCTACTCCCAGCCATTATACGGCACGCTTACCGGAGATGCGCCCAATCTCACCTACACGCCCACGGAAAACTTCAACCAGACCGATTCCTTTGAATTTATGGTCAATGACGGCAAGGTTGACTCTGAGCCGGCCCTGGTTGCCATCACGGTGACGCCGATTAATGATGCACCGGTGGCCGAAGCGCAGACGGTGGACCTGAACGAGGATGAACCTCTATCGGTGGTCCTGAGCGCCGCGGATGTGGATGCAAACACCTTGACGTATGAAATTACATCATCACCGGTTCAGGGGAGCCTCGCGGGCATTCCCCCCGATGTAACCTATACGCCGGCATCGGATTTCAACGGTGCCGATGCCTTTGAGTTCAGGGTCAATGACGGGACGGTTGACTCGCAGCCGGCGATCATCACGCTGGTCATTGCTCCGGTCAATGATGCGCCGACGGCCGCAGATGATACGGCCGTTACCGGCGAAGATATTCCGGTGGTGATCAACGTGCTGGCAAACGACACTGATGTTGACGGGGACGCATTGTCTATCTCCGATTTTACGCAACCAATCAGGGGAATGGTGAATGACAATGGCGATGGCACTTTGACCTATATCCCGCTTTCAAACTATTTTGGCGCCGACAGCTTCAGCTATACGGTCAGCGATGGAAACGGCGGGATTGACAACTCTTTGGTGACGGTTAGCATTGTTTCTATCAATGATGCGCCCATTGCCGGGCCTCAGAGCCGGGAGCTGGCTGAAGATGACCCCATTCTCATTGTTTTGACGGCCCTGGATGTGGACAATGATCCCTTGACCTATGAGATCAGTCAAGGCCCCCTGCACGGGACGCTCAGCGGCAGTGCCCCGCAGCTTACCTACATGCCGGCGCAAAATTACCACGGTCCCGACACATTTTCCTTTACCGCCGGCGACGGTCTTGTAACCGGCAGTCCGGCCACCGTCAGCCTTTTCATCAATGCCGTCAATGATGCCCCCGTCGCCGATGCCGGATCGGATCAGACCGTTTCCCGACTGTATACGGTTGTCTTAAACGGCAGCGCATCCGGCGATGTGGACAACGACACCCTTAGCTTTAATTGGTCACTGAACTCGACACCGCTAGGAAGCACCGCCGTTCTTTTGGATGCTTCCTCGGCCGGGCCAAGTTTTGTGGCCGATCTTAGTGGAGATTATAAAATTGAACTGGTGGTCAATGACGGCCAGGTAGACAGTGTCCCGGATACCGTAACCATAACCGCAAACCCGCGACAGGTAACGGTGCCGGGTGTAATCAACATGGCTCAGAGCTTGGCCGAATCTACCATTCTTGGCGCTGATCTGGTGGTCGGCGCCATTATTACCGCGCACAGCGACGATGTGGCCGCTGGCAATGTGATCGGTCAAAATCCGCCAGCGCCAAGCACAGTAGTTGAAGGCACCCCGGTTGACCTAGTGATTTCCCTTGGTGCGGAAATCCAACCGCCGGCGGTCAGCTTCCAGGCCTCGCCGCCGGAGATCGTGCAGGGCGCATCCAGTATACTGACCTGGACCGCAACCCATGCCCTCAGCGCCCATATCGATAACGGTGTCGGTGCCGTGGATGTGGCCGGTTCCCTGGAAGTTTTTCCGGAGCACACCACCGCCTATACCATTACAGCCATCGGCCCTTACGGCAATGCCGGCGCTCAGGTTACCATAAAGGTAATCAGTGAACCGCAACCCCAGCCGGAAGGCGCATATGGCGCGCGATATGAGGATTTGGTACCTGCTGATGCGACCGTTGAACAATACGACCCCGCACGCTTTTCGCTGATTACCGGTTTGGTTAAAGACGCAAATGGAGCGGCACTTTCCCAGGTTTCGATTACCATTCAGGGACACCCCGAATACGGAACCGTCACAGCGGATACACAGGGTGCGTTTACGATCCCGGTGGAAGGCGGCGGCACCCTGAATGTGGTTTATCAAAAAGAGGGCTTTATTCCGGCCCAGCGCAAAGTGTATGTACCCTGGAACGATAATGCGGTGGTGGAAGCGGTGGCACTGATCGCTGAAGATCCGCTGACCACAACGCTGACATTCGATGATAATCCGGCGACAGTGGTCACTCACAAAAGTAGCTCGGTTACCGACGAATCCGGCACGCGGGCCTGCACCCTGGTTTTTTCGGGAGACAACCAGGCATATCTGGTAGATGAACAGGGCCAGGATGTCAAGCAATTGGATACGATTACAGTTCGCGCCACCGAATATACCACCCCGGAGGCCATGCCTGCCAGGCTGCCACCCAACTCGGCGTTTACTTATTGTGCGGAACTTAAAGTGAACGGCGTTGACCGGGTGCGTTTTGAAAAGCCGGTAGTTACCTGGATTGACAACTTTTTGGGAGTTCCGGTAGGCGAGATCGTGCCGGTTGGCTATTATGACCGCACCCAGGGTGTTTGGATACCGATGGAAAATGGGGTGGTGGTTGAACTGCTGGATACCGATGCGGATGGTGTGGTCGATGCGCTGGATGCAGACGGTGACGGTCAGCCCGACGATCTCAATGGGAATCTATCGTTTAGCGACGAAGTGCAGGGGTTGGATGATAACCGGCGCTATACGCCCGGTTCAACCTTCTGGCGATTGGAGATACGCCATTTTTCACCCATCGACTGGAACTTCCCGTTTGCAGCCGGCCCCGATGCCGTCGGACCGAATCCGACCGGGGTGGCCCAGGCGGATCAGAAAAAGACGGATGGAAACGATGCGCCCGAATGCCTGGGGTCATTTGTGGAGCAGAAAAGCCGCATTTTCCATGAAGACATTCCAATCCCCGGCACGGATTTAACACTTCATTACGATAGCAGCCGCGTGGCCGGTTATCTTCCGGGGGTTATAACAATACCGGCCAGTGGAGATACGGTGCCCGACAGTCTCCTAAAAATCAGCGTTAAAGTGAACGTGGCCGGCAGGAATTATGAAGTTGACCTGC
>Ga0307426_1002533_pt1 | contig 11354 bp, 14 predicted proteins | sample SalMarWE160340MG_FD_202165 | JGI IMG/M metagenome (GOLD analysis project Ga0307426, IMG submission 202165) | Salt marsh sediment microbial communities from the Plum Island Ecosystem LTER, Massachusetts, United States - WE1603-40 | ecosystem: Environmental > Aquatic > Marine > Intertidal zone >... | reverse complement strand
GCCATGCCGGTTGTCCTGTTCGGATTCGGCTACTTCTTCCTTTCGGCCATGTCGTTGTCCGGCCTGATGAATTTCACGGTCTCCGCGCTCACCCAGGGCTATGGCGTGGCCCTGGTCGCGGCGACCGTTGCCGCCGCCAGCGTGCAGTTCGGCTCGATCGGCGGGGCGCTGATCGGCGGGGTTCTCGCCGATCGCTTCGGCCGGCACCAGCTGATCGCCGCCTGCGGGTCGCTGGCGACGGCAATGTGCCTGCTGCCGGTCGCCTGGACGGGCATGCCGCTCGCCCTGATCGTCGCCCTGATGGCGGCCGCCGGCGTCTGCCTCGGCATCACGCTGCCCTCCCGCGATCTGTTGATCCGCACGGCCGCGCCGCGCGGGGCGCTCGGCCGGACCTTCGGCTCGGTCTATTCGGGGCTCGATGCCGGCTCGCTGATGGCGCCGCTCATCGTGGCGCCGATGCTCGACGCGGGCTTTTCCAGCGGCCTGTTCATCACCGCGAGCATCGGCATGATATTGGCCGTTTTCACGGTGGCCGGCATCCGCCGGCGCGGGGGCTACCCGTGAACGCGGTTTTGCTGGTGGGCGTCGGGGGGGCGCTGGGCGCCATGGGACGCTACGGCGCGGCCGTCATGTTCACGAGGCTCGGCATCGTCGGATTCCCATGGGCGACGATGGCCGTCAACATCTTCGGTTCGTTGGGGATGGGAATCCTGATCGGCTATCTGGCGCACGCGACGCCGGCCTGGCAGGCCGAAGCGCGGCTATTGCTGGCCGTCGGGATGCTGGGCGGGTTCACCACCTTCTCGGCCTTCTCGCTCGATGTCGTCACGCTTGTCGAACGCGGGCAGGTGGCGAACGCCCTGGGCTACGCGGCGGTGTCGGTTCTGGCGTCGGTTCTGGCGCTGATGGCGGGGCTGCTGCTGACCCGCTGGATACTGTGATGGCTTCGGTCGCGCAGCGCCAAGTCGTTCGCGAGGAGGACGGCATGCGCCTGGATCGCTGGTTTTCCGTCCACTTCCCCGACCTGCCCTGGTCGCATCTGCAAAAGCTGATCCGCTCCGGCCAGGTCCGCGTCGAGGGCGGCCGGGCCCGGGCCTCGACACGCCTCGCCGCGGGCCAACGCATCCGGGTGCCGCCGATCGCCGCCGCGCGGGCCGCGCCGGCGCGCCAGCCCGACGCCGGCGACGCGGAGTTTTTGCGTTCGATCCTCCTCTACGAAACCGACGACGTGATGGTTTTCAACAAGCCGTCCGGGCTGGCCGTGCAGGGTGGCTCCGGCACGTCACGGCATATCGACGGCATGCTCGGGGCGCTCGCAGACGAGCGCGGGGAAGCGCCGCGGCTCGTGCACCGGCTCGACCGGGACACCTCCGGATGCCTTCTGGTCGCCCGCTCGCGGGCGGCGGCGTCGCATCTGGGCAAGGTCTTCCGGTCGCGGTCGGCCCGCAAGATCTACTGGGCGGTGACCGCCGGGGTGCCGCAGCCGCCGCAGGGCCGCCTGTCGGGCTATCTGGTTCGCCAGGCGACCGCCGACGGCGAGCAGATGCGCGTCGTCCCGTCCGGCACCGAGGGCGCCCAGCACGCGGTCACGCACTATGCCGTCATCGACCGGGCGGGCGACAAATTCGCCTGGGTCACGCTGAAGCCGGTCACCGGGCGCACCCATCAGCTGCGGGTCCAGATGGCCGGGCTGGGCACCCCGATCCTCGGCGATCCGCGCTATTTCAACCGCCCCGACTTCCACCTGCCCGCCGGGCTCGGCAAGGGGCTGCATCTGCACGCCCGGCGCCTGTCCCTGCCGCTCAGCGGTGGCCGGCGGCTCGACGTGACGGCGCCGCTGCCGCCGCACATGGAAAAGAGCTTCGAGACCCTCGGGTTTGACGCGGCGCGCTACGAGGTTCAGAACGCCGACCCGGAGGACGGTCTCGAATGAACCGGATCGAGTATTTCGAAACCCTCGAGGAGCCGCGCCGGACCGTGGCCTACGCCCTGCACGCCAAACTCGCCGCCGCGGGCCCGCATCTCGTCCAGAAGCTCAGATGGGGCTATCCGGGCTTCGTGGGTAGCGCCGACATCGCGACCATCACCGGCACCGGCAAGGCGACCAACGCGCATGTGCATCTGCAGCTCTTCAAGGGCGCGGCGCTGCCCAACCCCGACGGGCTGATCGAGGGAACCGGCAAATCGATGCGCCACATCAAGTTCTATTCGCTTGCCGACGTCGACCGCCCCGGGGTCGATGCGGCGATCCGGGCGGCGATCGCCCATGATCGGAACGGCAGCGCGTGAGGCTCGTCATTTTCGACATCGACGGCACGCTGATCGACTCCTTGAGATACATGTCCAAGGTGCTTGGCGCGGCATTCGAGGCCGAGGGGCTGACGGCGCCGGATGAAGCGAGCCGCCGGCGCGTCGTGGGTCTGAGCCTGTCCGTGGGGTTGCGAGCGCTCAGTGGCCTGGAGGGGCAGGCGCTGGAGGCGCTGGCGGAGCGCTATCGCGCTCTGTTTCACGCGACACCGCCAACGACGGAGAAAGAACCGCTCTATGCCGGTGCCCGGGACGTGGTGGACGCGTTGCATGCGCAGCCGCACACAGCGCTGGGTATCGCCACCGGCAAGGGCCTGCGCGGGGTCGATCGGGTGCTCGGCCTGCACGGAATGAACGCGATGTTCGCGACCCGGCAGACCCCCGACACCAACCCGTCCAAGCCGCATCCCGGCATGGTGCTGTCGGCGATGGCCGAATCCGGGTGTTCGACGGGTCACACCGCGATGGTGGGCGACACGACATTCGACATCGAGATGGCCCGCGCCGCCGGCGTCACGGCCATCGGAGTGAGCTGGGGCTATCACCCGGTCGCCGATCTGCGCGCCGCGGGGGCCCATGTCATCGTCGAGACCTTCGCCGATTTGGTGCCGGCGGTGGACGATCTGGTGGCGATCGATGCGTGATCTCCTCGACGAGGCGGAAGAGAACCGCGAAGACGGTTTCGCGCGCGCCCGGCGGCTTCAGCGTCGCGAACTGCCCAAGCGCTTCTACGCCGAGGTCACCGTCGGGGCGGCGGCGGCGGGGCACACCGTGCTGCTCGACGGCCGCCCGTTGCGCACCCCCGGCAAGACCTCCGTCAACGTGCCGGCGCGGGCTCTGGCCGACAAGCTGGCGGCGGAGTGGCGGGCGCAGGGCGAGCGCATCGACCCCGCCACCATGCCGTTGACGCGCCTGGTCACGACCGCCCTCGAGGGCGGCAAGGGGACCGCGGCGGCGCTCAGAAAAGAAATCGTCAAGTTCGGCGGCTCGGATCTTCTGCTCTACCGCGCCGACGCGCCGGCCGAGCTGGCCGCCCGGCAGGAAGAAGTCTGGGGCACGGCGCTCGCGACATTCACCGACCGGTTCGGCGCCGAATTCGCCCCCACGGTCGGCGTCGTGCATCGGGAGCAGCCCCCGGAGAGCCTTGAGAAAGTCGCCGCGCTCGCCGCCGCGTTCGGCCCCTTTGCGCTGAGCGCGCTGGTCTCGGCCACCGGGCTGACCGGCTCGGCGATCCTGACGCTGGGGGTCGCGCACGGTCTCTTCGATCGCAATTTGGCTTGGGCGGCGGCGCATCTCGACGAAGACCACAACATCGCCCAGTGGGGCGAGGACGCCGAAGCCGCCGCCCGTCGCGCCTACCGCCGCGCCGAATTCGACGCCGCCATCGACCTCATCGAGATGGTGGGGATCGCCGGGTAGGGCGCGGACGCCTTCTCTTCGCCGTCACCCCTCGGCTCGTCATTCCGGCGAAAGCTGGAATCCAAGGGCGGTGCGAGGCCGCCGGGACAAGCCAATGGACCCCGGCTTTCGCCGGGGTGACGACGCGGGATGTGACGCGACGGCTAGTCGTGCGCCGCCTTCCTCGCCACCTCCGTCACCCAGTCCGCCGTTTCCGGGTCGATCTGGCGGAGCGGGTCCATCACGAATTCCCGCTCGTGGGCGCGCGGATGCGGCAACGTCAGGCCTTCGGCCACCATCCGTTTGCGGCCGTAGGCGACGATGTCGATGTCAATCTTGCGCGGTCCCCAGCGCTCGGCGCGCTCCCGGCCCATGGCGCGTTCGACCAGCAGGCAGGTGTGCAGCAGATCGAGGGGGGCCAGCGAGGTGTCGATCGCGATCACCATGTTGAGGAAATCCGGCTGGTCCGTCTTGCCCACCGGCGCCGTCTCGATGACCGACGAGCGGCGGATGAGGTGGATGTCGGGATGCTCGTCGAGGCGCCGCACCGCCTCATCGAGCTGGGCGCGGCGCTCGCCGATATTGGCGCCGAGGGCCAGCAGGGCGCGGCTCATGCGGTCGGCCGGCGACGGGTGATCTCGATGGCGAATTCGCCGACGACCACCGGGACCGGTGCCTCGGGCTTGCGCACTCTTATGCGGATCCACTCGATGGCGGCGAAATTCTCGAACAGCCGGTCGACGATGTGCTGGCCGAGCGCCTCGATGAGCTTGAATTTGTGCTCCTCGAAGGCTGCCTTGACGACGTCGAACATGGGTTCATAGGACACGGTTGCTTCGACGTTGTCGCTGCGCCCGGCCTCGGCGAGGTCGAGCCCGCACTCGACATCGATCCGGAAGCGCTGCCCGAGGCTCGATTCCTCCGGCATCACCCCGTGATAGCCGAAGAAGGCGAGGTCTCTGAGCATGATCTTGTCGCGCGTGCGGCGATTGGGCTTGTCCATTCAGCTCTCCAGCGGGGCGGGTGGTCCATGGGCGGTCGCCTGGGCGACCTTGAGGGCCTCGAGATTTTCCCGCACGTCATGGACGCGGAAGATGTGGGCGCCCCTCAGATACGCGATCACCGAGGTCGCAACGGTCCCCGCCAGCCGCTCTTTCGGGGGCACGCCAAGCAGTTTGCCGAGCATCGACTTGCGCGACAGGCCGACCGCGAGGGGATAGCCCAACGCGCCGATTTCGTCGAGGCGCGAGAGCAGTTCGTAGTTCTCGGCGAAATCCTTGGCGAAGCCGAAGCCGGGGTCGAGGATCAGCGCGTCGCGCCCGAGCCCCGCCGCCTCGGCAATGGAGACCGTCTTTTCGAAATAGCGCTTGAGCTCGCCGATGATGTCCTTGGTCCGGTCGCGCTCGGGGTCCCAGTGCATGGCGAGGACCGCGGCGCCCATGCCGGCGGCCACCTCGGCGATTTCGGGGTTTCTCTGCAACCCCCAGACGTCGTTGACGATTTCCGCGCCGGCTTCGATCGCCTGGTGGGCCACCACCGGCTTGTAGGTGTCGATGGAGACCGGCACGCCGAGCTTTTCCGACGCCAGCGCGTCCAGAACCGGCATCACCCGGTCGAGCTCGGCCTGCGCGCCGACCTCATCGGCGCCCGGTCGCGTGCTCTCGCCGCCCACGTCGACGATCGCGGCGCCGGCTTCGACCATCGCCTTTGCGGAGTGAGCGGCCGCCGCCGGCGCCAGATTGGCGCCGCCGTCTGAAAAACTGTCGGGGGTGACGTTGAGAACGCCCATGACGAGTGGGGTCGGCCCCAGCTTGAGAAACCCGGTGCCGAGCGGCACGGCGAATTCCCGGTGGCTCACGCGGCGCCCCCGGGAACGGCCATGAGGTCGTAGTCGTCCGAGCCGGTGACCGTCACCGTCATCAGATCGCCGGGCGCCGCCCCGATGGCGCCGGGGACGAACACCTGCCCGTCGATCTCCGGGGCGTCCCATTGGCTGCGGGCGACGGCGGTGCCGTCCCCGTCAACCTGGTCGACCAGCACCTCGATTTGCCGTCCGCGCTTGGCCGCCAGCCGCTCCGCGCTCAGCGCCTGCGCGTGCGCCATCAAGCGGTCGTGGCGTTCCTGCTTGAGCGGTTCGGGGACCTGTCCGGGCAGGGCGTTCGAGGCCGCTCCCGCGACCGGCTCGTACTTGAAGCAGCCCACGCGGTCGATCCCCGCCGCCTCGATCCAGTCGAGCAGCATCTCGAAGTCCCCCTCCGTCTCGCCGGGAAAGCCGACGATGAAGCTCGAACGGATCGCGAGATCGGGGCAGGCACGCCGCCAGGCCCGGATGCGGTCGAGGGTTTTGACCTCGTTGTCCGGCCGCCGCATGGCCTTGAGGATCGTCGGCGAGGCGTGCTGAAAGGGAATGTCGAGATAGGGCAGGATCCCGCCGTCCGCCATCAGTTCGATCACCTGGTCGACATGCGGATAGGGGTAGACATAGTGCAGGCGCACCCACACGCCGAGCTTCGCCAGTTCCGACGTAAGATCCTGGAAATGCGCGCGAATTTCCCGCCCCCTCAGGGTAGAGGCGGCGTATTTGATGTCGCGCCCATACGCCGAGGTGTCCTGGGAAATGACCAGGAGCTCCTTGACCCCGTCGGCGACCAGCCGTTCGGCCTCGGCGACGACGCCGGCCGCCGGGCGGGAGGTGAGCGCACCGCGCAGGTGCGGAATAATGCAGAAGCTGCACCGGTTTGAGCAGCCTTCCGAAATCTTCAGATACGCATAGTGGCGCGGCGTCAGCCGTGTCGGGGTGGGGACCAGATCCTCGAACGGCCTGGCGACCGGCGGCAGATGCCGATGCACCGCGCCGACCACCGCCTCGTATTGCTGCGGCCCGGTGATCGCGAGCACGGCAGGGTGGGCGTCCTCGACAAGCTGGCGTTCGGTCCCCAGGCACCCGGTGACGATCACCCTTCCGTTTTCGTTCAGCGCCTCGCCGATCGCTTCGAGGGATTCGGCCCGGGCGCTGTCGAGAAACCCGCAGGTGTTGACGATCACCAGATCGGCGCCGGCATAATCCCGGGAAAACCGGTAGCCCTCAGCCCGCAGGGTGCCGACAATGCGCTCGGAGTCGACCAGGGCCTTGGGGCAGCCGAGGCTGACCAGTCCGATCGTGGGCGTGGTGTCCGCCGGCGCCCGGCCGGATCGCGGTCGGGACCCTGCCAGGTCGTTCCGGTCGGGTCCCGGCGACGTGCTCAGCTGCCTGACCTGGAGCCGCCAGACGACGAGCGAGAGCCGCGGCTGGTGCGTGACGAGGCGGTTTTCGAGGCGGTGCTGCGGGTGCCCGAAGACTTGGTGCCCGAAGACTTCGTGCCGGCAGACTTGGTGCCCGATGCCGCGCCGCCGCGGGTCGAGCCGGTCCTGGCGCCCGTGGTCGGCTCCTCTTCGTCCTCGGCCAGCTCCTCGAGCGCATCGCGGACGTCGTCGATGATGTTCGCCGAGGTGCGTGCGGCGGCGGCCTTTTGCACCGTCGACTGGTTCTGCCGGAAAAAGACGATCAGCGCTTCGCAGCCGATCCTGAGCACGACGAAGGCGAACAGGCCGAACACCGCGATTTCCAGCAGCCCCCACAGCCCTTCGCCGAACGAGGCCGCAAAGGTCGCGAACAGGTGCGTGATCGCCCACATCACGATCGCCGCCAGGCCCAGCAGGTACAGCATCTTGATGATGCGCGGGGCAATCAGTCGGTCGAGATTGAACAGGGTCGGGCTGGTCGAGAGCTTCCTCAAATCGTCGGGTGTCATGGGACCACCGGGGGTTGATGCCGCATTTTCTGTGGCAAAGGTATTCGTTCGCGCGCCGACTGCAAGGTCTTAGGCATATTCCGGTGCGGCAATAGCGCCGAACACCGGCTCGAAGGCCTCGAAAAGCGCCCGGTCGAGCTCCGGCATCGACACGGCGTGCCCGAGCTCGGCGATCGAGGTGGTCGCCTGGTCGGCGAGCCCGCAAGGGACGATGCCGCGATAGTCGTCCAAATCCGGGTCGAGATTGACCGACACCCCATGGTAGCTGACCCAGCGGCTCAATCTGACGCCGATGGCGGCGATCTTGTCCATCCGGTCGGCGCCCGCCTCGGGACGCTCCACCCATACCCCGATGCAGCCCGGCCGCCGCCGGGCGGCGATGCCGAGGATGCCGAGCGCGCCGATGATCCATTCCTCCAGGCCGGCTACGAAGGCCCTGACATCGCGGCTGCGCCGGTTCAGGTCGAGCATTGTGTAGATCACCCGCTGGCCGGGGCCGTGATAGGTGAACTGGCCGCCGCGGCCGGAGCGGTGGACCGGCAACAGGTCCGGGTCGATGAGGTCGCGCGGGTCGGCGGAGGTACCGGCGGTGTAAAGCGCCGGGTGCTCCAGGAGCCACACCAGCTCGGACGCTTCGCCGGCCACGATGGCCTCGACGCGCGCCTGCATCGCGGCGACCGCCTCGTCATAGCCGACCGGTTCGGGGCTGATGCGCCATTCCACGGGGCGGGTCCCGCCCGCCTTGAGGCGGGATATGTCGGGGAGAGCGGCGTCGGCGGCCGGCATCTTAATCAATCCGTAACCATGACGGCCCAATGCTCTGGCCTTCGGCGCCAGCATAGCGCGGCGGCGGGTAGGGGGCCACGCAAAACCCGATGAGAAACGTCGAGACGATCGATGTTGACGTCACCGTCGAGCTCGGTGCGGCGTCGCTGCCGATCCATCAGTTGCTCAGAATGGGGCGCGGCGCGGTGATCGAGCTCGATACCACCGAAGCCGACGCGATGCGCATCTACGCCAACCGCACGCTCGTCGCCCATGGCGACATCCGAATCGACGACGGCCGCGTCATGGTCGAGATCACGGGGCGGGTCGAGCGGACCGCCTGAAACCCGCCTCGGGGCGCTCTTGAGGCCCAGGAGGCGATTTGTTACATGCTAGCCCGCTTCGCGCCCTCCGGGGGGCGGGCGTTCACATGTGCGGTCGTGGCGGAATTGGTAGACGCGCAGCGTTGAGGTCGCTGTGGGGTAACACCCGTGGAAGTTCGAGTCTTCTCGACCGCACCATTTCTACTATGCCGCCCCCCTTGGGCCTGCGCGCCTGCCGATGCCGCCTTGCCGGCGCGCGCCGGGCCCCAATCTGGGACGCTCGGGCGCACGGGGGCACCGCATGCCGGCACTTTGGCTTTTGTTGCTGCAATTCTCACTGGCGCTGGCGGTCTTCGGGCTGATCGCGGCCTGGTGGGTGTGGCCCCGGCTGGCGGCGCGCGACCTGACTGCCGCGCTGCTGCCGCTCCTGGCGGTCAACGCGTTCCGCTTCGTGCCGATGGCGCTGTATGCGCCCGGCCAGATCGACGCCGCCGTCCCCGCTTATGCGGTGAACGCCATCGCACTGGGCGATTTGGTGTCGGCGTTGCTGGCCGTCGCGGCGGCGGTGGCGCTGCGCTACCGCTGGCCGGCGGCGCTGGCCCTGGCGTGGGTGTTCTCCATCGTCGGCGCGATCGACGTCGTGGCGGCCTTCGGGGCTGCCTTGGCCGCCAGAATCTACGCCTTCGGGCTCGGATTCAGCTGGTTCGTCGTGACGCTCTACGTGCCCGTGGTGCTGCTCACCCAAGTGATGATCTTCCGGCTGTTGCTCCGGCGGGCGCCGAAAGCCTGATTTCCGCGGCCGCGGCGCCCCAAATCGGCCCGCAACCCGCTGGCGTCCCCGGCGCGAATTCGTTACACCGGCCCCGATCTCGATGCCGAGCCGATCGCCGGGGCACGCGATGAGCGACGATCTCGACATTGCCGACCGCGAGCGGAACGACGCCGAGGGTGCCATCGCCTTCCGCGACGAGGAGGGAAGGCTCAACCGGGCCTGGCTCGACCGGCTCGTCGCGCATCTGGAGGCCGGCGAGGCCGACGAGGTCGTGCACGAGGCGGCGCCTCTGCACGCCTCCGAAATCGGCGATGTCCTGGATGCCCTGAACGCCGAACAGCGCCACGCCCTGATCGAGGCGCTGGGCGAGCGCTTCGACTTCGAGGCGCTCACCCATGTCGACGACAAGGTGCGCCTGGAGCTGATGGACCAGCTGCCCAATGCGCATATCGCGCGCGGGGTCCAGGAACTCGACAGCGACGACGCCGTCCACCTCCTCGAGGATATCGGGGCGCCCGACCAGGAGGAGATCCTCAGTCGGCTGCCGGCCTTCGACCGGCTGGCGCTCAGACGCAGCCTCGATTTCCCCGAGGATTCCGCCGGCCGGCGGATGCAGACCGGGTTCATCGCCATCCCGCCCTACTGGACGGTGGGACAGACCATCGACTACATGCGCGAGGACACCGGGCTGCCCGACGAGTTCTACCAGATCTACGTCGTCGACCCCGGCTACAAGCTGCTGGGCACCATCGCGCTGGACCGCATCCTGCGCACCCACCGCCCGGAGACGGTCGAATCGATGATGAACACGGACGTCATCGAGGTGGCGGCCGAGGAGGACCAGGAAGAGGCCGCCCGGGTCTTCGAGCGCTACGATCTGGTCGAGGTGGCGGTCATCGACGATTCCGGGCGCATGGTGGGGGTCCTCACCGTCGACGACATCGTCGACGTCATCCACGAGGAAGCCTCCGAGGACATCCGCCGCCTCGCCGGCGTCGGCGACGAGGAGGTCTCCGACACCGTGTGGACGACGGTTCGCAGCCGGGTCACCTGGCTCGGGGTCAATCTCGTCACCGCCATCGCGGCCTCGCTCGTGATCGGCCTGTTCGACGCGACCATCCAGCAGATGGTGGCGCTGGCGGTCCTGATGCCGATTGTCGCCTCGATGGGCGGCAACGCCGGCACCCAGACGCTCACCGTCACCGTCCGGGCGCTCGCCACCCGCGACATCGACGCCTTCAACACCCGCCGGCTGGTCACCCGCGAGGCGCTGGTGGGGCTGGTCAACGGGGTCGTCTTCGCGGTGCTGATCGGCGTGGTGGCGACGATCTGGTTCCGCAATCCCCAGCTCGGCGTCGTCATCGCCGTGGCCATGGTGGTGAACATGCTGGTGGCGGGCGTTTCCGGCATATTGATCCCGATCGCCCTGGAGCGCCTGCGGATCGACCCGGCGGTGGCGTCGAGCGCCTTCGTCACCACCGTGACCGACGTTGTCGGGTTTTTCGCGTTTCTGGGCCTTGCGGCGGCCTGGCTCGGGCTCGCCTAGCCAGCCGGCCGGCGCCCCGACCAGGGAGTGGGCATGAAGCTCGTCGTCGCCAACAAGAACTATTCGAGTTGGTCGATGCGCCCGTGGCTGGTGATGCGGCACTTCGGCATTGGCTTCGACGAGGAGCTGGCGCGGCTCGACGGGGCGGGCTGGAAGGCGCATCTGAACGCCATTTCGCCCACCGGCCGGGTGCCGGTTCTGATCGATGGCGATCTGGTGATCCCCGATTCCCTGGCGATCATCGAATATGTGGCCGACAAATTCCCCGACCTGCCGGTATGGCCGGACGATCAGGCGGCGCGGGCGCAGGCCCGGGCGCTGGCCGCCGAGATGCATGCCGGCTTCGATGCCCTGCGCGCCGCCGCCCCGATGAATCTCAGGGCCGCGCTCCCCGGCCGGGTCGACCGCGACGCCATCGAAGGGGATCTGGAGCGCCTCGAGACCATTTGGAG
>Ga0307426_1002531_pt1 | contig 11356 bp, 10 predicted proteins | sample SalMarWE160340MG_FD_202165 | JGI IMG/M metagenome (GOLD analysis project Ga0307426, IMG submission 202165) | Salt marsh sediment microbial communities from the Plum Island Ecosystem LTER, Massachusetts, United States - WE1603-40 | ecosystem: Environmental > Aquatic > Marine > Intertidal zone >... | reverse complement strand
GGGGATACGGATCTTTATGGGTATGTGCTAAATAATCCGGTTAACTTTTTTGATCCAGAGGGATTAATCAAATGGGGATCTGTAGTAAAAGGAGGAATTACTGCAGTTGGTGGAGCAATATCTGTAGCAGTTGGTTCCGCTGCATCAACGACTGGTATAGGGGCTATAGGAGGGGTTCCAATGGTAGTTGGCGGTGCTGTTGGTATAGGATATGGTATATCTGAAGTTATTACGGGTTTTTTGGATCATGATTTGACACTACCGAAACCATCTGCAGCTTCTTTAGCTACCTTGACTGCAACAGGAGACGTGGATAAGGCATGTAAAGCAGATATGGTAGAGGATATTGTAACACTTGGAACCAATTGGGGCACAATGGCGGGTAGGATGCCTAGTAATTTAGAGGTAATTGGTTCTGGCATTGACTTTTTGGATCTAACTATTCAAGGTGAATCTCTCGAAGATCAATTTAAGAAGTAATTTTAAGGGGTCTAATGTTAATGATGGATTATTTTTTCCCTGGGATATTTATTATTTTTGCGATTTTTTCTTTAACTCTTTCGAAAAGCAAATCAAATTACCAGAAGTTAGTTTCAAACAATGGTGAAGATTTTGCCAATCGGATCAATAAGATACTTAAGATAGGTGGATATCTCTTATTTCTTTGTGCAATAATCTGGTTAGGTTTGAATTTTTTTGGATAAGCAATAGTTGCAACCATAATATAATAGACCTTCAACTTATTAATCGCCTTTTCCTTTTTTAGGGCGGTGGGAGGGAGAAGATAATAAGATCAGCCAGCCGCTTTCCTTTGGTATTGGCGCTGTCTGGCGTGGTAAATGCATTTTGCTGATGTCATAATATGAATTATTGGACGGTGCATACCGCAAGCCGCTTAAAATAGACATGCACTGTCCAATAATTAAGTCATATTATGAAAGAAGCTGCATTTAGCATGACAGGCAGGGCCACTAAGATCGACAAGCGGCATCCTTTGTTTTTTATAGTTCTGCGGCCCATCTGTTTAGCCGGCTTTTCTTTGCACTTTGTTTTTTTCTGCGATGATATCCACGTACTGAAGTACCGCTTTTCTTTCCTTTTCTGAGAATGTCTCTAAAACCTTTAGCCGGCGCCACAAGGCAGCAAAGCCGGCGTCATGCGTACTTTTTGTTTTCTTCACGCCTAGCAGTTCATCAGCAGAGAAAATAGGGGACAGGCACTTTATGCCTGTTTGTACCGTTTTGGATATAGGATATATCCCCGACGGTCTGATGAAGACTAAGGTCAACCGCAACAATGCCTACCACACGCCGTTAAGTGGAAGCTACCTGTTCAGCTACAATTATGACCGGGAGTTGACGGCGCTGACCTTTCCATCGGAAAAGCAGATCCTTTACACCTATGAAAACACGCTTTTAAAACAGATACATTTGGCAATTCTGCGCGGACGTTGTTGACTGAGTTGAATAAACTGTATTATGTGAACGGAGAAAATATCAGCATAGGAGGGATACGATGCCGCGTCGAGCTCGATTGGATGCCCCCGGGACCCTGCATCATGTGATTGTGCGGGGAATCGAAAAGCGCATGATTGTCAACGATGCTGCTGATCGGTTATGCGATTTCGTATGATTGCCGCCATCGCCGCCGGGCGCATTTATTTCTCTCCGAGCCGGAGACAAAACCGTTGCAATTCGATTGTCTGCGATGAAGATGCCTATTTTACTGAACTGGTGCGTTACATCCATTTAAATCCGATGCGGGCCAAATTAGTTGATGTCTGAACGAAAAGCCCGATTTCCGGTTTCCGTTTAAGCCTGACTTATTGAAAGGGGATTGATTCGTGCAAAACTTTATGGAACCGACAAGTGTCGCCCTGATCGGCATCAGTCGCAAGAGCGGACCGGGTGCATTTAATATGATGGAAAACATGGTCAAATTCGGCTTTGACGGTGAAATTTTTCCGGTGAATCCCAATTCCGCTGAAATTCTCGGCCGAAAGGCCTACCCGAACGTGAGGGCCGTCAAAAAGAAAATAGATCTGGCAGTTATCAGTGCACCCCGGGAGACAACCCTTGGGATTCTCGAAGATTGTGTGGCTGCAAAAATAAAAGCCGCCATCGTCGTCAACCAGGGCTTTACCGATGCCGACCGGCGCGGCAAAGAAATGCAGGCGCAGATGACAGCAGTGGCGCGAGCAGACGGGATCAGGATTCTGGGCCCCAATACCCTTGGCGTTCTCAACAGTTTTAACAATTTTACGACGTCTTTTATGCCCGTACCCAAAGTGAGAGTGCCGGTCGGTCTAATCTGTCAATCAGGGATCCATTTTGTGGGCCCCCAGAGGTTTAGCGGTACGTTCGGCAAGGGTATTGATCTCGGTAATGCCTGTGATATCGGTTTTTATGACGCATTGAAGTATTTGGGTGAAGATCCTCACATAAAAATTATTGCCATTCACATGGAAGGCCTCAATCAGGGAAAGGAATTTCTTGCCCTGGCCGGCAAGGTTGTGAAAGACAAGCCCCTTGTCGTGCACAAAAGTGGCAGCAGTCGGACCGGCGCCAGGGCGGCCATGTCTCATACCGGCAGCCTGGCCGGCAATTATCGGTTACTTAAAGCGGCATTAAGGCAGGCAGGAGTTTCATTTTTGGAGGAGGGCGGACAAATGCCCTATGCGGTCAAGACCTTGCTGAACCTGCCCGCCATGAAAGGCAGCCGCGTCGGTGTTATCACATACAGCGGCGGGGCGGGTATTATGGTCAGCGATGGATTGGAAAGACACGGCTTGCAGCTGGCCTCCTTTTCTGATCCAACGATCAGCCAGGTGGCAAAACTTTCTCCGAGTTGGATGCCCCTGGCCAACCCTCTTGATATTTGGCCGGCCGTGATGCTGCATGGTGCCCGCAGGGCTTACACCCTGGCGTTGAAGGCTGTGATGCAAGACCCCGCTGTTGATGCAGTGATCTGTATCGCGATTGCCCCCTTGCCCCAGTTTTCCTTTTTGGACGTCTCCGAGTCGCTCAATGAGGCCCTGGAAGAAATCCCAGCGACAAAGCCTGTCATTGTCTGGACGTATGGACCCAATCCACAGGAGGTTGAAAAAAGATTCGAATCCCAGAAAAGAATCATGACGTATCCGACACTTGAGCTCGCCACCTGGGCGCTGTCGTTGTTGCGGGACAGATATCGAATAACCCAGCGAAATTCTACTAAGCCGAGCTGAATCATTAGACAAAATTGGTATGGATTCAATTATCCTAGATAAGATTATTTCCTTGATTTTTTGCCCGAATTCATAGCATATAAATAGTCCTGCCAAAAATATTATTTAACCATGATCGGTGGCATTATGGCTGCGAATTAAATGTAAGGAACAATAACCCTAAAATAATTGACGCAACCCAAGTTTTACGATTTTTTTTGTCGGGAGGATGCCCATGAAATTAAAAAAAGAGAAACTTCTCGAACTCTATGCGACGATGCAGACGATCCGCCAGTTTGAAAGTCGAATCGTCGATTTATATGCCAAGGGTGAGATTCCCGGATTGGCCCATCTGTATGTCGGTGAAGAAGCGGTGGCAACCGGTGTGTGTGCCGCTCTAAAGGATGATGACTATATCACCAGCACCCATCGCGGCCATGGCCACGTGATTGCCAAAGGGGCGCAACTGGGCCCCATGATGGCGGAGCTTTTCGGCCGGCGTACCGGCTGCTGCAAGGGCAAGGGCGGCTCCATGCATATCGCCGACATGAATATTGGTATCCTGGGCGCCAACGGGATCGCCGGCGGCGGACTCCCCATCGCCGTCGGCGCCGGCTGGTCCGCCAAATGGCGCGGGACCGACCAGGTAACCGCCTGTTTCTTTGGCGACGGATCCTCCAACAACGGCGCATTTCATGAAAGCCTCAATCTGGCTTCCCTAAAAAAGCTGCCGGTCATTTTCGTCTGCGAGAATAATTTGTATGGGATTTCTGTTTCCCAGGCCAGGCACCAGCCGATCATCGATATCGCCACCCGCGCCACCAGCTATGATATGCCCGGCGTAACGATAGACGGCAACGACGTGCTGGAAGTTCACCAGGCTGCTTTGAAGGCCGTGAAGCGTGCCCGGTCCGGCGAAGGACCCACGCTGATCGAATGCAAAACATATCGCTGGCGCGGCCATCACGAGGGCGATCCGAATCAGGGCGCCCGCTATCGCACCAAAGATGAAATCGAGGTCTGGATGGCCAAATGTCCGATTCATAGATTTACCGGAAAACTCATAAAAGATAAAGTTGCCACCCGGAATAAACTGGAAACCATCGACAGGGAGGTCCTCCAAAAAATCGATGCCGCAGTGAAATTCGCCAAAGAAAGTGAATTCCCGGCTGTGGCGGAAATATACGAGGATGTGTATGTCTAAACGAACACCATATAACCAGATAATTTGAATCGAGGGTAAGGCCATGAGAGAAATTACTTATGCGGAGGCCTTGAACGAGGCTTTGCGGATCTGCTTAACCGAAGATGAAAGGGTCGTGCTGCTGGGTGAAGACATCGGCCGTTACGGCGGTATTTTCCAGGTCACCAAAGGCCTGCAGGAAGTCTTCGGGCCGGAGCGGGTGGTGGATACACCCATTTCCGAAGCCGGATTTGTGGGGGCCGGTGTTGGGGCAGCCCTGACCGGCATGCGGCCGGTGGTGGAGATCATGTTTATCGATTTTACCACGGTGTGCATGGATATGATCGTCAATCAAATGGCCAAGATGCATTACATGTTCGGCGGCAAGGGCCGGGTGCCCATGGTTTTGCGAATCAACATCGGCGCCGGCCGGGGTGCGGCCGCCCAGCACTCCCAGAGTTTTCACTCCTTCTTCATGCATATGCCGGGACTTTATGTGGCGATCCCGGCCACACCGTATGATGCCAAAGGCCTTCTGATCGAAGCGATTAATAATGACAATCCGGTGGTGTTCGTTGAACACAAGCGGTTGTATGTTACCAAGGGACATGTGCCCGAAGAAAGTTACCGCATACCGTTCGGCCAGGCCGAGGTCAGACGCGAAGGCAAGGATGTCACCGTGGTGGCGACTCACGCGATGGTCATCGCGGCGCTGGAAGCCGCCGCCGAAGCCGCCGTTGCCGGCATTGATGTGGAAGTGGTGGATCCGCGCACGTTGACTCCCTTGGACAAAGAGGCCATTTTAAGGTCTGTCAAGAAAACCGGGCGCTTGCTGATCGCGGATGAGGACAATAAAACCTGCGGGGTGGCGGCCGAGATATCGGCCATCGTCGCCGAAGAAGCCGTCTATTATCTCAAGGCGCCGGTTCTAAGAAATTGTTCGCCGGACACCCCCGTTCCCTTCTCACCCCCGTTGGAAAAGGCCTATCTGTTCGGTAAAGACCGGCTGCTCGAGTCCATCCGTCGCTTGATGGCGTACGCTTGAGAAAGGAGGCAGGTTGTGGCCACTGAAATTGTTATCCCCATGCTCGGCATCACGGTCGAAAAGGGCAAAATCATCGAATGGCTGAAAAATGAAGGAGACCCCGTTGAAAAAGGCGAGAGCATCTTCGTGGTCGAGGCAGATAAGGTGACCACCGAAGTCGAGTCACCGGCATCCGGAATTCTGGCCAAAATTCTTTTGCCCGAGGGTGTTGAGGTCCCGTTGTTAACCGTCGTCGGGGTCATTACCCGACCGGGAGAAGAAGTGCCGGCGAAATACCTGAAAGCGGCTGCAGCTGTCGCCACCACGACGCCTTCCGGTCCGGAATTTGCCGTTTCAAGACCTCCGCCGCCCGCACCCACACCCGTAGCACGGACCGCAGAGGATGTCATTCGAATTGTTCCGGCGGCCCGCAAACTGGCCCGGGAAAAAGGTCTTGATCTGCGAACCCTCACCGGTACCGGCCCCGAAGGTGTTATCCTTTTCAAGGATGTGCAAACCACCGCTGCAACGGTCGCTGAACCCTCTCCGAAAGTGTCCACCCTGGCTCGCCGCCAGGCTGCGAAAGAAGGCGTTTTTTTGGCGGCCCTACAGGGCTCCGGTGTGCGGGGTCGGGTCATGCGCGCGGATGTCGAGCGTGCGATTCGGCAAGAGAAAGCGCCCCGGCTCGGCAAGGTCATTCCTATGGACACCATGCGGCAGGTCATTGCCCGCCGTATGTCCGAGAGTGCATTCAACGCACCGCACATCTATTTTTTCACCGAGATCGCGATGGATCCCCTGTTGACTTTTAGACAGGAAATCCTTGCCGACTTCGAAGTCCGGTATGGTCGGCACCTCTCAATCAACGACTTTCTGATTAAGGCCGTTGCATTGAACATCCTTGATTTTCCGATTTTAAACGCCACCATCCGGGACAAGGAAATTCTCATCCCCTCCGACATCAATATCGGCCTGGCCGTGGCACTGCCCGAGGGGTTGATCGTACCGGCGATTGCCCTGGCGGATAAAGCCGGTCTGGCGGAAATTGCCTACCAGCGGACCGACCTGGTAAAACGGGCGCAATCCGGAAAATTGACCATGGCGGAAATCGAACGGGGGACCTTTACCATTTCCAGTCTGGCGCAATACGACATTACCCAGTTTACCGCCATTATCAATCCGCCGCAAAGCGGGATTCTGACAGTGGGCAAGACCCGGGAAGAGCTATATTTGTTGAACGGTAACGTCGCCAGCCGCAAGGTGGCGACCTTCGGACTGGCGGTGGACCACCGGATCATCGACGGGGTGGTGGCAGCGGAGTTTTTACAGCACTTGAAACTCAAGCTGGAAAAACCGACGTTTACCTTTCTTCACCTGTAAAGGCAACCGAGAACGAAAATCATCAATTCAATTGAGGTGACATGCACGACCTGGCAATCATCGGCGGAGGACCCGGCGGCTATGTAGCGGCCATCACCGGGGCGCAAAAGGGTCTCAAGGTTTTGTTGGTTGAAAAAGATACCCTGGGCGGCACCTGTCTGGCTCGAGGATGCATCCCGACGAAAAGTTTTTTTTATGATTCCAAACTTTTCAAAGCCGCCCGGACATCCACGGTATTAACCGGCACGCAAACGCTGGCCATCGATCCCCAAAAAATGAAGGCCCGCAAACAACAACTGGTACAAACGTTAAGCGCCGGACTCGAGTCGGTCATTCGAAGCAACGGTATAAAAGTCGTACAGGGAATCGGGCAGCTGATGTCTCCCGGCCGGGTGAGAATTGTCGCCCACGACGGCTCGATCTCGTTGTATGAGGCGCACCATATCCTTCTGGCCACCGGATCCCGCCCGGCCGTTCCGTCCTTTATCGATGTGGACGGCCACCTGGTGCAAACCACGGACGAGGCCCTGGATGCAGAGGATATCCCACGCAACCTGGTCATTATCGGAGGCGGGGTCATCGGTCTGGAAATGGCGTCAATCTATTTGAACCTGGGGTCGCAGGTAACAATCATCGAACTGCTGCCGGATATCATTATGACCGAAGATCACGATATTCGCCGGACCATGCGGCAGTTGCTCGACCGGGGAGGTGCCGCTGTTTTTCTAAATGCGGCGGTGCAGGAAATCGCCCGGCAGGCTGAGCGCGTCGCCGTAACGTTCAAGGATGAAACCGGAGGGATACAAACCCTTCGTGCGGATCGGCTCCTGGTGGCCACCGGGCGCACGCCGGTTCTCGATGGGATTGATCCGGATCAGCTGGGACTTGCCACCCGCGGTGCTTTTGTCAAAGTCAATCACCGCCTTGAAACCAGTTTGAATGGGGTGTATGCCATCGGTGACATGGTCGGCGGGATGATGCTGGCCCATAAGGCCTCAGCGGAGGCCGAAGCGGCTGTTGCCAACATCCTGGGCGCCGACAAAACGGTCAAACCGGAGTGGATTCCCCGCTGTATCTGGGGCTTGGCTGAAATCGGCGCCGTGGGCCTGACCGAAGAGCAAGCTCGTCAGACCGGTCGTAACATCAGGACTGGCAAGTTTCCGTATTCTGCCGGCGGCGCGGCCATGGCCCTGGGAGACACAAACGGATTTACCAAAATTATCGGCGACGCCGACTCCGGAGAGATCCTGGGGGTTCACATTTTAGGTGAACATGCCACTGATTTAATCAGCGAACCGGTATCGGCCATGATCATGGAATCGGCCGTCGAGGATCTTTACCAAGCCATCAGACCGCATCCGACACTGAGTGAAACCGTCGGCGAGGCAGCGCGGGCCTGGAACAACCTGGCAATTCATTTGCCGGTATTCGGCACTCGTTAAAGGGAATGAAGGCTTGACTCCCGGATTCCGTTATGAGAATGAAACGTAAAGCAGTCCGCAGGCATCCCTGCCATTGGGATATGTGCCGCAAGGTGATTCTGAAATAACAGCCACAAAGGAGGTGAGAAAAACAAAAAATTTCGTCGATCGACTGACTGATCAAAAATTATGATGCCAACCCACAGCACAAAAGGAGGCCAACCGATGAACACAAAAAAATGCACGTGGATCTCATTAATAGCTGTCTTGGCAATTGCCCTGGCGGCCGGCACGACGCCGGCTGCCGATCGTGATTTTGACAAGGCCGACACCATTCGCTTCGGCTCCCTGGGACCTGTTCAATTGGTGCCGGGTATCGGTATTCACAATGCCGCTGAGATGGCGGTCGAGGAAATCAATGCCGCCGGCGGAATTCACGGAAAAAAAATTGAGCTCTTCATCGGCGATACCGAAGGAAAGCCGGAGAAGGGTATCACTGCCTTGAAGAAACTCGTCCTGGATGACAAAGTCGATGTCTTGTTTGGATGCTATTCCAGCGGCGTTGCCCTGGCCCTTCAGCCCTACCTGCCCAGATACAAAATCGTCTATGTCGCCACCGGGACCGCTTCCATCGCACTGACCAACAACGTGAAGAAAGACTACAAAAAGTACAAGTACTTTTTCAGGGATATGATCAATTCGGATGTTCGCCAGCAGCAGTGGGCGACAAAGTTCCTGAAAGAATTCGTCAATGCAAAGCTGGGCTACACCAAATTTGCGATCCTGGCCGAAAATACGAAATGGGTGCAGGAATACGGCCCCAACCTTAAAAAAGATCTCGAGGATGCCGGGATGGAAGTGGTCTTTTATGAAATGTTCGACGTCGATATCAAGGACTTCTCACCGACATTCGTCAAGATCAAATCGGCCGGTGCCCAATGGATTGCCCAGATTGTCAGCCACGCCGCCAGTATCCCGCTTAGCAAATCCTGGCAGGATACCAAGCCGGCCCCGATGGGATTGTGCAACGTGGCCAGCATGGACTCAAAGTATTGGGAAATGACCGGCGGTAAATGCGAAGGGGAGATTACCTACAATTTTATCGCCCATGCACCTCTAACCGAAAAGACCATCCCCATGTGGGATAAATATGTCAACAAATACGGCACCAACCCGGTATACACCACCGGCTTTACCTACGACACCGTCTACATGCTGGCCGAGGTGATCAAACAGAAGAAATCACTGAAGTCGGAAGACATTATCGACGGCCTGGAAAATATCTCTTACAAGGGTGTGCTGCATCCTGAAACCGGCTTCGACAAACAGACCCATGACCTGCTCGAAGGCCGCTATGTGATGCCGATGGTTCAATGGCAGGCAGGCGGAAAACAGGTCGTGATCTGGCCTGATACTTTCAAGACCGGCGAATATGTCCCGCCGTTCAAGTAGGATTCGCGTGTAAGTACTTCGAATGCTGAGATAAACGCCTGCCGCCCCGTTCCGCTCAAACGGAACGGGGCTTGCTATCAGCCTGGCTGTCACCTGTTAATACAGAGTTAAGAATAGCGCCCAAATTAGGACGACATTATGGATACATGGATTAATATTCTGGTTCTGGGAGCCATCTGGGGTTCTCTTTACAGCCTCATCGCAGTCGGTTTTACGCTCATTTTCGGAGTGGCCGGTATCATTAATCTGTCCCACGGCACCTTCTATATGCTGGGCGCCTACCTGGCCTATACGTTTATGACGCTGCTGAAAATCAATGTTCTGCCGGCGGCCCTCATGGCGGTGGCGGGCACCGCCGTCATCGGCATGCTCATCGATCGCTACGGCATCCGGCCGATGCGGGAGCGTCATGTGTACGTGCTCATCATAACCCTGGCGTTTGCCTGGTTTTTCCAGGAACTCATGTACGCCATTTACGGCCCCCACGGCAAATATGTTAAGAGCTTCGTTACGGGTGATATCATTTTAGGGAATGTCCCGGTCAGCTTTCAGAAAGTACTGACGTTTTTCGTATCCGGAGCCCTGGTGACGCTGCTGTGGTTTTTTATAAAAGAGACGCGCACCGGCAAATCCATTTCCGCCGTGGCGCAAAACCGGGATGCAGCCATCTATATGGGCATTCAACCGGAAAGAGTTTATCTGATTACGATGGGCGTATCGGCAGCCCTGGCGGCAACGGCAGGGGTATTTATCGCCCCGATTCTCGAAGCAGTGCCCACCATGTGGGTCTTTCCGCTCTTTAAGGGATTCGCCATCGTTATCATCGGGGGCCTTGGAAGCATCGAGGGCGCCGTCATTGCCGGCATGCTATTGGGGTATTCCGAAACCCTTGTCAGCGTGCTCATTTCCGCCAACTATCCGGATATGGTGTATCTGGTGGCAATTATTCTTGTTCTGGTTCTGCGTCCCAGGGGGTTATTGGGAAAGAGGGCGCACTAAAGAACAATTAATCGCGGGATCTACGCTACGCTGTGACCGGCTTGTCCAGAAGAGGGAGTTGAAGATGAATCCGGAGGAACTGTTCGGAACGAAGATCCTTTATCGCAGACTCAAGGGTTTATCCATTTTCAGTCTTTTAGTTTTATTGCTGCCGATCGTAGTTCGGGATACCTATCATTTGGAGATTCTTTTCTTATGCCACTACTATGTGATTCTGGCCTGCAGCTGGGATCTTCTCACGGGATTTACCGGCAACGTGAACTTCGGCCACGCCTTTTTCATCGGCGGGGCGGGTTTTACGGGTGCACTGCTGAATATGCACCTCGGCTGGAGCTACTGGTTGACCATTCCGATCGGCGGCGTGGTGGCGGCTTTGTGCGGGCTGCTTGTCGGTTCATTCACATTGAGGCTTCGCGGGCCGTATTTTGCCGCCGTCACTTTTTGTTTTGCGACCCTGCTGTACAAGTGGATCATGATCCGTAATGACATTTTTGGAGGAGAAGAGGGCCTTCCGGGAATCGACTGGCTGATGGACTCTGCTTTGGGCAACTATTTTTTCTCGGGCATTTTCATGCTGGCCGTCGTCTTTTTTCTCTATTTCCTGTCAAAGTCCCCATTTGGATTGATTCTGCGCTCGATCGGCGAAAACGAGACGGCCAGCGAGGGATCCGGTATAAATACGACATATTACA
>Ga0307426_1002527_pt1 | contig 11364 bp, 14 predicted proteins | sample SalMarWE160340MG_FD_202165 | JGI IMG/M metagenome (GOLD analysis project Ga0307426, IMG submission 202165) | Salt marsh sediment microbial communities from the Plum Island Ecosystem LTER, Massachusetts, United States - WE1603-40 | ecosystem: Environmental > Aquatic > Marine > Intertidal zone >... | reverse complement strand
GCGATCGCGTCTACAACCGCGACTTCGAAATCCGTCCCGGCCCGCCGCGGGAAATCGAGGTGCTCACCGGGTTCGACTAGGCGTTCGCGGTCTGCTTCAGATCGGGTGGCAGCGATTCGGCGGCGAGCGCCGCGATCGCTTCGGATGCCTCGATCACCTTCTGCCCCTGCGCGCCCAGCCTGCGGATCGACACGGTGCCGTCCTCGGCCTCGCGCTTGCCGACCACGAACATGACCGGCACCTTCTTCACCGAGTGCTCGCGCACCTTGTAGTTGATCTTCTCGTTTCTGAAGTCGGTTTCCACGCGCAGCCCCGCCTCCCGCAGACGGGCGGCAACCTCTTCCGCGTAGTCGTCGGCGTCCGAGACGATCGTCGCCACCACGGCCTGCACCGGCGCCAGCCACAGGGGCAGCTTGCCGGCATAGTGCTCGATGGCCAGCCCGATGAAGCGCTCGAACGATCCGAACACCGCCCGGTGCAGCATGACCGGCCGGTGCCGGGCGCTATCCTCGCCGACATACGAGGCCTCGAGCCGCTCGGGCAGCACATAGTCGAGCTGATAGGTCCCGCACTGCCAGGTTCGGCCGATGGCGTCGGTCAGATGGAATTCGAGCTTGGGGCCGTAGAACGCCCCCTCCCCCGGCGCGTATTCGAAGTCGAGCCCGGAGGCGGTGAGCGCCTCGGCCAGCGATTTTTCCGCCCGGTCCCAGGTGGCGTCGTCGCCGGCCCGCTGGTCGGGACGGGTCGCCAGCTTGTAGGCGATGTCGGTCATCCCGACGTCGCCATAGACCCGGGCGAACAGCGCCAGAAACCGCCTGGTTTCGTCGGTGATCTGCTCCTCGGTGCAGAAGATGTGGGCATCGTCCTGGGTCATCTGGCGCACCCGCATCAGCCCGTGCAGCGCCCCGTGCGGCTCGTTGCGGTGGCAGCAGCCGAACTCGGCCATGCGAATGGGCAGATCGCGGTACGACTTGATCCCCTGCTTGAAGATCTGCACGTGGCCCGGGCAGTTCATCGGCTTGATCGCCATCAGATTGCCCTCGCCGGTGATCACCGGCTTGCCCTCCTCGGTCGAGGGCACCTCGTCGGGGACCACGAACATGTTCTCCCGAAACTTGCCCCAATGGCCGGACTGCTCCCACAGCTTGTTGTCGATCAGTTGCGGGGTCTTGACCTCGACATAGCCGTCCTCGTCGAGCCGGCGGCGGACATAGGCCTCCAGCTGGCGCCAGACCATGAAGCCCTTGGGATGCCAGAAGACCGACCCCATCGCTTCTGACTGGAAGTGATAGAGGTCCATTTCCTGGCCGAGTTTTCGATGGTCGCGCTTTTCGGCCTCCTCGATCATCGTCAGATAGGCGTCGAGGTCCTGCTGGCTGGCCCAGGCGGTCCCGTAGATGCGGCTCAGCACCGGGTTGCGGCTGTCGCCCCGCCAATAGGCACCGGCGACCTTGGTCAGCTTGAAGGCCTTGCCGACATCCGCGACCGAGCGCATGTGCGGCCCGCGGCACAGGTCGAACCACTGGCCCTGCTTGTAGATGCGGATGTCCTCGCCCTCGGGGATCGCATCGATGAGCTCGACCTTGTAGGCCTCGCCCTTCGAGGCGAAGACGCGCTTGGCCTCCTCGCGGTCCCAGACCTCCTTGGTGAAGGCAGCGCCGCGAGCGATGATCTCCGCCATCTTCTGCTCGATCCGCCGAAGCTCCTCTTCCGAAAACGGCTCATCGCGGGCGAAGTCGTAGTAGAACCCGTCCTCGATGACCGGGCCGATGGTCACCTGGGTGCCCGGCCACAATTCCTGCACCGCTTCGGCCATCACATGGGCGGCGTCGTGGCGGATGAGCGGCAGGGCGTCCTTGGAATCGCGGCTGACGAACTCCACCGCGTCGCCGTCCGCGAGCGGATCGGCGAGATCGCGCAAGGCGCCGTCGACGCGCATGGCGACGGCCTTCTTCTCCAGCGATTTCGAGACCGAGGCGGCCACGGTCGCGCCCGTGGTCCCATCCGCGAATTCGCGGGCGGCACCATCGGGGAACTTCACCGTGATCATCGTCGTCTCCATCGCTCGAAATAAAGCCGGACCAGGGCCCGGCGCGGGCCGGTGTTTAGCACCGGTGATATCTCAGCGCCACCGTCCGGGCGCCCGGCGCAGGCTCACCGGGCGTGGCGCGCCTCGACGATGATCTCGCGCGAGGTGTCCTCGACGAACGAACCGCCCTGCCAGTCCCCGGTGAGCCGCTCGACGGCAAGTCCCGCCGACGCGAGCCGGCCTTCGATCCCGGCGCGGGACAGGAACCTCAGCTCGCTCGGCACCACCACGGATTTGCCGGCAAACGCGAAGTGCAGCTCGAAACGCAGCCGGTCCCCGTCGATCCCGATGAGACGTGTGACCTCGCGTACCGTCCGGCCGTCGACCGCGCGCGCCGTGTCGTGATCCCACAGCGGCCGCCAGTCGATGCCCGGATTGCGCGTTTCGAAGACGAACCGGCCACCCGGCCCGAGATGACGGCGCACCGTCTCGAGCGCGGCGGCGACGGCGGCGTCGGTCAGCAGCACCTGGAAGGCATGACCGGTCATCACGATCAGATCGAACCGCTTGTCCGAGCGAAAATTCTGCGCCGGGGCGCGCACCCATTCGACGCGCGAAGCGTGCGGCTTGCGGCGGGCGATGTCGAGCATGGCGCCGGCGGGGTCGACCCCGGTCACCGCATGCCCGTTGGCGGCCCAGGCGTCGCACAACAGCCCGGTGCCGCACCCCAGATCGAGGATCGCGAGGCGATTTGCGCCGGCCAGCCCGAGATAGTAGTCGCGGTCCTCCGACCAGCCGCAGAAGACATCGTAGAGTTCGGCGAGCGCCGGCTCCTCGTAGTGCAGGTCCCCCATCACGGCCGCGCCTACCGCCACCGCCCGTAGCGCCAGGGCACCCGCCAACTGGCACCGTCCGGCAATCCCTCCGGCACCGGGTCGTAGCCGTCGGTGCCGCCGGGCCGGCAGCGATAGAGGCGCGCGGCGCCCATCCACCCGCCGGGCCAGAACCCGAACCGCCGGATCGCGTCGCGCGTAAATTCCGAGCAGGTCGGCAGGTGCCGGCAGGTGCGCCCGGCGATGGCCGAAAAGGTGTAGCGGTAAAGCTCGATCAGACCGATCGCCGTCCAGCGGAAAGGGAAATCGACGATGCGCCAGAAGCCGGCCATGGGCTTGCTCAGACCGCCTGCTTGAGCTCGATCTGGTCGAGGCAATCGACGACCGCCTCGAAAACCAGCAAGGTCGAAGCGTGGCGGGGCGGGTAGTCGCGCACCGGCCGCAGAAGCTTCAGATCGGACCATTTGCCGCTCGGCGGCGGGCCGCCCTGCTTCAGCATCGCCGCCATCGTGTCCCGCAGCGCCCGCAATTCGTCGGGGGTGGAACCGACGATGTTGCGGGCGACGATCGCCGCCGCCGTCTGGCCGAGCGCGCAGGCCTTCACCTCGTGCGCATAGTCCGACACGAGGCCATCGGTGAGGTTGAGATCGACCTCGACCACCGACCCGCACACCCGCGACACCCGGCGCGAGGTGGCCTGCGGATGCGCGAGCCGTTCGGTGAGCGGCAGGTTGCCGGCGAAGTGCAGAATCTCGTCGGAGTAGAGGTCGGTCAGGTCCATGACAGTGCCGTGATCGGCGCTTGTTTGGGGTCGCTACCGGGTTATATAGGGCGCGCAACGCGCTCTGTCAGCGGGCCCGACCGGCATTGCCCGGGCCGCCGGAGCGGCCGACAATCGCCGGGCCGTGGCCCGATCAGGACAAGGGGGGTCTTATGGACGCCACAGTCACCGAAGCCTTCCGCTCCAAGCAGCAGCCCCAGGGCGTGCCCCGCCCCTCCCGAGAGGAGGCCGAAGCGGCCGTCAGGACGCTGATTGCCTGGGCCGGCGATTGTCCGAACCGCGAGGGTTTGCTCGATACCCCGCGCCGGGTGCTGGAGGCCTATGGGGAGATGTTCGCCGGCTACACCGGCGACCCGGTGGCCGTTCTCGACAAGACCTTCGACGAGGTCGGCGGCTACGACGACATCGTGCTGGTGCGCGACATTCCCTTCTCTTCCCACTGCGAGCATCACATGGTGCCGTTCACCGGCAAGGCGCATATCGCGTACCTGCCCACCGAGGGCGTGGCAGGGCTCTCCAAGCTCGCCCGCGTCGTCGACATCCTGGCCAAGCGGCTGCAGACCCAGGAGAACCTGACCGCCCAGATCGTGGACGCGATAAACGAGGGCCTGAACCCGCGCGGCGCCGCAGTGCTCCTGGAGGCCGAGCACAAATGCATCACCATGCGCGGGGTGCAGAAGCCGGGCGTCACCACCGTGACCCAGCGGTTCACCGGCGTCTTCGCCGAGGAACTCGAGCAGCAGCAGCGTTTCTTCGCCCTGCTGCGGCATCCGCTCGGCGATTGAGGGTTTGGACGAGGCCATCGCGCGCGCTATAAGCGCGCCCGACATGAACTTCGCCGACCCCGCCACCCTCACCCGGACCGAGATCGAAACCGGCGCGTCCTTCGCGCCGCGCTTCGACGCGCACGGGCTGATCACGGCGGTCGCCACCGACGCCGATACCGGCCAGGTGCTGATGGTTGCCCACATGAACGACGAAGCGCTCGGCCGCACCCTGGCGAGCGGCGAGGTCCACTACTTCTCCCGGTCGCGCAATCGGATTTGGAAGAAGGGTGAAACTTCGGGCGAATTCCAGAAGCTCGTGGAGATGCGCGTCGACTGCGATCAGGACGTGTTGTGGCTCACCGTCAATCCGACCGGCCGCGGCGCCGCCTGCCACACGGGACGGCGCAGCTGCTTCTACCGGCGCGTGGTGGCGGACGGTGAGACCGTCGGGCTCGTCGATCTGGGCGACAAGCCCCTGTTCGACCCCTCCGAGGTCTATCGCGCCTGATCGGTAGGCTGCTCGAAGACCCGCACCAGAAAGAACCCGGCGACAAAGCCCGCCAGGTGCGCCTGCCAGGCGACGCCGCTCGGACCCCCCTCCAGCCACGCGTAGAGGCCGAGCACGACGTTCAGCCCCATCCAGATCACCGTGAACGCCAGGGCCCGGCCATCGCGGAAAAAGCCGCTGACGCTGCTCAGCGGCCGCCCCAGGACGATCGGATGGCCCGATTCCGGATCCATCGTTACGCGCAGGGGCTGGAACACGAAGCGCATCGCGGCGCCCGTCAACGCCGAAATTGCGCCGGACGCGCCGATCATCACCGTGTCGAACGTTGAAACCGGAAACAGCGCCGCAAACCCCAGGGCCCCGAATGCCGACCCGGCCAGACCGATGACGGCCAGCCCCCGAACCCCGTAGCGCCGGACCACCGGGCTGCCGAAGATCGCGAACCAGACCACGTTGAATCCGAGATGCGTCCAGCTTCCGTGCAGGAAGGCGTAAGTGAACGGGCTCCACAAGAGCGGCCAGGCGCCACCCGGCAGCGCCTGCGGGTCCACCAGACGTTGCGGCATGAAACCGAACCACTGATAGACCGCGTTTCGACCGGGGACGCTGAGCAACACATCGAGCCCCAGGTGGATGCTCACCAGAACCACGATCACCACCGTGACCGGCCCCGGAACGTTGAAAATCGGCGTGCGCTGCCGCCCCGCAGGGGTCTGGCTGTCAGGGGCATCCTCTCCCCCGCCGCCCGCGTCGCCCCACGGACCGCGTTGGCCAGCGGCCCCGGCGCTGCTGGGGGGCCGCCAGGCCTTATTTCCGTCGTCAGAACGGCTCATTTCGGCCCCTTGTCGCCGCTACCGGTTCACTTATGCCCGTTCTCACTCCACTTCGCCACTCGGCGCCGCGCGCATTAACCCTAACCAATGTTTAAGGGGGATTTTGCAAAGCCGTTCCGCCAAACTTGCCGCGCCTTCCCCGGCCGAAGCGGCCAGGGCGGTCAGCGATGAACGAGCGGGACCAACCCGCCCGATGCGAGTGGCAGGGGCACTCACTACCGATGCGAAAACCGTCCACGCGTGAGTTGTTCACCTACTGGAACGAGCTGCGTGGCGCCCGCAGCGCGCCGGAGCGCCGGGACATCGACCCCACGCGCATCCGGCACGCGCTCGCCAACACCTTCATCCTGGAAGCCAATGAGGAAGGTGACTTCAAGTTCCGCCTCGCCGGCTCGCATCTTTGCTCGGCCTATTGCCGGGAGCTCAAGGGCAGGTCCTTCACCCGGCTCTGGCACGCCCGCGACCGCGATGCGGTCGAGACCCTGATCAAGGCCGTTACCGACGACCATGCGGTCGCCCTGGTGACGTTTGCCGGGAGCGGCAAGCAGGCGTCCCAGGTGAGCTTCGAGACCATCCTGTTGCCGCTGCGCCACAACGGGGCCACCAATAACCGTATCATCGGCTCGATCACGGCCATGGAGGAGCCCTACTGGCTGGGCATGCATCCCATTCTGGAACAGCGAATCTCGGGGCTCAGGCTGATTTGGCCCGACGACCCGAGTGCCGATTTGCCCTTCCAGGATCTGTCCGCACGAATCGACGCGGAGATGGCCCAGGACGCCGGGGTCATCCTAGGTGATCTCCCCGATGCCGGTCGGCCGGGGACGGGTCGATACGCGCATCTGTCGGTAATTGACGGCGGTAAACCATAATCGCGCTGCGCCGTGAAATCCTGCGAACTCTAACCCTCGATTAACCAACCCCCACTAGGCTCAGTTCACCAGTCGCTCACCCATTGGGTCGGCTGGTTGTTTCGACTGGCGGGCCGCATGCTTGAAGAGAATACCGGAGTCGATACCGACGGCGGCGAAACGCAGCCCGAAAACCGGCGGTTTCAACGCGTCAGGGTATCGATCCTCGGCCGCTACATGCTCGCGGACCGCCGGGAGTTTCCTTGCCAGGTCATCGAGATGTCACCGGGGGACGCGCGCGTCATCGCGCCGGTCGCCGGCACGGTCGGCGAGCGCGTGATCGCCTATCTCGACCACATCGGTCGCGTCGAGGGCACCATCATCCGCATGATCGAGGGTGGTTTCGCGGTGGAATTCCAGGCCTCGATGCGCAAACGCGACAAGATGGCGGCCCAGCTCACCTGGCTCGCCAACAAGGATGTCCTCAACCTGCCCGAGGACCGGCGGCACGAGCGGGTCGTCCCCGACATCCGGCATTCGACGATCTCGCTGGAGGACGGCCGTCGCTACAACTGCAAGATCATCGACATTTCCCTGTCCGGCGCCGCCGTCGAGACCGACGCGCGGCCGCCCATGGGCACCCCGGTGACCCTTGGGCGCATGCGGGCGCGCGTCGTCAGGCATTTCGACGACGGCATCGCGGTCGAATTCGCCTCGGTGCAGGAAATGCTCACGGTCGTTCAGCAGAACCTCGAGGTCAACTAAGACCCATCGGTCCCGCCCGGCCGGCTGTGCCCGGCCGGCCCGGCGACGCCTTGCGGCGGCTTGCAGCGGCTTGCGATGCTTAACGGCAGGTATCGCTAACCGACTGATTTTGAATCAAAACCAGTTTGCATTCTTGGCGCCGCGGCAAACGGGTGCGTCTAGCGTCCTCCCCGTCAGGGAGAACGCGTCATGTCCGAAACCGGAGCCCCCGGAAACCTCATCGCCGTCCTGTGCCTTGCGGCATGGGTTGCGCTCACCGCCGCGCCGGCGGGCGCCGCCACGCCCGGGGAGGCGTTCGTCGCCGAACGCGGCCCCGCCACGATTCCGCTGGGCCATGCGCAGTTCTGTGCCGAGCGCCCCGTGGAATGCCGACCCAACGACCGGGTGGTGACCTACCAGACCCTGACCGAAGCGCGCTGGCGGCAGCTGGTCGAAATCAACGCCGAGATCAACTCGGACGTCATCCCGATCACCGATGCGGCGCTGTACAAGACCGAGGAATACTGGACCTATCCACACGGATACGGCGACTGCGAGGACTATGTCCTCGCCAAGCGGCGGGCGCTGATCGAATTGGGCTGGCCGGCCTCGACGGTTCTGGTCACCGTGGTCCGCGAACACAACGGCGACGGTCATGCGGTCCTGACGGTCCGTACCGACCGGGGCGATCTCATCCTGGACAACCAGGCCACGCTCATCAAGCTGTGGAGCGATACCCCCTACACCTACATCAAGCGCCAGTCCCAGACCGACTCCGGGCGCTGGATGAACCTCGTGGACGCCCGGCAGACCCACCGCACCTCCTCGATCCGGAACTGACCGGTCTGCCGCGGGGCCATCGGGCGCGCCCTTGCCCGCCCAAAGGTGACGACCGCGGCGGCTCGCCGGCGCTACACGCGTCTCTGACGGGCTTGTGCGGTCAGGCGCCGATGCTGGCGATATAGACGCCAAGCACCATCAGGCCGCTGATGAAGCTCCAGCTGAACGCTATGAACGACCCCAGCAAGGCCGAGCTGACCGACACGCCTTCATTGGCCTGTCGCCGCCAGCCAAGCTGCAACATGATGTAGGGACCGCAAACGAAGCTCATGAACAGGTGGCCGAGCGTGGCCAGATAGTTCCTGCCGTCGAAGCGGAGCATCGCCTCCTGCTTGAAGATCATCTGATAAAAGTGGGTGCCCGCACCCGCGGCACTCAGCCCTACGGCAATGATGAACATCGCGAGCGTGAAGTCCTGGCTCATGCGGTCCGTCCCCCCGTTCAACGCCTCAAATCCCGGTTTGCGTCCGGGTTTTTCACGAATTGTTAAGCATAATCTCCGCTCAATCGCCTGTCATCCAACTGCGCTCGAACTGGTTAATACCGATGGCCGCCCCGCACGCTGTCCTCTCCACGCACTCGCCCCGGCTGCCGGCACATTTCGGCCTGCATCTGGCCAGCATCGCCATCGTCGTTTCCGTGATGGGATTGGTGGCGGCCTATTGCCTTGACGCCCTCACCCGCCGCGCCGTCGACAACCCGCCGCTCGAACGCGGCACGCCCGTCGACTTCACGCTTGCTGCCACCGAGTTGCACGTTCCCTCGAACTGGCTGCGCGCGCCCCGCGGCGGCGGCTTCGTCGAGACCATCGAATTGGCGATTCCGCTCGATCTGCCAGGGCGCAGCGACCGCCTGGTCACTTCCGTCGCCTTGATGCCCCGCGCCCGCGCCACCCCGAGCGCCGCCCTGCTCGACACGCTGTACATTCATCGTTTCACGCCCGCGCAGGTCAGCGGCCCCCGGGGCCTCATCGGCAAGCCGCTGCTGGCCGACGCCGGCTACCAGAACGAGACAATCTGGTATGACCCCGTCAACGCCAACCCGTTCGTCGCCAAATGCCTGACGCTCGACAACGCGCGCGCCGACCAGCCCGGGTGCATGCGCACCGTGCCCCTCGGCCCGCGGATTTCGGCGGTGATCAGGTTCGACGAAAGGGTGTTGGGCGCCTGGCGTGAATTCGACGCCGCGCTGACCGCGGAACTCGGCTCGCTGCTCTAGCGGACCTCGTCGAGATCGAAGTCGAGAATCGCCATGGTGAAGGTGTAGCTCAGCTCACCTTCTTCATTGTCCACATAGATGACACCGATGAACTCGTCGCCGAGATAGACCTCGACGGAGTCCTCGGTGCGTTCGCGCGGCCGCACGTCGATCGTTGGATTGCCGAATTTGTGCTGCAGGTAGTTCTGCAGCTTGATGATCTCTGCGTGCTGCACGCCGCCCCTCCCCGAATGCCGCGCCGCCGGTCGCCGCTGAGGGCGTGGCGGGTCTCCGCCCCACCATAGCGATCCGGCGCTTGCCCACAACGCCCGGACGCGATTCTTTTTGCGCGGGGGCTACTCGTTCGTGTCGTAGGTGACGATCATCTGGTCCATGACCACCGCCGGCTGCGTGCAACCGGCTTCCCCCACCACCCTGGCGGGCACGCCAGCGACCGTCATGCGCGCCGGCACTTCCTTGAGCACCACCGAGCCGGCGGCGACCCGGGCGCAGTCTCCGACCAGAATGTTGCCCAGGATCTTGGCGCCGGCGCCGATCAGCACGCCTTCGCCGATCTTCGGGTGCCGGTCCTGGTGTTCCTTGCCGGTGCCGCCCAGCGTCACCTCATGCAGCATCGAGACGTGATCGCCGACCGTCGCGGTTTCTCCGATGACGATTCCGGTCCCGTGATCGAGCATCAGACCCTGCCCGATCTGGGCGGCGGGGTGGATGTCGATCTGGAAGACCTGGCTGGCCCGGCTTTGCAGGTAGTAGGCGAAGTCCTTGCGGCCATGACCCCACAGCGCGTGCGCAAACCGGTAGGTCTGCAGCGCCTGGAAGCCCTTGAAATAGAGGAACGGCTCGATCGCCCGATGGCAGGCGGGATCGCGTTCGAGCGTCGCCGCGATGTCGGTTCTCGCCCGCGCCCCGATCTGGGCATCGACCCCGAGCGCCTCGTCGAAGCTCTGCCGGATCAGATCGGCGGAGACGTCGGCGTGGCCGAGGCGTTCGGCCAGCCGGTGCGCCAGCGCGTCTTCGAACCGCTCGTAGTTGAGGACCGTCGAGACCACGAAACTCGACAGCGACGGCTCGGACGCGCAGATCGCCTCCGCTTCCGACCGGATGGTCTGCCAGACCGGATCAACGGCGCGGATTGACGGTTTGCGTTCGCTTTTCTCTGCCATGTGCCTTGCCTCGTTGGCGCCCGATATAGGTCAACCGGGCTGTACTGACAAATCGATCACCGCGACTTGCCGGGAAAGTGACGGCTGAGAAACTCCCCGACCGCCGCCTGAAATTGCCTGTCGCCGCTGGTGCGCATGTGATCGCGACCTTCGATGACGATCGCCTCGGCGTTTGGCATCAGCGCCGCCAGCGCGCCGGGCGCGCCGGCACCCGCGTCCTTGGCGCCCACGGCCACCAGCACCGGCGTGCTCAATCCCGACAGCGCATCGGCGGGCAGCGGCTGCCGGGAGGGGCGCACGCAGGCGGCCAGGGCCATCAGATCCGAACCGGTCCGTTCGGCGAAGTCTCGGTAGGTGCGCCCGACGGGACTGGCAATCGCACCGGGATCGGGTGCCCTGAGCGCCGCCTCGATTTCGTCTGTGTCGTCTGTGTCGGCCATGTCGCGAACCGCATGGATACCAATGCCGCCGAAGACCGCCGCCGCGATCGCCTGGGGCGCGGCCAGCGCCGCATGCGCCGCGATCTTCGCGCCCATCGAATATCCCACAACCGCCGCCCGTCGTTCGCCCAAATGAGCGATAAGGTTAAGCGCGTCGGCGCCCATCTTCGCGAGCGCGTAGGCCGCCGGATCGTGGGGTTTGTCGGACGCCCCGTGACCGCGATTGTCGATGCACGCGACCCGGTATCCCGCCGCCAGCAGCGGTCCGACCCAGCCGGTCTCGATCCAGTTGACCCGCGAATTCGACGCGAAGCCGTGAATCAACACGAGCAGCGGACCCGCCCCGAAAACCGAGTA